>Ga0209006_10001801_pt1 | contig 19384 bp, 15 predicted proteins | sample JacPin_JW_Ref_O2_FD_188567 | JGI IMG/M metagenome (GOLD analysis project Ga0209006, IMG submission 188567) | Forest soil microbial communities from Algoma, Ontario, Canada - Jack Pine, Ontario site 1_JW_Ref_O2 (SPAdes) (version 2) | ecosystem: Environmental > Terrestrial > Soil > Boreal...
GAAATCAGCGAGAACCGCACAATGCATGGGATCGCCGTCGCCCTCCTGACCGAGGACCGGGAACACTTATCTGCGCTGCAGGAGCGTCTGGAGGCGACAAGGCTGGGCCGCGCCGTGTTCAGCCAGGTCGGCTTTCCCGTGGGACCGACCGATTCCATCCTCCGCCAGATTCAGGACTCGCGCGCCGAAGTTGTGATCGTGGATATTCCCACGCGCGATTCGCAGCGCGCCATTCGCGCGATCGAACTAATTCACGCCACCACGCAACAGATTGCCATCTTCGCCAACGGCGAGATGACGCAGCCTCCGAACATTGTCGCCAGCATGCGCGCCGGGGCTTGCGAATATCTCGACAATTCTGCCGCTTCCGAGCCTTGGCTCGAAGCGCTCACCCGCTACAGTTCCACGCGCACACGAATCCGCGGAGGCGCTGGCAAGGCACCCATCTTCACATTTCTCAGCGCCAAGGGGGGCGCCGGAGCCACCACCGCCGCCGTCAATACCGCGATGGCTTTGCAACAAGCTCACGGCGATGTGGTGCTGGTAGACTTCGCTCCCATCGGCCACGCAGCTCTGCATTTGAATCTGCGGCCGCAGTTCGGCGTGCTCGACGCTTTGCAGAATCTTCACCGCCTCGACGTTTCCCTGCTCGACGGCCTGATGACCACCACGAAAGAGGGATTGCACCTGCTGGCCGGTCCGCAGCAGCCTTACGAAACCATGGCCACGCCCGCCGAACTGGCGCGCCTTTTCGATCTTCTGGTGAGTCATTACCGTTACGTCATCATTGATGGATCCAGCCGGCTGGATGCCACCACCCACTTGCTCTCCGACCTTTCCAATGCCGTTCTGGTGGTCGCCCAAACCGACGTAGTTTCGCTCTGGAGTGCCGGCCGCATTCATTCGTTCCTCGGCGAAGGAACGGGGCGCGATCACATGCGCATGGTGCTGAACCGCTACAAGAAAATTCCTGGATTTACGGATCAGGATATCGAGCAGGCCACGCACTGCAAAGTTTGGTGGAAAGTTCCGAACGCGTTTCACGCCGTCTCGCCGGCCATCGATCACGGCACACCCGTGGTTCTTCAGGAAGGCCTGGATATCAGCCGCTCCTACCGCGCTCTCGCCAAGGCTCTCTCCGAGGCCAGCAGCAATTCCGATGGCAGTCCCGATCTGGCTTACGATCGCGAGACGGCCGACGTAAAGAGCAAAGCCTTTGCCCGTCCCAGCCTCTCGCCAGTCCGCGCGGGGCAGTAGTCGAATCCGCGCACCGCTTATTCTCAAACTCTGAGTTCTTAATTCTTCGCCGCCGGCGCCGAATCCGATGCCTGCGGAAATGTTTTGAAGGTTACATCCTGCGGCCGCGAAGTTACTTTCTTGTCCGGTCCAGTCGCGTTCTCCGTGAGCGTTCCCTGCAACACGTAGTAGGCTTCGTCCCCCGGGTTCTGGCCTTCGCCGCGCCGCGCCGTCCCGTTAAATTCGAACCATACGTCGTTCGACGACTTGGTCGTGAAACTCAACTTGCCGCCGTCGAGTTTGCCGGCCTTGAAGAACTGGTCGATGAAGGTACCCTTTTCGCTCCCGCGATCGTCGAAGCGTGAAATGAATCCCGTGACCTGCCCGGCATCTTCCACGGTGATTTGCAAATACTCACCTTCCTTCAGGAAGGTGTACATACCTGAATACTGCTTTCCATCGTTTGAATCCTTCGCCGACGACGGAGGCACTGGTGAAGGTGCTTTCGAGGCGGAAGCATCGCCAGACTTCGGCACCGGCTTCGCGTCTTGCTGCGCCGCGAACGATGACAGCGACAACGCGGCGAAAAACGCGGCTGCGACGATAACAATTCTGCACAGCTCTTTCATGATGGCTCCCCCGCCGATTCCATCCTACTCTCGCGACTAAAAAGTGCGGGGTGGGACATGACTGGCAGGACATGATTTAGTACGGCAATTCTTTTCGCATGTCCTCCCGGGTTCCCTGAAACACACTGTCGCAGCTACCATAGATCAGATGATTGAATCGACGACCGGATCGACGATTGAAATCGAAGTCGAGCCAGCCGACCCGGCCCCGCGCTCCGCGAGCGTTCCGGGCTTTCTTGTGGAGGCTGACTCCTGGCCTCGCGTTTTCTTCGGCAATCTTCGCGACCTGATTTCCCGGCAACCTGCGCCGCGTCTCGAATCTTCTCCCGGAGCATTCTGGTCTGACGTTTTCGTGCCTCGCCGGATGCCTTGGCGGCGCTTTCTCGAATCCCTCGGATATCACGCTCTTGCCCTGGTGGCGGTGGTTTCGTTTTCGCGTTTCTCGCTGCTGCATCCTCTGCCACAACCTCGCCCTGCTTTCGACCATGCGCAGGTCATTTCTTACGAGCCGGTGGAATATCTGCCTCCGGTCGACACCCGTCGCTCGGAGGCGGCGCGCCCGCGGAAAGCTGATCCTGAGCTCTCCCGGCAGCCGATCATCTCTCTGCCTCCGGAAGCTGACAACCGTTCTCAAACCATCGTCGCTCCGCCCTCGGTCAAGCTGAAGCGCGACGTGGCTTTGCCGAATATCGTGGCCTGGTTCAAGGAGAGCTGGTCCGGCCCGGATTCGTCGCGGCGGCCCGAGCTTGCGATCGCGCCACGGCCGGTGGTTCTGGCTTCGAGCCTCACCCGCATTGCGCCGAAGGTGACGAACTCGGTGGTAGCGCCGCCACCGGATCTTGGCGCGGCTTTGAGGAGCACTGCTCCGCAGGGACCACAGCCCGCCATCATCGAACCGCCGCCCGACCTGGCAAACTCCTCCGTGCGCACCGCTGGAGCCATGAACATCGGCCACGCTGCCGTGATCGCACCCGCACCGCAGCTTTCAGTCAGGGAGCAACGCGCATTCTCGGGAACCGCTGCGGCTGGCGCTGCCGCGCAGGTGGTGCCACCTCCGCCTGCCTGGACCGCATCGGGATACTCAACTTCCGGCTCGCGCAGGATCGCGCTCAATCTTCATCCTGCGGTGGGAGCGCCACCGGACTCGCCCGCCGGCAACCGCCGTGGAAGTTTCGCCGCCACTCCGGAGGGACATCGTGGAGCGTCGGGTAGTCCTGGCAGTTCTGGAAACGCCAACGGTGACGGAAAGGGAAATCAGGAAAGTGGCAAAAGCGACCTGCCCGCAGGCCTTTATGTAGGGAAATCAACGAGCGCGAAAACCTCATCCGTAGCGGGCGATCCGGCTGGAAAAAACTCCTTCCCGGCAAACTCCGTGAACCCTCGCCTGGTCGCCAGTCTCTCGCCGCCGACCGCCAACATTCCGGCGCACGCGGTTCCTCCCGAAAGCGCGAAACTTTCGGACGCAGAGCGCGCCGTGTTTGGCGACCGCAAATTTTATTCCCTCACGCTCAACATGCCTAATCTGAATTCCGCCGGAGGCAGCTGGGTCATCCGCTTTGCCGAGATCAATCAGGGTGCCACTGCCGATTCCGCCGGCTTGTCAGCCCCCACGGCAACCCGCAAGGTGGACCCGGCATATCCTCTGCAACTCATGCGCGAGAACGTCGAGGGTACGGTGATTGTGTACGCCGTCATTCACGCCGACGGCAGCGTGGGCGCAGTCCGCGTGCTGCGCGGCATCGACGACCGCATCGACCCGTTCGCCCGCCAGGCAATCTCGCAGTGGAAATTTCGGCCCGCTACGAAACACGGAGCGCCCGTCGACGTCGAAGCTACTTTTCTGATTCCGTTTCGGCCGGGGCATGTGAGGTCGGGCTTTTAGAAGCCGCCAGGGATCTCATGGCGGCGTGTCTCAGGAACGACCCTTCGAGAAGGACACGACTTTCGGTCGCGCCGATCGTCCGTCGCGTCGCGTCGCGTCGATCGCGGAACTTATGCCTAGCCTCTGGGTTACCGCGTCGCGCCTTTTCTCTTTTCGAGCGCGGCATAGATCGCAGGATCAGTGCAGACTTCGTAGTAGGAGCGCTCGGTCCAGCCTTGCACCGAGAAGTCGTGGGGATCAATGCGCGGGACGCGGCTTTCGCGGACCACAATTTTTCGGAAGATGTCACGATCGACCGGCACCATTCCGCTGGAGAGCTTGTATTCGCCTTTGTCGGAAGAGGCCATGGACGCCGGCAATTTCACGTTGAGCGGCTGCAATGAAATTTCCTGCTGCAACTTGCGAAACGCGGCTTCGTTCATGCGAATGCCGCCCAGGTTGAAGCTCAGAATCGTGTCTTCACTGTTTCCGCCGGCTTCCGGCTCTGCCGATTGAAAGGCGTACACGTGAAACGGACCTGCCTGCGATTCCATCACTTTGCGCGCTTGCTTGTTGCACGAGGAGAGGCGGTCACTCTCATTCAGGGCTTCTGAAATCATGATCTGGTGCTCACCGTCCATCAGATAGAGCGGCGCAGATTCCTGCAGCGTGATGCCCACGCCTAGCTCCAGCCCGGGCATGCCGGAGCGCTGCACCAGCTGGTTGTAGCCGCGCACGATTTCGATAATCTCCCGCGCCAGCACGCACGCCCGGCTGACCGCCAGCCCCGGTTCACCTTCGCGTTCCAGAATCGCCAGAATAATCGCGTCGCCTTCCAGAAAAACCTTCTGCGCGCCGTATTTGGCGAGAAGTTTGTTCACCGGATCATAGAAATTCAGGCTGAAATAGGATGCAGGATTCAAGCCCTTGTCCATCAAGGTGCGAGTCAGCCGGGTGGAATCGCGCACGTCAGCCTTGAGCACGACGTGGCGGGTAACCTTCTCTTCGTCGGGTCGGGCTTGCTCCTGCGGCAGCAGGAATTCGTAGAGCGTACCGTTGACCCGCGACAGCTCGCGCATGCGGTCGTTGGCGACCAGGTTCACGGTGTCCAGGGCGGAGTTCAGCGTCTCCAGCCGGCGCAGGTCGCGGTGATAATGAAAAAAATCCATCAGGAAGCGCGCCGCCACTTTCGAGCGTTCCGCTCCCCGGCAGCTGGCCACCTTCGCCACTGCGGCATACAGGCTGTTGGGAGAAAGTTTGCCGTGCTCCTGGATCATCCGCTCGACACGGTCGCACTCCGTGCGGTCGGTAAGCGCGGTCTTGAGTTGCTGCGGATTGATGCGGGGCGCATACTCGCCGAGCAGCGGCACCACGCAGTAAGAGGCGATCACGTGCTCCATGATGCCTTCGTCTTCCAGCAGCCGCACCCAGGCCCCCAGCCGTTCTTCCTGGGCCTCCCCTTCATCGGTGGATCCGTCCGGTGTTCCGCTGCCCACCAGCGCGCCGGCATTTTCGCGAACGTTCATCCAGGAGTCGATGGTTTCTCCCGGGGTGTCCTGGCCGTACAGGGATCGCAGAAACATCGACACCACTTCGCGCAGCCGTCCGTAACGGTCGGGGTCGCGGTCCCAGTTGCCCATCATCACGTAGTGTTCGGCGCACAGGAAGTCGTCGCGCCCGTCCTCGGAGAACGCCAGGCGGTTCACGAACAGAACGTAACTAGTGGCGTCCTGTCCAAACAGCGAACGCCGGGTGCGGGCCAGCGTTCCCTTTTCCACTTCGCGCATGGTCTCGAACAGTTCCTGCCCGGTCTTGCGAAGAATGATTTTTTTTCGGACCTGGAATCCGTTCACGCGCTCGCGGTATTCCATCGCCTTTTCTTGCCGCATACCTTCGTAGTTCTTCAGCAGGACGCGACAGCGTTCGAGAACTTGCGCGAACTGCAGGTTCATTTCCGTGCGCAGGAATTTTGTCACGGCGAGGCGGGCCAGTATGTCGACCGGAATCTTGCCCTCTTTTTTCGCGCGATTCAGAGCGGCGACGTGCAACTCCGCCAGGATCGCTTTCCATTCGCCGGATTCCGTTTTCGCCCGAGTCTCGCCGGCGCGCACCTGGCTGCGCAGAAACGAAGGTCCTTGCGCCGATTGCGCGGCCTCGGCCGAGAGCAGTCCCTCGACCTCACCGTGGCGCGCGATCTGGCGCGCGATCTGGGCCCGCGTGGCTTCCGCAAACTTTGTGCTCAACACCACGTCGTGCCGCAGGTTATCGACGCCCAGGGCAAGGCCGGTGAGCGAGACTGCAGGCACGGACGTGGCCAGCGCGGGCAGCTCCGGCTTCTCCGGCGCGGCGCCTAGGCGAAAGAATGGAATTCTCGGCATCGCTCCCTGGTGGGTTTCTGTTCGGAAGTTGCTGATTACACAACTACATACCGAAGCTATCACGCCTCTGGCGGCGGGCTAAAGTTACCTAGGTTACTGGCTTAAACCGTGGGTTTCATTGGGCTTAGCGGTGGGGAGGACCGGAGAAACAGGGGCCGTCGACTCACCCCTGCATTTGCGGCTCAAATCCTCGCTACTGGGGTCGCGGGTCTGGGTAGCCGAGACTGGCAACTCGCTACTGACTTTTCGCCCGCGCGGCTTCGAACTCGTCACCCTTTTGCCATCCGATCAGCTGATTGAAGTTCGCAGCTTCCCAGCCAAGCGCGAAGCCGAAGCGCGCCATGGCTCCGTCGGCGACGAAGTCCATCTCCGGATGGTACTCGTCACTCGGTTGGTGATAGTGCTTCTCGTTATACTCGCGGGCCTGCTGCAGACCCCAGGCCTCATCGTGACCTTTGAACTTCATGCCTTCATTGATCGAAAAAGCTGGGACCCCCACCCGCGCCAGACTGAAATGATCGGAGCGATAGTAGTGCCCCGCTTCCGGCCTGGAGTCCGGACGAATCGCCAGGCGAAACTCCTTCGCCATCGCCTCGACCCAGGGATAAAACGTGGTCCGCTCGGCGCCTGACACTTCCACTTCCTGCGGAGCACCTAGCGGCGGCACGTCGTCATAATTCAGGTCGAGCGCAATTTTTCCTGCGGGTACCGGCGGATGCTTTCCCAGATACTCCGACCCGAGCAGACCTTGCTCTTCGGCAGTCACGGCGGCAAAAAGAATCGACCGGCGCGGCCGCTGCATGGAGAGGCTGTAAGCCCGCGCCACTTCGAGCAGAATGCCGCATCCGGTGGCGTTGTCGTTGGCGCCGTTGTAGATGTTGTCTCCCGCCATTTCCGGACGAATACCGAGATGGTCGTAATGCGCGGTGTAGATCACCGCTTCGTCTTTCAATTTCGGGTCCGATCCCGGCAGCATTGCCAGCACATTATTCGACTCGAAATTCCGCACTTTGCTGACCATGTGCGCCTTGAGCCGCGCGCCCAGATTTACCGGGCGAAACTCCCGCGAGCGTGCATCGGTCAGCATCTGAGAGAAATCCATTGCTGATGCCGACGCCAATTTCTTCGCCACATCAGACTGTACCCACGACGCAACTTTCAGCGCCGGACCTTCCAGCTTCAAGTAAGATTTTTCCCCCGAATTCGAGTTCCGCACCACTTCCCACGGGTAACTCGCCATTTCCTCCACGTGAATCAGAATCACGCCCACCGCACCCTTGCGCGCGGCTTCTTCATATTTGTAAGTCCAACGCCCGTAGTAAGTGAGGGCCTTGCCCTTGAAAAACTTTGGATCGTCCGAGGGCGGCTCGTTCACCAGCATCAACAGAACCTTCCCCTTCACGTCGACATCTTTGTAATCGTTCCAGTTATATTCAGGCGCTTCAATGCCGTAACCGACGTAGACGATGTCGGCGTCCACCTCCGACTGCGGTTGCTGCGTCTGGTCGTAGGCTACATAGTCGTCCAGGAACTTCAAATCCATCGGGTCCCCGTGTTTCGGGACCAAAGAAAACTTGGTTTCCGGCAAAGTTGTGATGCCGATCAGCGGGACTTTCTGCAGATAGCCTCCGTTATCGCCCGCCGGCTTCAGACCATACTCGGCGAACTGCGTGCCGATGTATTCCGCAGCAATGTCGCCCCCGCGCTGACCCGTGCCCCGGCCTTCCAGCAGGTCGTGCGAAAGAAAACGCACGTGCCAGCGAATGTGCTCCGGATCGATCGTCTCCAGCGCCTTGAACGCAGTTCCCGGCAGCTTCACCGAGACGGCCTCGCGGGCTCCCGCCGGAGTCGGACTGGCTCCGCTCTCAGCCCACACCAGCACGCTCAGCGCGGTAATGGCGGCGGCAACTACGCTTCTTTGGAAAATGGCTTGCATAGATCGGTTTTCTCTCTGCTCAAGCGCCGGAAATCTGGGAAAGCGCGGAATGATGAAATTTATGCTTAAGACTGAAGGAATTGTAATGGACAGCGGGAAATTTGATGACACGGGAAACCGCATGATCACCACACGAGAGTTCAAGCACTCCCGCGACTGGACGGTTATTGATCAACCACAGACGGCACTGAGGACACAAGGTAGAGCCACAATCGGCCCGCGCACGGCGGGATCAGTTCTTCGACCCTCAACCAGCGCGGAAGTCGCGGACGTCTTCACCTGGCTTGAACACCACGGCGGCCGCTATTTTTCCTGCGTCCGCGATCTTGCCGTTGATCGCCGCGAAATCCGCTTTCACCCAGCCAACGCTGGAGACTTCAATCTCGCCATCCTGGGCGATCCAGAAGATGGTGGGGACGTTGGTCAGGCCATAAGCGTTCGACACAGGATACTCACCAATCTCGTCGAGCAGAATTGGAAACGTTACCCCGAATTCTTTGACAAATCCGGCCGTGTCTTTGATGTTGTTCTGCGAAACGCCCAGCAGTTTTACGCCCTTCAGCCCGTAGGCCTTGTGCAGCCGCTCCAGAAACGGAAAAGCATACTGGCAGGTGGGGCAGGAAACCTTGAAGAACGCGAGCACGACAGGGCCATGCGCGAGCGCTTCCTGCAACGAAAACCGCTTGCCGTCCATCGCGGTCAATTCAAAGTCCGGCGCCTTGCTACCCTCGGTTAATGCCGCCATCGGTCGTCCTCCCGTTCGCCTGCTCAGGATATTGCGCAGCCAGCCCATACGCCTCCGCCCTCGCCTAGCCTCATTTTAAGGCCGTCGGGGCTTAATTGGTTTCAACGCAGAGGGCAGTTGCGACAATTCTAAGGACAAAGGGCGCTTGATGCCTAGGATTCTAGTCGGAGAGCCCCAAGAATGTCCTTCCTCGCGATTCGTTCTCCGCGCCTCGGTGTCTCCGGGGTGGATTCGACCTCAAAGCAATTCTGCCTTTCGCAGAATCTTGCGCGCCAGGCCAGTCAGCGCGACTCGCCCCAGGCGGGTCGCAGGAATCCAGTTCCCAACAGCGTGTTCCGACGGGATGGTGCGCCAGACACGCACCGTGTAGTCCGTTACCGTGATCGAATGCCGCAGCGTGAACGACAGTTGGGACGCGCCATGGCCGGTGGTCAACTCCGGCAGCTCCCACATCCCCGCCATCAGAGAAGCATCCCCCGCTCGCTGCACCAGAAACACTTCCGAGCCACCGCTGTCTCCATCCGCGCCTCTATCACGAAAATCGAGCGCGTAGTGGATTTCACGCTTCTTCTGCGGCGCCGGTTTCGCACCCACCGGCAACTCTCCGCGGGTCGCGCACAGCTCGACCACCGGACACATCAAGCATCCTGGCGCCCGGGGTGTGCATACCGTAGCCCCCAGTTCCATCATCGCCTGATTGAACTCTCCCGGCCGCTTGCGATCGAGCAAGTCGGCGGCGGCTCGCCATAACCCTTCACCTGCGAGCCGCTGTCCCCAAACCCGCTGCAGCACGCGCTCCACATTGCCATCGACCACCGCTACTGGCTCGGCAAACGCAATGCTGGCAATCGCGGCAGCGCTATAGCGGCCAATCCCCGGCAGCTCCCGCCAGTCTTCGGCGGTCGCCGGAAATTTTCCGCCCAACTCGCGCACCACGACTTTTGCCGCCGCATGCAACATGCGGGCGCGGCGGTAATACCCCAGCCCGCTCCAGGCTGCGAGCACGCTGGCCTCGCGGGCTGCGGCCAGCTTCTTCACGGTCGGGAAGCGGCGCAGGAATTCCGCATAGTGCCCGATCACCGCGGCCACCCGAGTCTGCTGCAGCATGATTTCCGACAGCCACACCCGGTAAGGATCGCGGCTCTCTCGCCACGGCAGAGCGCGGGCATTGTGCGCATACCAGGCGAGAAGATTCTTGCGAAAACGCAGCGTGCGGGTCACAGAAAGCAATCCTAGAATGGCTTGTGGGGCTTCACAACTGTCGGTCTGCGCCCGGCACCACAAATGGGTTTCTTATTCGCACGCCGCCGTACCGGCGCCCGTGCTCAAAATCCTCGGAGAGAATCTCAGGCAGGCCGTAGTGCTCGGCGTAGGCCCACAGGTGAGCCTCATACCAGGAAAACCTATACGCTGCCATGCCGAGCAGCGCAGTTCGAAATACCGATTCATTCGGATAAAGAATGGGAAACTCATTGAGCAAGTCTTCTGCCTGCCGCCACGCCTCTTCCCGGCTGAGGATAGAACTCCCACCAGGCCGCCTTTTGGTCACCGCATTAACAAATTCCACCATGGCTTGATGCGGAAGCCGCAGTTCGTTCGCCACCACACCCTTTCGCAAGAGATCGCGTGCGACACTCTTCTTCGCAGGATCGCTGGGATCGCACCGATACACCAGGATGTTCGTATCAACGAGGGAAGCCACGAGGTAGGCCCCTATCATCGTTGTACAGGTCCTCGCGCGTCCAGCCCCGATTTGCGCGAGTGACTTGCTTTCCCTGATTCTGCTTCAACTCTTCCGCCTGCAACTTGTCGAGACGCTTAGTTCCTTCATCGAACAGCGCCAACCGCTCCTCCACCGTCAGCTCGTGCCCGGTCTTGGCCTTGCCACGGACCAGTTCGACACGAATGCTCTCGCCAGCAGGAATCCACTCCAGCTCGTCGCCGGGACGGATGCCGTATTGATCGGCAATGGCCTTGGGCACGGTCAGTTGCAGCTTGCTGGTGACCTTTGGCATTTCCTTACTCTATCAAGGATTGAATCCTTACTGCAAGCAAGAACTTGCTGCCAGCCTGCCGCTCGGACCCAAGTCGCTCCTTGTGCCCGTCGCCGCTGCTGTGGACGAACCACCGAAATCTGCAGCCCGACATTGACCCCGCCCTCCGGTCACGAAATAATAGCCGTGCCTGGCATCCGCAACATTTGCGTGAGTTGGCTCACGCCTCATTACGAGGAGCACCATGAACGACTTCAACCGCAAGGTGGAAGACGCGTCTGCGCGCGTTGGCAAGACCATCAACGATGCCGCCGAACGTCTGGAGCAGGAAATCCCGGAATTCATCAAGTACCTGAACGACGAGGTCGTGCCCGCGGTTCGTTCGCGTTCGACCAAGGCTCTGCGCGTGGCTTCGGAGAAGCTCACCGCGTTCGCCGACTACATGGAAAAGCATCCGGGAACCACTGCCAAGTAGCTTTCACGGATGCAGATGGCCGCCCTAGGCCTCGGTCTGCGAGCCCTGCGGCGAAGGCTGTTGCGGCGCGTTTGGTCGTCGGCTTTGTGGTCCGCTGCGTCGCCCGTTCAGGCATGACTGTCGTTCTCCTGATTACGCTTCTGCTGCTCGTCGCTTGCGGCCATCCCAAGCAGGCGCGGGTCGAACTGCCACCTCCGCCGCCGCCGGCCAGCGTGCCCGCCGCCCGCGAACCGTCATCGTCGTCTCTGCCCGCCAAGACTTCTCAGCCGCGCCGCAACGACGGCGCCGAAGACGCAGACACACTCGCCGCCGATCCCGACCTCGCCGAGCCTTCGATCCCAATGGGCGCCACTCCGATCGCCACAGAAACCGGAAAGGCCAGCTGGTATGGGCCTCCTTACCACAACCGCCGCGGGTCGAACGGCGAAGTCTATAACATGCACGCTATGACCGCTGCGCACCGCACGCTGCCGCTCGGTTCGATCGTTCGCGTGACGAATCTCAAGACCGAGCACTCGGCGCTGGTTCGCATCACGGACCGCGGACCGTTTATCCCCGGTCGAGTTCTCGATCTTTCTCTCGCTGCCGCCCGCAAACTCGACGTGTATCAGCCCGGCATCGCCGAAGTGAAAGTGGAAGTGATGGAAACGCCCGCGCCGCTCGATTCCGGAGGAAAGTGGGCCGTCCAGATCGGCAGCTTCCCCGACGAAGGCGTCGCCATCGAGTTGGCCGATCACCTCTCTCGCCGCTATCGCACCGCCAAAGTGCTGCGCTTCGCCAGCCCCGCCGGAGGCTGGTGGATTCGCATCCGGGTCCTCGCCGACGACCACGACCGGGCCCAGCAGATGGTTGCGGAAACTCGTACGAGCGAGGGTGCGGTGTTTCTGGTTAGGCTGGACTAGCAGCGGTCTCGTGAATGACGCGGCAGTGTACGGGAAGCTCGCGTGGCCTTGTGGTTCAATCTCTTCTACTGATACTGACAGATTGCGGCATAAAGAGGGATCGGCATCGTGCAGACCCAAAAGTTAGGCTCATCACTCTAGTATCAGAAAGTACATTACGATGATGCAGGCAGCTGACCCATGACAGCCACCTGGCGCGGCTCAGTCCGAAGGGTTGGATGAAACATAGCCATAAAGACTGAAACAGCGGTAAGGATGAGTCCCCCTCCGAGCGCGTCAACTCGCAACTGCTCCCAGCGCTGCGCGGCAGGTAGATAGAGCGGGACGAGCGCAAAGCACGAGACAGTAGCAAGAACCTGACCGATAAGGAACGCGGGGTCGTCAATTACTCCCCTCCATCAGACTCACCCTGCTGCGAGCCCATTTCCTCCACGCCAACGTGACCAGAACCCATGGTGTCGCCGGCCATGCCAGAGACACGCCGATCAGTAGCCAATCCCGGTGCATCGAGCAACTTGCTATCGACCTAGCTGTGCTAATAATAGTCCACGATGAGCCCGCTCAGTATCATCCCCGAAGATGTACAGGCTCGCGGCTTCAAGATGATTGCCCTTGCGGCGGTTCTCTACCTGGGGCTGCGACTGGCTGGCGTTCATCGGTTCTTTGCCGAAGACGCCGAAGGGGTCGGAGCGCTGCTCCAGATTATCGGCACGCTGTATAGCGTAGTCTACGCGTTTGCGATTTACGTGATCTGGGGACAGTTCGCCGCGGTTGAAAGCGAAATCCTCAAAGAGTCTGGCGCGCTCAAGGACCTGGTCGTCTTCAGCAGGCCGTTGAAGGATGCCGCGCGCGACCCCATGGTGCGGGCGGTGAAAACCTATGCTCGCGGCGTGGCTGAAACGGAATGGGGCACGCTGTCGCACGGCGAGGACACGGAAAAAACCGACCGGCTGTTTTCCGCGGTCATCTCCAGCGTGATTGACGTCAAGCCCGAGGGCGATGCGGAGAGAATGGTTTACGAGCGCCTGCTCGGGATCGCGAACCTGGCCAGCGCCCACCGCGACGAGAGGCTGGCACTCAGCGCCAAGCGCATTCCAAAAACTCTGCTTCTGTTCGTCACCCTGACCGCGGTGGTGATCCCGCTGCTCCTGCTGTTGTTTCCATTCCACAATCTGGCGCTCGGCATGGTGTCGATGGCCATCGCCGCTATGCTGCTGTTTTTCGCCCATTTTGTGCTGACCGACCTGGACAATCCGTTTGAGGGCACTTGGAACGTGAGATCAGAGCCGTTCAGCGATCTCGTTACTAAGCTGCGGTGAAGAAGTAGCGCCGGCATCTGGCCGCCTGTCCCGAGGGCGCCCTCGGTGCGGCAGGCGGAGACCGGCGGACAGAATCGCTGCAATGGCGGCGCCACATTGCGACTGGCTCACGATCTTCTGGAGGTGTTATCGTTTTCAGCGTAAACAACCGGAGCAGCAATTATGAGCGAAGCCAGCAGCAGTTGTCTTTTCTGCCGCATCATCGGGGGAGAGATTCCCGCCAGAAAAGTTTACGAAGACGACCACGTCTTCGCTTTTGAAGACATCAGTCCGAAAGCGCCCACGCACGTGCTCATCATTCCCAAGAAACATTTTGCCGGACTGAAAGAAGCCGAGGCTGCCGACGCCGAGGTCATCGGCCGCTGTCACCTTGCCGCCGCCCAGATCGCCCGCCAGCGCAACATCGAGCACGGATACCGCACCGTGCTCAACGTGGGCCCCGGCGCGGGACAGTCTGTGTTTCATCTCCATGTGCATCTGCTCGGGGGACGGCCGCTGGCATGGCCTCCGGGGTAAGAGCTGGGCTTCGGGCTTCGGCGATCGGGCTTCAGCTTTCCACTCTCGGCTTCTGGCTTTCGGGCGGGGGGAGGCGGGCGCATTGCGATCACTCGCGCGAAAGAAAAAACCCGATGAACCGCTAAGGACACAAAGTTACAGGAAGGGATTTGTGTTACGAGTTTTGGCCGCGTTAGATTCGTGCAGATGCTCGTCGCTAAGGGAACAGCCGAAGCTCGGTCGCTTAAGCCCGCCTGATAGCCCTACTGCACGGTCGGGCTGTCTTCTTCCGGCGCGCCGTGACGCCGCAGCAACTGCGGCAGGTTCTGTGAAAAGGCTGAGCGCGGCAGCACCATGTCGCAACCCACTTCGTGCGCCTTCTGCTTCAGGTCTCCCTGCACGTGCGAGAGGAAGCCGATGATCGACGTTCCCTTCTTCAGCTTGGTTTTGAGCTTGGGAATCAACGCGAGTGGCTTCACACTGTTGTGATTCAAATCGAAGATGATCAGCGACGGTTTCTCTTCGCCGTTCTGCTCCATGCGGTCCATCAGGTCTTTGTCGGTCTTCACGAATTCGACCTTGACGTTCATCTTGCGCGCCGTCTCCTGAATCTTGGCCGCGAAAAACAAATCGTCGACGAAGGCAAAGATTCGCGAGTTCGCATCTTCGCGCATGGGCAACGGCTCAGGCTCCACCACTGGATACGTCGACCCGAAACCCGGCCTCTGCCGCGGCTTCTGCCCGTTGTTGCCTCCGGCCTGAGCCGCCCGGTAGCTGTGGTCCATGGGCGCGGTGTAAATTCCGTCCGGGTTTTGGCCACGAGCTTGACCCTGTCCCGGCCGCTGTCCCCGTTGATTGTTTGGACGGCGTCCGCGCCGCCTTCTGTTTCTCCCTCCGCCACCGGAGGCCTTGCCCGGTCCTGCGTTCATATTCCTCTCAAGTTCTACAGCGTGATAGTTCGGATTTCAGGATTACCAACGTCGCAACGTCTTGCGCCAGCCTTGGCTGCCGGAGCCGAAGCGCGCATATCTCACGAACCGCATTTACCGCGCAAACCGCGATTCTCTGGACTCGCGCGTGTGGGCGGCGAATCCACCGGCTCTGCGCACTTTCAAGTGGGCTCGGCCGGACGCGCCTGCGCAATAAAGTTCTAGCCTTGAAACCAGTACTGCTCGCAACCCAAAACCTAAGTTGTTATGCGTCGGTTTTTACCGTTTTCGGAACCGTCGCGCCCACTCGGAATTTCTGGGGCGCGGAAGGCCTGCGCGGGAACGAGGCCAAAATGAGAACACGATCATCCTACTCGCCTCCGCTGCGTCGCGCAAGGGGGCCCAGCGCCATCTTTTGCACAGGAGGACATGCCTTGCCGTTCCACCGCCCAGCGCCGATCGAATCAGCGTCCTCACCGATGCGCCGCGCGCGTCGAATGCTCATTTCCACCGTCGCCGCTGTTACCGAAATCCGAAGCCCGACAGCCGAAGCCCAATTCTACGCCCGCTGCATTCCGCCCAGCCTTTGCAGTGCCGCCACAATCTTCGCCGACCAACTCGCCACTTCTTCCTCGCGCAGCGTTCGTTCGCTCGATTGGAATTTCGCGCGCAGCAGAATCGAATATTTTCCTGCACCAATCGAGGCGCTGCGAAACATCTCGACCGGCTTGAACTCGCGCAGTTCGTTTACCTGCTCAGCCGCAGCGGCCTGCCGCATCTCCCCAAACGAAACCGCATCAGCGAAAATGAACGAAAAATCCCGCTCCACCGCTGGATATTTCGGCAGCGGCACGGATAGCGGTTCCCGCAGTCCGCGCGGGTAAAGACTTTCCAAATCGAGTTCAGCCAGGAAAACGTCCTGTCGCAATTTCCGTGCCCCGGCCACGTCAGGATGAATCTGGCCAAACTGCGCGACCGGCACGCCATCCAACAGAGCCCGTGCCGATCTGCCGGGATGAAAATATTCCGCGGTCTGGCGGTCGAAACTCAAATTCTTGCCGGCAAAGGGCGCCAGTAGATTTTCCACATCCCCTTTGAACGCGCGAAACACCTCGGTCGCCGCTGCCTGCTCGCTTTTGCTTGCCTCCTTGCTCAAATCCAGAATTGCGCCCGCCGGCATCGCCCCCTTCACCGCCGCCAGGGTCGCGCCCAGGCACGCTCGCTTCGGCTCTGCCCGCTCGCCATCCACCAACTGGTAGACCTGAGCCATTTCGAACAGCCGCACATTTTCTGAATCGCGGTTGAGATTCCACGCCAGCATATCGAGCATGCCGGGTGTAAGCGACGTCCGCATCACGGAGGCTTCTTCGCTCTGCGGATTCTCTAGCTCCAACACTTTTGCGCCCGCCGCAGAAAAAGAAAAATTCTCCGCGTCCGCATGCGAAATAAACGTCAAAGAGATCGCCTCGTTGTAACCCAGCGCCAGCGCCCGTCCGCGCACGGCGGCATCGGCCGCCGCATGCGGCAATTCCATCACGGCGCCGCTGTAAGCCGGCAGCGTGTTCTCGAACTTGTCGTAGCCATGCAAGCGTGCGATCTCTTCGATCAGGTCAATCTCGCGCTCTACATCCAACCGCCAGCTGGGCACCTTCACGTCGAACTGCCCGCCCGTCAATCCCGCGGGAACACATTCAAAAGCCAGCCTTTTCAGAATGCGGAGCATCTCCGCCTCTTTCAGCGTGCTCCCCAGAATCCTCCAAACTTCCGCCACGCGCAGCACGATCAGTGCCTGATCCATTTTTCTTGCGACCACGTCCACCAGGTCGCCCTGGAGTTCGCCCCCGCCCGATTGCAGGATCATGTCCGCTACCAGATCGCACGACAACACGGTCGATTCGAAATCCGCTCCGCGCTCGAAGCGGTGCGAAGCGTCGGTGTGCAGCCCGTGCCGCCGCGACATCTTGCGCACGATTGCCGGATCCCACCATGCCGATTCGATCACAATATTTTTCGTCTGCTCCGTGATCATGGAGTCGAAGCCGCCCATCACGCCCGCCAGACCGACTGGCTTCTTCGCGTCGGCCACCACCAGGTCTTCGGAACTGAGCGTCCGTTCCACGCCGTCGAGAGTTTTCAGTTTCTCGCCGTCCCTCGCTTTGCGCACGATCAGCTTTCCGCCTTCAAGCAAATCCTGGTCGTAGACATGCGTCGGCTTTCCCATCCCCCAGAGCACATAGTTCGTCGCATCCACCGCATTGCTGATGGGCCTCTGATCGAGCAGCCGCAGCCGGTTCGCAATTTTTTCCGGCGAAGGCTGGATGCGAGCGCCGCGAATCACCCGCGCCGTGAACCGCGGACAAAATTCCGGCTCTTCCAAAATGATGGGGAACGGTGCACCCGGCAAGCCCCCGGGTGCGCCATTTCTCGCGTCCTTTGCGAGAAGTGGGGATTTTTCGCTGAGAGCCGAGAGCTGTTTGAGCGGAACTTCGTAAATCGCAGCCGCCTCCCGCGCGACTCCATAATGATTCATCGCATCAGGGCGGTTGGTGCCGATCTCCATTTCGAAGACGGCGTCGGCTCCCGACCCGCTGATCCCCTCGGCCGCGATGCCGACGGAGGTCAAATCTTCGGCCAGCCGACTGTCATCGACGGCAAGATCGACAAATTCGCGAATCCATTGTGGTGACAGTTTCATGGTTATCGATCAACGGCTTCTCGACGAAAAGAAATGCTGGCGTGACCCTCGTGATCCCTAACTGAACTGTTCTAAAAACCTGACGTCCCCCTGGAAGAACGCCTGCAGATCATCCAATCCGTATTTCAGCAGCGCGATGCGGTCTGCGCCCATGCCGAAGGCGAATCCAGAAATTTTCTTCGGATCGTATCCGCTGTCCTTCACAAACTCGAACACGTTGGGGTCAACCATACCGCAGCCGAGAATCTCGATCCATCCCGTCTGCTTGCAGGGACGGCACGGGTTCGGACCGCGACGGCCACTGCCACCGCAGATGAAGCACGAGACAAACATTTCCGCGCTCGGCTCGGTGAACGGAAAGAACGACGGGCGAAAACTCGTCTTCACGCTCGAGCCGAAAAATTCCTTCATGGCATGATCGAGCGTGCCCTTCAAATCGCCGAACGTGATATTCGTATCGACCGCCAGCCCCTCAATCTGATGGAACATCGGCGAGTGGCTGGCATCGGGCGGATCGTTGCGATGCACCGTCCCGGGAATCACAATGCGAATCGGCGGCCGCATCTTCTCCATCGTGCGAATCTGCACTGGAGAGGTGTGCGTGCGCAGCAACAACCGCTCGCGCAGCGGCTTCGCCTGCTGCCCGGCGATGAACAACGTATCCTGCGTGTCGCGTGCGGGATGGTTCGGCGGAAAATTCAACGCCTCGAAATTGTAGTAGTCAGTCTCAATCACCGGCCCTTCCGCGACTGAATACCCTAGCTTTTGGAACACAGCCACGATCTCCCGCGAAGTGCGCAAGACAGGATGCTCGGCCCCGATGGCGCGTCGGATACCGGGTAGGGTGATGTCGACGGCACCGCTCGCGAGGGAACTGGCGGTCGCCAGTTCGTGCTGAAGATGTTCAGCCTTGGCGACAACATCTTCGACGTGGACCTTAATCTCGTTTACTTGCTGACCCACGGCTGGCTTGGAATCTTTCGGCGCCGCCTTAAGCCATTTTTCGTTCAATTGGGAGAGCACGCCGCTCTTGCGCGCCATCCAGCGGTCCCGGAATGCCTTGAATTGCGATTCGTCGGTGACCGTCCGCGATTCTTCGCGTAACGCAGACTTCAATCCCTCCGCAGCGCTCTCCAGCGCCGCCGCCGAATAGTCCGTCAATTTGGGAACGGTGTATGCCATTGTGCTCCGACAGTCGCAAAATCCGTCAGTCACAAAAGAGACTGCCATCCCGAACGCAACGAGGATCGGGTTGCCAGCGCCAGCAAAAAGCAGGTCCTCGAGTCGCCCTCGCCCCGCGTTGCGTGGCTACGAGCGGCTCGGAATGACAACGACAATCACAGCCAGATGCACTGACCGCAGCAGCTTCCGGCAATCCGCCGAGACCGCGGCGCTGTGCTAAAGGCTAAGAGCTAATTGCTAAAGGCTGGTTTTTCTACGCTGCTGCCGCAGTCTTGATCGCGTCTTTGGCCTGTTGCGCCAAGCTCGCAAATCCGCCAGGATCTTTCACCGCCAGGTCGGCAAGAATTTTGCGGTCGAGCTCAACCGCCGCCAACTTCAAGCCGTGAATGAACTGGTTGTAGCTCAGTCCATTCAGCTTGGCAGCGGCGCCGATGCGTACGATCCACAGCGAGCGGTATTGACGCTTGCGCTGCTTGCGCCCGGAATAGGCGAACTTCAGGCCGCGTTCGACGGCTTCTTTCGCCGAGCGGTAGAGTTTTGATTTAGTAAGAAAGTATCCGCTGGCGCGGTCTAATATCTTTTTGCGTTTCGCGCGGCGTTTGGTTCCG
>Ga0209006_10001802_pt1 | contig 19376 bp, 17 predicted proteins | sample JacPin_JW_Ref_O2_FD_188567 | JGI IMG/M metagenome (GOLD analysis project Ga0209006, IMG submission 188567) | Forest soil microbial communities from Algoma, Ontario, Canada - Jack Pine, Ontario site 1_JW_Ref_O2 (SPAdes) (version 2) | ecosystem: Environmental > Terrestrial > Soil > Boreal...
CGTGACCGAGATCGTCTCCTACGGGGTGATCTACTACGCGTTCCCCGTCCTGGCCACGCAGATCACGGCGGGCACGGGCTGGTCCCGCACCGCCGTCACGCTCGCCTACTCGGCCGGGAACCTGGCCGGGGCGCTGGCCGGCGTCCCCGTCGGACGGCTCATCCAGCGCCTCGGCCCGCGCCCGGTGATGACCGCCGGCAGCGTCCTTGGCGCGCTCGCGGTCGCCGGGATCGCCACGGCCCCGGGCTACGGCTGGTTCGTCGCCGCCTGGCTGGCGGCCGGGATCGCGACCGCCGGCCTCTACTACCCGCCGGCGTTCGCCGCCCTGACCACCTGGTACGGGCCGAGGCGGGTAGCGGCGCTGACGACCCTGACGCTCGCGGCCGGCTTCGCGAGCACGATCTTCGCGCCGTTCACCTCGGCGCTCGCCGTCCCCCTCGGCTGGCGCGGCACCTACCTGCTGCTGGCCGCCGTCCTCGCGGCCGTCACGATCCCGGCGCACGCCCTCTTCCTCCGGCTGCCCTGGACGCCGGCCTCCGCCGGCCCGGGCCAGACCGGGCCGGCGCGCGGCGCGGACCGCAGCGTGCTGGCGCGCCGGGCGTTCCTGCTGCTCGTCACGGCGGCGACCCTGTGCGCGTTCGCCCAGTACGCCGCCCTCGTCAACCTGGTCCCGCTGCTCACCGGTCGCGGCATGACGCCCGGCCTGGCGGCGTGGGCGCTCGGCCTCGGCGGCGCCGGGCAGGTCGCCGGGCGGCTCTGCTACCGGCAGCTCGCGGCCCGGCTCGGCACCCGTTGGCGGACCGTGGCCGTCATCGCGGCGGGCGCGGCCGTCATCCTGTTGCTCGGCCTGCTACCCGGCCCGGCGGCGCTGCTCGTCGCGGCGTCCGTGCTCGCGGGCGCGGTCCGCGGGGTGTTCACGCTCACCGAGGCGACCCTGGTGACCGACCACTGGGGAGCGGACCGCTACGCCGCCGTCAACGGCGTGTTCAACGCGCCGCTGACCGCCGCCGGGGCGATCGCCCCCAGCATCGGCGCAGCCGTCGCCGCGGCGGTCGGCAGCTATCCCGCCCTCTTCGTCATCCTCGCGGCCGCCGCCGCCACGGGCGCGGCGCTCGCCGCGTCGGCACCGCCCCCGGCTGCGGATCTGGCGGCCCGCGCGAGCGGCTGACCCGTCCGCGCTGCCGGACCGGCGGGCTGCCGACAAAGATCCAAGGCCCTCATCCGAACGGTCCCGGCTGCCTCTCGTCCGTCCGGCTCGCCCCGCGCGGCCGGCCAGCCCCGCACGCGGGGAGGATCACGCTCCCCGACTGGCAGGAGCCTGCGGGCGGGGAGGGGGCACGAGGCGGAGCGCGAGGCGCCCGACCCGCTGTCCCAAGTCGTCCAGGGCCGCGTCGAAGCTTCCCGGGTCGCCGGACGGGACCGGGTCGGGGACCGACCAGTGCACCGCCGCCAGGCCGCCGAGTTCCTCGCGGGCCAGGTCGCACACCGTGACCACAAGATCCCCGTCCTGGTAGACGTCATCGATGTGCCGAGGGCGGACGCGGCGCAGCGGCAGCTGATGACGCCCGGCCGCGGCGATCGCGCCGGGGTCGATCGCGGCCGCGGGATGGGTTCCGGCTGAGGCCGCGGGCACGGTGCCGACGCGCCGCCACAATGCAGCCGCCAGGTGCGAGCGCGCCGAGTTGGCGGTGCACACGAACAGCACCCGCCGCGCCGCCTGCGCCCCCGGCCGGGTGAGCGACTCGAGCGGAGCCGGTATCAGCCGCAGGTAATTACGCCGGCGGTCTCCCTCCGATCGGTGGCGGCTGATCAGTCCCGCCTGCTCCAGGACGTTCAGGTGGTGCGCGAGCAGGTTGGTCGGCATCCCGAGCAGCGTCGCCAGCTCAGAGGGGGACACGTCGCCGCCGTCGAGCGCATCAGTGATCAGAAGTCGCGTCGGGTCGGCCAGCGCCGCGTGGACGGCTGCCCGTCTCGCCAGGTCGCTGCTTTGCTCAGTGTTCATTGACTCAATATTGACTGAGCTATCTCGTTACGTCAAGATGGGTTCCGTGACCAGGGCACCTCTACCTCATCCCGCCGCGCTGTGGCGCCGGCTTGCCGCCGAGTTCCTCGGCAGCGCGTTCCTCGCCGCGATCGTGATCGGGTCAGGGATCGGCGCGCAGCGGCTGTCCCCCTCCGACACCGGCCTCGAGCTGCTGGAGAACTCGGCCGCGACCGCGGCCGGCCTCTTCGCGATCATCCTGATGTTCGGGCCGGTGTCCGGCGCGCACTTCAACCCGGTCGTCTCGTTCGCCGACGCCGCGCTCGGCGGCCTGTCTTGGCGCGACGCCTCCGCCTACCTGCCCGCGCAGGTAGCGGGCTGCGTCACCGGGGCGGTGGCAGCGAACCTGATGTTCTCCGAGGCGGCGGTGTCGATCTCGGTCAAGCATCGGGCGAGCGGGGCGCACGCGCTGTCGGAGGTCATCGCCACGGCCGGGCTGATCTTGGTGATCTTCGCCCTGGCCCGCAGCGGCCGGCTGGCCAGCGCCCCGGCCGCGGTCGGGGCCTACATCGGCGCCGCCTACTGGTTCACCTCGTCCACCAGCTTCGCCAACCCCGCCATCGACGTCGGCCGGATGTTCTCCGACACCTTCGCGGGCATCGCGCCGTCCTCGGTGCCGGTGTTCATCGCCGCCCAGATCGGCGGCGGCATCGCCGGGGTGGCCATCATCAAGATCCTTTACCCCGCGCTCACCTCCGCCCAGGCCGCCGGGGTCGTCGTCCCGCACGAGAACCCGGACGGCCAGGAGCCGGCCGGGCTCGCCCGGGCGGACGGCGACGGGGGATGGCCGGAACCCGCCGGCCTGGACTAGCGGGCAACCAGGACACGAACGGGAAACAGGAGGTAATCATGCACATGGTCGCCATCGGCGGGAGCGACGCCGGCATCAGCGCCGCGCTCCGCGCGCACGAGGTCGACCCGGGCGCGGAGGTCACCGTGGTCGTGGCCGACGAGTACCCAAACTTCTCCATCTGCGGGATCCCCTACTACGTCTCCGGCGAGGTCCCCCACTGGCGCAACCTCGCCCACCGCACCATCGTCGACCTGGAGGCGGCCGGGATGCGGCTGCGGCTCGACACCACCGCCCGCAGCATCGACACCGCAGGCCACAAGCTGCTCGTCACCGGGCCGGACGGGGCTGAGGACCTGATCGCCTACGACCAGCTGGTGATCGGCACCGGCGCGGTCCCCGCCCGCCCGCCGATCGCCGGGCTCGCCGCGCTGGGGCCGGGCGACGGGGCGCACCTGCTGCACTCGATGGGAGACACCTTCTCCCTCATGAGCACCCTGACCGAGACGTCCCCGGCCAGCGCCGTCATCGTCGGCGCCGGGTACATCGGCCTGGAGATGGCCGACGCGCTGACCACCCGGGGCCTGGCCGTCACCCAGATCGAGCAGCTGCCCGAGGTCCTTCCCACCGTCGACCCGCAGCTAGGCGCCCTCGTGCACGCCGAGCTCACCGCCCGCGGCGTCGAGATCCTCACCGGCACCGCCGTCAACTCCGTCGGGAAGGCAGCGCCCGGAGCGCAGGGACGGCTCCAGGTCGAGGCCGTCACCAGCGCGGGCGAGCCGGTCACCCGGCACGCCGACCTGGTGCTCGTCGTGGTCGGCGTCCGGCCCGACACCAGCCTCGCGGTCAGCGCCGGCGCCGCCCTCGGCGCGAAGGGCGCGATCGCGGTCGACCGGAGGATGCGGACCGGGCTGCCCGACGTCTACGCGGCCGGGGACTGCGTGGTCACCTATCACCGGCTGCTGGGCGAGACCTACCTGCCGCTCGGCACCACCGCCCACAAGCAGGGCCGCGTCGCCGGCGAGAACGCCTACGGCGGGAACCGAGAGTTCGCCGGCTCCCTGGGCACCCAGGTGGTCAAGATCTTCGACCAGGCCGCCGCCCGCACCGGCCTCCGCAACCACGAAGCCAAGGCGGCCGGGTTCGACCCGGTCACCATCGGCGCCGAGGCCGACGACCACAAGGCCTACTACCCCGGCAGCCACCGCATCCACATGCGGTTCACCGGCGACCGCGCCACCGGCCGCCTCCTCGGCGTCCAGCTATTCGGCCACAAGAACGCCGAGATCGCCAAGCGCGTCGACATCGCCGCCGCGGCCATCTTCCACGGCATGACCGTCGACGAGATCAGCGACCTCGACCTGTCCTACACCCCGCCGCTCGGCTCCCCCTGGGACGCCGTCCAAGTCGGCGCCCAGGCCTGGACCCGCCGGGCCCGCCCCACCTAACCAGACCCGGCCGCACGCCCGGTCTCGGAGAGGACGGCAACGATGCCACACCTGCTCCTTCACCCGCACTCCAGCCCACCGCGCCGCCGCTTGGCCGGGCCCGTCGCGGCGGCCGCGCTCGCGGCCGCCGCGGTCGCCCTCGCCGGGTGCACGTCCGCCGCGCCCAGTACGCTGGGACCCGAGACCGTCGCCGGGGCGGTGCAGATCACGGGCGCCGGGTCGACGTTCGACGCGCCGTTCTTCACCTCAGCGTTCGCCGCTTACCAGCAGGCCCATCTCGGCGTCGCGGTTAGCTACGCCGCCGTCGGAAGCAGCGCCGGCATCACCCGCTTCGCCGCCGGGCAGGTCAGTTCGGGGCCACCGACGTCCCCGCCAGTCCGGCCGACCTGGCCCGCTTCAGCGGCACGACGGTCCAGGTGCCGGTCGACCTCGGCGCCGTTGTCGTCGCCTACAACGCCTTCACGAACGGCAGCGGGCCTCTGCGGCTGACCGGCCCGGTGATCGCCCGGATCTTCCTCGGCCAGATCACCAAGTGGGACGACCCCGCCATCAAGGCCCTCAACCCGGGCACCGAGCTGCCCGACGCCTACATCAACGTCGTGCACCGCTCCGACGGCAGCGGCACCACCTACATCTTCAGCAACTACCTGTCCTCCGTCAGCCCCGCCTGGGCCGCCGCGGTCGGCACCGGCCGGTCGCTGCGCTGGCCCGTCGGCATCGGCGCCGACGGGAACGCCGGCGTGGCGGCGCAGATCGGCCGCATCCCGTACTCCATCGGCTATACCGGGCGCTCCTACGTCACCGGCTTCTCCATCGTCAACGAACCCGGCCCGGCCAGCTACCCCATCTCCGGCTACAGCTGGGTCCTGCTCTCCGCCCGCCAGCCAAGCCAGGCAGAAGGAGAGGCGCTCACCGTCCCGGACTGGCCCAAGTCGCCTGCATCCGTGCGTGCGGTGCTCGGCATCTGGCTTCGTCAGGCCCTTCGCGGATCGGCTGGAAAAAGATCTCGGAGTTGAAGTCGTACGCGTTACAGAGCTTTCGACTGCTTACTCCTTGACTATCGGCGGTGCTCCCAGCCGGCGAGGCCGGCGGACTCGCACAGGGCCGTGACGATAGCTCCCGCCGCGGCCGGTTCCGCCTGGAACGGCTGGCGTGGTCTCCGCGTCCGGAGGAGTTCGGCCGCGAATGCGTTCGCTGCCGCCTCATGCTGGCTCGCATCGCCCGGGTTGAGACCGTCGTCATGATGGCCCATGGTCAGATGCCCGAGCTCATGGGCTATGTCCCAGTTCTCGCGGAACCAGCTGCCCGTGGCGGGCACCGCGATGACGGCTCGAGGACGGCCCGCGGCGACCAGTTCCCGGACGGACATGGCGGACGCAGCGGACGCGAACGGAGTCAACCGCGCGACCGACGCGGCAATCCCGGCCGTGGAAACGCGCCGTTACAGCGGTCACAGCCTCCGCCGGGGCGGGGCCACGTCCATGCTCGCGGCCGGCGCACTGGGCGCTCATCGTTGTGCGTCCTGGCGCGCGTGCGACTCAGCGCGGCGCGCGACGACTCTCAATACCTCGCGGCGAATCGCGGCGCTGCTGGCCCGGATGAGGAACCAGTAGACAGCGAAGGACCGCCGTGACCTGGGGTCCGTCGCGAGAATGCGGGTCTCGGTACTCAACAGGGTGCCTGCCGGGGTGGGTTCGAGGCGGAACTCCATCGCGATCTTGATCCAGCCAGGGTCCGACCAGGCTCGCAGGGCGGCAGCGTCCAGACGGGGCGGCGTTGGCCCGCCCAGCAAGCGCCAGGCCTGGCTGAGGCCTGCCGAGATCACGACCTGAGGCCGCTCGGAGAACAACACCGGAATAGGCGTGACGTCAAGAAAGGTGCGTCCGGCCAAGGGCCGGTGCTTCCGGCCGGCAAGCCAGGAAGGCAGGAGCCGCGCACCCTCGAGTGCATGCCCCAAGGGGAGAGCCGACATGGTAACCCGGCGCAGTTCATCCCACACGGCCGCAGGCGGGGCGCTGACGGTGCGGTCGTGAGTCATCTGATACTGCGGATGCGGGACTACATCATCGAGAGTCACTACCCGCCCCCTGAATAGGTGTTCGGCACGGGCTAGGGGACGCTAGCGGCGCTCGCCCTTGGGCGGGCCGGACGTGACGGTGGCCGGGCGCTTGCGCGGCCTGGGTGTCTTTGCGTTGAGGAAGCCTGTGATCAGGCCGCTGAGCAGTTGCCGGAGTCGGGCTTCGAAGTCGACGTGGGCCCGGGTGAGCGCTGGGTCCTCGGCGAAGATGGCGGCCACGTGCGGCGCCGGGTTTGCGATAGGCCACAGCCCGGCTGTGACGATGAGGGCAGCTGCGATCGTCTCGCGGCCGGAGGGGCCGTCGAGGCCAGGCATCCGTTCGGCGACTACGGCGCCCAGGTCGTCGACCTTGTCCAGGCTCTGGGACTTGAACGCCTGCACGGTGGAGATCGAGACGTTGCGCTCGAGGACAGCGGACATCTCGCTGATCAGGTCGCAGAACAAGGGGCGTTCGGCGATCGTCCGGGCGATGGTCGCAGCCAGGGAGTCCGCCGTCGCCACGCCGGGTCTGAGCCGCTCGGTGAGGGCGGCGCGCCAGCTCTCCCACTCCCGCAGCAGCAGGCGCAGGAACAGGTCCTCGCGCGATTCGAAGTAGCGCAGCAGGTTGGACTTGGAGAGCCCGACCCGGCGGGCGATGTCGCCCAGGGAGACCTCCCGGACCGGCCGCTCGCCCGCCAGTTCGCGCGCTGCGGCGAGGATCGCCTCCCGGCGCTCGTCCTTATGCTCGGGCCGGCGAGCCCGCTGGAACGCGTAGGTCGTCGTCACAGCAGGAGAATACCCGCATCCGGGAAATTAACAGAACAGCGTTGACTTATTAACTGAACGCTGTTACGTTATCTTAATAGAACGGAACCCGGGGGATGTCTCTCAGCACGTTACGTGGCTGGTCATCGAAGGTTCGGACGGCCTGGGCCAGGGCGAGGGTGCGCGCCAAGGCGCAGCTGACGCTGCCTGAAGACATCAGGCGCGCGCTGCACATCGGCGAGGGCGATGAGGTCGAGTTCTCCCTCCATGATGACGGGACGGTCACCGTCCGCGGCTTCGTGTCCATCCCGACCGACCAGGCCTGGTTCTTCAGTCCGGATTGGCTGGCCGGAGAGCAGGAGGCGGACAAAGAGATCGCCGCCGGGCGAGGAACGGTGCACGACTCTGCCGATGCCATGTTCGCTCACCTTGACGGCCTCGGCGCGGCGGATGATGCCGACATTCGAGACGCTTTCCCGCTTCGAGCGAGCGACTTTCCACGCCAGCGGGCAGCGCAGACGAGCGTGGCATGCGGCACGCGGCTTGCGCCAGATGCGGGAGGCGCAATTGGCCTTGGGCACACCGGCCGGGACCACAATGACCCTCTAATGGCGGTTGCCCACCACGAGCAGCGTGACCGCCCCTTTCCGTAGCCTGACCGCGCTACGGTCAGCACGCGTAGCCGCCGATCTGTACTGGTCCTTGGCCAGGGTCTTCGACAGAAGGCGGGGCACAGAACAGGTATTCCGGTTCTTATCGGGGTGCCCGGTTGCTGGGCAGTGGGTCAGTTTAGATGTTGCTCTTGGCCTGGCAAGGGCGGGGCGGCCTTCCTGCCGGGACCGTCCCGCCCTTGTTAGGCTGCCTTGGCCTAGGTGGTGTAGGTAATGGTGACCGCCGTCTTATTGTTGGCGATGGCTTTAGCGGTGATTGCCCCGGTCGCCCTGGTGAACGCCCCGGTCCCCCCGGTTACCTTTCCGCGCCAGGTCTTGCCGGAGTTGGTGGTGGCGATCTTGCCGTAGAGGAAGCCGCCCTTGACGTCGAGCGCCACGCCCGCCGCAGCCCGGTTCTCCCCCGAGAAAGTGACGTACAGGTCGTCAATCCCGATGGTCTTGCCAGCGCTGTTGACGTCGGTGTCCTGCTGGGCGCCAGCCGTCCGGGTGAAGCCGACGGACTTCCCTGTCATGGAGATGAACTTCAGCGTGTGCGTGGCACTGTGCGCGCTGGCCGCGGCGGGAAGCGCCAGCCCCCCGGCGCAGCCGAGGATGACAGCCGTGCCGGCCGCCGCGATGGATGTGCTGATTTTCATGATTGCCTTCCTGTCTGTTGAGCGTTGCCGTCGAAGTGGGGGAGAGCAGGTCAGATCGCGGTCACCGGCTCGCGGCGGGGCGCGGTGACCGGGGCGGCTTTGACCACCAGTCCCCAGGCGCCGACGACGAGGCCGTAGGCCGCGAACAGGTAGTAGGGGAAGTGGGCGATGCTGAGGATGGCGCAGGTGCCCCCGATGTAGCCGAGTACCCGCAACCAGCGGGGTGCGGTCCTGAGCTGGCGTGCGGCGATGATGACGGCGACGCCCGCGAACAGCATGGCCGGGCCGTACACCATCCCCGCCGAGAGGACCCCGAACGTGTACACGACTGACGGCGTGAGGCTGACGTGCCCGCCGCCCTGGGCGTAGGCGAGCGGGATGGCCGCGGCGACCAACCAGCCCGCCGCGGCGGTCGCCGCTGCGGCGATGCCGCTGCCCCACAGCAGGTCCCGGCCGCGTCCGGGTGGCATGTCGGCGCGCAGCGCACTGAGGTAATACAGCAGGGCGACCGCGGCCAGCACGCCGATGGCCGCCCCGGCGAAGATCGTGACGCGGGCATCCGGCGCGAGGTAGCCGTGAATCTGACTGAGGTCGTAGTTGCCGGCCGGCACCTTCGTTATGGTGAGCGCGGCGAAGGTACCCAGCGTGAAGACGAGCAGGGCGATCCCGGTGCGCCGTCGTGAGGTCAGCATGATTCCTCCCAGGAACATGTGATGGATGCTGCGGATCGATTTCGCCGGGTCTGGTTCCCGCGAATCCGTACGGCGAATGTAGGTCGCGCGCTGACGTCGGCGCGTCCGGAGAAACGGCGATTTTGCCGTCCTCCGCGAGAACGACGGCGGGTCGGCCGCGGGCAGGATGCGGTCAGCGCGGACTGCTAGTACCGTCGTGCTGTGACGCGGCGCAATCAGGCCTTCGATGCCGTCCTGGCGGCGGTGATGCTGCTGTTCGCCCAGGCGGAAGCCTGGGACGGCCTGTTCTCCTCCGAGCGCGCCGGCCCGCGGTGGGCGCTGGCGACGGCCTACGCCATCTGCGCCGTCGCGCTGTTCTTCCGGCGCCGTGACCCGCTCGCCGTCGCGCTCGTCATCGCGGCCGCCCTCACGGCCGCCTTCGCCGCTTTCGGGTCCTCGGAGGGGATCAGCGTGTTCCTGGTACCGCTGATCGCGGCCTACACGCTGGGCGAGGGCGCCAGCCTGCGCCGGGGCCTGACCGGCCTGGCCGCGCTGCTCGCGATGGGGGCGGCGTGGGATGCGCTCGACTCGAGCGACGCCGGCCCGGCCGAGCACGTGGGGCAGGTGATCTGGCTCCTGCCGTGGGTCATCGCGTTCCTGTTCGGGCTCTACTGGCGCGGCCGGCGGCTCAATCTTGAGCAGGCCGCGCGCGAGCATGCCGAGCGCGCCGAGCGCGCCGTGGCTGACGAGCGCACCCGCATTGCCCGGGATCTGCACGACGCGATCGGCCACAGCGTCGCGGTGATGACCGTGCAGACCTCCGCCGTCCGCCGTCTGCTGCACGGCGATCAGGCCAAGGAGCGCGCCGCGCTTGAGACGGTCGAGGCGACCGGCCGCGAAGCCATGGCGGAAATGCGCAAGATCGTCGGCGTGCTCCGCTCGGGTGACGAGGCGCCGGATCTGGCGCCGCCGCCGAGCCTGGCCCAGCTTGACCGCCTGGCCGATAACTTCCGGCACGCGGGCCTGGTCGTGGACGTAGAGGTTGTCGGCGATACCGGGGCGGTGGCACCGGGCCTGTCGGCGACGGTGTACCGCGTCGTCCAGGAGAGCCTGACAAACACGCTCAAGCACGCGGCCGCGCGGCGGGTGCTTGTGGCCATCGAGTGCCGTGGGGACGGCCTCGAGGTCACGGTCACCGACGACGGGCGCGGCGGGACCGCGGACCCCGCCAAGGGCGCCGGGCTGACCGGGATGCGGGAGCGGGTCAAGGTGTACGGCGGGACGCTGCTTGCCGGACCCGCGGCCAGCGGCGGATTCACCGTGCACGCCGTGCTGTCGGCCGGCCCGCCATGATCCGCGTGGTCATCGCCGACGACCAGGCCCTGATGCGGGCCGCGTTCCGGATGATCTTCGAGGCCGAGCCGGACATCGAACTGGTCGGCGAGGCGGCGGACGGCGCCGAGGCCGTCCGGGTGGCCCGCGCGACGTCGCCGGATGTCGTGATCATGGACGTGCGGATGCCCGGCATGAACGGCATCGAGGCGACCCGTGCCCTGGTCGCCGACGGCGGCCCGGTGACGAGGGTGATCATGCTGACCACGTTCGACATGGACGAGTACGTGTACGACGCGCTGCTAGCCGGGGCCAGCGGATTCCTCCTGAAGGATCTCCCGCCGGAGCAGCTGATCCTGGGCATCCGCGCGGTATGCCGGGGCGAGTCGCTGCTGTCACCGGTGATCACCCGGCGGATGATCGAGATGTTCACCGCCCGGCCGCGGGCGAGCGTGGCCTCCCCGGACGCCAGGCTAGGGCTGCTGACCCCGCGGGAACGCGAGGTGCTGACCCTGCTCGGCGGAGGCCGCTCGAACCCCGAGATCGCGGCGGCTCTGTACGTGTCGGAGACGACCGTGAAAACGCACGTCCAGCGCATCCTGGCCAAGCTCGGAATACGCGACCGCATCCAGGCGGTGATCTTCGCCTACGAGGCAGGCGTGATCCGGATCGGCTCGCATGAGCGGTAGCGCGCGCCTAGAAGCAATTCTGCAATAGGCAGGCAGCAGGTCAGATGGCTACAACTTAGCCGTCCGCAACGGGTGCAGGAGGCTGGCGAGAACAGCGCCGACCGGGCGCTGACATCGTCGACGTTCATCGCACAGCCTCCAGCCGGCCCAGTCCGCTGCCGCCGTCAGGCCGGACGTAACCAACCGGCAGCTTGCCGTCAGCCTGCCTTGACCTGATGATTCCCGCACGACATCCCATACGACGGGGTGGAGTTGAACCTTTGATCGTCTTGCGATGTCGAAATTGCCCAGTTCGCCCTTGATGACGGTGGGGTTTGAGCGCGGAACGTGCCAGGGTGCGGTTCGTGGGGGCGCTCCAGCAACTCCTGACAACATGAGCAGAATCCCATAGCCGACTTGCCGCTATTCCGACTCATACACGGCCACCCACTTCCGCGTACTCCAGCAGTGTTCAAGTGGCCTCCACCGCGGGCCCTGAAGTGACAACAATTTCCGGAGCGCGGGCGCGCAGTTCGACCGAGTCGTGCGTGCCACCCGACTCACTGGCTAGCCATCCGGCTAAAGCCCGCGCATCTCCGGCTACTCGGGCAACGCGCGGGATCGGAGCGCTTTGTCGATGATGTCACGGCCCTCAATCACGACGCGGGCCAGCGCCGGGTCCAGGTCAGGCGTGGCGAGGAACGCGTCGACGCGCTTGAGCAATTCGGGCGAGGCCGCCGAATAGGGGAACAGCAGCTTCCCCAGCACGACCCGTAGCAGGCCATCGTGTCGTGCCCAGATCTCAGGCAGCTGGGAGAAAAATTCCTCCGTGAAGCCCGCTAGCAGGTCCGCCTGTTCCATCTGGTTGAAGCCGTAACCGATCTCGACGATCTCTTCGATCCCGAGACCGCCGGCCTCGGTCAGCGACTGCCACGCTGCGGCCTTGTGCTCGGCGTCGGGTACCGACGCACGGCAGGCGGCCGCGTGTCGCTGTCCCGCGTTGGTGTGGTCGCGCGTCAGCTCAGCGTCGATCTGCGCGTCCCCGGCCCGGCCCATGGCGGCGAGGCGCCGCAGCAACCGCCAGCGCAGGTCTGTATCGACGGCCAGGCCCTCGACCACCTCGCTGCCGTCGAGCAGCCCGGCCAGCAGGTCTAGCTGGTCTGACGCGGTCGCGGTCCAGCCGAGCATCTGCGCCCACGCTAGCTGATGGTCGCTGCCCGGGGCCGCCGCGCGCAGCAGCCTGAGGGCTTCGGCGGCCAGTTGCCGCTTGACGTCGCGCACCCCGGCCGGGTCGGATGCGAAGGCCAGGAACTGAGACGCATGCCCGGTCAGTTCGCGCAAGACCGAGACAGACGACTCTGACCCCATGCCCGCGGCCAGTATCGCCGCGAAGGCCGGGACCGACAGCTCTGCCTGCCCGGTCATGTCGATCACGGCCGTCCAGCAGATGGTCCTGGCGAGGCCGTCACGGAACCGACCGATTGACTCGGTCAGGGTGGCCAGCGACCGCTTATCGAACCGGATGATGGCATAGTCGAGGTCGTCGTCGTTCAGCAGGATCAGGTCCGGCCGCGGCTGACCGATCAGCCCGTGCACCTCGGTCCGCGCTCCCGTCAGGTCGGCCTGCACCTGATGCGTCCGCACGAGAGCGCCCTCGCTGTCTCGCTCGTACAGCCCAATCGCGATGTGGTGCAGCCGCAGCGTCGGCTGTCCGGGCGGCGCCTCCTGCAGCACCGCGAAGCTGGTGAAGGCCCCATCCGCGTCGACCGTGAACTCCGGCCGGAGGGTGTTCGGCCCAGCCGTCTCCAGCCATGACTTCGACCACTCGGTCAGGCTGCGGCCCGAACTGGACTCCAGCGCCCCGAGCAGGTCGGCGAGCGTTGCGTTGCCCCACCCGTGCGCGGTGAGGTAGGCCCGGACGCCGGCGAAGAAGGCGTCCCGCCCTAGGTAGGAAACGAGCGACTTAAGCACCGAGGCGCCCTTCGCGTAGCTGATGCTGTCAAAGTTCGCCTGCGCCTCGCTGAGCGTGGGCACGTCGGCCGCGATGGGATGCGTCGACGGCTGCTGATCGGCCTGGTATCCGGCCGCCTTGAGACCGCCGCAGAACGTCGTCCAGGAATCGGTGAACCTGGTCGCCTCGGCGGCGGACTGGAACCCGCACAGCTCGGCGAACGACTCGTTCAGCCACAGGTCGTCCCACCACTTCATGGTGACCAGGTCGCCGAACCACATGTGCGCCATCTCGTGCAGGATCACCATCGCCCGCATCTCGTACATGGCCTCGGTCACCTTAGACCGGAACATCAGCGACTCGGTGATCGTGACACAGCCGACGTTCTCCATCGCGCCGCCGCTGTCGGGCACGAAGACCTGGTCGTACTTGGCGAACGGGTAGGGCATGCCGAACAACTCGGTGTAGTAGTCGAAGCCCTGCCGGGTGATCGTGAACACGTCGTCCGGGTCCAGGTAGGCCAGCATCGACTGGCGGCAGGCAAGCCCGAGCGGTATCACCTGGCCAGACGGCGTGGTGTGGGTCTCGCGGACCACGTGGAACTCCCCCGCCGCGAGCACGGTCAGGTACGTGGAGATCCGCGGCGTGGCCGGGAAGTGCCACACCGCCGAGCCAGGCCGGCCAGCGGCCGGCTCCGGCTCGGGCGCCGGCTGGTTGGAGAACACGATCCACCGCTCCGGGGCCGTGACCCGGAAGGTGAACTCCGCCTTCAGGTCCGGCTGCTCGAAGTTCGCGTAGACACGGCGCGCATCGGCCGGCTCGAAGTGCGTGTACACATAGACGCGCCCGTCGGTCAGATCCTCCGAGCGCTGCAGCCCCCCGCCGTCGGCGTACGTGCACTCGGCCACTACCCGGAGCTCGTTCTGCGCGGCCAGCCCGGACAGCGCGATCCGCCCGTCCGCGTAGGCGGTCGCCGGGTCGACGGCCGTACCGTTCAGCGTGATCTCGTGCACCGTCTCGGCTATCAGGTCGACGTAGCTGTCCGCTCCCGGCCTGACGCAGTCAAACCTGATCACCGACGCCGACCGGAATGTCTCCGGGCCACCAGTCAGGTCCAGTTCGACGCGATAGGAATCGACGCGGAGCAGCCGGGCGCGTTCGCTGGTCTCGTCCCTGGTGATCTCGGCGATCGGCATCTCAGACCCCTTCTTAAGTCGAGTAGTAGCTCGTTATAGCAAGGGTACTGGGATGTGCGGATTTCGGGTATTAGGTGTTCCCACCACCGGCGCGCCGCTGGGCTGGGAGTCGCCCGGCCTGCCTGACAGACAAGCCGTGTCGGACCCTGTTAGCGTGAATCCTGCACCTTCCGCCTAACGCGGTTTCGCTTGTCAGTGACGTCCCTTTTCGCAGGCCTGCACAGCGCTTACGCTTGTGTAGTTTGTGACGGCAGCGATGCTGACATTCCCCAGGAGGTTGACGTGGCACGGTGGCGGCGGCCGGGTGCTAACGAGATTCTCCTGGTTTTCTTGCTGCTCGACGCGATCGGTTGTATCTGTAGCTGGCTGTCGCATCGTTCAAGTCCGCAGAACCCGCTGTGGCCGTTCTTGAGCACGGCCTTCCTGGCATGGCGTGTATCGCGCGGCGGCCGGATCTCGCGAATGATCCTCATCATCGGCAGCGGCGCAGCCTACGCCGTGACTGCTCTCGCCGTCGCCCGGTTGTGGGACGTGGCCGTCGTGGCCCTGGCCATCATCAGCGCAGTCCTGATCGCGTTGCTAGTCAGTCCGCCCGTCTACGGGCGCACCAGGTCCACGCCGATCCAGGTCCGGGCGAAAAGCTGGTCGCAGCTGCTGCCACCCCGGCCGCCAACATGGCTACTGCCATGGGGGCTGCTCGCGGGAGTGCTGGTAACCCTGGCGTGCCTAGGGAGCATGGATTTCACCACGATTGCGGGGTGCAGGCCCGCCGCATCGGACGCGTGCAGCGCCTTGGCCGAGGGTTACCCGCTGCGCTGGCTGACCGCCGTCCAGGGCACACCATTGATCTCCAAGGAAGCGCTGCTCAGAGACAGCGTGCAGTGGGCGCTGGGGTGCACGTCGCTCTTGTACCTGGCCTGGCTTTGGCTGTTGCCCTCGGCAGACCTCTCGGACTAGTTCGCAGACGCCTACCTGAACGATCTCGCAGGGCAGTGTGCGAGGACACGACGACTCTAGGTCTGTTGCACATTAAGCGGAGCGAATGTGTCGCACATCTAGTGCCACGCGACACTAGCAACCAGTTCCGCGCGCTGCGGCAGTTCTTGCAGCGGCACCGCCGAGGACCGCGTGCGCTCGCCTCCGGGTCTGGGCTGGTGATGGTGCGGGCGATGGCCATGTCCTGCTGGTGCTGCCGGATTGTGCGAGTGCTCATACGAAGTCGAAGTCGGTGTGAGGTCTAAGGACATGCTTTACCGCTGGGGGACATAGGAAACCGTAGCCATCCGGTTTTCCTCAGTGGGTTAAGTGGGCGCGTCGATCGAGTCGGCGCTGCTCATGATCGCCAGACTCCGGGGAGCGCGGGCGAGCACACGGCTCGCGGCGCCGCGAACCTCGGCGCTTGAGCCGAGCTCCCCGGTGACGACGGTCACCTGGGGGACGGCCGATGGCAGCGCGTGGCGGGCGATGGTGCGAGAAATTGGTCCGGTGATTCGGTCGCCGGCCACTGCGAGGTCGCCGCCGATGACGATCATCTGCGGGTTGAAGAGCGTGACCATCCCGGCCAGGGTGCGCCCGACTGCCTCGGCGGCATCCTCGACCACGCGCAGTGCTCCCGCGCTTTTGCCTGCGAGCAGGCGCGGGAGGTCGTCGGGCGTGACCGCGCGGCCCCAGCTGTCCTGCAGGAGCCTGGCGATCGCGACCGGGCTTGCGACGGTCTCCAGGCAGCCGCGGTTGCCGCAGCGGCAGACACGACCCGCTTCAGCAACGGGCACGTGGCCGATCTCGCCGGCGAGGCCGCCCGTTCCGAGCAAGAGTCGGTCGGCCGTGATGATGCCTGCCCCGATTCCAGCCGACAGCCGCACGTAGATCATGTCGTCAGTACCGCGGCCTGCGCCGTAACGGTGCTCGGCGAGCGCCCCGGCGTTGGCGTCGTTGATCAACTGCGTGGCAAGTCCGGTGCGCCGTTCAAGCTCCTCGCCCGGGCGGATGCCGACCCAGCCCGACATGATCCCGTCGGCCACCAGCGCGCCGTCGCTTCTGACCGGAGACGCGATGTCCGCGCCAAGTCCGAGGACCCGCTGCTGCGGGACGAGGCATTCACGCAGGGCACGTTCGATCAGGTCCGCGGCGAGGTCAAGGGTCTCCTGCGGCGCTGTGTCGACCTCCTTCACCTCGGCCTGATCCCAGACCGGTGAGCCATGTAGGTCGTACAACGCGACCCGCACGTGGCTGTGACCGATATCGGCACCGACGGCGTAGGCAGCGGACCGGTTCAGCGACAGCGGCTGGGCAGGTCGCCCCATCGAGCGGTTCTCTGGCTCGGCTGGGCCGTTCTCCTCGCACACGAGCCCGGCCGCGATCATGTCGACGACGAGGGACGAGACGGTGGCACGAGAAAGCCCGGTCACTCTGGCCAGTTCGGGCCGACTCGTCCCGGCGCTGTCGTAAAGCGCCTGGAGAACCCGCAGGCGGCCCTCTTCCCGGAGGTTCATCGGTGCGGTGACGGCGAACTCCCTACTTGGATCGCAAGCGCGTGGGCGCGAGGCGATTAGTGCAACTTGTGTAGAAGTTGTGCCTAAGGCAAGCGCTGCTCACCCGACAGAAGCAAACTTTGTCTGACATTAGACACATCATAGCGATCGCGTTGGCGCCGCAAGGCGGGGCGTCCGACGACACGCCGGCAACGGTCGTCTGGCACGGGAGGTGCGCCGGTGCGCCGGCGAACGCCTGTTTCGGTCAACCCCGGATGATCCATCAAAATACTTCGAAACATTCCCTTGACTTACGTGCAAAGCTAGCGCAATCTCTGGCCAAGGGTCCCGAAAGCTCGATGAATAAGACGACCGTAGACGTATTCACGGCCGTCCGATCTGCCGGCGCGTGGCGTTCGCCCGCCCGTTTCGCGTCCCGAGAACGGAAGCTGACACATGCTCTCGATAGCCTTCACCCGATGGTGGGTACGGCTGGCCGCCGCATTCCTGCTCGTGGCAGCGCTCGCCGTCCCCCTGTTCAGCGCGGCGGTACCCGCGCGCGCGGCGGCCGCGCTGCCGTGCGACATCTACGCCTCGGGCGGCACGCCTTGCGAGGCGGCCTACAGCACAACCCGCGCGCTATTCGCCTCCTACGACGGCCCGCTGTACCAGGTCCGGCGGGCCTCGGACGGCAGCCAGCTCAACATCGGCCTGCAATCGGCCGGAGGGGTCGTCAACGCAGCGCCTCAGGTCTCGTTCTGCTCCGGCACCACCTGCACCATCACCGAGCTGTACGACCAGAGCTCCAACGGCAACAACATGCCCATCTCGCTGGGAACGTCGTGCTCAGGATGCTCGAGCGGGATCTCCGGCCCCGGCCCGGAAGGCTCCGATATCGGTTCCCCGGCCATGGCGCTGCCAGTGACGGTCGGCGGCCAGCCGGCCTATGGGGCGCTGTTCGACGCGCAGGGGACGGGATACCGCATCAACAACGCCAAGAACGTCCCCACCGGCTCGCAGCCAGAGGGCGTTTACATGCTGACCTCCTCGAACCTCACGAGCAATGGCTGCTGCTTCGACTTCGGCTCGGGCGAGACCAACGACAGCGACGACGGCAACGCCACCATGAACGCGATCTACTACGGCACCGACTGCTGGACTCAGAACTGCACCGGCCCCGGCCCCTGGGTCGGCGGCGACCTGGAAAACGGCATGTACTTCAGCAACACCGGTGCCAACCCCACGTCCATCTCCGCGGAGAAGGGCACGTTCGTCTCCGCGTGGGAGAAGAACAACGGCACAACCAACTTCACCCTGAAGTACGGCAACGGGCAGTCAGGCGGGCTGACGCAAAGCTACTCGGGAGCATTGCCCAACGGCTATAACCCGATGAAGGTGCAGAACTCCATCGAGCTGGGCACCGGCGGCGACAATAGCATCTGGGGAGACGGAGAGTTCTTCGAAGGCGCTGTCACCGCCGGCTACCCCTCCGACGCCACCGAGAACGCCGTCCAGGCCAGCATCACCGCTGCCGGCTACGCGGACAACACCACCTTCGTTCCGACGACCGCCTCTGAGGTCAGCCTGCAGGCCCACGCCAATGGCGATTACGTCGACGCGGCGAACGGCAGTACCTCGCTGATAGCGAACGCCACCTCGATCGGCCCGGCCGAGACCTTCGACCTGCTCACCAACCCCGACGGCTCGGTGAGCCTGCGCGCGCACTCCGACAATGACTACGTCACCGCCGAGAACGCAGGCGCCTCACCCCTCATCGCCAACCGCACCGCCATCGGGCAATGGGAGACCTTTGACCTGATCAGCAATGCGGACGGCAGCGTCAGCTTCCGCGCGCACGCGAACAATGACATCGTCACGGCGGACAACGCCGGCGCCTCCCCGCTCATCGCCAACCGCACCGCGATCGGCCCCTGGGAGGAATTCAACCTGATCCGCGATACCGTCACGGTCAGCTTCCGCGCGCACGCGAACAATGACATCGTCACGGCGGACAACGCCGGCGCCTCCCCGCTGATCGCCAACCGCACCGCGATTGGCCCCTGGGAGACGTTCGACCTGATCAGCAACAGCGACGGCAGCGTAAGCCTGAGGGCGCACGCCAACAACGACATCGTCACCGCCGATGGCGCGGGAGCCGACCCACTGATCGCCAACAGGACGGCGATCGGCCAGTGGGAGGAGTTCGATCTGATCGAGAACTCCGACGGGAGCGTCAGCTTGCGTGCGCACGCGAACAACCAGATCGTGACCGCGGACGACGCCGGGGCCGACCCGCTCATCGCGAACAGGAGCGCGATCGGGCAGTGGGAGGAGTTTGACCTCATCTACGACTGACGCAGACGGCTCGGCGTAACCCGGCGGCCGTTCAACCGACGGCCGCCGGGCGGGCGTCGTCGGGCATGAAGACCTGCCGTTCCAGTGTCTGCTGCATGGCTGGGGTCCAGGTTCGCCCGTCCTCGACAGCGTCGCGGATGACCATGATCGCGGGCCGGGCCGAGTGCAGGATCATAACTGGCCTTTACCTCCACTAGATATCGCGATATCATGGAAGCATGATGGCAAGCCCGGAACGCGCTCAGACCAAGAACATGGTGCTGCGCCTCGATCCCGACCTGGCCGAGATGCTCGCCGGCGTCGCCGAGGTGGAAGGCCGATCGGTG
>Ga0209006_10001803_pt1 | contig 19376 bp, 17 predicted proteins | sample JacPin_JW_Ref_O2_FD_188567 | JGI IMG/M metagenome (GOLD analysis project Ga0209006, IMG submission 188567) | Forest soil microbial communities from Algoma, Ontario, Canada - Jack Pine, Ontario site 1_JW_Ref_O2 (SPAdes) (version 2) | ecosystem: Environmental > Terrestrial > Soil > Boreal...
AGTCGGCGACCTAAGCTGGCGATCCAGTGGTCGGCGATCCGTATTCCCGATTAAAGCGTGTGCGGTGGTTTGAGCATGGCGTTTTTCACCGCGGCTCCGCACAAAGGGTCGTGCGCGCATTGACGGAATGCAGGAACGATCAAGGCCTGTTCCAAGGTTGGATCGTTAAGACTGGACAGCAGATCGATGGCGCGTTCGGCAGCGGTCGCGTCACCTGTTTTTCCATACGCGGTCACCAGCAACTTCAGAGACAGCGGGTTGTTGGGATCTTCCTCAAGGTGCGGGATCGCTTCGGCGAACTTCTGCTGCGAAATGAGGAATGCTCCCAGGGCGCCGTTGTAAGCGAGATCGATCACTTTGTCGTTGGCATCTTCCGACATTCTGGTCAGGGCATCAAGACTGGACTGAGCGACATTGGCGTTGCCCATCTTGATTGCGGCTTCGATGCGAGCGCGAAGAATCTGCGCCGTAACCTGCTGGATGGCAGTGTGGTTGGTGTTCTCTCCCGCAGCGGCGGCGAGTTCCGCTTTGCTTAGCAGTTGCAGGGCGTGGGAAGCGTCCTCCTGATACATGGCCATTTGGCGGTAGGTATCGGCCTCCGCGAGGCTAAGGTGATGCGAGTGGGCGTCGTCGGCAATGGCTTGAAAGGCACGATCGGCCCAATCAAAATCGCCTTCCCGGATGAACGTGGCGGCTTCGCGCGTGCGCCACAGGACGTTCTGCTGTTCAGGAACCTGAAAGCGTCGGAATCCAGCTTCATATTCACGGCGGGCTCGAGCCTGCTGGCCCTGAAGCGCGTAGGTGTCGGCAAGACCGAACTGCGATGAGTAGAACTCCGGATCAATGGCCAGAGAGGCGCGGTAATGTTCGATCGACGCGTCGTAGCGCCCAGCCATGCGCAGGATCTCCGCATAGGAATCCTGCGGATTGGGATCCTTGGGCAAGGCGGCGATGTACTTGTCCATGGTCTCGAATGCATTGTCAAAACGGTGGACGTAGGCGTAGTTGTAGGCCAGGTTATTCAGCAATCCGGGCGAATCGTTGATTCCGGAATGCTCGTACACGGCGATCGACCGGTCGTACTGTTGCTGGGTGGTTAACCACCATGTGGTCATCCAAACGACCGTCTTATCGTGGGGCAACTGCGCCAGCAGGTCGTTCATTTTGGTGATGGCGGAAAGCAGTTTGTGATCGTAAGCGTCCTGATACCACTCGATTATTTCGCGTTCGGGAGCGCTGACATCTTCGCGATAAGTGTAGGCCTTGGCTTGCTCATTCACCTGTTCCGCGGAATCGAGACTGATCTGCGCGAGAAGTTCGTGGGCCATGGCAAAAGCGGGATCGAGACTGATCGCCTTGTGCAGAATTGCGATGGCCTCGGTCTGCTTGACCTGATCGAGGTAAATCGCGAGACCTTTTTCGACCAATGCGCGGGCCTCCGGAGAACTGGTGGTGAGCTGAAGGGTTGCCGCTTGCGGATCTGGCTTCGGCGCAGTCTTCTTGCCGGCAACGGCGGGCGACACGGCCATCAACGAGATGAATAGAACGATCGGGAGCTGGCGGAAATAGGTCCGGAAACAGGTTGTAGCGGCAGTCATTTTTCTTTCCTTTTTTCTTTCCTTTTACGTTCTACGTGTCGTCCATTTTGTCGTCGTGTTGTTGAGCCGTCCGGCTAATTGCCTTTAAGGATGTAGCCTGGCTCCAATGGCAGCTTGCCGTCGATCTTTAAGACGTTGACATCGTTGGTCAGGGAATAGAGATCGATGACGCCAATGGCTCCGCGAGTGTTCGAAACGATGTGGAGGATGGCTTCATCGCTATCGGCAACGACAACGACTCCGGGATGCGACTGGATGAGCGCTCGCGCCTGATCGGATGTGAGATTCAAGATGCGTCGCAAGATCAACTGAGCTTCGTCCAATGAAGGATCGCGCATGACGAGCGTGATGGGTTTACCGTCTTGCCAGGTTCGTTGATGCGCATTGAAAATACCAGCGAGTTCGCTGGCTCTGAGATTCGTAGCCGGGTTTGCTTTATCCGCGACCAGGGCTAACTGCTTGGCCTGGAGGACGGCAGGTGCAGACACGATCAGGAGCAAGCCCAGGATCGTGCGTGCAATGTGCACTTTCATCGTCAACGGGTTCGTGAGTTTGGACGGCATGGATAGAGATAGAGACGGTCACAAGGACGCGATCTGAGAAATTGTAGCCAGCGATAGGCGCGGCCTAAAGGTAACCAACGTTGTGAGACTGTTGCGTTTTGGGCAGGCTTTTTCGGGGATGTTGCCGGTTACTTCTTGGGGAATAGATTATCGTAGACGCCGCGCCCGATGGAGCCGCCGAAGGCGCCGGCAATTCCTGGGACAAAGGCGAGGAAAGATTCATAGATTTGGGCTCGCTGCGGCTTTTCGGAGAGGAAAAAATAGGCCAGCCACTCCACGACGGGCACGAATATTCCTACTAATAGCACCCAGCGCCAGGGCTTGCGCGGGCTGAGAATTCCGAGCAGCATGCAGGCGGAGAGCACTACCATGGCCGTGAGCAGGAGATCGCCGACTTTGATGTCGAGCCATCCGGCGGAAATGCCCGATAGGACGGCAAGTACGTAATAGAAGCTGTCTCCTCGCGACTTTTTATTGGGAAGGATTTGTTCCCAGGCCATGTTCATGGTTTCAGGTCTCAGGTTTGGGACTCGGCTCACGAATAGGTGTAGAAACCTCTTCCGCTCTTGCGGCCAAGCCAACCGGCATCCACCATCTTGATGAGGAGTGGACAGGGGCGGTACTTGGGATCACCCAAGCCGTCCTGTAACACGCGCATGATGTCGAGGCAGACGTCGAGTCCGATAAAGTCCGCCAACGTAAGCGGGCCCATGGGATGGGCCATCCCGAGCTTGAAGACTTCGTCGACGGCTTGGGCGGTGGCGACGCCTTCCATCACCGTGTACATGGCTTCGTTCAGCAGCGGCATCAGAACCCGATTCGATACGAATCCGGGAGCGTCGTTTACTTCGACCGGCGTTTTATCCAGCTTCAGGGCCAGGTTGCGCACAGTTTCAAAGGTCGCCTGCGAGGTAGCGAGGCCGCGAATCACCTCTACAAGCTTCATGACTGGGGCGGGATTGAAGAAATGCATTCCGATGACTCGATCAGCGCGTCCGGTCAACGCGGCAATCTTGGTGATGGAGATGGAAGAGGTATTCGAAGCCAGAATCACATCGGGCCGGGCTTTCAACAGAAGGTCGAGCTCGTGGAAAATCTCGGCCTTAATGGTAAATTTTTCGGTGGCTGCCTCAATGATTAGATCGCACTCCGCTAGTTTAGCCCGATCGACGGCGGCGGTGATTCGCTGCAGAGTGGAAGCTTTGTCGTCGGCGGTGATCTTGTTTTTGGCTACTTCGCGATCGAGATTCTTCGCGACGGTCGCCAGTCCGCGATCTAGAAAACGCTGTTCTACATCGCAGAGAACAACTTTGAAGCCGCTGCGTGCGAAAACATGGGCGATGCCATTGCCCATGGTGCCTGCGCCGATCACACCTATCAACTGAATCGCCATTGTCGCCTCGCGCTAAATTCACATTGTAAGAAACTGGAAAGTTTAGCAGAGTGACACGCGAAGGTTGCGACGGGACGGCAGGTCTTAGCCACAGGTCTTTGCCAACAGGTCTCAGCCAGTCGCTAGGAGCGAGAGGCGCTGGGGCAAGGAAAAGAGGCGCAGCTTTCGCAGCCACGCCCCGGTTTGAATGCCGACGATCGCATCGCGAGAGTTGAAAGGTGACTACGATCCCTTGATTCTTACGGTGCCTCCGCCACTGCCACCGAGTTTGGGATTCTTCGGAGAAGTGATGGTGTACTTGTAATCATTCACAATGGTCGTGTTGCTGTCGCCGTGGGGCAGACCGTCGGGCGAAGTAAGGGCGGGGGTAAGGGGATCCGATGCTTTCCAGGCGATAGAGTAGTCATTGTTGGGATCGTCCGGATACATGGCTACTGTGCCCGCTATCCCAAGGACCGAACTGTAGGGCGGAATTGCGGCCGGATTGGGGGTTGCGGTGATAACTCCGCCGCTCATACTGATCAATACCTGCAATGGCCCTGTGCCCACCTGGATAGAAAAAGGTCCATAGGTTACTCCCGCGGCGACAACGTTATAGTTAACGCTTCCGTTGCTGGCATTCGGCGTCTGCGCCAGACTTGGAACGCCAGTGCCAGGAAGAGTGGGAATGTTGTTAAAGATCTGTTGATTTGGATCGATTGGATTGGGAATGAAGTTAATGGCGACGGGAGATCCAGAACTGTTGGTGAACGTCAGGGTCTGCGAGGACTGGATGATACATCCTGCAGGATTGGCCTGGAACGAACTGGTGATCGAGATGTTCTGATTGGAGCTGGTATCTTCGTGGACTGGAGTGACGCGCTGCGTGGCCATGGCTGGCTCCTTTTTATTTTCGACTTAGTTAGCTACTTACGCGTTCGTCTGACGATCACGGACGGAAATTGGGGTCTGACATCAAACCCTGCAGCGCCGGAAGAGTCTTTAATGTCGCTAATGCGTACCCTTTTTGCAGGCTCTTCTGGATGAACTGCAACGCTTGTTTGCGATCGCCCATATCTTCGTAGGCCTCACCGACGGTCTCCAGGACGTTGGGATCGTCGGGAGAAAGCACGAGCGCTGATTGTATGTGCAAAACCGCCTTATCGCGCAAGTTTTTCTTGGCATAAAGAAGCCCAAGGTTGGCCTGCGCAATGGCGTCGCGAGGTCTTTCCTGCACCGCCCGCTCGAGCAGGGTAATCTCCCGATCTCGCGCCTTTTCGGCTTTTTCCTTATCGTTCAGGCCTTCATAGGCGATGGCCAGGTTGCCCCAGACCAGATAATCCTTGTCGTTGAGTCGCAAGGCTTTCTCGACTGCGTCGGCAGCTTCGGCGTACTTCTTTTCCTGGATGTAAAGAAAACCAAGATTAGCGTACGCTTGGTACGTAGGGTCGATTGCAATCGACTTACGCAGGACTTTTTCAGCTTCGGGAAAGAGCTTGGCTTCTCCTTTATCTATGTAGACCGAACCTAGATTGAGATAGAGCGAAGCGTTATCGGGAGTAAGTGCAATGGCATGACGAAACTCCGCAGCAGCTTCGTCGTAACGTTCATGGTCGTAAAGGAAGTTGCCGAGATAGTTGTAACCGTCCCAGGAATCGGAACGCAGAGCAATGGCCTTGCGATAAGCGGCTTCGGCATCGGCGGTTCTTCCGGCACTGTCGTAGGATTCTGCGAGGCCGATCATGGCATCGGCGCTTCGGGGGTCAAGTTGCAGAGCGCGTTGGTATTCCTGCAGAGCCAGATCGTATTTCCCGGTGTTGCGATGGATGTGGCCGAGTGTGACATACACCACGGGCAAACGATCATTCAGTTGCTGGGCTTTCTGACAATTCGCCAGAGCTTCGTCGATCCACTGGCTGTTCTTGTCGAGCTGATATTTCAGACGATAAGCTTCGCCGAGCTGCGCATAACCTAAGGCGAAACGTGGGTCTGCTTTCACTGCACTGCTTAGGGCGGCAATGGCTAAGTCAAGGTTTCCGGGCTTGTCATAGCGCTGCGTGTAGCCCAGAGCCTTCAAGTACAACTCATAAGCCCCGGCATTGACTGAGCCTCCCGCAGATCGAAGCATGTCGGGAGTGGCTTCTACGCGCATCAACTTGGCCACACTGGCGACCGCCTCATCTTCCAGGACGGAGAAATCTCCGGCTCGATCCTCCAAGGTCACCGAACCGATCTGACGGAGATTCTTGGTATTCACCAGATTGACGGTCATGTGAATCGTTTGGCCTTCACGACGCAGACTTCCCTGCACCGCAACGGTCGCGCCCAGCTCGCGTAGAGCCGAGCCGGGGTCGGAGATTTTAAGACGGCGCACCTCGCTCGTAGGCAGAACCCAGAGCGATTGCTTACCTGATTCAAGATTTGTAAGGCGGCTCGCCAGACTGTCCATGAGTCCGGCTGAAATCTCTTCATCTGCAGGATCGCTTCCCACATTCTCGAATGGCAGGACGGCGATATGATCGACTTCATGGCCGAACCAAGTTGCCAGTCGCTCCCGGACCGCAGGCAGGAGTGAAATGCCGGCCAGCAACACGGCAACGATGCCTGCTCCAGCCAGCCACCGGCTCCACTTGGGAGCCGCCGCCGGAGCGCCCCAGGTGGGACGCGAGGCCTGTTCAATCTGCTTACGCAACTCGACGGAAATCCCCGAGGCGAGGCCTGATCCCGTCTGAGATAAGGATCGTCGACTACCGTTTGCCGGCGTGGCTGCCGGATCCAAGCGGCTGCGCACTTCTTTGAGATCGGCAACCATCTCGCGGCAATTCTGATAGCGGGTTGCGGGCTCCTTCGACAGTGACCGGTAAATCACGCGTAGCAGGTCGATTGGAATGCCTTCCATCTCGTGCGGGGCTTCGTTCAGGATGGCGAAGATTGTGCCCGCCGGTGTATCCCGTAAGAACGGATTCTTGCTGGTCACCATTTCTGTCAGCACGATGCCGAGGGACCAGATATCGCTGCGCTGATCGACGAACTTGCCGACCGTCTGCTCCGGCGACATGTAGCCGATGGTGCCGGCGGTGCTTATGCTCTGCGTGGAATTTGTGGCGGCCAGCCTGGCAAGACCGAAGTCAACGATCTTGGCAACGCCGCTTTGGGTGAGGATGATATTCGAAGGCTTGATGTCGCGATGCACCACGGCTCCGGCGTGAGCGGCACCGAGTCCGTCGCCTATCTGGATGGCGATGTCGACAGATTCGTGCAATGAGAGCGGACCGCGGCGCATCTTCCGCACCAGGGTCTCACCGGCGTAGTACGCCATAACGATGAAGGAGCGACCGTCGCCGGTTTCCTCCAATCCGTGGATCACGCCAATGTTGGGATGGTCGAGCGACGAGGCGGTGCGAGCTTCACGCAGGAAGCGCTCTTTTTCTTCGCTGCTCGAAACGACGTGCTCGGGGAGGAACTTGAGCGCGACGGTGCGCTCGAGTTTGACGTCGAGTGCGCGATACACCACGCCCATGCCCCCGGCTCCGGCCAGACCGAGGATCTTGTAATTGCCGACGACATCTCCCGCGGACAAAGTGGCAGTAGGGTCAGACACCGAGCGTTCCCCACTGGGGATTAAGTTCGATCTTTACCCCAACGCCCGCAGCGATTGTCGGTCCCGGGATTATCGATACTAGAATCCGGTTCCGCGCCACGGTGATACGCTACCGCATTTCGGGCTCACAATAAAGTGGAAGGAGATGGGCGCGGCGAGATGGCGCTTCTGGCGCGGACCTTCTTCGCATATGGAACTTTCAGTTTAGTGATGGTTGCGTCATGAGGCCACCGTCACACTTTCGCTGGAGCGGAGCAAGAAAATGGCGGCCGTCACAAACCAAATCGAGTGAAGTAAAACAATAACGCCAAAGCCATGCGCATCGAGGGTTAAATGTCCGGAGAATAGAGCCAGCAAAACTAACGGGCCAACGACACAGCCGTAAATACCGAGGCCACGGAACCGGCTGGTAGTTCGCAGAAGGGCGGCGGACCAAACGATTATCGCGATCGAGGAAGCAGCCACGAATACCTGGGCGTAAGCCTGGTTGGCGTAAAAATTGTAGTGTTGGATCAGCCGCCAGGTATCCATCGCGGATGGTGCGCTCGCCGAGGCTACAATCTGGTGGAGAATGCTCGGTGTGATTAATCCATCCGCGACCGCGGCGCTCATCACGGCCAGGAGCGCGAAAGCGTACAGCACCAAACCGATCGCGGCCAAGCGGGCTTGAGCGGCCAGTTGACGGCAGAGTCCCCAAGCACCAAGAAACAGGACGGGCAGACAGGCCAGCCCGAGGGCGTGGACCATAATCAGCTTCCTGATCATTGACTCCATATCCATTGCGGCGATGTGCCCGGTGGGATGCAAGCTCATGGTTATAATTACGCCGATGGATCCAACGATCAGCGCCAGTCCACTTAAACGGTTATCGGTCATGCACCGAACTTTAGAGGGCTCGGCGGGAGCGGTCAATCTGCATTCGCTCGGCACACTACGATGCTGAACAAAGGTTAGGTCAATGTCCCGAAAAACGGTGTCGTCAGCTGAGAAATCACGCGCCAAGCACGTCGCCAAGACAAGTCGGAATGCGGCTCTCAAGTTAATTCCCAAGGCCGGCAAGAAGGTGGACCGACGGGTCCGACGCACGCGCGACGCACTCGGCGATGCGCTGATCGCGCTGATGCAGGAGAAGCCTTTCGAATCTGTTACGGTGCAGCAGGTGCTCGACCGCGCGGGAGTTGGGCGCTCCACTTTTTACGCGCACTTCAGCGACAAGAACGATCTGTTCCTCAGCGACCTTGAGGATTTTCTCGAAAAGATGTCGATGCTGCTGGTGCGGCGGGGCGAGGCCTCGAATCGAGTTGCTCCAGTGCGGGAGATGTTCGCACACGTCGCCGAAATGCGGCCCTTGCTTGGGGCGTTAAGAGCGGCTGACAAGCATCGAGATTTTCTGGAGTTGGGACAGGAGTATTTCGCGCGCGCCATTGATCAGCGTCTCGGCGAGTTGGAGGCATCGCGGTCACTGGATCGAGCGAAGCGAACCGCCATGGCACACGGCTTTGCCGGATCACTGTTCTCGATGATGTTGTGGTGGCTGGATCGTCCTAATTTCGATCGTCGTCAGCGTAATTCCGGTGAAGAGGGGATCCCCTCACCCGAGATCATGGATGATCTTTATCATCAGATGGTGTGGTCGGGCATTGCGGGCCAGTTGGCTGTGGCTAAGGGTACGCAGTCCGCTGCGGCGGGTGAGTACCCGAAGGCTGGCAGACGGGCCAAGAAGACTATTTCTCTTTCTCTTTAGCCACGTTGAGGCGTGTTTCGGCGCGCTGCAAGGCATCTTCGGCGCGCGCGTAGTCGAGCTCAGGGTTGTTACTCTTCAAGAGCTGTTCGGCGCGATCTTTGGCTTGTTGCGCTCGCGGCACGTCAATCTCCTGTGGGCGCTCGGCTGCCTCGGCCAAGATGGTTACCCGGTCGGGCAGAACTTCGGCAAATCCCCAGGCAACTGAGAGTGCGTGGGTCGCTCCGCCTGCCCTATAAGTGATGACTCCAACGGCCAGCTCGGTGAGCAAGGGAGCGTGGCCGGGGAGAATACCCAGATATCCACTCAGGCCGGGGATCTGCGCTTCCTCGGCCGATTCCTTGACGAGGAGCCGGGTGGGCGTGACGATTTCGAGTTGGAAAGTATCTGGCATGCGGTCGTGGGTCGTTAGTCGTTGGACACGTGTTGTTACGCGGCGGTTTTCATTTTCTCCGCCGTCTCCAGCACTTCGTCGATGGTTCCCTTCATGTAAAAGGCCTGCTCGGGGATGTCGTCGTACTTGCCTTCTACAATTCCGCGGAAACCTTTTACGGTGTCGGCGATTTTTACGTAGCGTCCTGGAGTGCCCGTGAATTGCTCGGCCACGAAGAACGGCTGCGACAGGAATTTCTGAATTTTTCGGGCGCGAGAGACGGTAATTTTCTGGTCTTCGCTCAGTTCGTCGATACCCAGAATGGCGATGATGTCTTGCAGATCTTTGTAAGTCTGCAAGGTTTTCTTCACCATTTGCGCGACGTCGTAGTGATCCTGGCCGACAATGCGCGGATCCAGAATGCGCGAGGTGGAAGCCAGCGGGTCGACGGCGGGATAAATTCCTATTTCGGTTAACGCGCGCGACAGAACCGTGGTAGCGTCGAGGTGAGCGAAGGTGGTTGCCGGAGCCGGATCGGTCAGATCATCGGCAGGCACGTAGATGGCTTGGACCGATGTTACCGATCCCTTCTTGGTGGATGTGATGCGTTCCTGCAACTCACCCATTTCCGTAGCCAAGTTTGGCTGGTAACCGACGGCGCTGGGCATGCGGCCGAGCAACGCCGAAACTTCACTGCCCGCCTGGGTGAAGCGGAAGATGTTGTCGATGAACAACAGCGTGTCGCTGCCTTCCTCGTCGCGGAAATATTCGGCGACAGTTAATGCGGTCAAGGCCACGCGCAGACGGGCGCCGGGAGGCTCGGTCATCTGGCCGTAGATTAAGGCGGCTTTCGATTCGGCGGGCTTGCCGGGTTTGATAACTCCCGATTCGCTCATTTCGAGCCAGAGATCGTTGCCTTCACGGGTACGCTCGCCGACTCCGGCGAACACGGAGAAGCCTCCGTGCTGCTTGGCAACGTTATTGATGAGTTCCATGATGACGACGGTCTTGCCGACTCCGGCGCCACCGAAGAGACCAATCTTTCCACCTTTCAAGAAGGGCTGGATAAGATCGACGACTTTTACTCCGGTCTCGAACATTTCCGCAGTGGTCGATTGCTCGTCGAACGCCGGGGCGAGACGGTGAATGGGCATTCTCTTGTCGCAAGCGATGGGGCCGAGATTGTCGACCGGCTCGCCGATGACGTTCATGACTCGGCCAAGAGTGCCGCGGCCGACGGGAGCCGAGATGGGGCCACCCTGGTCAATCGCTTTCATGCCTCGCACCATGCCGTCGGTAGCTTCCATGGCCACGCAGCGGACGCGGCCTTCGCCGAGATGCTGCTGGACTTCAAGAATTACGTTGATGGGAGAAGGCACGGTGAAGCCGTCGCTGACGACGCGCAGAGCTTCATAGATAGGAGGCATCGCGGCTTCGGTGAATTGGACGTCCACAGCGGGACCGGAGATTTGGATAACGTGTCCGATATTTTCTGGCATATATGATTTCTCAACGCGGCGGCTAAAATCGCACAATTTCAATACAAGATCAAAATCTGTTTTACTGCGCTGCTGCTCCACTAACGATTTCGATGATTTCTTTCGTAATTTTCGCCTGACGCGCGCGGTTCATGATGAGCGTCAGCGATTCGATCATGTCGCTGGCATTGCTGGTGGCCGCATCCATCGCGGTCATACGGGCGGCGTGCTCGGCGGCTACGGATTCCAATAGAGAGCGAAAAATCTGGATGCCCACGTACTTGGGCAGAATCCCTTGAAAAAGCTGCTGTGGCGGCTGCTCGTAGATGTAATCGACCGACGAGGTGCCGAATTTGGCGGCGTCTTCGTCTAAAGAATGGGTATCGGCGGGACGCACACCGACTCCAGCGCCCTTTGCGGCTTCTAATCTTTCTTTCTTTTCTTCAAGAGTCGCTTCCTCCGACATGCTGACGTCGATTGCGCCGATTTCACGAATCGGCAACAGTCGCTCGGCCACAAGACGCTGCGCGATTACCGATTTGAACTCATTGAACAGGATATAGACGCTGTCAATTTGGTGGAGAATGTAGCGCTCGATCAGGTGCTCACTGAGTGTCGAGGCAAATTTGTATTCCACTTTGCCCAGAACGCCAACATGCTCGCCGACGATTTGCACCCTACCCACGCGTGGAAGAGGCGCTTCGTTTTCATGTTGGACGGGGGCATTTCCCGCGTCTCCACTGGCGGACTCGGATTTTTCTTCGTGAGCGCGTTTGGGAGCGAGCGGATAACGTCTGCGCATGAAGTCTCGACCTTTTCGGCCGATGCACTCGATGTCGATATTCTCGTGGGGTCTCGACTGAATGAACTTTGAAGCCATCTTAAGGATGTTGGTGTTGAAGGCTCCCGCCAAACCTTTGTCTCCGGTAACTACGATCAAGAGGACGGTTCGTTCCTCGCGCTCGGCCAAGAGAGGATGCAGGGGCTGTCCGGAGGCCGGATCGTAGATATCGGCTCTGGAGATCAACGATTTCAAAACATTCGTCAGCATCTGGGCGTACGGGCGCGCGGCGAGTGCGGCCTCCTGGGCGCGGCGCAGTTTTGCGGCGGAGACGGTCTTCATCGCCTTGGTGATCTGCCGCGTGTTAACTACGCTGCGGATACGTCGTCGGATGTCGAGAATGTTTGCCATAAATCAGTAACCGGTGGTCAGTACTCAGTTGTCGCTTGTCAACTCCTGTCTCCAATGTCTGGTTGACTGAGAACTTGGAACCGCGACTGAGACCTACTTCTATTTCGCTACTGCTTGCCTTGAATCTACGAATTGCTGTTTTGCTTCCTTTATTACTCGTGACATTTCTGCTTTCAGATTATCGTCGAGCACCTTCTTTTCCATGATCGCGTTCAAGATGCCTGGGTTAGTGGTCTCGACGTACTTGTAGAGATCTTTTTCGAAATCGCGGACCTGGTTTACCGGCATGTCGTCCAATACTCCACTGGTACCGGCGAAGATGATCAGGATTTGCTTGGAGAACGGCAACGGACTGAACTGGCCTTGCTTCAGGAGTTCTACCAGGCGTTGGCCACGGTTGAGCTGGGCTTGCGTCGCTTTGTCGAGGTCGCTGCCGAACTGGGCGAAGGCGGCTAGTTCGCGATATTGGGCGAGTTCCAGCTTTAGAGTTCCGGCAACCTGGCGCATCGCCTTGATCTGAGCGCTGCCGCCTACGCGGCTCACGGAGAGTCCGACGTTTACCGCGGGCCGAACGCCCTGATTGAACAAATCAGTTTCCAAATAAATCTGGCCGTCGGTAATGGAAATCACATTGGTTGGAATGTAGGCGGAAACGTCTCCAGCCTGGGTTTCGATGATGGGCAACGCGGTGAGTGATCCTCCGCCGAGTTTGTCGCTTACTTTTGCGGCACGTTCTAACAGCCGTGAGTGGAGATAGAAAACATCTCCGGGATAGGCTTCGCGGCCGGGTGGGCGGCGGAGGAGCAGCGAGATTTCGCGGTAGGAAGCGGCGTGCTTCGAAAGATCGTCGTAGATGCAGAGGGCGTGGCGTCCGTTGTCGCGGAAAAATTCGCCCATGGCGCAAGCGGCGTACGGACTGATGTATTGCATCGGCGCAGGTTCGGAAGCCGAGGCGGCCACTACAATGGTGTATTCCATCGCGCCGGCATCTTCGAGAATCTTTACTACCTGCGCGATTGAGCTGCGCTTCTGACCAATCGCGTTATAGATGCAGACGAGGTTGTTGCCCTTGCTGTTGATGATGGTATCGAGGGCTACTGCGGTTTTACCGGTCTGGCGGTCACCGATGATCAACTCGCGCTGGCCGCGGCCGATCGGAATCATGGAGTCGATGGCTTTAAGTCCTGTGGCCATGGGCTCACGGACGGGCTGGCGGTCGATGACTCCGGGGGCAATTCGTTCCAGGGCGATGAATTTATCGCTCGCGATAGGACCCTTGTCGTCGATGGGCACACCCAACGAATTTACGACTCGTCCGATGAGGGCGTCGCCGACGGGCACGCTCATGATGCGGCCGGTGCGTTTGACCTCGTCTCCCTCTTTGATCTCGGTGTATTCACCGAGCAGCACCACGCCTACCTGATCTTCTTCCAGGTTCATGGCGATTCCGGCAACGTTGTGCGGGAAGCTTAGTAGTTCTCCGGCCATGACTTTGTCGAGGCCGTAGACGCGGGCGATACCGTCGCCGAGGGTTATGACGGTGCCGACTTCGTCGACCGCGATCTTGGATTCGTAGTTCTCGATCTGTTCGCGGATCAGTTGGGTAATTTCGTCTGCTTTAATTTGAGCCATATGAGTCAGCCTTCAGCTATCAATTTTGCGCTTCCGGTTCTCTTGCGCACTTGCCGCTGTGCTCTCCTGAGACCGGCCATCCCCGTTTCCGCGTGCTAGTCTTCTATCAATTGCTCTCTGATTCTTTCTAACTGGCCCTTTACCGAGCCGTCGTAAACGGTGCTGCGTACCTGTACTACCGCTCCACCTAATAGTGTGGCGTTCTGCTCGTATCGGGCGCGAACTTTTTTGCCGGTCATTCTGGCGATCTCGGCTTCGAGCATCGCTTTTTCGGCATCGCTCAACTGGCGGAAACTGCTCACTTGCGCTTCCGCTAATCCCTGACGCTCGTTGAGTTCGTGTTCCAACTGCTTCAATATCTCACTAAACAGCGGCAATCTGCGGTGATCGGTGATTACATTTATGAAATTTCTCACTTGTGGCAGGGTTCCGATTTTGGCGGTGATCGCTCCCAGGACTGCGCGTTTTCGCTCTCCTGGAATCGAAGGGTTCTCGAGAACTCGGCGCAACTGATCACTTTGTCGTAGAAGAGCCTCCATTCCATAAAGTTCTCGCAGCGCGCGATCGTAATCAATATGATTTGCCGGCTTCGCGACTACATCGGCGAAGGCTCGGGCGTAGGTTCCGACGACGGAAGCCATCTATCGACCGTCCTTTCCACCGTCATTGTTGGAAGCCAGCTTTGAGGCAAAGCTGCGGACCAGCAACTGGTCGGTATCGGAATCGACATGAATCTGTTGACGCGCCAGGGCCAAGGCCAGGTTTGCGGTGTGCGTGCTCAAATCGCGGCGCGCCTGTTTGACGGCAGCGGCGATCTCGTTTTCAGCGGCGAGCACTACCTTGCGCATGTCTTCTTCGGCGGCTGATTGAATGCGGCCTTCTTCAGCGGCGGCTTCCTTCTCGGCGGTGGCCTGCATGCGTCCGATTTCCACGTCTAACTGGCGCAACCGATTCTCGATATCGGCGAGACGGCGGTTGGCATCCTGACTGGCGGCACGAGCTTCTTCTAAAGCCTGCTGGATCGCTTGGCTACGATTGCGGAACATGGTGGGCAAGAACTTGCGACCGGCCCACAATACAATGATGACAATGGTGGCAAAATTCAGAACGAACAGGAAAAGATGAGCGCCGTGCACGCTCCAACCGACTTTTTCGGCGAGCCAACGGACGGGCCTTGCATGTTTAAGGCTTTCGTTTTCTTCCTCTTCTTCTTCCTTTGGCTTATCGGCTCCAGTCACCTGCCGCTGCTCTTTGACTAACTCTTCGCCGAAGGAATTGGGAGCGGTGCCGGAATCCTTCTTCGATTCTGCAGAGTTTGATTCTGCAGAGTTTTGTTGCCCGGGCTGGGACGCGGACGGTTCTTGCGCTCTTGCAGGAACCGCGGAGACGAACCCGATGGAGGCGAGCGCGAGTAACACGACTCCTAACGAGAAGATCAAGCGCCGGCGAGTCATTGGCATGGTCGAAAGGTTCATTGGCCACCAACCTGAGTGGGGGACGCGACCGGGCGCAGGACGGTGCGAACGATTTCGGTGGCGAGACGACCGGCATCCGATTGCAGCGTCTCCATGGCCTGCTGCTTATCGTTCTCCAGAGCAGTTCGAGCTTGCTTGACTTGCTCCTGGGCACGGTGGCGGGCGTCGTTGACGGCTCGAGTGCGAGCCTGATTGGCCTCATGGCGCCGGGCTTCCTGACTCTTGAACACTTTCTGGCGGGCTTCGCGGAGGCGCTGCTCATACTCGGCGGTGCGAGCTTCGGCGGCGGCAATATCGGCTCGCGCTTTCTCCATGGCCCCCTGGGTGCGGGTGCGGCGCTCGGCGAGTACCGCGCTCAACGGGCGATGAACGAGGAACGTATAAATAATGTAGAGACTTGCGAGCAGAATGACCGTGGGCACGGATCCGAGCAGTAATTCGCCTAGTTGTCGGAGTGTCTGGTCCATTGTCTGATGATCGTTTCCGGGTGATCGAACTGGTGGTCCAACCGATGATCGAACCGACTATCGAATCCCTTGTTGACCGAATCCTTAGGTGATCGAGTCTTTGTCGATCAACTCTTTTGCTGATACTGCTGGCTGTAGCTGCGGGCCAATTCTGCTGGAAGAAGAGCCGCTTCTAAAACTCATAAAAATAACATTTGGGCGGGCTGAGTGTCAATGATTTAGCGGACCCGGTGTAAATTTCAGTTCCACACAACCTTGAAAGGAGCCGCGTTCAGAAATCGCGATAGCCCTATATCACGACTATGCGGTGATGTCGTGAAATATTGAAATAAGCTCGAAGAGTGAGCGCCTGGCGCAGGTATGTTTCCCACTCTTTCGCGCCTCACCCGCGGAAGCGATTAGAAGGTAAAACGGCCGCCGACTGTGGGAGCGAAGTTATTGTCCGAGAAATAGGGGACGCCGGGACCGTGAGGAATGGCGATGGCCAGTCCGCCGCTTACGTAGGAATAGGCAATTCCGGCAAAACCGTCGAAACGTTTGGTGAAGTGATGGTCGGCATAGAGCGAACCCTCGTTGAGTGCGCCTGCGCAGGAGGCGCGGAAACCGGCTGTGGGCGAACAGGTCTGAGGAACGCGGAAGTCATTCTGCCGCTGTTGATACCAGGCAAAAGTGAAGTCGGTTTTGCTGCGGTAGGTGTATTTTGCGCCTGTCCACCAGATTTGCACCAACTTTTCAGAATCGAGATTGTCGTCTTCGACGCCGCTCATGTTGTAACCGCCCTGGTCCGAGGCTCCAACGCCTAACGGGTTCGCGGGGTTGTTCTGCCAGATGTATTCATAACCCGCAAAAAACTTAAGCTTGTTCAATTTGTATTTGGCCGCGAGCATAACTGCGTTGTTGTCGGTCACGATGCCATATACGGTGTTGTTAGGGTCGATCAGATTAAGTCCAAGGCCGGCTCCTCCATTGATGGGGTTGGTATTGATGCTGTTGGTTGTCGACTGATACGGCGCTGTCGGACTTTGAGGTCCGAGTAAGGGATTCAACACGCTGATGGCCTGGTTGTAATGTTGGAAGACAAAGTCGGCGGAGAACTTGCCGGCGTCTCCGCCGAGATCGAATCCGTAAGCGTTGTTATGCGCGGCCTGCGGCGTACAGGTAGTGGCCGTCCAGCCTGGGGCGGCCGAGTAGCAACCGGCAGAGCCATCGGCGAGTTTATACATCGCGCCGAAATGGACCGGGCCATAGGTAAACCGGTACTTGATGGCATCGTCCCAACGGCTGTTCTCGGTGTCGCCGCCGCCGGCCATGGTGCCGTTGTAGCCGATGTAAGAAAAGGCGTAAGCGCCGCTGGCCGGATCGTAAAGCAGCATGGCATCGGTGCCGAGAGAGCGCTGACGACCGAAAGTCAGAGTGCCGAACATCTTGGACGAAACACCACCATAGTATTCGTCATTGAAGGGTTGTCCCGCGCGCGCGCCGTCGATGGCAAACGAATAGCTGGCGCGGGGAAGGCCGTTATTGGCGATTTGGGTAGCCGACGCGTTGGCGAGAAGGCCGGACTGGGGATTGATGCCGGTTGAAGCGTTGAATACAACGTACCAGCCCTCCGCAAACTCTACCTTGCCCCGGATGCCGAGGCCCGTCTGCTGAAGGTTGTTCGGTGCAACCACGAATCGATGTTGATAGCCGTTGCGATTGACCAGAGATTCGCCTTCGTAGTTATGACCGTTTTCGGGTAAGCCGTGGCTGACCCATCCAGCGCCGACATCATAGGCACCGTACACCGTCACGCCGTGCCAGGTCAGCGTGCAATCGGTGGTAGCGAATTCGTGGCCGCTGGTGCAGGGGTCGGGGGTGGTCCGGTGCATCTTGATGTCGAAGGTGGTGTCCTGGCCAACCGCCAGGCTGATACCGGGGCGCGTTTCATCGGCGAACCCTGGTTTTGCTGCACGAATCTCCAAGCGCCCCAGAGGCAAGGCGGACGCTTGAAAGTGTCCTGCTCCGTCGGTTGCGATGGTGCGGGTTGCTCCGGTGTCGAGGTTCCTAATCGTCACCGCTGCGTCGGGGAGAGGTGCGCCGTTTTGATCGGTCACTATGCCGGAAACGCTGGTTCCGGTTTGGGACTGAGCAAAGGTCAAGGATGACACGAGCAAAAAAATAACTGCCGCGATAAACAGGAAAGCCTGGCGCATTTCGACCTCGGACAATCTATAGAGTTTGGGCGAGAACTCGGAAGTGTATATGAGATACGATTATGTTGTCCATATGTGTACGACTTAGTGTCTTTTGGTAGGAACTTAGCAGTTGCGGTATGCCGGTGGGACGAAGTTACTTATCAGACGTCAGGAGTCAGCCATCAGGAAGAGCGGGTTTCCTGATAGCTGACGGTTTCTTTCTACATCACGACCGTCCGGTGACGTGCATTCCAGAAACCGAATCAAGCTCAATTCGCAATCGAGATGATCTCCCATCCCTGCGGATCGCCGTTAACCAATCGATTGAGATGGATAAACACTTTTCGTGACACCAAGAACCCAACCGACCATATGATTCCGGTGGACTAGATCGAGGGGTGGTATTTAACAATTCATTAACGATTAAATAGTAAACAAGCGGTGCATCGGCTCGGGATTTCACGAAAGTCCGGACTAATAGAACACTGAGAATAAAAGATGGAAGTTGATCCTTGACAATCGAATCCGAGGGGCTAGGATGAAGGCATCACCTTGATCCTAGTCCGGATCGAATGGGCCGATAGCCAAGGAAGAGTCACCGCTTCTTGGCTGGCGGCCCATTTTAATTTTGCCAACCTATCTCTCCTGAAGAGAGCATCTGACCAGAACATCTGATGACGAGAAGTTGACACACCGATGACAACTGGCCTCGGCATGACGTCGAGAATATTGGAATCAACCTGGAAGCGTAGAGGTCTGGCGGGCGTATGCTTTCGTCCCTGCCAGACCTCTTTTCACTGTGCCGATGTTCTTGAGTTTCGCGTTGCGCTTAGCGCGTCATTGCGGGTTGGAGTACGGCGGCGATCTTTTCCAGGATACGTGACATGCTCATGGTGGGATCGATCGCGGCGTCTACTTCGTGGTGGTGCGCTCCGGCGTGCATAACGAGCACTTTGGTTCCCTCGTGAGACTTCTTGACCATGTAGGGAAGATGATGGCGGTCGTCCTTCGATAGAGTGGCGCCCAGAATGACGAGGTCGAAGGCATCGCGGCGCAAGGCTTCCTGAACGCCGTGACGATCAAGGGCGGTGGTGACGTGATGTCCAGCCTTGGTCATGGCTGCGGACTGGACGGAAAGAGTCTGTTCGTCGGACTCGCCGTAGAGAATTTTGATGGTTGATTGTTGAGCGGTTTTCTGCGCAGTGGCGGACACGGAGCCTCCTGAAAGTCAATCGCAGCTTAGCAAGCGGCGACGAAGGTTGTGAGGTCACGGAAGCACACGACCGAAGGCCTCTGCTGTGCATGTCCTCACGGTATCTGGCAGATTAGAAGTTTCTTTTCCAGCCCAGTATCAACCCATGGCATCAAATCGATATGAGCGTCCTGCTGCGGTTGATTGACGATCCTCGAGTGACGGTGCGAAGAGCGGGGCCGCCCGACCCGGCAGGAACCTGCGTGGTGTACTGGATGCAGCGGGCGCAGCGAAGCGTGGATAACCCTGCGCTGGAGGTTGCGGTGGAGGCGGCGAACGAGATCGGTAAACCTGCAGTCGTATTCTTTGCGCCCGTGCCTTTTTATCCTCACGCGAATCTTCGTCACTACCGTTTTCTTGAGGAAGGGATCCCTGACATTGCGCAGTCGCTCGCGAAACGTGACATAGGTTTTGTGGTGCGACGGTATCCGGAGCATAGTCTGATCAAGTTTTGC
>Ga0209006_10001804_pt1 | contig 19375 bp, 15 predicted proteins | sample JacPin_JW_Ref_O2_FD_188567 | JGI IMG/M metagenome (GOLD analysis project Ga0209006, IMG submission 188567) | Forest soil microbial communities from Algoma, Ontario, Canada - Jack Pine, Ontario site 1_JW_Ref_O2 (SPAdes) (version 2) | ecosystem: Environmental > Terrestrial > Soil > Boreal...
CCAGGTACCACTCGAGAACGGCGTCCAACAACTGCTCTTTACTCTTGAAGAAGAAATAGAAACTGCCGCTGTTGGCGCGCGATTTCTTCAGAATCTGGGCCATGCCAGTGGCTTCATATCCCTGCGAATAGAAAAGTTCGACCGCGGCGAGGATGATGCGAGCGCGAGTCGTGGATGCAGGGCGCGGCATGATACCAGAGATTGAACCACAAGTTACTTGAATGGTCAAGTAAGTCTGCTTGCATTTCGGTTTCTTCAACATGGAGGGAATCAACCTCCGCCATGTGCAAATCTGATTGGTTCATCGGCAACCGCCTTCCAGCACGGAATTCGAGCTATTTTTTAACCGCACAGTTGCTTCTTCGTGCTTTGTTGCGAACGGGTTAAAATGGATGGTTAAGGTCCGCTCCCGGTTGACGCTGGGGACAGAGCCTGAACTGTTACGACGATTGCCCATTGGAAACAGCAAACCATCCCCGCACGGTGGAAGCGCAGGTGATCCCTGATCCTGCTGTTTCTCCCGAGGCCTCCCCGATCGACCGACCGCGTCCCACGTCGCCGGTTTATTGGCGGGTGGAAGGGAGCTTGCTGGAACTGACCACGGTCCGTCCCATCGCCTTTTTCACTTGGAACAGTCAGACATTTCTGGAGCGAGCCGTGCGCCGGAGCCTGGTGCTGGTGATGGCTCTGCTGCGGCCATTCCTCTATGCGATCAATCGCGTAGCTGCGACCAGAATCGTCCACGCCGTTTTGCGCGGAATTACTCGTGACCGGCTCGATCTGTTAGGCGAAGAAGAGTTCGAATACAAACTGAAGCCGCTACTCAAGGAAGCAGGCGTCCGGCGGCTGAAAGCGCTGCAGGCTACAGGTGCAGAAGTCGTGCTGGTAAGCCAGGGTCTTGAGCAAGTGATGCGGCCGCTGGCGCGTCATTTGGGTGTGAAGTGGATTATCGCCAACCGGCTAGATTTTCGCGATGGCGTGGCCACGGGACGGCTGCTCAGTCCGGTGATTCGCCCGCGAGGGCTGTTCGCGCGCATTCGCGAAGCCGGCCCCGATGGCCAGCAGAGTCCGGCGCGATGGGTGCGCGCTTTGGGATTGCGCGGCCCGAAGGCGTTGGAGGCGGCGATTGTGCCCGCCACGCGAGTCGAGGCGGCGCGGGTTCGTCCTATTGTTTATTTTGACGAAAGGCGTTATCGGGCGCCCTTTTCGGTGCGCAAAGCGTTAACTGGAAAACGCGTGATGCTCATCGGCGTCACGGGGTTTATAGGCAAAGTTTGGCTGGCCAACACTCTGCTGGATCTTCCGGAGGTCGGGAAACTTTATTTGCTAATTCGGCGGCAGAAATCGAGTCCGGCGCAGAAACGATTTGAAAAGACGATCGAAGGCTCGCCGGTTTTTGATCCTCTGTTTGAAAAGTATGGCGATCGGCTAGGTGCTTTGCTGGCGGAGAAAATTGAAGTAGTAGAGGGCGACGTATCGCTGCCGGATATCGGAATGGATCCAGAAGTCGCCGCCAGGCTGCGCCAGGATCTAGATCTGATCATCAACAGCTCGGGGTTAACCGATTTCAATCCTGATTTGCGTGACGCTTTAGCGGTCAACGTCGACTCCACACATCATCTGATCGAATTTATTCGCGCCTCTGATCATGCGGCCTTGCTGCATCTTTCCACGTGCTACGTCGCCGGACAACGCGATGGCCGCGTCAGTGAACGAGTTCGGATGAACTACACCCCGGCGCACTTGAAAGACTTCGATTCTGAAAAAGAATGGCGTCGCCTGCATGATCTCGTCGAGTCGGCTGAAGCGCGAGTGGAAGGCCCGGAAGTCACCGGAGAACTGAAAAAACAGGCGCTGGGAAAAGAGCATGCTGCCAAAGGATTGAGCGGCCATGCGCTCGAAAATCAGATTCGCAAAAACAAAGTTCGCTGGCTGAAGAATTACCTAACCGAAGAAGGCACGCGTCGCGCAAACGAGTTGGGGTGGCCGAACACTTACACGTTTACCAAGAGCCTGGCGGAGTCGCTGATTGCGAAATATGGCGCGGGGCTGCCCATTGCGATTGTTCGTCCGGCGATTGTCGAAACATCGGTGAGCAAGCCGTTTCGCGGATGGAATGAAGGCATAAACACCTCGGCATCGCTCTCCTATCTGCTGGGGACCGCGTTCCGCCAGCTTCCATCGAATGAGCGCAAGCGCCTCGACATTATTCCCGTAGACGCTGTCTGCGCCGGCATCACTCTGATCGGCGCGGCACTGGTCGAGCGGCGGCACGATCCGATGTATCAATTGGCGACTTCGGTCACGAACCCATGCGATATGGGGCGGTCAATTGAGTTGACTTCGCTTGGCCACCGGCGTCATTACCGCGCCCAGGAAGGTCTGGAGTATTGGCTGCGCCTGCGCATGGATGCCATTCCGGTTTCGAAAGAACGCTATCAGCGCATGTCGGCTCCAGCCCAGAGAATGATTATCCAGTCGATTCAGCGGGTCATGGCGCCTCTGCCGTCGGCCATGAAAAAGCCGCTGGCAAAGACGGAGCGAAATCTGGAGCGAGTCGAAAAATTAGTCGGCTTGTTCGAGCCATTTATTCTGCACAACGAGCATGATTTCGTGGCCGATAACGTGGAGAAGTTGTCGCAGGCCCTCACACCCGAAGAACGGGAAATTTTCGGATACGACACGACAGGCCTCGACTGGTGGGAGTATTGGATCAACATTCATATTCCGGCCTTGCGGCGGTGGACGTATCCGCTGATTGAAGGGCGTCCGCTGGAAGCGCGAGCGCCGCGGCTATTAGAAATGCCTCCACCGCAAGCCGCGGCAAACCCAGCGCACGAGCCAGCAAGGCCTGATGACAATGGCGACGCCGTAAAAACGGGGACGAACGGAGCAACGTGGCGATATTCCTGACCGGTGCGACCGGGTACATCGGCGCGCATGTTGCCGCCAATCTGCTCGATCAGCACGATGCGACTCTGAATCTGCTGGTGCGTGGACGCGATCCGCGCGACGCCGAACTGCGGCTCTGGCGTGCTTTGCAGTTACATATTCCGTTTCCCAGGTTCTGCGATTACTTGCAAGCGAAAATACGTATTTTTCGCGGCGATCTTACCGATCCTCACTTCGGCTTGGAGCCAGGTGACTACGACCGGCTCGTGCACACGACCGACTCCGTGATCCACTGCGCTGCGTCATTGAACCGCAAATCTGAAAAAAGTTGTCTGAATGTGAATCTGCGTGGCACGCTTGAAGTCATCCAGTTGGCGCGCCGGTCTCAGTATTATCACGGCCTGCGACGATTCTCGAATGTCAGCACCGTCGCCGTGGCAGGGAAGCGCAGTCACGAAGTTGTTTTAGAAGACAATGCGATTGAGTGGGAACGATCCGACTACGACCCCTATGCGCGCACCAAGAAATTCTGCGAGCATATGGTCCGCGAGTTCATTCCCGATGTGCCGCTCACCATGTTTCGCCCCAGCATTGTGCTCGGAGACAGCCGCTATCCGCAGACGACGCAGTTTGATATGGTGCGATCGTTCGTATTCCTGGCCGGATTGCCGGTGTTGCCATTTCGTCCGCAGGACAAAATTGACATTGTGAACGTCGACTTTGTCGCGGACGCTATCGCCAGCTTGCATATGAAGGCGAATCCCGAGCACGATATCTATCATCTTTCCTCGGGCAGAGATTCGCAGACTTTTCAGGAATTAACTAAGGCTCTGGCCGCCGAGCAAAACAAGCGCAGCCCCCTATTCTTGCCCATGCTTGAAAAGCCATTCGAGTCCGTCGTGAACGTCTTGGCGAACCGCAAAGGCCCCGTTGGACACGGCGCGGCGCTGATGAAAGTCTTCTTGCCCTACTTGAATTGGAACACCGTCTTCGACAACACGCGGGCAACCTCCGAACTCGGTCGAAAGCCGGTGCCCTTTTCACAATACAGTTTTCCGCTGCTGCGGTTCAGCCGCGAGCACAATTTCGAGTACCCCTACCTACCTTGGCCCGAGAGCACTAAAGTGGAGAGATCGGGAGAAAGATCGGCAGAAGAATCGGCTGGAGGGTCGGCGGCATGATGGATTTTGTTTTAGAGGCGTGGGTCTCCGGCATCATCGAGAGCAAGAAGTTTCAATGGATGATGGGAAAGCGCGAGCCCTGGCAACCCGGCGAAAAACTGAAACTGCTCTTTGCCGGTTACAACGGGACACGTAATACCGGCTCCGACGTACGCGTAGAAGAAATGTTGCGGCAGATCCGCCGAATTCTGGGGCCGGAAAATGTTGACCTCAGCATGATGACTTTTAATTTCGACCGCTCGCGCGGATATTTCGAGGGTACATCTCAGGTGCGGCTGCCCGATATTTTCCCCCCGTTTCTGGCCAATGAAGTGCCCAAACACCACGGCGTTGTCGCCTGCGAAGGCTCGATGTTCAAATCAAAATTCGCCAACGCGCTGGCGACTATGATGATTGGCTCCCTCGGCATCGCCGCAGCGGAGAACAAATTATCCGTCGGCTACGGCGCTGAAGCGGGACACATGGATCCAATGGTCGCAAAGATGTGCGGCCGTTATTGCAAGAATTCGCTAGTGATCACTCGCAACAACGAGTCGCGCACCATCCTGCGCGAGCTTGGTGTGCCGACGGAACTGGGCACTGACACGGCGTGGACTTTCGAGCCGCTGGGCGCCGAGTACGGACAGCAGGCCTTGCGCGATGTCGGCTGGGACGGCAAAACTCCAGTGCTGGTGGTATGTCCAATCAATCCGTTCGAGTGGCCTGTGAAAGCGTCGGTCGCGAAAGCCGCGCTGCACAGCCTGACCGGTGCATATAAGGAGAGCCACTACCGCGGTCCGTATTTTCACAATGCCGGACCCGCGGCTGATCGCGCCTATGAACACTATCTGAAGTCAATTGCGAATGCGGTGGCCGCGTTCCGTCAAAAGAAAAATGTTTTTGTGATCATGGCGGCAACCGAACGTATGGATGCACGTCCAGCTAAGCGCATCTCAGAGAAGCTCGGTGGCGTTCCGGTGATCGCGTCGGACGAGTACAACATGTATCAACTGGTCAGTATTCTGCGGGCCTGCCGCATGATGGTTTCGTCGCGCTATCACGGCATCGTGACCTCTATGCCTGCATTGGTACCTTCGGCGGGTATCACCATGGACGAACGAATCCGAAATCTGATGAATGAGCGTGGTCATCCGGAATTGCTGATGAATGTCGACGATCCCGACCTCGAAGCGCGAACTCTGGAGGCGCTCGAGATTCTCGATCGAGATGGCGAGCGCATTGCCGATGGAATCGCACGCACGGTAGTGCGAAATCTGAAGCTCATGGCACGCATGGGTGTCTATTTCGAAGAGGAAGTGCAGCGCCGGTATCCCGAATTCCCGACCCGGCGCGGAGAGTGGAGTTGGGAAGATTATCTTCCGACCATGAGCGAAGGGCTGAAGCAACTTGTCTCTGCTTACAGTTAGGTGGCGACCGCCTGAGCGAGTGCTGCCGGCAATGCAACGGATTCACCCCAGTACAAATCTGAACTGAATGATCGTATGACCTTCCCCGAACAGATTTTCGCAAGCCTGGACCGTGCCGGCGATTCCGTCGTACTGCAGGAAATGCGCGATGGGCAGGCAATTTCACTTACCGCTCGTCAATTGCTGGCTCAGGTGCTCACCGCACGCGCCTATCTGCGGCGGCTGCGTTTGAAGAAGGGTGACCGATGTGCCCTGCTGGCGCACAACTCCATGCAATGGGTGGCCATGGATTTGGCCATCATGGCGGAGGGCCTCACCGTAGTTCCGCTTTACGCGCGGCAGGCCCCGGCTGAGTTGGTCGCCATGATGAAAGATTGCTGGCCTTCCGTGATTGCTTGCGGCGATAGTTCGTTGGCCGATTCCATTGTTGAAGCGTGGCCGGAAGCGCCGCCTCATTTCACATTCGAAAATGTTTTTTCGCCTTCGCGCGAACCGGCCGACAATCCGGCGGTCAAAATCACGGTGGAAGACGTCGTGACCATCATCTACACCTCGGGCACGTCCGGCGAAGCGAAAGGAGTGATGCTGAACTCCGGCAACATCGCCTACATGTTGGGCTGCACATCCGACCGGCTCGATCACCTGATGCAGTCTCGCTTGGCATCGGCCAGTGCCACGCAGGACACAGTATTTCACTACCTTCCGCTAAGCTTTGCCGGCTCATGGATCCTGATGCTGACTTGCCTGCTGCGTGGCAGCAAGCTCACATTGAACACCGACCTGGGAAAGATTGCTGCTGAGATGCGGCAAGCGGCGCCGGATTATTTTCTGAATGTGCCCGCCCTTCTCGAGCGAATGCGCAAAGCAGTCGACGAGCAACTCTGGAAAACCGGCGGACTTCCGCTCAAGGTATACACCAGGGCTAAAGGCGCGTGGGTGCGACGCCAGGAAGGCAAATCGCAGGTAGGGGATGGTCTTTGGCTTGGGTTGGCGAACCGGCTGGTGTTTCCGACCATCCGCAAGAAGATGATCGGCGGCAAACTCCGCGCGCTGATTTGCGGCTCAGCTCCGTTGAGCGTAGAGACTCAGCTATTTTTTATGATGCTCGGCATTCCCGTCTTGCAAGTCTATGGGCTCACCGAGACGACGGCCATTTGCACTATGGACGATCCGGATGTACCAGTAATTCCGGGGCGTACGGGACCGGTAATCTCCGGCGTCGAGATGCAGATCGCGGAAAATGCGGAAATCGTCGTGCGCGGACCAAATATTTTCCCTGGATATTGGGGCCGTGCGGAAGAGACGGCGAAAGTCCTGCAGGACGGCTGGTTTCACACTGGTGATCAGGGCGAAGTGGATGCCAACGGCAACTGGAGAATTGTCGGCCGCATCAAGAATCTGATCATTCTCAGTTCGGGGCATAACGTTGCGCCCGAGCCGATTGAGGACAGGATTGCGCGCGAGTTGCCGAATGCAATTCAGGTGGTGCTCATCGGCAACGGCCGGGGATATCTGGCGGCGCTGGTCACGGGCAAAGTGAGTGCCGACAAGACGCAGCCTGCATTGGAGATCGTGAATGCCGAGCTGCCCCATTATCGCCAGGTACGGGCATTTCATCTGATAGAAGACGCCTTCACCATTGAGAGCGGGCTACTGACCGCCAACGGAAAACTTAAACGTGACGCGATAGCCGAGCGCTATCGAAATGAGATCGACGCGATGTATGAGGCCTCAAAGAATCGAGCCTCGAACGAAAAGACGAACGACCAGACGAGCGACCCTCCGTCACGCGATCAGGTGTCGCCCGATCGCACCGTGAAGACGGCATGAAAGAATTCAAGGGCCAGACGCTTTCGTGGCAAATTGTAAATGGAGCGGTGGAACTCGCTCTTCATCGCAACCCCTGCAACGAAATTGGATCCCTGACACTGGACGAATTGGAAAAGTTTGCCGCCGCATTGCCTGGGCTGGCAAATGATAGTCATGCGCTGATCATTCATTCGACCCTCGCGGCCGGGTTTTCCGCGGGAGCCGACCTGCGCGAGTTATTTCAGCGCGGCCGAGCCATGGAAAAGCAGGCGGCGTTGCGCGGCGTGCGCGACTTTCTGGAGCGCATACACGCGGTAATGAACACCATCGATGGCATTCCGCTCACGACGATAGCGGCGGTACATGGCGTGACGTTTGGCGGTGGATTTGAGCTGGCACTGGTTTGCGACATAATCATCGCGGACCGCATGGCGCGCTTTTGTTTTCCGGAATTGAGGCTGGGGCTAATTCCTGGGTTCGGCGGGATCCCCCGCCTGAAGCGGGATTTGGGCAATGCCGTCGTTCGCGATCTGCTGCTCACCGGGCGTAGTTTCAACGTAACCAAGGCGCAGCAGATTGGTTTGGTGAGCCAGATTGCGGCCGAAGGCGAAGCCTTGCGCGTAGCGCGAGCTACCGCGAACCAGGTCGCTAAGTTCGACCGCAAGACCGCGGCGGCGGCCAAAGAATTTGTAAAAACCATTCCCTATGACGAGTTGAAACGTGAGATCGATATTTTCTGCGACCTCTATGCTCGCCCTGCCGTCGAAGAGGGGTTGCGAAAGTTTGTGGAGAACGAGACTGCGCAGCCCTATTTACCGTAGATAGTATCTCGATGTTTAGGATTTCATTTTATGCCCGTGCCAACTATCGACCACACGCTCGACGAGATCTTGAATCTGGCGGCGTCGCATTTCAAAGTGCCGCGAGAAAAACTGACACCTGACGATGACTTTTTCAAAACGCTCGGAATCGATAGCCTGCAAGCGTTAGATCTGCTCACGCGTCTGGAGCACCATTTCCGCATCGAATTGCCTGATTACGAATTACAAGGCGTATCCGATTTCAGGACGCTTGCGAATCGAATTCAAGCACGGCTCTGATAAACTCATGCTTTTGTCTACGTCCCCGCGAAAAGCGAAGTTCGTAAGACAGAAATCCTGAATGCTTGATCTTAGCCAATATGCCAGCCTCGGTGCCGCCCTCAAAGACGCCCTGGATCGCTGGCCGAACGAAACCTGCCTGATTGAAGCGGATCGCGACCGCGAAAAAGTCCGCCTCACCTATTCCGACTTTAAAGATTTAGCGCAGCCGCTCTGTCGTGCTCTCGAAGACGCCGATTTCAAACCAGGAGATCGCGCTGCCATCATCATGACCAATCAGTCCAAGTGGCTAATCTCGGCTTACTCCATTTTCTTTTGCGGCGGTGTAGTGGTTCCTCTCGATTTCAAGTTGACCGCAACCGAACATTTGCAACTCTTGGCTCATTCCAAAGCGCGATTCCTGGTGGTCGAGTACTACTTGTGGCGTGCGATTACGCAGACGCCGGAGTTTTCCAAACTCACCGCCGAGATTGTGTTGGTCACCGAAGCTCCAGCTGGCGCCGATCTGCGTGGTGCCTACCGCTGGGAAGAGTTCAAGCGAAAAGGTGAACCGCAATTTGTGGCGCGGCAGCGCGAAGACACGGCCTGCATCGTTTATTCGTCCGGAACCGGCGGCCGTCCCAAGGGGTGCGTGCTAACCCACGACAGTTATTTGGAGCAGTGTGCCGCGTTGACGGCATGGTATCCATTTTGGCCGGGCGTACGCTATCTGAGCATTCTGCCGACCAATCACGCCATCGATTTCATGGTTGGATTTATCGGGCCGTTTGTATGTGGAGCGTGTGTGGTTCATCTGCGCACGCTGCGCCCCGAGTTTGTGCGCGATGCATTTGTGCGTTATCGCATCACCTACGTGAGCTTGGTGCCAATGGTGTTGAAGAATCTGGAACGCGGCCTGCGCGCGAAGTTCGATGAACTCAACCCGCGCAAGCGCTGGATCCTCGACCGCTTAATCGGCATCAACAAAGCGCTCACCCGAGGGCGTCCGCGCGTCGAACTGAGCCGGGGTCTGCTCCCGCAGGTTCACAAAGCATTTGGTGGTGATCTGAAGGCCCTCATCGTTGGAGGCGCTTTTACAGATCCTTCAACCATGCAGTTTTTCTACGATCTCGGGATTCCGGTCACCTGCGGCTATGGTCTCACCGAAGCCTGCACGGCGGTGACGCTCAATGATCTCAAGCCGTTTCGCGCCGACACCGTGGGCAAGCCGCTGCCCGGAAGCAATGTCCGCATATTAAACCCCGATGGCGACGGAATTGGTGAGGTTGCGGTTCAGAGCCGGGCAGTAATGTCGCACTATCTGGATGATCCCGAGCTAACTGCGCAGACGATTGTCGAGGGGTGGCTGGTAACGGGCGATCAGGGCCGTTTTGAGTCGCGCGGACACTTGCAGCTTTTCGGGCGTAAGAAAAATATGATCGTCACGGCCGGTGGTAAGAATATTTATCCCGAAGATATTGAGGCTGCGTTTGATGGCCTGCCGGTGAAGGAATTCTGTGTGTTCGCAGCGAATTTTTTGTGGCCGCAAAAAACACTGGGTAACGAGATGCTGGTTCTGGTGATTCGATTAGAGCAGAATCAACGAGTCGATGATCGCCTACGTGAAGAGGTCGCTGCAAGAAATCGTCGTCTTCCGGATTTCAAGCGGGTCGGCGGATATCTGGTGTGGCAGAAGGATTTCGTCCGGACGGCGTCGATGAAGATCAAGCGCGGAGAATTGGCGGCGGAAATTGGCGCATCGTTGCCCCGGACCGAAGTGGTGGAGATCTAGAGCGCAGTCAGGCGTCAGCAAATCAAGCATTCATTGTGAACGACGAATTTCTAGCGATCATCAATCCGGCAGCCGGCGGAGGACGCTGTGGTGCCCGCGTCGGCGCGACGCTCGATCGCTTGCGGAGCGCTGGAATTCCGCTGCACACGGCGGAGACTAGCGCCGCTGGCGACGCGACCCGGATTGCGCGCGACGCCTACGCGCGCGGTTACCGCAAGTTTCTGGCCGTGGGTGGAGATGGAACCTCCTACGAGATCGTTAACGGGTTATTCCCTGAGTCTGAAAAGTTGGCAGCTGGCGCCCAAGATCAGATTCCAACCTTAGGATTTCTTCCGCTGGGCACCGGTAATTCTTTTTTGCGCGACTTTGAAAACTTAAGCTCCGGTAAAAGTGGCTTAGAGCACGCCCTGCAAGCACTCGAAGATCGACGCTCGCGTCCCTGCGATGTTTTGCGCCTCATACACAAACAGGGAACCATCTATTACACCAATCTTCTGAGCGTGGGCTTCACGGCTGACGTCGCAGCCCTGCGAATCCGACGATTTCAAGGACTCGGACAGTTCGGTTATCTGCTGTCTATCTTTCTTTGCTTGGCGCGACTCAATCGGCGGCCATTTCCCGTTCGACTGGATGGTGAAGGCGATTTCGACGCCCGGCCTTGTTTATTTCTTACCTTTAACAATAGTAAGTTCACGGGCGGCACCATGATGATCGCTCCTGACGCGGCCACCGATGATGGCTTGATTGAGTATGTGCGCTGGGGACCGATCGGGCGAATCGGGCTCATCCGAAACTTGGGAACGCTCTATGACGGAACCCACACCAAACATCCACTGGCCGAGCGGCATGCCGTCCGGCGCGTCGACTTCAATCTCCAGGGCCCGGTCGACGTGATGGTCGATGGCGAGGTTCTGACTCTCGAGTGTCAGTCGATCGATGTGTTGCCTTCCGCGCTACGGGTGGTAGTTTGAGCTCTGGGGCCAAGATGGGGTGGTCGTGATATAAAAATTCAATGTCGCAAGAACGAAGAGAACGACAAAAAGAACGATCGGGGACGGCAACATCCAGCCGCAATCGAGGCCGGATTGCGATTTATGCTTTGATCATCGCGGCCGTAATTGGCGTTGCTTATTATTTTGTTCATCGAAGTGAACACAAATACGACGCGTTCGCGAAATGTCTGGGAAGTCGCGGCGTGAAGATGTACGGAGCGTACTGGTGTCCACATTGCCAGGAGCAGAAAGAATTATTTGGCGCATCGTTTGAGTACGCTCCTTATGTGGAATGCGGCATCAAGGGCGATACCCACGGCCTGGCACAGGTTTGCAAAGACGAAAGCATCAAACACTATCCCACTTGGCAGTTTCCTCCCACCGGCGAAAGGGTGGAACGTGTTTTCCCGCTTGAGGAGTTGCGCGACCGTACCGGATGCGAGCTGCCGTGAACCCGTTAACGCGCCGGCTGATGAGCGGGGTTGCCGTACTCGCGGTCTGCGGAATCGCCATTTCTACTGTATCCCTGCAACGTCATTACGCCAGATCGAAGACCGCATATTGCGATATCGGCGAGACTTTTAATTGCGATATCGTGAATCGCAGCGCCTACTCCAAGATCTTGGGAATTCCGGTTGCGCTGATTGGAATGCTTGGGTATGCAGCCCTTGCAGGATTGGCGACCGTGTATCGCGAGCGGCGTGAAACTCCCGCAATGCTTTTCGGCGGCGCCGCAGCCGGCCTCGCGTTCGCTTTGTACCTCACTTACATTGAAGGACAAGTGCTGGGCGTGTGGTGCATTTTATGTCTGAGTTCGCTGGCGCTGATTGCGACGACCACTATTTTGACCACCGTCATCTGGTGGAATAACCGCAGCCATACAGTCCTCGGCTCCTGATGCGTGAAGATTTAGAAAGCTCGCTTTACCCCTAACCGATACTCTTGGGACAAAACCGATTTCCTCCATGGCGCAGCCGAGAACGCGAAAATTAAAAATAAAGGCAAAGGCTGCAGCCGCGGCTGTCTTGCCGGTTTCGACCGGTGCCCTCTGGTTACATGAACTTCGCAGCCGCATCTTCGGCAACATGCGAATGCTAAGGGTTTGGCTGCCCGCTGATTATGACGGTTGGGGAGCAACTCGCTATCCAGTCCTTTATTTAAACGACGGCCAGAATCTTTTCGATCCTGCGACTGCTTTTGCCGGAGTCGACTGGCGAGTGGGCGAGACGGCGGCGCGGTTGATTTCTGAGCAGAAGATTCCGCCGCTCATCATTGTGGGGATCGACAACACAAAGAACCGGGCTTGCGAATACATTCCGTATAAGTCGAAGGATCCCAGGGTTCTGAATCCTACGGGAAAATATTACCCGGACTTTCTGCAGCGCGAAGTCATGCCCCTCATCGAAGATCGCTACTCCGTCTTGAAAGGCCAGGAGAACACGGGATTGGGCGGATCTTCGCTCGGTGGATTGATTACCTTATATACGCAGATCGCGGCACCCGGAGTGTTTGGGCGGTTGCTCATAGAAAGCCCCTCGTTATTCGTGGCGAATCGAAAAATTCTCGAGGATAGCCAGCGATTCCAACGGTGGCCGGCGCGCATGTATCTAGGGATGGGGACACGGGAAGTCGGCAATGCGGAAAAAGATGAAATCGTTGTCGAGGATCTCCGCAATTTGGAATCGACTCTGCAAGCGGCGGGCTTGGACAAAAAACGGTTGAGAGTTCGGGTCGATGAAGGCGCAACCCACAGCGAAGCCGCGTGGGCGGCGCGATTCCCGGAAGCGCTGGAATTTCTGTTCAGCGTCTAGAGAACTCGTAGCGCATCCCTCTCGCTTGCGCGTCGCCTGAGATCAGCTATGATTATCAGTCTTCTACTCGCTGTAGTAGCTCAGAGGCTCCCATGAATGTTCGTGGTTGGATGTGGTCATGTGCCGTGATCGTCGGGCTGGCAGCTTCGTCGGCCGCGCAACCGTATAACGAAGCGCAGTTTAAAGGAATGAAGTGGCGCGACATTGGCCCCTTTCGCGGAGGACGCGTCATAGCCGTGACCGGAATCCCGGGCGTTCCTTTTACTTATTATTTCGGCGGGGTTTCCGGCGGTGTCTGGCGAACCACCAACGGCGGCGTGAGTTGGGAGCCGCTTTCCGATAAGGGCATGATCTCGTCAATCGGTGCGATTGCCGTTTCGGAATCCAATCCCAGCGTTATTTATGTCGGCACGGGCGAGTCGTGCTTGAGGGGCAATATTTCTTACGGCGATGGAATGTACAAATCCACCGACGGCGGCAAGAACTGGCAACATATTGGATTGAATGACACGCAGCACATAGCCCGCCTGTGGATTGACCCCCGGAATCCCGATCATGTTCTCGTGGCCGCGCTTGGTCATGCCTATGGTCCGAATACGGAGCGTGGCATTTTCCGCACTACCGACGGCGGTAAAACCTGGGACAAAATTCTTTATAAGGATGACAAGTCGGGAGCGATTGATCTGGCTGTCGATCCACACAACTCGAACGTCGTGTTCGCGGCCCTTTATCAGATACAACGATCGCCCTGGGGCATGGATAGCGGTGGACCGGGCAGCGGGTTGTATCGTTCCACCGACGGCGGAAATTCCTGGACGCATCTCGAGGGCAAAGGTCTGCCCGACGGAATTCTCGGCCGTATCGGAATCAGCGTTTCAGGCGCGGATTCAAATCGCGTTTACGCCTTGATCGAGTCGAAAGATAGCGGACTGTATCGCTCCGACGATGGCGGTGAGGTTTGGTCGCGCGTCAACGATGATCAGCGCCTTACCCAGCGCGCCTGGTACTTCACCCATATTTTTGCCGATCCCAAAAGTGCGGACACCGTTTACATGCTGAACACGGGCGTATTTCGGTCCACCGACGGCGGCAAGACGCTCAATCTATTGCCGGCCCCGCACGGCGACCATCATGGTTTCTGGATCGATCCGCAAAATCCGAATCGCATGATCAATGGTAACGACGGCGGTGCGTCAATCTCTGTCGACAACGGCAAGAGTTGGTCGACGGAATATAACCAACCGACTGCGCAGTTCTACCACGTTGCAGCGGACAATGATTTTCTCTACAAAGTTTATGGGGCGCAACAGGACAACACCACCGTTGGCATCATGAGCCGCACCGACGAGGGTTACATCGGCCGCCAGCATTGGTTCGATGCGGGTGGTGGAGAGAGTGGCTACATTCAGCCTGATCCGCGCGATTCGAACATTATTTATGCCGGCTCGGGCGGCGGCGCGGTGACTCGCCTGGATCGTCGCAGTAATCAGGAACAAGACATCACGGTTTGGCCCGAGGATAGCTCCGGGCACGGCGTCGGCGATTTGCACTATCGTTTGGGATGGACTCAGCCGATTTTGATTTCTCCGCACGACCCGAACGTGGTCTACACCACAGCGGAACGCGTCTTCAAAACCACAGACGAAGGCAAGAGTTGGACGGAGATCAGCCCCGATCTAACGCGTAACGACAAGAGCAAGCAGGTTTCTTCTGGCGGCCCGCTGACTAAAGACAACACCTCGGTCGAGTACTACGACACCGTGTTCACCATCGCGGAGTCGCCCGTGCAGAAGGATCTCTTGTGGGCGGGGACAGATGACGGCCTCATTCATCTTTCGCGCGACGGCGGCAAGAACTGGACGAACGTGACACCGAAGGGGATTCCGGAATGGAGTCTGGTCAGCCTGATTGAGGCCTCGCCTTACGACGCCGGCACCGCCTATGCCGCGGTTGATACCCACAAACTGGATGACATTAAGCCGTACATTTTCAAGACCGTCGATTTCGGTAAAACCTGGACGAAAATTACGAACGGCATTCCAGATGGCGCCTACACTCACGCTGTCCGCGAAGATCCCGCTCGAAAGAACCTGCTGTACGCCGGCACCGAGACCGGTCTCTACGTTTCATTTGACGGAGGAGCGAATTGGCAATCTCTACAGTTGAATCTGCCGAATTCTCCGATCCACGATTTGATCGTGAAGAACGACGACCTGGTCGTAGCCACACACGGGCGGTCTTTCTGGATCCTCGACGACCTCACGCCGCTACGTTCAACGACGGCGCAGGCCGCCACCGACGCCATTCTTTATAAACCGCGGCTGACCTATCGAATGCGCTGGCCCGATTTCTTCGAGCGCGCGCAACCGGTGGGTGAGAATCCACCAACTGGTGCGATCGTCTATTACTATTTTCCGGTTGCGCCGAAGGGCGTCGTAGCGCTCGAGTTTCTCGATGGGTCCGGCAAAGTTGTGCGGCGTTACTCGAACGAGGACAAAAAGGAGGCTGAAACGCCGCCTGAATGGCCCGATCAAACGCCTCCCGACGAGAAGATTCCAACTAATGTCGGAGTCAACCGATTTGCGTGGGATCTTCGTATGGAAGGGCCGACGCCGCTTGCCGGGGAGCCGGGGGCTGAGTTTCGTAATCGTGGGCCGATGGTGCCGCCGGGCGCCTATCAGGTGCGGCTGACCGCGGACGGAAAATCGTACACCTCTCCGCTCGAGCTGAAGCTCGATGGTCGCGTGAAAGCTTCCAGTGAAGATGTCCAAAAGCAAAGTGAGCTGGGAAAGAAAATCATTGCCGAGGTTACCGAAATTCACGAAGCAGTTGAAACCATCCGTGGAGTCCGCGTGCAGACCCGGGCACTTAACCGGCGTTTCGGCGATGATGCCCGCTATGCTGCTCTCGTTTCTGCCAACAAAGACTTCGATAAGAAGAGTTACGACGTCGAATCAAAGTTAGTGCAGGTCAACGCCAAAAGTTCGGAGGCGAATCTGAACTACCCGGTGCTGATCGATGAGCGCCTCCACTCGCTGCTGTTCAGCGTGGATGCAGCCGATGCCGCGCCTACCCGGCAACAGTACGAAGTTTTCGAAGATCTGGAAAAAGAAGCTCAACCATTGCTGGCGCAGTATCACGAGCTGATGTCGAAGGATCTGGTTGCACTGAACGAGATGGTGAGCAAGCAGAATATTCCCGCTGTGTACGTGCCGGGGAAGACCAAAGATTAACGATCACGCTACTTTTTGACCACGCCGCAGGCGATGCGATCTCCCGCGTTGCCTGCCGGGTCGGTCTTCTGGTCGTCGGCTTTCGCGTGCACAATCAGTGCCGTTCCTCCGTCGCTGTAGAGAGAATGGCTGTCGCTGCCTAAGTTCACATCCTTATCCGTCCACTTGAAATGCGCTTTGCCGTCCGCCCCAACCGTGAAGTTCGGGTTGTCGCCCGCGTGATGTCCTTCCGGATTTTCCAATCCATGCTTCTTGCCATCGGGGTTGAAATGCGGTCCCGCGGATTTGAAGTCGGGGCCTTCGCACTTCGACGTCTGGTGAAAATGGATAGCGTGTTCACCGGGCGGCATGTTCTCGAGGTTCACTTCCATTTCTATGCCTGTACCCGATTCCCATAGAATCGCGCTGCCAACAACTTTACCTTGAGCATCCTTGAGCTGAGTCAGAATCTTGCCCGAGCTGAACGATGCGAACGCTGCAACGAAAAGTGTGAGAGAGAGCAAGCGGGGGATTTTCATGGGGCGATTATAACCAAATCCAGCTTGAGAAACTCGCGCTCTTAGGACATTAACGTATCGTTAATGCGGCAGTATCGCCCGCACTTACCGAATTCACTCAGCTATGGCGCAGAATCTGGAGCAATGGGACAATATAAAGATGCAAAGAACTCTCACCACAGCAATACTATTGGCCGCAGCGACGATGCTGAGCGGAGCCGGTTATGCTCAAACGACTCCAGCACCAAGCACTCCGGCGGCAACGACACCAGCGGCTCCAGCAGCCACAACTCCGAAAGCCGCCACCACGGCGAAGAAGCCAGGAACAGCAGCAAAGAGCGCCACGGCTGCTGCTCCCTTGACCACGGCAAAACAAAAGTTTAGCTATGCATTGGGAATGCAGATCGGCGGCGGTCTCGGCGCCAACCTGAAAAAGCAGAATGTAGATGTGGATTGGAGCCTGGTGGGCCAGGGGATGAAGGACTCTGCCATGGGCACGAAGACGCGTTTGACCCAGGAAGAAATGAAAACCGTGCTCACCGCGAAGCAAGCGGAAGTTCAAAAGCAGCAGCAGGAAAAGCAGGCGGCGGCGGGAGCCAAGAACAAAGCGGAAGGCGACGCTTTTCTGGCCGCCAACAAGAGCAAAGATGGCGTGGTCACGACAGCCAGCGGCCTGCAGTACAAGATTCTCAGCGCAGGAAATGGACCGAAGCCCGCAGCCTCCGACTCGGTCAAGTGCAACTATAAGGGCACGCTTATCAACGGTACGGAATTCGACAGCTCCTATAAGCGCGGACAACCGGCGACCTTCGGAGTCAGTCAAGTGATCAAAGGTTGGACGGAAGCGCTCCAGCTAATGCCGGTCGGATCAAAGTGGCAGCTCTTCATCCCGTCTAGCCTGGCCTACGGCGAGCGCGGCGCAGGTGGAGATATTGGGCCGGATGAGACCCTGATCTTCGAGGTCGAACTTCTGTCGATCGAAGAAAAGCCAAAAGACGCCAAGCCCGAAGAAAAGAAATAGCGAAGGCAAGAAATAAAGACAAAAAGTAAAGTAATTTGTTTCGTCCTGTGAAGAGGCGGGTTCCACGCCCGCCTCTTCGTCAGAAACTGCCTCGTAAGAATCTCACTTGCTACTCGTAGCGAAGTGCTTCGATTGGATTCAGGCGCGACGCGCGGATCGCCGGAACCATTCCACTGATTAACCCAACCGCAATAAGGATGAGTACCGATACGAGCAGGGTGAGCGGGTTAATCATCAGCCGGATATCTCCAGCCTCGGCGTGCTTCGCCATGGCGCTGTAAAGAGTGAGCCTGCCCACCGAGAACGCAACCGCGTATGCCAGAACAATTCCGAACAGTCCGCCCAGTAAGGTAATCGTCAGAGCTTCCGCCAAAAATTGCAGAAAAATATGCCGGCGTCGCGCGCCCAGCGCTTTCTCCACTCCTATTTCACGGGTGCGCTGCGTAACTGAGACCAGCATGATGTTCATCAATCCGACCCCGCCGATCCCCAGCGTCAGCGTACCGATAATCGCAAGCAGAATTTTCAGGCCGATGGTGATGATTTCGAATTGGTGGACCTGCACCATAAGATTTGCGATGTACATGGCGCGGCGGTCCGCCGGATTGAACCGATGTTGCGTTCCAAGCACGTAGCGGACCGATTGTTCAATCCGTTCGTAGTCGTTGCTCTCGTAATTGAACCAGATGGAACTGAGGTAGTGCGTGTCCTGCAGGTCGGCCATGGTCGTGAACGGTACATAGACCACGCGATTGATATCGTCGTCCCCGCCTTGCATCTTGGGGGCGAGAACGCCGATCACTTCGAAGCTGACCCCGTCGATGCGAATATGCTCGCCCAAAGGGTTCCTTCCAGAGAAAAGTTTTTCTTTCGTTTCTGACCCGATCACTGCAACCCGAGCCCGCTGAATCTCATCCTCAGGATTGTAGAAGCGGCCCTGGGCGACGCTAAGCGCCCGGATTGTGGGCGCATTCGGGTATTCGCCAGTCACGTTCATGCTGAAGGAACGAGCCTCGTATTGCAGCGTCGCTTGCTTCTCCGAACTGGGCGTGATGTGCGTGATCTGGGAGATGTTGGTGGCTAAAAGATCGACGTCATCGAGCGTTAAGCGAGTCTGCGCCCCAGCTTTTTCTCCACCGGCCTGCATCGAAGAGCGGCCGGGAACAACGATGAACAGCTTCGTTCCGAAATTTGCGAAGATGTTGGTGCAGGCCTGACCAAATCCGTCGCCATAAGCCAGCAGCATGACCACAGTCGCGATGCCCCACGCCATGCCGAGCATGGTGAGCGCGGTGCGCCGCCGGTTGTGGCGCATGGCGTCATAAGACTCCTGCAGTATGTCGCGAAGCATCTTCCTCTGATTATTTCATTAAAGGTCGATTTAACAGCGGGCCTATTCCTGCCGCAGAGCCTCTACCGGTTCGAGTCGTGCCGCCTTGCGCGCGGGATACAAGCCGGCAACCACCCCGGCCACTGTCAGGCTGGCGATGGCGAGAATCGCAGTTTTTGGCACCAGCCGAGGAGGATCGAATCCGCCCGGACCGTTGTAATTACCAAGCAGCGCCATCAAGCCGCCCGCAAAAGCCATGCCGATCAGCCCGCTGCACACTGTGAGTACGATGCCCTCGGCGAAAAAATGCAACATGATGCTCCGATTAGTGG
>Ga0209006_10001805_pt1 | contig 19374 bp, 26 predicted proteins | sample JacPin_JW_Ref_O2_FD_188567 | JGI IMG/M metagenome (GOLD analysis project Ga0209006, IMG submission 188567) | Forest soil microbial communities from Algoma, Ontario, Canada - Jack Pine, Ontario site 1_JW_Ref_O2 (SPAdes) (version 2) | ecosystem: Environmental > Terrestrial > Soil > Boreal...
ACTTACCAAAGCCCTCCTCTGGGGGCACTGTTTCAGGTGTATATACTCCCAATGGCCCTCTGCCTGCTATTATGAATCCGTCACCCCAACGCCAGAGTCGCGGGCCAATGCCCTACCGCAATCTTACCTTGGTCACGTCTAGTCCAGGACAAACTCCAGGAAGTAATGAGTTTCATCCTCTTACTCCCTCGTACCCCGGTTATTCAGCAACCGTTCCAACGTACAGTTCGAGTTCTTCTCATGGCCCAGTTCTTCCTCCATTTTCTAGTATCGAGACCATGGTATCTCCAGGCTCGCAAACGGTCAATACGTCTGCCCGCTATCTCGCAGATGGTGGACAGCAACAGAGACAATTGTCGAGGCACCATAATACGCTTCTTATTCCCAGCTCTAAGCGAATTGCACCTGGGTCATCTGATGTTCCCAGTCCTGATTCTTCGGATGCCGAAGAGGATGAAAATGGAGAACTTCCAGCTTCAGGTCTGGTCGCTCCTTGGGAAGTGCTCAGAGGTTTAGCCGACGTCGCAATTCAACGGGCTGCCAAGGCATGTTGTCCTTCCCCCCTCACTTCACTAACCTTTTGAGAGCCTTGTGTTCAGGAAAACGGTGACGTCAGTGAGCCGCAGAGTCGTGCAAGGACCCCAGATCGACAATCTCGACCTACGAAACGTAGAAAATTTCGTCACAAACAACGAGGCCCAACCTTTTCTGATGGTATGGACCTTCTTGATATTTTACCATTATCCTAAGCCGAACCCTTCAACTCAGTCGTCACCAAGGGTATCGTTACCGAGTTCGATGCTCGGGAATTGTTCAGAATGTACATTATGTTCTCTCTCACTATGTCATGCTGACTCATAAATATTTTGAGATTTTATCAAGGCTGTTCCACATTCTTACCTGTGTTCGACATAAACACCGATACCTATGAATCTCTTCACGAACGCTCGCCTTTTGCTGTCGATTGCATTTGTATGGTGGCTGCCCGAGTAAGGGATGGCGGTGGTGAGTCATGTGATCAATCTCGAACTGCCTTATATTTCGTTTCACTTTTTCACAGGGAATCCTAGCGATACTTACCTTAAATGTCTGGACGAAGTTCGGACGATTTCGTGTGCCACATTATTTTCACCTGTAACTCGTAATGAAGCCGTGCAGGCGATGAGTGAGTTGACGCTTTCGAATATCGAATCACTGTTCTTAAGAAATTACTACCAGTACTTGTTTCTGGCTGGTCCGACAATGGATGGCTAAGTGGAGGCCATGCGGTACGCATGGCAATGGAACTATGTAAGTTTTGGACCACAATCGATCAAGGAAGTAATGAGCAGATATTTTCGTTACTCTAGCAATGCACAAAGCGTGGCCGAAACTTTATAGTCGCATGAACAAGGGATGGGATGTCACGGAAGATCGAGAATTAGTGATCCAGTCTCGTATTTGGTTTTGTCTATACCTTTTTGAACACCAGTATGTCCCACAATTTTTGAGATTCTGTGAATTTCGTGCGACTTTGCTACAGGCTGTCGTATGGCACTGGCCGCCCAGCGATTCTCAAAGAGGACGAAAGTATTTTCCGCTGTCGCCTTCTCTTGCAGCATCCTCTCGCTATCGAAGATGACATGCGGCTCGTGTCTACCGTAGAGTTGATGGCCCTTCGCGAGAAGATTAACAATAAGCTCGCTCCCTTTGATCGACCAGTCGAGGACCAAACATTCGATATCCTCCGCGAAGCTGATTTAGAATTCAAGAATTGGTACGCGACCTGGGACCAAGCATTCTCTCAAAAATATGAAAACGCAGGCATGTACCTTCGTCACCATGGAGCATTTATAGGACTTACTGTCCACCTAGCGTTCTATCGGCAGAGTTTGCAAATACAGCACCTTCACGCCGAGCTGTTTCATAATGCTACGGCTTTGAGAGAGATTGATGGCCCCGACGATGTGCGAAAAATGCATCCGGCCCAGAGAGAGTTGGCCATCCGATCTATACAGATAGCACAACAAGGCCTGGATGTGACTCTCAACTCTGCAGCGTACAGAGAGGGGATGAAATATGGCATGTCCTTTTTGAACTCATCCTGAACGAAACGTCTCATTATTCGCAGCTGTACACTATACCCACGCAACTGCAACATTTGCAGCGTCGTTCCTGCTTCGTTTGGCTCGCCTCTTGTATGTTTTCTTTTTTGACCATTCATTCGATTGCTGATGAATCGCTGGCAGCCCCGAAGAATGCAACATGCACCAGATTAGAACCGAAGTTGAAAGTCTTGCCACCCTCATGTTGGAAAGTAGGTTCCCTTCTCATTCGTGCCTGGTGCTCCCTGTTGAAGTGAACTGTAGTACCCGGAAAGCGATATGCATTGACGTTGCAAGTGATGCTGAAAAGGTCGAAGAAGCGCAATGCGACTTCCCGGTCTCCAAAGGTGGTTCATGACCTACATCAGCCCATGCCCGTGGCCATGGACTCTTCAGCAATATCCTCAAATACCCACGGGGGTGTAGAGCCTTTCTCGCCCACAACATACGACCCCGGGTTTTCGGGCGCAGAAATGGCTATGCATCCAACACCATTGACTGTGCCTTCGATGACAAGCCACGCAATGGATGCCGAGTACATATGGCGGGGGTTCGAGATGACGGCGAATGCACAACTTCCTGTTTGGCTATCTGACGAGAGCCTTGGTGGGAATACCTTCTCACAAAATGGCATGGATGCGTTCCTCTTGCCAAGCGATTATCTGTATCCACCTCCAGGAACGTGGTGATGGATTTGATATTTTGTTGTCAGTCTGTTATGCTAGTCATTGTAACGAGTATCGTTGTGTATCAGTTGTCCATGATATTTGGTCCAAACAAACAGACCGCCGCTACCATCCTCAGCTCATACTCTGCGATGAGAAAACTCGTCAATCATGAACCCAACGCGTCTAGCCTTGATGATCAAGTGTCCCCAAACAAGGGAGATACGAGAACGCACCTTCCATCCAAACGTCTGGAAGCTAGTCTAAACGCCTTGGAATCCGGACATAATGAACCCCGCATCGCTCCGTCTGATTTACGGAATCCAAGCATTTTCCCTCCCGTCCATGGCCTAGGTACTACTAGTCAACCCGATGGCTCTAGGCATTCTGGTCTTAAGCGCCGTTCCATCATCCCACGGCGGTCGACGCGGTCTACTTCGATTGTTCGTCATGTTGAAGGTCTCCCCCTTTCCTAAAGCATTAGACATTGCCTCATGATCAATCACAGATCTAGATAAACGGCGAAAGTTCATACTAAAGCTGGCTAAAGCTCTACTATCCTACGGCGCACCCTCGCACAGGATTGAATCTCAACTGACTGCTGCATCAGACATCCTGGGCGCTCAAGCCTCTTTTGTACACATTCCGAACGTCATCATCGTGACTCTGGGCAATGGCGGAACGAAAACGACACGCACTCACTTCGTAAGGGCTGGTGGTCGCATTGCCTTGTCTTCTCTGCACGAAGTACATCGTATTTATCGTGACGTCCTCCACGACAAAATGGGAGCCGAGGCTGGGACCGAGGCCCTCAGAAACGTCTTACGAGCACCTCCTATCTACCCGCTAATAGCGCGGTGTGGCCTTGCATTGTTCTGTGCTTCTATCATCTGCGTGCTTGCCTTCGGTGGGTCCGTTGTGGACATGTGGATCAGCGGTCTATGTGCGTGTGTCTTGCAGTACCTCGGTTTGAACGCTGCCTCGAAGAGTGCGATGTATGCCAATGTATACGAGTGAGTTTCCAGGTTTAATACTTTACTTTCTGCCGCATAGGAATGACTCTCAGAATATCAATCTCCATTGTCGTATCATTTGTTGCACGAGCCCTAAGCACGATACCCGGCAACTTATTCTGCTACGGTGCAATCTCTTCCGCTGGAGTGGTGTTGATTTTACCAGGCTTTACTGTCCGTGCGTATCGTTATTACACTCGTCTTTCGTATCTTTTGTGTTGACTGTCTTTGCACTCGCAGTGATAAGTGCTTTAGAACTGACATCCAGAAACATCCTCTGCGGCTCAGTCAGAATCGTCTATGCAATCATATATACTTTATTCTTGGTGAGTGAACACGACCATCAACATCACTGATATAAAACAAGCATCAACGCTAGGGGTTCGGCCTGACGATTGGGTCAGATTTTTATCTTGTTCTTGATCCTCGCGCCCGCCGTGCTTATTATCAAAGTCCCAAACCGACTGATTTGGTGGTGTCGCATGGCCAGTTTATACCATTGAATGGCTCGTTGAACTTGCCAATCGGGGGCACTCTTGGGGTGGGAAACGTCACTTCTTATGAATTGCAACATGTGGTCCAAGGTGTGATCTACTTCTCGAAATGACCAGCGACATGTATCGAATCAGATGTCCCTGGCTAAAGGTTGTTTTCGTGAACCCTCTTGGCCGTGGTATAGGCAGCCGCTACCGTGGTGGTCGGTTTTCTTCCTTGTCCCTATATACTCGACTTGTTCGTCGTTGTCAAATCTTCAGTCCTACAGAAGTATCCAGCTTCTCGTCATGGTTGCCTTCTCGTGTTGCTCCTACGCAGCTAATAAAGCTGCTAGTGTCGTCCTTCCTGGCCGCTCCGATATCGTTTCTGCTGCTGGTGCCTTGGTGATCGGCTTACTCGGGAACGTTTATTCGAGGGTAGTTGGAGGGACCGCCTTTACTTCCATGGTCACGGGCGTCCTGTTCCTGGTACCCGTAAGTCTATCCCTCTGGCTGGATGCCCCATTCTTTCATATCTCTTTCAGTCTGGAATTGCGCAAGGCGGTGGCCTCACCCAAACTTATCATACTTCCGCTGAACAATACTCCAGTGGATTCTCCTTGGCTCTTCGCATGATTTCTGTCGCTTGTGGCGTGACCATAGGGCTATTTGTCAGTCAGGTCATCGTGTACGCCTTTGGGAGTCGCAAGAACGCTGCTCATTTTGCCTTCTAAACACTATTTGTAGACATCCCCTCTCATAGCACTTGATTCTATAATTGCCCATTGAAACGTGTAACACCACATAACTATATATGAAAGTCCCCGAGAACGCAGTTGTCCAGTCACCCAAACAATTGACTCAATTCGTCCATTCGGCGTTGCAACATGTCAGCTTTGCTGAAGTTTTGACCCAGTGTCATGTTTGCTAATTCAGTCTTCTTTCGCTGTACTTCTAATAGACGGGCCTCGATAGAATTCTCGATGATCAACTTGACGGTGGTTACTGGTCGTGTCTGTCCCAATCGGTGCTGTCAAAAAAGAGTAAGTTCGGCAATGAGTGTTTTAGCAGACGCTGCGAACTATACGATCAACAGCTTGGTTCTCCACGGCAGGGTTCCTGAACAACGAGTCAGGCCCTATCAACTACAACAACACAAAACGTCACTTACCAGTATGGATCCATTAGATATACACGTTGAGCGGCCGTGAGGTTCAGGCCAACTCCGCCCGCTTTCAGACTGACTAACAGAACTTCGCATCCCGGATCGTACTTGAGGGCATCCATGGCTCGGGTTCGGTCATCACGTTTCATTGTCCCATCCAGTCGATCATAACGGATACCAGCGGCTTCCAGAGCGTCTTCGATCCTGATGAGATACCAAGTTTGAGACCAAATAGAGAAAACCGATGACAAACTCACTTGTCTAGCATACTTGTCCATTGAGAGCTATAAAGCAACACAAGTTAGTTATATGTTGACCGAAAATTATGAGTGGTGGACCGACAAAACAATCGTCTTTACGATACCGTCATCCAGCTCATTCCCTTGGTCATCAACCATTTGCACCTCAAGAGATTCAGGATCGTAGTTTCCTGAGGATGGATTTGCTCTGGAAAACTGAACGAGATCGCCTAACAGAGCTTTGACCTTTGTCGAGGGATGGAAACTGTTCAACGACATCCCTTTCTGTCTCTTCTCCCGCTTCACTGGTTTCCTCTTCGTCGTTGGGTCGACATGACTTTCGGGCTTGACCTCTACAGCGTCAAAAGGAGAGAGGCACGTCTGGCAGGCTGAACACGATCGCTTGGTGTCTGGAGGTACACTCGGCCATCCCGGGAAGATGCAGTTACGATAACACTCGATGCAGAATAAATGCTGACAGCGAGTCAGGACAGGATGTGGCATGAAAGGACTATTGGCTCTTGTTGATCCGCGTGAAGCAGAATGTTTCGCCTTCCTTCCTCGCTTCGGCGTCAATGTTCCATCAAGATCCGTTCCATTGTTATCAATGTTTGCGGCGTCAGAAACAGCACAAAGCTCTGCCCCGCATTCTACGCACTGCGTTGTTGCGGATTCTCGTAGCAGTGAGAAGACAGCGCAAGCTCGGCTCGCGTTGATGCCGTCCTTCGCAATTGCGGATACAATATCATCGTACGATTCGCCTGATTCTTGAGCCTGACCATCAGCATGGAGCCCTTTGCCCTCAACCAGCTCGAAATGATCACAGATCTGACGAAGACGGAGAATTTTCTGGAGAATTCCGACATAATTCTTCATGACCTCGTTGGTTGAAAGCTCGTTGAATTCAGCCTTTGATTCATTGAAATACTGATCGTAGATTTCCTGCTCCTGTTGATCGAACTTGAGGTACCGGAGCTCATCACGGCGTGGTGGTAGCGAAAGGATCTTCTGTCCATTCTGGGTCTTCGACTCTTTCGTCCTGCGAAGTGTGACGCATTTCATGATGGTCTGTAGTCGAGCGACACCCAGAGCCTGTCCATACTTGACTGGAGTGCCGATGAACTCCGTCCAGACATTCTTGTCGTCAAATGGATCCAACCGCAGAAATTTGATCAAAGCAAATACATCGTCAAGCTTGTTTTGTACCGGTGTGCCTGTCAAACAGAGACGACGGTCTGCCATCAAGTCGCACGAGGCTCTGCTACCGACAGTGCTTGGTTCTTTGATGGAGCTGCACAACATATGAGTCAACGCAAGCGTAATCGAGTGACACGATTCTCACTGAGCTTCGTCGAGCACAACCCGAAACCAATGGATGCTTTGCAAAGGGCTTGAGGACTCAATGGTGCCGTTACCGAGCAATCCACTCTTTTTCCTCTTCAACCCTGCTTTCTTCGCTTTGGGCAGCCGCAGTACTTGGTTACCGCGTTCGTCGATGTCAATGCCGCCCCCGTCACTACTTCCGTCCTCTTCTTCTTCATCTGCATCTGTGCTGGCAATGCTCCGATTCTGCCTCGAAAACTCAGACGCCAGGGTGGCATACGTAGTGATCACGGCGTCAAAGTCAGCGAGAAAATCAGGTTCGGGCCGTCGTGCATTCCCATGGTATACGTATACGCGAAGATGCCTACCCTCCCGTGCACGAGCAATGGGAGTATTGGTGTTGGGCTTAATGTCGGCAGATACGAATGACTGTAAGGATGTATGGGCGTGAGAAGCCAAGGGGGCGCTAACACCCCCTGCTCCCCCAACAACAGTGACTTCCCCACGCCAATGTTCTCGAAACTGGTCTTCCCAATTGGCGACCGTAGAAAGAGGGCAAACAATCAACGTTGCGCGACTTTTTGTTTTGATACGGGACGCTCTGGCAAGATCTGCATCAAGTCTCTCCTGTGCTTTCACTGCTTTTGCTTTCTCCTTGGCGGATTGGCCTGCGTCAGAAACGTCCGGCATCCCCCATACGCTTCCGGAAAAATGGGCGGCTGTGAGGCGTGACTCTCCGTTTCCGCAGGCTGGTTGACGGTTGATTTGAAGTGGCGATGCAGCGAATTCCTGTGCCGATTTGAGGGTTGCTGCAATAAGGGAAACGCAAGTGATGGTTTTGCCAAGACCCATCTGCATGGAAAACCTTGTGCATCAGTATGCAACAACGAGGACCAGTGTAGACCGCATACATCGTCCGCTAGAATGGCTCCTCTACAGTCCAAGGGTTCCTGAGAGACCTCTTTCTGCGTCACAATGTGATGCCAGATCGGAGACCTTGAAATTGGGCTACTTCGGTTCTGCCAAAGCGAAGAGAACTTGCCATCTGGCCCAGGCTTTTCTCGTTCCCGCTCAAGTAAAAATGTGAGTGCCTTCTTCTGATGAGGATATAATGTTGTCGCAACTTCGTGAGCTTTTAAGAATAAAAACAAGGTTTTGAGACAGAAGGGATGAAACTTGGATTAGATTGAGCCTTGACATGCCAACAGGACATGGATATCACTCACAAGGCTCTGTCTCAGCCAGTTCGTCCCCAGTCTTTAAGCTCTTAAACAACTCGTCCACTTGACTCCGTTGTACTTCCACACTCTTACCCGATATAGCTGGGGTGCTCCATCGATTGATCATATTTCCTGGAGGACTATATCCTAAGCGATTTGCAGGAAAGCCGCGGTTGTGCCCGCCTGGTGGGGGGTTGTGAGGGTTGTGATAATGATAGTTGGCATGACGTAACAGGTCCGGTAGGGAGGTGGGATGGTCCAGAAAGAGTCCACAACTGTGAAGATAGTTTCCGACCACGGGGATATTGCCTTTTGGAGTATAAACGAGCACCTGAAGAGGCAGAACAGGGAGCTAGGGGCGGACAGTTACAACCGGTGAGAGGAGACTTCCAGCCATACTTACATTCGGTAGCCCTTTCCTGACTTTGGCATCCAAACGAATCAAACCTTTGCCTAGCATAGGCCCAAGTGACGTTGCGACCTTCTGCTCCACCACACCAAAATCTTCACCCTCCAGAACTTCTCCACTGAGGCCCCTGCTATGAGGTGTTTTGATATGGATGGTCTCTGACCCGCCAGGCTTGTTTGGGCTGTGTTCATAGTGTAAACGAACTGGTGCCCATTCAGCTTCGATGGAATTTGGCTGTTGTGAATAAAGATACGGAACGGGATAGAGAACAAGGGCTGTGACCGTGAGTAACCCAATGCAAACTGGTGTCTTCGGTGATAAATCGCCGAGTGATGGTATGGAGGCAAGGCCTATTTGAGGATTTGGAGGTGGTGATGGTGAACCCGTGAGATCAATGACTTGACGATCTGACGGAGGTTTAGTCACGAATGGTGGTGTAGACTGCGAAGAACTGGCGGTCGGCGCGGGTTGCCATGGAAGGACAGGAGATATGGTAGACGAAGGTTGTCCAGCGAAAACAGGTCGATATGGGTTGGGTTGAAAGGCTGGTAGAGGTTGTTGATAAGTGGGTGGCCCGTGAAACGCGCTTGAGTTTGGCGTTGAGAGTTGTTCATTAACAGAACCTAAAGTAGATGCGGGTTGGATAGGATTCGGGATACCGCCGCCATTCCAAGCGATAAGTCGACCGCCCGGGCCTGAAGGGTAAATAGGGGCGTTTTCTGTGCGTGGACGCTTTGCATGCCTGGAGGGAGTATGAGAATTGAAATTAGTGGATGTTTCCGAATCGTCGTCAAGAGTAAGGTCAATTGTGTTAGTCTGATTATGGGGCGACGACGACGGCAAGGCAGGGATGAGTGGGTTGGGATTCATGTGCGAGGCCATTGGTTACGGACAGCAAATAGCAAAGAGCGCTGAGAAAGACCCGTCATACTGACTGCATTCACGTGACTCAACTATATACAGCATTTCTCATAATCTCGGAAAAGTGCTAGTATCACCCGTCTGTTGAAGCAAGACTCGTTAGTATTTCCAAGGACAGAGTAGGGACATGTAGTACGAGGCGCCCAACCCATTTCGCAGAGAGCCCGCCGAGAGGCATCTTCCTTGGCGAGCAATTTGCTTGCGCCATGACCAACCCCTTTCGGGATGCTGTTGACTGATCAAACCTGGATGTTAGGCACTGACCGACCCCGTTGGGTAGACTTACCAATGCAGTTGACAGTCCACAGGCCAGCGTGGGATGGCCCGGAAAATGAGTACGTATACTCCACCACCGCATGTCGTTGACTGGCTGCTCGGTTGAACAACGGCAGAAAGGGAGAATTTGGCTGCGCTGGAGCCAAAGGGTTTGAGGAGTTCGGACGTGGGGTTAGGAATGCAACATCGGGTGTGGGGGTAGGATCAGAAAACGCCGGGGTCAGTGACACCTGTTCCGCTTCGGTCTTGATCCTTTTGAGAGGCGGTACTGGCTCCACAAATGGCCCTTGAAGATCTACCAGACAACTGATCCATTCTAGTACCCTTTCTATTCCGCCTTTCACACATCTGTCCTCCAAATATACTGCACCAACATAGGAGTTGAAAAGCAAACGGGTTTCCTACACTCGCCTTTTTGTGAGATTGAGATATGATTGCGATTGAACACGTATATTGTACCTCGGGAGTTTGAAGAGAGGAACTGGCTTCCGGATGACAACGGACTTTGTGCTTTAATTGATATCCTGTCGTCCAGTTCTCTATATTGGCGTCGGAGAGAATGTCCTTTGTCTTCGCCTGCACCGTCTCTCTCAGCCACGGGCACCCGTTACACGCGATTCATTTCACCTACCGCCATCTCCTTTGCTTTCAATAATGGTTTCCTATAAAATAAAACGTCCATCACGGCTAATTCCAGCACTTGTTTACCCAACTCCGATAATCTCTCGCTGCGTTGTGCCTCTGCATGGTGAAGTGATCTATGTGTAAAGACATCAAGGATGATTTCTCCCGTGATCTTTGGGAGTTCAGGGAGAGTAGTGAGGGGATAAGGTTTCGAGCGAACATGTGAGCGGGCGCGTTTGGCACTGCGAGAAACATTCATGTTCATCAACTCGTTGCGCCACTTGGTTACCATTTTCAGCGGTGAAATCACATGATCTAAAAAACCGCAGACATATACCTCACATTATGGGTGTTGTATGGGTATTCTATGTGCGTAATAAACCTATTTACGTGAAAGCTTAAGGTATCGTTATGATCGCTCCTCACGAGGAGGTTCCCTCATTTGTTTCTTCAGAATCTTGCTAGCCATTTGTATTTGAGGAACCCTTACCGAGTCGCTTGGTCTCCCTCGAGATACTGATTTAGTCCAGTTTGACTTGAAGTAAGGGAACCAATACTCACCGTACTGGTGGTATGTCCGTCTTCAGCGACAGGACAATCTCTGGCATGATGAGGTGACATTCCACATACGACACAAACCGAGACAGATTGCTTCGGCTTTTTGTTTCTAGAGGAGTCTTCAGGGAACGGGGAGCTTCGTTTAGAGCTCATAGCGAACGGGTCCCCCGAGACGGAGGTTGACTCTACTGCCGATGGTTTCATGAGAGTCGGTGTCGCAGCATGAAATTGACTCTTGGTCTTCCGAGCTAACTTCCGCTGCTCCATTTTGTGAGTATCCCCCAAACCCTGTGGTTTGGTAGATCGCCACTGTAGAATCTTCGTGTGATCTGATGTAATTGCTTTGTCATCTTTTTTTGTCGTCGAATTCGCGACGACGGGGACCAGCTGTGGGGTTGCCTTGTGAGGGATCGAGGATCCCTTCTTGGCGATGTGAAGAGGCTGACCAGCTATCAAATCGAGGTGTCCGCGTATTTCTAAAGCCTCGTCAATAGCTTTGATCGCCGCCAGCTGGAATAAGAATGGTCAGCGACTGGCTTCGCAAAAGACTCGTAAGGGAAACATACGCGTTCCTCAGTTGATTCGTCATCTGCATGAGTAAGAAGCATTCGTCTGTACTCCGACAAATTCTCTGATCTTTCAGTCATGGGACATGGACCATCGTGATTCATTCCGCACAACCCGCAATGTTCCCTATCTTCATCGCTATCATCATGGTAAGAATGATTGTGAATGGGAGAAAGAGGAGGAAATTTTGGGCGGGCATTTGGAAAGCGTTCCGTGGAAGATTTTGGGCCTCCAATTAAGAAGGATCGGTGCTGGGGTCCGTCTCGGTTACCCACCAGCTCCTGTAAGGTATTATCCCATGTTTCTTCCCCGACGTCGGGAACACTTCCGTCAGAATCTGTCCCCGAACCAGAGTAGGGAGTGTCATCCGAAGCAACGGATTTCGATTTTTTCCTTCCCGATTTGGTTGGCCTTTGAGGGCTGTAGTCAAAGTCGAGTTCTTGCGGCTGTGCATGAATCATGAGGTCAAGTCAGCGGATCGAGACCTCACAAATTACCTGTATGACGAATGCTGCGCGGCGCCGGACACCTCGTCCCATAACCTCTTGGATTTGTCGTTGTTCTTGTACAGCCACTATTCGCTTCAAAGCCTGCGCCCAAGAATCGCCTTGATCGTCAGGTATATCTTCAGTAATTTCTTCCAGAGAGTCCTTGTCCGCCGCCCATATTTTTGCAAAGGAGAAAGCGGGGCCTTGCTCTTTAGTCACTTCTTCTTGGTCACCCTCTTTTTCCGTTTTCTCGATGAGTTTCTCGATATCGTTATCGGTATCTACAAATCAACGTCATGCATCATCTTGATTCCAACCAATCATTGAACATACAAATAATGTCGCGATCACCCTGATCTTCATCGAAAAGAGCTTGGGCGCCATAAGTTAGTATAGATTGCATGGTTTCTCCAGCCGAATCTTCATCCATTTTCTGGACGATAAGGTGGTCCAGCACCATTTTCTTCTTCCCTGTCTGAACAATTCTTTCTGGAAGGGATTCAATAAGTGCAAGACGCAGTACACGAATCGACTAACCCTCCGCCGAGTCCTTGACCATCAACTTGAATACAAGGCATTTCTTCGTCTGACCATAACGGTGAGCGCGAGCAATTGCCTACTGCTATGTAAGAAATTAGATGAAATTATTGAGTTAATGCCGCTTACTTGCAGATCCTTTGCACATAGACACAGTCAACACGTGAAGCATCATGGATATCAATTGTAAACTCACTTGATGGGGGTTGAAATCAGGGTCAAAGATGATGACAGTATCAGCGCTCCAAACTAGCCAGCTATTAATATTTGAAATGAAAAATGAATCCCGCCATTGTGCTCACGATTAATACCAACACCTCCTGCACGAGTTGAGAGAAGGTAGATGAAGACGTCAGTACCCGGGCGATTGAACTCATCCATATCTTTTTGCCTGGAACTTTGCTTAGTTTTGCCGTCCTAAAGGCAATGGATAGTTAGGACAAGTGCCACGAAGGTGCATTGGCAATACCAATCGCAAGTGCTTGATGTTTTCTCCATCAAGAAAGTCCTCGATAACGTCTAGTGCTATTACAAACTGCGAGTGGTGTTCAATTTGACGTCAGTAATATGATCTATATGCACACCTGACTGAATAGCAACACGCGGTGGCCGCGAGCCTTCAACTTTGGTAGCATCACTTTAAGTAGACGCAGCTTCGCACTGGCGTCTATCAATTTTTCGTGAGTTTCCTGAGCCGATAATCCTGCCGGTTCGATATGGCTAGCAAAGAGATATGGATGTTGAAGACATCTAGACAAGATTAAGTGGATGTGATGAACAGAGTGTTTCAGGACTTACTTTCGCAGCTGCATAAGTACATTGCTGATGTTGGTTTTGTTTTTTGATGTGCTAGATTTGAACTTCGATTGTTGCGCCAAGCTCTTCAGAATCTCAACATTTTGGCCTTCGCGATGGATTGAGACAGAATAGGAAGGAAGCGTACTCAAACATACTTAGAATCAAGCGATAGACTTCCTTCTGTAAGGGTGTCATAGACACTGGCACAATGACTTCGTTCTATTGCAGGGGGAGGGGGATCAGTGTGGCCTTACCCGCTCAAAGACTAGAATGACAACACACCTTTGGAGGCAACTGGAGAACTTCACTCTTTGTCCGTCGCAAAAAGTATGGCCGCAATCTACTATGCAATTGCTTGACCAGCTCATCCGTAAGCTCCTCATACTCTTTCTCCAGCTTCTCCAGATCGTGCCATTCTCCCGGGTCAAGAAAGTTCATAAGATTGAAAAGCTCCCGGATGTTATTGTTCAGGGGTGTCTGCGGATCCAAAGTTACTGTAGACGAAAGAAAGGTTCGATCTTTCCCTTACCCCGGTCATGATAATACGATGAACAGAATTCAATAGATTCAGCTTTCTAAACAAAACGCTACTGTCATTTTTCACTATGGCAGGATTCAATCACCACCACGTGCAATAACAATGAACACAAGACCCACATCTTTGGCCTTCATCGACCACCAGTACTTCCCATCGAGGTTGTGCCTTGAAAACTGTGCTGAAGTCCTTAGGATTATTCAAGCAGTCGTACGTCGTGACTAGTACGTGGAACTTGGCGCCCGTGGTCCCTGGTTCGCTACGGACATGCTTCAACTCGAACTTTTTGAGAACCTCTCGAGCCTTCGCTTCGCCGTGATACGGAACAACTCGGAGATGAGGTGCCCATCTCTGCATTTCCCTGATCCAATTCGTGATCGTCGAGTTAGGAACGACGATAAGGATCGGGTAAACTTCCCAGTTTTTGACAACATTGCCAATGAACGTCGCTAACTGGACCGTTTTCCCCTATACGTACGTTTGAGTGAGAAACATCACCAACAATTACACCAAATTGAGACACACTAAGCCCATATCGTCAGCTAGGATGCAATGCTGTCGATTCCACCAATTATTGCTAAGCCAGTTGAAGCCAGCGACCTTCGAACGTCAATATCAGCTGAATGGGAATGTCGCAAGGGAGAAGAATACTTGGAATGGCATGAGTTTCAATTCGCTATTTTGCCCGAGTTCTGGTTGTTCGTCGTCCTTCAATGAATGGCTCCTTCTAAAACCATCCTTCGGACGATCGTCCATTTCCTTTATCTGCTTCTTGTTGAGTATGGGAACGGTGACATGCCGAGAATAAATAAAGCGTTCGAAAGCAGCCTCAAATGCCGAGTAGCCAAGTTCATTGGGCATTGGAGGCGAATCCCAAGTAGCTGTCGGAGCAATTTAACCATATAACGCACGGCCAGGCAAGTATACCCACCTTCATCATAACCTAAATCGTCCCACTTGATGAAGACCCACACAATCTGGCTGATGTCGTCGATGGTGATGTCCCTTCCAGTTCTCCGTTGAAATTCATCGACAGTCTCCGTGACATCAGAGGCTGGTTCTTCTCCGTCATTGAAGATTGCAGCACGTTCTTCATCTTCGCCAGTGAGTTCCGAGAGTTCGCCATCGCTCTCAATTGTCATTTTTCTTTTTGCGTTCTCTTTGCCTCGCTTGCTCGCCGCTTTGGCTCTCCGCTTCCTCGGGTACCACAGTAGAATATCCAGCACTCGGTCGATCGTCTTCCAGGCGAGGGGAATCTTGAGTTCAGCATCTGGGATGGGATCTGAAGGCAACACTGAAGCCCTTGCTTCTGTCTTGATCTGGGAATCTACAGACTCATCTTCCGCGACCTCAAAGGTCAGCTCGCTTTCGGTATCTTTCGCCTCCCCAATAGCGGGTTCGGCTAGGAGATCTACAGTCGATCCTTTGGCCAAAAAGTTCCTTAGCTTGGCGGGATGTGTCGAAACGAGCCACATATGCGGCACCCACTGAGTCCGCCGGTAACTTCTGTCTGCCCACTTCACAAGATATTCTCGGGGTAGCCGACTCTTGTAGTTGGGCGGTTCGCCTTCTTGGCGGGGTGGTTCGGTGGAATTAGGAGGGTAAGGGCGCCAGGCAATGATTTTATCCAGAGCGTAAACAAAGGAAGAACAGTCTGCACAAGACCAATCCGTGGTGGACTGGTACCAATCAGCGAGAATGACAGAGTCGACGGGTGGGGACAACGTAGAAGGACAAGGGAGACAGCGATAGTGCGCCAAACGTTTGCAAGAGAAACATCGATACAACAATTCGCGCGAAGGAACGTGGACTGGGATCTCCTCGGGGTGGTTATGCTCTAGTGCAGAATCACCATCAGTCATTTCGACATCTCCATCCTTGGTATATGGGAGTGGGTTCATCTCTGTAGCATGTGTGTCGGAAGGAGTTGTTTTTTCGCGTGCGTCCTTCGACTGTGGACTGGCGTCCGGTTCGAGTGCGAGCTCCAAGCATCCCATACAAATCCCGCCTTTCATGCATGCACCACAGATGAATTCTGTGGTCTCGTAGGCACCAAGGGTCATACGTTTGACGACACCCTCATGTTCGCGTTGACCAGCTGGAGCCTCGTTACCGGCGGTGGGGGAAATTACAAGAGCCTTTTCTCTCTCCCACGCCGCCTTCAGAATCTCATCCCGTTGGGTAGTCGCCAAGCATCGCCAATGTGCGACAACAGGGCATTTGAGGCTTTTACGGACGGAAGGTAAAAGTGTGTATGAAGAGAACTTCCGATCAACTCACCACCTCAACCAGCCTCCAAGATCAGCTAGTTTCTCTTCCTCGTCTCCTTCATCGAAGTCTAATTGGCTCTTTTTCTTTCCTTTTGGCTTCTTTGTCTGCATCTCCATCAGCTTGTGCGCGGGCTCGCGATGGCATTTTTCGCATATTGATCTGTGTTCTCTTAGAGGCACAGTCTCCTCATCCGACTGAGAGTCATAACCCAAGTCTGCGGTAGCACGAATACGACCATAAGCCGCTCGTCGAATGAGCTTCCTAGAGCGACGTTTGGAAGCCTTGCGTGATGGTCCAACGCGGTTGGTACCTCGATCCTCGTCATTTTCACTATCCTTATTATCTCCGTCCTCAAGGGAGTAACTGTCGTCGAAGATTTTCTTCACTTTGGTGCTTGTCCGAATACGAGTTGACCTGCGAGTAGCAACCCATTCACTCTCTGACATAGATCTTGGATCCTCGTCATCCGAGTCGGGAACGGTGAACATTTTTCTAGATCGCGTCTTCTTTGGGCTAAACGGCAGCGGTCTGAGGGTGCGTTTTCTTCCAGATGTTCCTCTAGTAGTTCTCAGTGGCAACGCCTCTTCTTCATCTTCTTCATAGTCACTGCCATCGATCGAGTCCGTGACACTTGATAATTCCGACTCGTCACTGGCAGACGGTTTACTTAGCGAGCCGAATGTCGAGGAGACTGTAATAGCCGAGCGGCTTTTGTTGATCGAAAGACGTAAATTGACGCGTGATTGAGGATGGACATAGGATGCAGATGGATCGAAAGGCGCGAGGAGGCCTAATTTTTTGTTGCGTTCTGGGCAATGTCAAAATTGAGAAAGTCTCGGTCTTAAGCAGAATGGGGAGGTTCGATACCCACTATAAATTTCAACCAGATCTTTGTAGCTCGCTTTAAATGCATCCGCCAGAAACTGAGCGCGTAAAAGTCGTGTAAAATATGCGTAAGACACGTAACTAAAAGCACGCACCTTGTGAGCAACGCCATCCCGAAAACGAACGAAATAATGCAGGCAATTGTCAATATGACACTCCCCAACGATTTTGTCTAGGTCCTCAAGATCAAAGCCCACCTCTGAAGGAAGAATCGCTCTGTGATATTCCGCCTTTTTGGCTGAGGAAAGAAAAGGGAGAGAGACGTAAAAATTGCGCGAAGGAAAGGACTTCGGTAGAGATGAGTTTCTTGATTGGGTCCGCATATGGCCTTGAAGCAAAGGTAGTGTCATAGGCAAGACATGGTCTGAACTTGGCTCGAACATGATGCTCTGCAGTAATATTGCTCTGCAAATTGGTGAGGAACAAACGCTCCTTTGTCCATGAATTTCCCACGCTTGCTCTAGCAATTAAAAAGCAGGCGTTCTTTGTACACTACTGCCTTGCATCAGAACGTCGATGGTGTACAGCTGTGATAGGGATTGTATTTGAAGATCACATGATCACATGTAATGTCGGCCAACTCTCCATTACTCGTTCCCTTACATGTTGCCTACATCAAAGCACTGGGAGAGGTAAGTTTCACTGAAGCCCTCACACACGATCGACAGTATACGCTGCCTAGAACAAAGATGACCTGACCTACCATTTAACGGCCAATTTGCGGCTCAACGCGATTTACTGGGGAGTGACGGCGTTGTGTATCATGGATCACAAAGAGGCACTGGACCGAGAAGAAGTTTTAGAATTCGTAATGAGTTGCTGGGACGACGAAGCAGGTCCGTCTCTTGCGCGTTTTCTTTAACACTCGGCTCTCAAGTCGCTCATTTCCCAGGTGCTTTCGGAGCCCATCCAGACCACGATGCCCACATCCTATCTACGCTGAGCGCGATACAAATTTTGACTATTCATGATGGTTTGGATAGGATGGACACTGAGCGTGTCGTGAGAGGTAACGTCCCTGACGGCAGACATAACGGATCGCTACTTACGTGCCATTTAGTTATTTCATCATTACAGCAACCGTCGGGTGTTTTCGCAGGCGATTCGTTTGGTGAGGTCGACACGCGATTTTCTTACTGCGCCATCAGCGCCTTGTCCCTTCTTGGTCGCCTTTCCGAGATCGACGTCGACAACGCTGTGTCCTACATTCGAAATTGTAGAAATTTTGATGGCGGCTTTGGGAGTTGTGTAGGAGCAGAAAGTCATGCTGCGCAAGGTCTACCTTTCTACTGTGCTCGTCGTTTCACGCACCCAAGTTAACTGATTTGGATTGACAGTCTTCGTCTGTGTAGCTGCATTGGCTATACTCGATAAGCTAGATGAAGTAGATATACCAACTTTGAGTTGGTGGCTGGCAGAACGACAGCTCCCTAGCGGTGGGCTCAATGGGCGCCCTGAAAAACTCGAAGACGTACGTATATCATTTTTATGAGGTACCAATTATCAATAAAAGCCTTGATGCGTTACAGGTTTGTTACAGCTTCTGGGTGTTATCGTCCCTATCAATCCTGAACAAGTTGTCTTTGATCAATTCCGACAAGCTAACCACTTTCATCCTGTCTGCTCAGGTAAGTTGTGCTCTTACTTGATATTTAACTTGAGATTCACGATCGCCAGGATTCTGAGAGTGGTGGGATTGCGGACAGACCAGGAGACATGGCTGATGTCTTCCATACTCTATTTGGTGTTGCAGGTATTGTGTATCGAATTTGTTTTCTAACTGTTTAGAGCTGAAATATTAATGATGGTTATGTAGGTCTAACTTTGCTTGGTTACCCTGGACTTATTGATCTAGACCCCGTATACTGTATGCCTGTGAGTGTAATTGAAGTAAAGGGTGTACGTAAAGGCTGGAAGACATTGGAACGAAGGATTGTATAACTATGGGCCAGATCGAATGCCAGACGCCATTCATGATGCGAAATGGCTCCAATGCTCATCCTGACCAGTACTGCGCCGGAAACTCCTACTCTCCCATTTCCACACATTCATTAACTAACACACTCTTCCGGGTTGATCAGATCACCCAGGCCAACGTCTCTGGCTTGAAACTTGTATCATGCACCTAGAAATCTAGGCCATAGATCCCCCTAGTCAAAGCACTTCGACTTAAACCAATGGATTATTGTTCTCTTCGTAGTTTCTGATTCCATGGTGTTTCTTCCGTATGCCATTCAACCTCCTTATGTGTTTACATAAACACGGATAGGAGGGTACGAGACTACGATGGATAGCAATATTACACGTAAGGCACCCTTTCTTT
>Ga0209006_10001806_pt1 | contig 19366 bp, 13 predicted proteins | sample JacPin_JW_Ref_O2_FD_188567 | JGI IMG/M metagenome (GOLD analysis project Ga0209006, IMG submission 188567) | Forest soil microbial communities from Algoma, Ontario, Canada - Jack Pine, Ontario site 1_JW_Ref_O2 (SPAdes) (version 2) | ecosystem: Environmental > Terrestrial > Soil > Boreal...
CAAACTGGGGGCGAGATTGTATTGCGTGTCGCGGTCCTGAATAAAACTTTGTCCCTGGGTACACATAATGTTGTCGGCAAAATTCGCAACGCAGGGAGTCGGCGGAGTTCGCATGATCGCCGGGACCGTCTCGTTGTAGCTGGCGGGCCAACCGATCGAAGTCAGATCGAACCCTGAGTTTTCCGGCGACCGGTTGTATCTGAAACGGCTGAGGCTCGCATGGAAATCAAGAGTAGTCGTGGGATTGAGGCTGTAGTTGTACGCGACCGCCAGCGCCTTGGTACTGTATTTTTCTGAGCATCGGTCCGCGCACAAGCCGTTTTCCAGCGGATCAATCGGTAAATCGAATACATTCCAATAACTGAAACGCACCAGCAGCCGTTGCCGATCGGTCAGATCCTGATCAACGCGGGTAACCACCTGGTTCTGATTGCCTCCTGTTCTTGCGACAGTATTGAAATTGTTGATTGTGCCCGAAGGAGTCTCAACTCCCGGTCCATTTGCTGTCGGCCACAAATCGAGAAGTGCTTTAGACGTTGGGCTGATCCGGTCCGCCGGAACGATGTTGCCCGGGAAGGGAATCGGCGTAACGGTGCTGTTTGGACATGCGCCTTGCGCATTCACGGAACCGGCGCAAGGATCCATGACCGGAATGTTAATTGCTGAAAAGTCCCCGTTACGCTCGTCGGCCGTCGGAACCGTAGCCGTGAACGGCTGCCCTGTGCGCAAGCGGAAGCCTTCCCAACTGGTGAACCAGAACGTCCGATTACGCCGGCTCGAGTGAGGAAATGGCAGAGGACCGCCGAGTTCCGCCCCAAACTGGTTTTGCACCCATGTCGGACGAGGTTTTCCTGCACCGTTCAGAAAATAGTCGTTTGCGTTGAACACCCGATTGCGCAGGTATTCATAAACTTCGCCATGAAAGAAATTCGTTCCACCCTTGGTTGTGAGGTTGACCACCCCGCCCGCGAACCGTCCCCACTCCGCCCCGAGGTTACTGGTTTGCACCTTGAACTCTTGAATTGAATCCTGGGTCGGAATGAGCACCGGCAAGTTGATATAACCGATGTTCAACGGTTGGCCATCAAGATACTCTGCGCTCTGATTTCCGAACGTGCCACTGACCTGGTAATTTCCCCATCCGAACGGATTGACGCCGACAGGCGTGCCAGTGGAACTGCCTTGAGGGATGACCGAGGGTGCCAGAACGATCAGATTAAAGACATTGCGTCCGTTCAACGGGAGCTCATTGGCCTTTCGCTGCTCGACCACGGTTCCGACCGTTGCCGACTCTGTGTCGATCGGCGACGCCTCTCCCTCTACGCTCACGCTTTCGGAAGTCGAGCCCACGCTCATTTCGAAATTTATTTGCAGCGCATCCTGCACATGCAGAACGATCCCCGACTGGATGACGGCCTTGAAGCCGAGCTTTTCCACTTCAATGCGAAATCGTCCTGGAGGAAGGTTGGAAACGTAGTAAGTGCCGGTTTCGTTGGTGCGGCCTTGATAGTGAATTCCCGTACCGCTATTGATAACCGTGACCGTTGCCCCGGCAATCACAGCTTTCTTAGGATCGGTGATTCTCCCCGTGAGCGATGCATCGGCCGACTGCGCCGCCAGCACCCCGGGAAATAGTCCCGCCAGAAACACCGCTAGAAACAATTTACGCATGAGATCCAGGTTTGTTTCCGGCAGGCTTGTTTCCAGCCACGTCGTTCCACGACACCATTTTAAGATTGCTCACTGACTGAGGAATGATCGAAAGACCGGAAACTAGCACAAAGCAATCCAGGTGGGAAAGGAAATCGATCCGGGTAGGTGGCTGCAACCTCGCGCGCCTCAATTTGTCCAACAATGCATAACACCCTATGGTTTTACGTATGGCCGAGTCTTACTTTGGACTAGAAAATCGTTATTCTCTGCGGTATGCTCACACGGCATTCTGCGGGCCTACACGTGCTACGATGCAAAGCGTTAATTGCTGGAAGCTTTAAAGCTTCGGCAAACAGCAATTTGTTTTGGTCTGAATTAAGAGTGTTGCCGCTTCGATAATGAGTTCTCCACCGAATGGGCGCGCGTTGGCATTCCCCGTAATCTGGGGAACAACTCGGGATAATCCTGTCGTCACGCAGCAGCCTGTTGAAGTGCGCTCCCCCAGCGATGAAGCTCTAATGGTGGGGATCTGCGCCAAAGACCCCGAAGCCTTGGATTTGCTCTTCAGCAGATACTCGAAGTTGGTGTTCGGAATTGCGCTCCGTATCCTCAAGAACAGCAACGAAGCAGAGGAGGTCGTCCAGGAGACCTTCCTATATCTTCACCAAAAAGCCATATTGTACGATTGCGACAAAGGAAGCGCTAAAGGTTGGGTTGTCCAGATCGCTTTCAGCCGCGCTCGGGATCGGAAGGCTCATTTAATGAGAAGAGGCTTTTATGCTGGTACAGATATCGACTCTGTGGACGATACTCTTGTGAGCACCGGAGATGTTGAGCACGAAGTAGGCGTCAGACTCGACTTCTCACATCTTCAATGCGCTTTTGACGAACTTACCGCGATCCAGCGGCAGACATTGGAGCTATTTTATTTCGAAGGATTGGAACTGAGAGAGATCAGCGAACGGCTGCACGAGCCTTTCGGCAACGTGCGGCATCATTTTTATCGCGGTCTTGAACGGTTACGCAAGAGCCCGGCTGTTAAGAGGCTTCGAGACGACCACAATGAATAGAGGCGATCGACCGGACGACCATCAAAGATTTCAAGAGATGGCCGCACTGGCGCAAGGCAAGGAACTCAGCGACCGCGAGGAGATGGATCTCGCGCGGCACCTGCAGCATTGCGCCGTTTGCCGGGAAATTTATCACGAGTATTCGGTCCTGAGCACGGAAGGCATGGCTTATCTCGCGGTGGTTGGAGGCCATGTTCCAGAATCTGAGACCTGGCATGATCGCCCCACCCGTAGCCGATTGCTTTCGCGCATTCGTGGAGCTCAACCGTTAGCTTCGGTCCCCGTCATGTCGAAGCGGCCGAACCCCGCCAAGCCGTTTTCCGCTTGGGTGGCTCGACGACGTGGAGCCGCGATGGCTGCGGCTGCCTGCCTTTTATTCGCGATCGCAGCAGGAGCTTTTCATCTAGGCAGGCAGACGAATGCCGCGGCTATCCGGTCGAGCTCGCCGAGCGGAACAGCGCAACTACAACAACTCGCTGCGGAAAAGAAAACGGCGGACGATCTGTTCGCGTCGCAATCCGAGCACATCCTGGAATTGCAGAAACAGATCGCCGGCAATCACCATGATCTCGTTGCCTTGCACGCGGAACTGAAGGCTGCCGAAGACCGCGCCGCGCAGCTTTCCGCAGCCAGCACCAAAGAGCAAGTGCAGCTTCGCCAGGTTTCGGAAGAGCGCGACACCCTGGCCGCTCGCGTTCACGAAGCAGAAAAAGCGTATCAACTTCTTCAAGCCGAATTTACCAGCCTGAAAGCCGAGCACGACCGCGCCCTCGTGCATACCGCGTCGCTCGAATCCAAGATCGAGGATCTCTCGTCGGCGTCTCACGATCAGGAACGCAAGCTCAAGGATGACGAGCAATATCTCGCCTCAGACCGCGACATTCGCGAGCTCATGGGCGCCCGCAAGCTCTATATCGCGGACGTATTCGACGTGGACAGCGGCAGCCGCACTCGCAAAGCTTTCGGCCGCGTCTTCTACACGCAGAACAAATCGCTGATCTTCTATGCTTTCGATCTCGATCGTCAGCCGGGAGTCAAGAACGCCAGCGCATTCCAGGTATGGGGACAGAGGGATGGCGAGTTAGGTTCCAACCCCCACCCTATGAATTTAGGTATTCTCTACATGGATAGTGAATCGAACCGGCGCTGGGTTCTCCGCTGGGATGATCCCAAACAACTGGCCGAGATCGATGCCGTGTTTGTCACCGTCGAACCCCACGGCGGCAGCCAAAAGCCCACAGGAAAGCCTTTTCTCTACGCATTGCTGAGGAAAGAAGCGAATCATCCGTAGGGGGATAACCCTACGAGATTTTTTCTTCCGCTCTTTATGCAATACAGCCGCTCTTGGTTTTTCTCGTCCCTTCAAACCATCCAAAATGTTGCTTCTGCCAATTAAATTTTTCGCTGTCTTGGTACAAGTCCTTTCACATTCCCGTAAAGGTTAACAAGGGATAAATCTAGAACACGTCGCTATCCGTGTGGATAGCCGACTAATGTCTTTGTGTTATCCCGAATCTGGAATATCCAAAATTCTGAAGGTGGGCAGATATGACGTCTTCCAAGTTGCAGACGCTGCTGTTTTTTGTGGTTCTGGCCTTAGTGGTCTCAATTCCCCTACATGGTCAGAGCACTTACGGAACTGTGGACGGCACAGTGACGGATCCATCCGGAGCCGCAGTCGGCGACGCCAAAGTCACCCTCACCAATGTAGGAACCCAGGAAATACACACCCAGAACACCTCGAATGAAGGAACGTTCCAGTTTGTGAACATCATTCCTGGCGCGTATCGCTTGGACATCGAGAAAGCCGGATTCAAACATTTCGGACGCACCAATGTAGTGGTTCAGGTACAGCAGGAAACCCACATTGATGCTGCGTTGCCGGTTGGCCAGGTCAGCGAAGTTGTTGAAGTGACCGCCGAATCGTCTCTACTGCAGGCAGAGACCTCGTCGCTCGGCCAAGTGGTCGAGGTGCGCAAAGCCAACGAGCTGCCGTTGAATGGCCGCAACATTTTCAATCTGATCATCGTTTCCCCCGGAGCAGTCGCGCAGGGTGGATCGGGTGGATCGCCGGTAGGACAGAATCCTTTCAGCTGGGGCAATTACCAGATCGGTGGTTCTTTTGCCAACCAAGGCGCTGAATACCTCGACGGTCAGCCGCTGAACATCGGCTACATTAACCTGCCAATCATCATTCCCACCCAGGACTCCATCGGCGAATTCAAGGTTCAATACAGCAACTTGGGCGCCGAGTGGGGCAAATTTTCCGGCGGTGTGACCAACCTCAGTACGAAGTCCGGAACCAACTCATGGCACGGATCCGCCTACGAATTTTTCCGTAACAAGGTCCTGAACGCCAACGAGTATTTCAACAAGCAGGCCGAGTTGGCTAATGGGGAGAAGAACGAAGCACCACCGTGGTCACAGAATCAATATGGATTCCAACTCGGTGGTCCGGTGATCAAGGACAAGACATTTTTTTACACGAGCTGGGAGCAGTACCGGCAGCGCACAGGGTCGCCTTTCACTACGACCGTTCCATCCGCCGGTATGTTGACTGGAGATTTTTCTTCGGTCTGCACGGCGCCGACTGCGCAGGGCGGAGCGGGCGGCAGTTTCGATGCAAGCGGTAATTGCAGTGTAGCCGCTGGACAGGTCTACGATCCCTACACCGTTAATCAATCAACGGGAGTTCGTCAGCCTTACGGATTGGATCCACTCAATCCGAGCTGCCCTGGAAACTGCATTCCGGCTGTAGAGTTCAGCCAGGCAGCCACCACTATCTGGCAAAAGGTGTACCCCGCTGCCACGGTGGGATCCGCAGTAGTCAACAATTTCTTGAGCGCGGCACCCTCGGGCGGTAATACCAACGAATTCGTCGCCCGCGGCGACCAAAACCTCGGGGCCAATACGCGACTGTTTGGACGATTTGCTTATTATGGATTAACCGACCTCGCCAGCGATCCGTTAGGAACTGGTATGTGTGATGATCGCTGCGCCGAGCTTTACCACAGCAAATTGCTGGTTCTGGATTTAAACCACTCGTTCACGCCAAATACAATTCTCGACGTAAATTTGGGTGGTACCCGATTCGTGTATTCTCGCGCACCCAAGCTTTCAGGCTATGACCTCACTCAACTAGGATGGTCATCGGCGTATAACAGCCCGCCAAGCGCAATCCGAACTCCCCCAACTCCGGCGTTCTTGTATCCCAATGATGTTGGAAAGTCACAAGGAAACAGCGCCATTGGAGATCACAATACGCAATACAATCTCTCGCCCCAACTGACCATGATCCGCGGCAAGCATACGATCCAAGCTGGAGCTCAGTTTGAGATTGGGCTGGACAACTACTACCAGACCAATATCGCCAGCGGCGCGTTCGCCTTTCAAGGAAACTGGACATCGCAAAGTCCGACTGGTGCGGGCGGATTCGGGTTCGCAGACTTCCTCCTCGGCCTGACTCAGAATCAAGGATCCTTCGTAAACCAGACTGAGGGCGTTGCTCAGGTTCCGGCGGAGACCGCGGGTAAGCAGGTTTATCGCGCTTTCTTCGTTGATGACACCTTCCGTCTGACCAGTAAACTGACCCTTAATCTCGGCTTGCGATACGATTTGCAGGGAACATGGTCGGAGCGCTTCGACCGCCTTAGTTATTGGAACCCCAATCTCACCAATTCCACTGTGACAGGGTGCGGCGGCGCGGTAGGCACCCCGTGTCCGGGCGACGCGTCTCTAGTCGGATCGGGTGGCAACAATATTCCGATGGACAAAAAAGCGTTCTCGCCGCGAGTCGGGTTCGCTTATGCCTTGGACCAGAAGACCGTCATCCGCGGCGGTTACGGCATTTTCTATATTCCAAACTATGTCTCGTTCGGGCTCAACCCGGACAACGACATTATCAATCTTGCCACTACTGGTATAACCGCTACGACCAATGGCTACCTGACCCCGAACGCAACGCTGAACGGGGATGGCTGCACCTTAGGAGGGACTTCTTTTGCCACCTTCTCATGTGCGGACAACAGTGGACCGTTTGGAGCGCAGGGAATTCTGGCGCCTCCCGGGCGCGGTCCTTTCCCAGCGCAAACCCCCACTCTCTCAAGCTACGTAGCGGCAAACGGCTCTCCCACATTGGCGCCAAATGGCAACCCGAAGTATGGGTACGTTGAGCAATACAACTTCGATATCCAACGTCAGTTGCCGGGCGGATTCTTTGCGGACGTAGCGTACGCTGGGTCGCATGGCGTTCATCTGGAGCAATACTCGACCCACATCAATCAGATTGGGGATTCTTTGGTTGCCAATGCCGCGACCCAATACAACGCGGCTCTCCCCGGATGTGAGTCCGCTGTGAACCCTGTGGCGTGCGCCAACGGGTTTGTTACCATCGACCAACCTGTCGCCAACCCTTTGACTGGGTCCCCCAACGCCAACCTCAACCAACCGACAATCCTTCAAGGACAGCTCAATCGCCGATACCCGCAATACAATGACGTGAATTTGGCCGGGTACGGTTGCTGCAGCAGCACCTACAATTCACTACAAGCCTCCGTTACTCGTCGATTCGCTGGCGGCGGAACGCTCTTGGTGGCTTATACAAACGCGAAATTGCTAAGCAACACCGACACCTTGACGAGCTGGTTGGAAGGCAATACTGGAGGCGTCGGACAGGTTCAAGACTGGAACAATCTGAATGGAGAAAAGTCGCTCTCCTCGCAGGATGTTTCGCAACGCCTGGTTATCAGCTACGTGCTCGATCTCCCATTCGGCCACGGAAAAAGGTACGCGGCTGGCTTCAATGGAATAGCGGACAAGGCAGTTTCTGGTTGGGGTGTCAACGGCATTACGACCTTCCAGAAAGGTTTCCCGATGAAAATTACCTGGGCCGGACCTTCAACCTCTTTGGAAGGTGCCAACTTAGGTGTCTCCAACGTTCGTCCTGATGTTGTCTCCGGATGCGACAAGAAGGCGGGCGGCGGACACATTGCCGAGTGGTTCAACACCTCCTGCTTCGCGGCCCCGCCGCAATGGGGCTTCGGCGACGAGTCTCGTACGGATCCAATTCTCAGGACGCCCGGTATCAATAACTTTGATTTCGCTATATTCAAGAGGACGCCAGTTACGGAGCGAGTAGGAATCGAGTTCCGTACTGAGTTCTTCAACCTGTTCAATCACCCGTATTTCGCACCCCCGGGGAACGGCTTCGATGGCACCCCCACCGGCAACGGATTCGGCGTGGTGACCTCAACAGTGCAGAATGGCGTTGCTTCGCCAGAACGTTTGGTCCAATTTGCACTGAAGCTGGTTTTCTAACTTACCTTACGAGAGCCGGATCGGCCCACAGCCCGGTCCGGCTTTTTGTCCCTCCCGCGCTCCTTCGTCGGACGACGCCAGACGGCTGTCATTGCATTATTTATGAGTTTCTGTACACTTCTCGGTGTCCTCCGACCCGCATGAGAAATGTCCCTGTCATCGACTACTCCGAAGCCAAAAAAATCATTGACCTGATTGTTGAAAAAGCTACGCAGATGCAGAAGTCTGTGGTCGTGGCCGTTGCGGATCCCCACGGCGAACTGATCGCTCTGGCGCGCATGGACGGCGCTCCTGTCTCGTCGATCCAAATAGCCGCGAACAAGGCTTACACGGCGGCGCGTGATCGCAAGACCACAAAAGAGATCGGCGAGAAGGTACGCCACCCTGAAAAAGGCCACGACATTGCCTACTACGGCGATCCCAAATTCGTAGGCTGGGGCGGCGGTATTCCGGTTTGGAAGGACGGAACGGTTGCTGGCGCCATTGCAGTCAGTGGCCTCTCATCAAGCGAGGATATCGAGCTAGCCACTCTGGCGCTCGAACTGATCGAAGGTAAAAAGCCCGCGTGAACTCGCATCCCTGTAAACCCAGTTGAGTTGAACCTTATATGGAGGCACGAATGGTTCGTAAGCCCAATCGCATTCTTGTTCTATTAGCTTTGCCTTTGTTCCTGGCATGGTCGCACGCGCAAACCACATCCTCCGATATCGATGCCCGCGTCGACTCCATGCTCAAGAAGCTGACGATCGAAGAGAAGATCGACCTGATCGGCGGTCAGGATGATTTCTACATTCGCGCCAACGAAAAGATCGGTCTGCCGCGATTGAAGATGGCCGACGGCCCAGTCGGCGTCCGCAACTACGGTCCATCCACAGTAGTATTCGGCGGCATCGGTCTGGCAGCAACCTGGGATCCGGAAATGGCCACCCTCATCGGATCCACCATCGGTCACGACGCCCGCGCCCGCGGCGTTCATTTCATGCTCGGTCCGGGTGTGAATATTTATCGCGCGCCGCTCAACGGACGCAACTTCGAATACTTCGGCGAAGACCCCTACCTCTCATCGCGCATCGCCGTCGGCTATATCAACGGCATGCAAAGCCAGGGAGTCAGCGCCACCATCAAGCATTTCATGGGCAACAATTCAGAATTTGACCGCCACAATACGGACTCGATCATCGACGAACGTACCATGCGTGAGATTTATCTTCCGGTGTTCGAAGCCGCAGTCAAGCAGGCGCATGTGGGCGCCATCATGGATTCCTACAACCTGACCAATGGCGTGCACTTGACCCAGAACGGTTACTTGAATATCGACATCGCGAGGAAAGAGTGGGGTTTCACCGGAATCATGATGTCCGATTGGGACGCGACATATGACGGGGTCGCAGCAGCGAACAGCGGCCTCGATCTGGAAATGCCGTCGGGAAAATTCATGAATCGCACTAACCTTCTACCGGCGATCAAGGCCGGAACGGTCAGCGAAGCCACCATTGACGAAAAGATCCGGCGCATCCTCAGAACTGCGATTCAGTTCGGATGGCTCGACCGCGACCAAACCGATTCATCCACACCACTTCTAAATCTTGCTGGAAAACAAGCAGCGCTTGAAGCTGCCCGTGCCGGAATGGTTCTCCTCAAGAACGAGGGCAACATTCTGCCGTTGGACAAAGCGAACGTCAAAACGATCGCCGTAATCGGTCCCGATGCCTATCCGGCACAGCCCGGAGGCGGCGGCAGCGCCGAAGCCAAGCCCTTTACGCAGGTGAGCTATCTCGAAGGTATCGTGAATGATTTGGGCGGCAGCGCGAAGGTTTTCTATGCGCAGGGAATACCCAGTCTCGAGGAGATGGCGAGGCAAACGGATTTTACAACCGAGGCTGCCGGAGGCAAGAAGGGTTTGAAAGTAGAGTTCTTTCATAACCTCGATCTCAGCGGCCCGCCAGCCCTCACAGAACACGACGATCATCTTCATTATGTGCCGGCGCAAGCGCTCGACGGCACGGATCATCCCATATCGATTCGGTGGACGGGTTTTTTCACTCCGAGTACTCCCGGAGAATACCTGGCGTTCGCGGAGGGCCCCGGCGAAAACGGTGGATACCGTCTCTACATCGATAAGAAACTCGTAGTCGATTGCTGGACGCAGTGGTATGCATTCGTCAGCGAAGTTCCCATCACCCTGAGCGCGGGTCCGCACGAAGTAGAACTCGAGTATCGCGCGAAAAAAGGATGGGGTAAAACCATCGCCAACCTCGGCATCGTGCGTCCTGAAACTCTAGTCTCCGCCGACGCAAAAGCCCTGGCCTCACGCGCCGACGCGGTAATCGTTGCGGCCGGTTTCAACGCAGACACCGAAGGCGAAAGTGGAGACCGTATGTTCCGCCTGCCCCCGGCACAAGATGAACTCATCAATCAGATCGCAGCAGTGAACAAGAAAACGGTCGTTGTCCTCACCAGCGGCGGCGGAGTTGATATGGCGAAATGGGTCGACCATGTCCCGGCGCTCATTGAAGCCTGGTTCCCCGGTCAGGAAGGCGGAGACGCCTTGGCGCAAATATTGTTCGGAGAATTTAATCCCTCGGGACGCTTGCCCATCTCGATCGAACGCCGCTGGGAAGATAATCCCGTGCACGATAGTTACTATCCGAAGAACGGCAGCAAGAAGGTCGAATACAAAGAGGGAATTTTCGTCGGCTATCGCCACTATGACAAGTCCACTACTAAGCCCTTGTTCCCCTTCGGCTATGGTCTCTCCTACACGTCATTCGCCTACAAGAATCTGACCATTTCTCCCGCGTCATCCGACCAGCAAGTCGATCTGACTTTCGATGTCACTAACAGCGGCAGCCGTGCCGGCGCGGACGTGGCGCAAGTATACGTAGGCGACCATCATGCCGCGGTTCCGCGACCGGTGAAAGAGTTGAAGGGGTTTGCGAGAGTAAATCTTGGTCCGGGCGAAACCAAGACCGTCACCGTCAAGCTCGACAGCCGAGCCTTCTCTTATTACGACGTCGGCAAACACGCATGGACAGTGGCTCCAGGAGATTTCGATATTTCAGTAGCTCGTTCCGCAGCGGACGTCCAGTTGACGGGAAAAGCGACAGTTCACTGAAAAGTATCAGTCAATCCGGCGTCAATCAATCCCATGAATACGCATGTCGACTAATTGATGAATGCTCAGGTTCTGCATTCCGCGCGAACGCAGATCGCCGATGTATTCCGGCGTCACATTGTGGATCCTCATGGCCACAAGATCATCCGGCGCGGGATGTGAGTAACCCAAGCCCTGCAGTTTCTCGATGAATTCCGGTGAAACGCCGTGAATCCTGAAAGCGATCAGTTCTTCCAACTCCACGTGATCGTAGCCGCGGCTCTTGAGTTCCGCCATCCACTCTGGAGTGGCGCCGTGAATCCTCATCGCAATCAGCGTGTCTTCATCCGGTGAGTACCCGGCGTCATGAAGAGCGCGCACCATCTGCGGTGTGACGCCGTGTATGCGGAATGCCACCAGTTTGTCGCTGTCTGAAATTTTCAGACCAGCCGCGCGCAACTCCTCAATGAACGCAGAATTGACGCCGTGGATGCGAAACGCAATCAGTTTCTCAGCGTCCAGATCAGAAAGATGTTCGTTCTCTATCTGCTTGGCGAACTCCAGGCTGACGTCCAGCACCGCCATACTGTACTGCTCTTCTTCGGTATCACCCTTGTCGAGCGGAAAGCCGAGCGCTCGCATCTGCTGGGCATAATTAGGATCTGCCTGAAAATGGAAGATCCCGGCACCTTCTCCATTGTCGAGGAAGCCTTCAGCGTCGATCTTGCCCGCGTCGCGAGTGATGACGAAACGAACATCCTGACGGCCGGTCTTTGAGAAATCGACACCAGCGAAAGAACTGGTAGGCCAGTCCGATTCGTGATTGGACCTCCCTCCCGCGTGATGTTCCATCAGGGCGAACTGGACTTTACCCGCCTCTCCGGACTTGCTGATTGTCCAGTTTCCGCTGTGAGTGTCTCCGGCCCGGCCTTTGACTACGGCCGCCAGCAGACAAATGCCAAATACGATAAAGGCAAGAGTTCGACGTGTTCTCATAAGAGTCTCTCCTATAAAGTTCAGCGCTAGATTTCGCCGCGCGTGCCCAGAATCCCAATGTTCTTCAGCTGAATCAGCTTCTGCAGAGTGAGGTGTTCGAATCCGTGTTGACGAGCATTCTCGATAAACTCCGGAGTGATGTCCTGAATCTTGGCGGCGATGATGTCGTCAACGTCCAAAGTAAATCCCGCCGCCTTCAGCGCTTTGATGTAATCCGGCGTCACATCCTGAATGCGCATAGAAACAAATTCATCAACCGTCGGAGCGAGGCCGAGAGCGCGAACATCGCGAACATATTCTGGAGTTACCCCTTGGATGCGCATGTTCAAAAGAATTCCAACATCGGGTTGAAGCCCTTGCGCATGCAGACTCTTTAGGTATTCCGGTGTGACATCCTGGATTTTCAGCGCGATGAGTTCATCGATGCTCGGCCGGATTCCAGCTTCGTTCAAGCCGCGGATGTAGGGTGCGTCGACGCCCTGAATTTTCAGACCGACGACCTGATCCGCATTAGGGTTCAGTCCCAATCCATGCAGGTCTCGAACATATCCGGGTGTGACATCCTGAATCTTCAAACCGATGAGTTGCTCAACTGTAAGGTTGGCGAGACCCGCGGCCTTCATCGCATCGATATAAGAAAGAGTATCGCCAGTGGCGGGCTGTTGATCATCCTTTGCAGGCGTTGCGGGCTGCGCTGGAGAAGCCTTGGCCGCTTCGGCCGGCGCGCCGCTATGCGCCTGGCTCGACTGCGAAGAAGGCGAAGCTGCAGATGCGGTGGGTTTCGGATAAGCGACACCGAGCAAGGCATTGCCGGCAAGCAGTGCAGCGGTCAAGCAGAGCAGCCCTCCAGTAAGCCCCAGGCCGCGGGTTTCGCTGGCCATCGATTTCCGGCCAAGCAAGCGAAAGATTCGCTCCGTTAAAGGACCGCGATTGGCCGCCATCGCCATGGCTGGCGCGCTCCTCCATTCCTCCATCATCGTGAGCGCCCGCGCGTATGCGACAGGATTGCCGCAAACTAAAACCGCTACATCGTCGCAGCAATGCTCGCGCTGGGCGCGAATGCGCTTATTCAGCCACCACACCGCGGGGTGATAGAAGAGCAGAGTCTCAACCGCGATCTGGAAAAGATTTACAAATGGATCAAGGCGCTGGATGTGCGCCAGTTCGTGTGCGACCACCGACTGCAGTTGCTCCTCAGAAAAACCGGTGAGAGCGGTTATCGGCAATAGAACAATGGGACGAAACCAGCCAATCACCGCTGGCGCCTGCAACCACTTGCACTCGCGGTAATGGATGACGCGATCCAGACCCAGTTGGCGCTGCAGCGTCCGGCACATGGCAAGCACCCGATCAGTGGGTATCGTGGATTGCTTGCGACGCTCCCGCTCCAGAAAAAGAAACCCGCCCGCAGAGCGGAGACTTAACAATGCCACTCCCAACAACCACGCTTCTACTAGCCAGGGAAAAGTGTCCGCCGCGGAAAGTCGAGACAGCCCGGCCGAGGCCGCCACCATCACGCCTCCAGAAGTCTTGGTGGGCGCCTGTTTTGCGACCATCGCATTTGTTGTCGAAGAGGCTTCGTTCGAGGGCAGCAGGAAAAAGAATGTAGCCACCGGCGCAACCAGCATCGATACCAGCACACCCACCGCTACCGCGTAACGCGAGGAGGCCTGTTGGCAAAGGCTCATTAAAACGGCGGCTAGTGCTGCGAGAGCGGTCCCTTGCCACAAAAAGTGCAGCAGGGTCCAACCCAGGGAATGCATCACGATGGGAGAAAGCCAAGTCGCGAGACTGCTCATCGCCGGTTCCTTTCATGTTCGTCCAACACGCGCCGCAATTCGTCAATCTCCTCGGCCGAAGCGCGACGCCCCGCGAGAGCATGCATCATTAACTGACTAGCCGAGCCTTCAAAAACGCGCTGCAGCATGTCTCCAGCAATTTGCCGCTTGGTCTGCTCGGCCGGCAGGCATGCTTCATAGACGTGCGCTCTCTGTGTTTCGTTTCGCCGAACCGTGCCTTTTGCCGTCATAATTTGCAAAAATTTCAGAACGCTGGTGTAACCCATCGCCCGTTTCTCTTTCCGCGCCCCTTGTAGCGAGTCCTGTACTTCTCGAACCGTGGAAGGCCCGCGAGCCCATAGCACGCGCAGAATCTCAAGCTCCGCAGCGGTGGGTTTCTGTGGCTGTTGCTTCATGAGGAGCACGGTACTACGAAGGGGTTCGTAGTGTCAACGAAAATCTTCGTACTTGGCGGATGGCAGCGCCCATTGTTGCTTTAAGGCTAGCCGAAAGCGGCTATGGCAGCCGGTTCTGCTCGATATATTTCTTACTGTCGAACTTTTTCCCCGTGCTCTGTCCCGACATATAGCGAATCTGTCCAAAGATCGGGCGCTCGAACCAGGGACGATCGAACTTCCCCACAATCGACCAAGCAATTCCCATGTATCCGTTCGGATCGCGTCCGTCGAGTTCGTACTTGTCATTCAGCCGGACCGCAATCTGAAAAGCCTGGGCGGCGGATGGAGTCCACTCCAGAATTTTTTTCCCCCAATACATGCGCAGATAGTTATGCATCCACCCCGTCTTCACCATCTGGATTTGCGCCGCATTCCAAAGCGGGTCGTGAGTCTCCGCGTTTTCCAATTGTCGTTCGCTGTACAACACCGGCCGCCGGTCACGCGCGTGTTTCGACAAAGTACGATGCGCCCAAGGTTCGCCGCATTCGAAATTGTCGTAGTTTGGATTAAACCGCACCAGGTTCACCGCCAGTTCACGCCAGGTGATGATCTGATTCAGGAATGCTTCCTTGTCAGCCTTCGGAGCAGGCGCTTTCTGAACCGCGAGCGCTACAGTAAGCGGACCAATATGCCCAAAGTGCAGATAAGGCGAAAGCCGGCTCGTACCGTTCATTTCCGGCTTATTGCGTTTAACGTTGTACCCGGGCAGTCCGTGCTTGACGAAATGGTTCAGCATCCGTAGCGCTTCGCCGCTCCCACCGCGAAATCCAGAAACGGGACCAACCGACCTGTCCAGAGGCCAGTTCTCCGTGATATCAAAGTCGGGTTCGAGCGACTGCAATCGCCTCGGTTTTTTCCATGCCACTTTCGCCTTCTTGTTCTTCGGCGGCACCAGAAAGCGCTCGAGATGCGCTTGCAGTCTCGGTCGTATGATGTGCGACGCGTACTGTGCCTTGAGCAGAAGAACCGAGGGCACGATTACATCCGCGTCCACTGTCCACAGGGGTACATTGAGTTTTCGCGTTGCCGAGACTCGCCAAGCCTCGGGTTCTCGCATCGGGTTTTCATCGCCCACCACCATCGACGCTTTCACTTCCGTGCAGAACTTGAGGAGGCTGTGTTCCGGAAATCGGCGTAGCACAAAACCGATGTTGCGCTTCTGGAGTGACTGCGCGATATCAGCAATGCCCTCATTCAAAAAACGATAATGTCGAAGATTTGCGTGCGGATAGAAGGGAACCGGCGCGAAGAATACGACCACCGGTTTTCCCACCGCGTTCGCCGCCTCAACGGCCGCGTCCAGCGCGGCATTATCCACGCCCCGTTGGGCTCGTTGCATCCAATAAACGACACAAGTGCCCGCCGGATCGGGCGATCCGGAACGTCGTACCAATACCCGAGGATCGCTAGCCAGCTCCTCTAGTTCATTCATGACTGATTGATAGCGCGGTGCTGGAAGGGCAGTTTGACCTCACTATGCCCTATCGTAAATGCGCAACGCACTCCCGTGCACGATAGACAATGGGGAATGATGGGCCAACGCGCGGTGGATGAGAACCCTTTAATCCGCCAGATACCTTGAGGACATGAACGGCGGGATGCGCGGTTCGAGGTTGCGCTTCCCCGAGACAGCAGCGAACGGCATAACCGCGTCCCTCCATTCTCGTCGGACCGTGTTCTTCCGTGACCTCACAACCTCGCGCGGCAGTTGCTAAGCTCCGAGTGAGTTCCAGGAGGCTACGTGCCCGCGACTGCGCAAAAAACAGCTCAACAATCCACCATCAAGATTCTGTACGGCGAGTCCGATGAGTCCACGCTCGCGACACAAGCCGATGCCATGACTAAAGCTGGCCACCATGTCACCACGGCCATTGGTCGGAAGAGCGTTCAGGAAGCTCTGCACCGTGATGCTTTCGATCTCGTCATCCTCGGCGCTACCATGTCCAAGGACGATCGCCATCATCTGCCCTACATGGTCAAGAAAGCTCATGAAGGCACCAAGGTTTTGGTCATGCACGCCGGCACGCACCATCATGAAGTCGATGCCGCTGTCGATCCCACCATGAGCATGCATCGGATCCTCGAAAAGATAGCGGCCGTTCTGCGGCCTGAGTCCGTGCGCTAACCGCACTTTAAAAGTAGAGGCCTAAGAAAAAAAGGTCTGAGCGGGTGGGAGAGAGTCGCACCCGCCAGACCCTTCAGGCTTCCAGGCTGATTCCATTATTCTCGTCATCTCCGGCAAGCCGGTTGTCACCCGAGTGTCAACTTTGCGTAATTAAGTAGAGACGCACGCGGACACCGGCGCCTCCTTCACCCGGAACACCAAACAAAATTAAAATAGGCCGCCAGCCAAGAAGCGGTGACTCTTCCTTGGCTATCGGCCCGTTCGATCCGGACTGGGATCAGAGGTGATAGTCAATCGTAGACCCTCAGATACGATTGTCAAGGAACAACGTCCATCCCTCCTATCATTTCATTCTCATTTCAGGAAAAGTGAACCCAGAAGGCTCTGAAATCGTTGACACATCGTCACGATAATGTTAATTTTATGAGTTTTAGAAGCGGTTCTTCTTCTAGCAGAACTAGCCAGCAGCTACAGCCAGCAGCAAGCAAAAAGAGTCGATCGGCAAAGACTCAACCAAGGATTCTACAGTCGGTTCGATCATCAGTTCGATCACCCGGAAACGATCATCAGACAATGGACCAGACACTCCGACAACTAGGCGAATTACTGCTCGGAGCCGTACCTACCGTCATTCTCCTGGCACTCCTTTATATTATTTATACGTTCGTCGTCCATCGCCCTTTGAGCGCAGTGCTCGCCGAGCGCCGTAGCCGCACCCAGGGAGCTATGGAAAAGGCGCGCGTCGATATTGCGGCAGCCGAAGCCCGTACCGCTGATTACGAACAGCGACTCCGCGAAGCCCGCCAGAAAGTATTCAAGGCTCAGGAAGCCCGCCGCCAGGAAGCGAATCAAGCTCGCGCCCGAGCCGTGAACGAAGCCCGTGATCGCGCCCATGAACAGGTAAAGCAAGCCCAAGCCGCTCTGGAGAACGATAAGGCGCAAGCCATGGACAAGTTGCAATCCGATGCCGCGCGCCTGGCCACCGAAATCGTGCGCACTGTCCTGCGCCCCTTCGCGTCCCCCAGTCAGGTAGGTGGTCAGTGAAAGATCGCCGCGTGTCGATTGCCCCTCTAGGGCCGGCGCTGCTAGCGCTCGTATTGTTCGCATTCATCCCCGCGCAAGCGCAAGAACCGTCTCCCGCCTCTGCCTCCACCTCGGCCCAACCGGCCCAGCAAACCGCGTCCGAGCCCAAGAAAGATCCAGCCGCCGCGCCCAAGTCCTTCGGCGAGGAATTAGTCCAGGAGCAGCGCGAAGTCACCGGAGCCGACAAGCAAAAGGACAAAGCCGAAGAAGAGGAAGAAAACGAAAGTCTTAAGCATGCCCGTCCTGTCCGCTGGCTGGCGGATCGAATCGGTTGGAGCGTTCACGGCGCTCATCTCTTCCTGTTTACTCTGAATTTCGCCATCATCGTCGCGATCGTGTTCTGGGCCGGACGCAAATTCCTGCCAGCCATGTTCCGCAACCGCAGCCAGGCCATCCAGCAAGCTCTGGAAGAAGCGCGCGCTGCCAGTCAGGACGCCAATCGCCGCTTGGCCGACATCGAAAATCGTCTGCGCCAGTTGGATGTAGAAATCGGACGCATGCAGGCCACCGCCGAAAAAGAAGCTGCCGCCGAAGAAGGCCGCATCCAAACTGCCGCTGAAGAAGATATTCGCAAGGTAGTTCAATCCGCTGAAAACGAGATCGCGGCCGCCGCCAAGCAAGCTCGTCGCGATTTGAGCACTCACACGGCGAACCTGGCATTGGCGCTAGCCCGTCAACAGATTCACGTCGATGCGAACGCCGATCAGTTGCTGGTCCGCGGCTTCGCCTCGAAGCTGGCTTCGAACAATGACGGCGGAAAGGACGGTCGGTAAATGGCTTCCGTCGTCGGAACCTACGCCCGCGCCTTCGCCGATGTAGTCATGAAACCGGGCAACCATCTCGATTCCGATCGTGCGTTGCGAGAGTTGTACGGAATGGAAGCTTTGTTGCGGCAAAGCGATCAGCTGCGCCGTGTGCTCGAGAACCCATCCATTCCCAGTGACCGCAAGCGAGCTGTTATCGGTGCCATCACCGCCAAGCTGGGCACTCTTGCACAGGTGAGAAACTTCGTAGATGTAATCACCGATCACCGGCGTCTGCCCCTATTCAGCGAGATACTGAAACAGTTAGAGCACGAGATCAACGAGCGTCAAGGATTAGCGGAAGCGCAAGTGAGCAGTTCCCGCCAGTTGACCGATCCAGAGAAAGCCATGCTCGAAGCCGAGATCACAAAAATGACCGGCAAAAGAGTTCGCGCCAGATACGAGCAGGACGCCACGCTGCTAGGTGGAGCTGTCGTGCAGGTAGGCAGTACCATCTACGATGGGTCGGTAAAAGGCCAGTTAGAACGAATCAGAGAGCAACTCGTAGAAGATTAGAAGTAGAAGACTAGAAGATGGTTGAGACGGGCTAGTCCCGTGGTATGGAGCGCCCAACGGCCGGTGCGCTAATAGAACTGAAAGCCAACAAATATGCCTCAAATTAAAGCAGACGAAATTACCCAACTAATCCGCGAGCAGATCGAGAACTACGAATCCAAAATCGCGGTCGATGAAGTGGGCACGATCATCACCCTCGGCGACGGCATCGCCCGTGTCTACGGCCTCGACAAGGTTATGGCCGGAGAGCTTCTAAGCTTCCCGCACAATGTTGCCGGAATCGCCATGAACCTGGAAGAAGATCAGGTCGGTGCAGTCATCCTCGGCGAATACACCGAACTTAAGGAAGGCGACGAGGTGCGACGCACCGGCCGCATCATGAGCGTGCCCGTCGGCGACGCCCTCATCGGACGAGTCGTCAATTCGCTCGGTGTTCCGATCGACGACAAGGGCCCGATCGCCAGCGACAAATTT
>Ga0209006_10001807_pt1 | contig 19363 bp, 17 predicted proteins | sample JacPin_JW_Ref_O2_FD_188567 | JGI IMG/M metagenome (GOLD analysis project Ga0209006, IMG submission 188567) | Forest soil microbial communities from Algoma, Ontario, Canada - Jack Pine, Ontario site 1_JW_Ref_O2 (SPAdes) (version 2) | ecosystem: Environmental > Terrestrial > Soil > Boreal...
AGAGAATGTTGGAAACACACCCGATGTCAATATCCTGCAATACGCCTCGCTAATCGAGTACCGAGCATTGTCCAGAAACTCGTCTCTAAACTCGTTCAAGAAGAAATCCTCCCCAACAATCTGTACAGCAAGGGTCAACTCCTTCTGTGCTGCCTCAAAATCAAACTCCACTCAAAGCTCCTTCAAAAACGAGGTGACCGGGTCCTGGTATTGATATTCTTCCGTCTGTATCACTTTCACAATCTCTCGTATTGAATAGCGCACTCGGGATGACATCCCAACGGATGTCTTTCTCGATAGGATCGCGGCACACGCTAGGTACCGAAGTATCCATGGGCAAGCCGTCTGGATAGTATTGAGGTATGTAGGTGACAGGAACGTTTGGAGGAGGAGGGTGTGTCCCTGTGGGTGGTTGAAATACACAAACAACGACCAATGCACAAGCTACGTCCGGGAGTGGAGCTGGGTTAGTGCAGCGGGTTCGGCGGATGTAGTGAGGAGTGAGGACGGAGTCCGAGAGTCAATCACATCGCGGAGCGTGTTGAGCTCTTCGAGTCCATTTTCCTGTGAGGGTATCTGAGGTGAGTTTTCCCCGGTGAGCTGACGTGTTTAGATCATTGTCGGTCGAGAGGACACGGAAATGGTACAGGTAGTCAGCTGCACCATTATAGTTGTCGTACGTGTACTGGAAGTGGCCGAAGTTGTAGAGGGCGGTGATTTGTTCCAGGGTAAGCTGCGAGATGAAAAAAAAACCTCCAGTTAAGATGGCCGAAAAAGCATAAACAAAACTAACATCGTAATTGTCTTTGAGATACTGAAGATTCTGGTTCTTATCTTGCCGTAGTGCTCGAGCAACGTCTGGGTTTTCAATGACATCTAACACTGCCTGAGCTTCCTGTTGTAGCCGCTCGTTTGTAGATACGGCATTTTCTCGTTTACGCCCAAAGTCTGTCGTTTTCAAATCAACAAAAAAAAAGACTCCTTGGTGGTACATCTTTGTCTGTACGGCATAGTCGAACATGTTCGTGCCTTTAGCGGGCTCATATTGCGCTGTTTGGACTTCTTCGACTGGGAACAGAGCTGTCTCGACGAGGTAGATGGCGGTCGAGGTGTGGAATGATCGTTTTCGATCATTCTGCCTTTTTTTGAGCACGTTTCAAGCTCCGACCATATCTAACGTATCAATCCTTTGGACTCCGATACGGCGTTTTCCATAACTTTATTTAAAGCCGGTCACACAGACCATCAACACACTCTTGCTCTCACCCTTGCTTTTGTCAAAGACTCCACCGTCTAGAACGTTGGACAGACAGAAGCGTCTGTATCAAGATGCAAATCTTCGTCAAGACGTGCGTAATATTCTTGCATGCGATAAAGCCATTCATTCACATGTGCTTAGTCTCACTGGCAAAACCATCACACTTGAAGTCGAGTCCTCGGACACAATCGACAATGTCAAGGCCAAAATCCAGGACAAAGAAGGGTACGTACTCTTATTTATCTTATCTCCCAAAGGATAACACTCTTCACCTCAGCATTCCTCCCGACCAGCAACGCCTGATTTTTGCCGGAAAGCAACTGGAGGATGGTCGTACCCTCAGCGATTATAATATCCAGAAAGAGTCCACTCTTCATTTAGTCTTACGTCTCCGTGGCGGTGCTAAGAAACGCAAGAAGAAGACTTACAATGTTCGTGCTATATGGCCCTAGCAGTCGAGGTCACTGATCGACAATTATTTCTTATTTGCAGACTCCGAAGAAGAACAAGCGCAAGCGTAAAAAGGTCAAGATGGCCATCCTGAAGTACTACAAGGTGGATTCTGACGGCAAGATCAAACGCCTCCGTCGTGAGTGCCCTACGGCAGAATGCGGTGCGGGTATCTTTGTAGGTCTTCATTTTGTAGAACCTGTGAATTGGTTCGTCTTACGCTCGAACAGATGGCTTTCCATAAAGATAGACAATACTGCGGCAAGTGCGGTTTGACGTACACATTCCAGCCGGGAACCAAACCGCCCGTCATCTAATATTATGATCGTTTATGTTGCAAAATAGCTATGCGTAGACGAAATAGCCACTAGCTGTGTCCTATATTGGAGGTGAATTATATGACTGCATGCACCCTCACAACATACCGTAAATGGCCTGGGCCAAAGATACACTCCTTGTGCTCTTTGATCAAACCCTTTATGATTCGCCACCCTCTAGATCATGAAGTGCCCCAGCCTCAACCAGAGCAAACCATTCATGGCAACCTTTCCTTCAGTGTCCTAATCAACTCCTGCTTAGGTCCTTTTGTTGCCAAAGGCCGCACAACGTGGTAAACCGAATTACCTACATAACGACAATAATAAGGACAAGAAAAGTCATTTTTGGTGACTGGGATTGGAGATTAGATGGAAGCCGCATAAAAAAGCCAAGCTATGATCCCTCTTGTGGTGTATCTCGGACGAAAACCCATCTATCTCCAACTCTTTGCATTCGACCCCCTGCACCACCCGTCCTGCCTGTTGTTGATCCCTGTGGTGCCGTTTGGACACCACTGTCCATCGGTGGTGACATACCTTGGCCACCACTAGCTGGTATCCCAAAGTCTGCACTAGGTCCCACAGAACTTGATGTTTGATCTTGAACCCATTGTTCACTGATTTCTTGGGAATCCTCGAATCGGTAACCGCGTCCCCGTCCACCTGTTTGAAAGTTTCCCCTCCCTTTGCTACCCCGCCATGCTTGGCCACGACCCCTCTCCGCATTGGAACCCATCCAGCTCTGATCTGACCATCCTTGTTCTTGGCTTGTTTGAGTGGCTAGAGTCGTGGGGTTGACCATCCCCCCCGAAAAAACGAACTGTACGAGGGCTTCTGACGAAGGCGAGTAGCCGTACGTGGCCTCCCACATCTTGTTCAAAGCCTCCCACGATGAAGGTGAGGAGAAATCAGCCGTCATATCAAAATTATGTATTGGTAAGGATGATGTAGACGGGGTCAGGGTATCGGGAACCTGTGAAGACGTATTCGCGACTTCCGATGGCGATAAGGGCATCTGATCATTCTTCGGCTCTTCAGGAGCCAGCGGCGGCTGTGCTAGCTGGTCATCGGCGGAGGGTTTCTCTTTCGGTGATGATGGCCGGATATCTCGTCCAAACTCGTCTTTTTCGACTTCAGGCGCATCTGGAATAACTTCTGCACTATTTGACGGTCCCTTGGCTGCCAAGGGCATAATTGACGGTCTCCGTGGTGGACTGTATGGCTTTGTGTCTCGCCTACCGCCATATCTACTTGGTGGACTTCGAGACCGACTTTGTCTCGCTCTGTACGGAGGACTGAGGTCTCTTTCCCTCTCTCTTTCCCTGCGATCCCACCTCCCTCGTCCGTCATCACGACCGCGTCCCCGAAAACCGCCTCTATTCCCGCCTCTTGAAGCCTGCCGATCGTCGTAAAAATCATCACGGCTTTGGAAAGGACTGATATTCCTCTCGTGCCTTGCTGCTCTGCCTCCGGAACCATACCGATCATCCCCATAGGCAGTAGGTTGTCCAGCCACTTCTGGAAATGTACTGTTGGTGAGTGCAGATGGCACCGGCAGTATCGGCTGCTGTTGTGGTACCCCATTAGACAGTTTGGCTGTCTGTGTCAACTGCTGCAAAAGCGCAAGCTGCGAAGTGTTCAATTGTGGAGCGAGTACTGTGTTTGGTGCTGTTTGGCTGCAATAATCAAGATGATTGAATAGAAGAAAAAGAATGTGGTTCTATACTCACCCATTACTTGGGGGCGAGGCTGCTGCGGCTTGCGTAAGTAAGGCTAACAAGGTCGACTGGACTGGGTCTACGCTCGGGATATTCGAGAATGGTGGTCCGGATGCTGATGTTGGATTCGCTTCTGAAGATTGGGTACTAGTTCGGGGGTCGGCAGTAATCGGTTTTACATCGTTGCGCTCTGACACAAAACAAACCATCGTGATTCAGTGGTATTCTCAATTGTTGGAGACTATGTGCGCAAAAAATGGCTGGAATTACACGAGTGGAGGAAGTACTTAGCGAACACATATTTGAATATGCACCTTTTTCTGCTTCCTTCACAACATTCGTGAGACCAGTCAAAACGGCGGGTGGGAACGTGTTCGCTTTCGCCCAAATGTCAAGGATCTTCTTCGATTTTTCCTGTAAATCGAGCAATCACCATAAAACAAAGCGAAAAGTCAGAACTGTTGGCGTGAAATGCGGACAATTTGAATCATGTGACTGCACTTGCAGAACTGAAGAAAACAACCGTAGCCCCTTTTATTGGTGCGACCGTCACGCGGTGAATAGACGGAAACCATCGTTAAAATCAGTCACAACCAGGATCTACAGATTTACGTGTAGACGGTTTCCCGCATGCATGAATTCGATATGATCCGCAGTGACGGTACGGTAAAACAACTCGGATGATGCGTCCATGACGTCCTTGGAACGGAAGGGTTAGTAGAGAAGAACTAACCTTTGTTTCAGGGCTTCCAGCCATTATCATATCCTGAAACAAGCCATCCAGCACGCCTTCGATTTTTAATAAGAATGTAGCACAGTTTCCTTTTTCAGAGTTGATATCGCCAGTTAGACCATGTTTGTTGACCTGACTCCTAGCGGCGCGTGCGAGTGCATCAAAAGCATACAGACTAGACACTTTAGCCGCAGTAGGCAAGGATTTGTGGGTACGGTAGAGAATAGATACAAGCTGCGTATCATTCTGCAGGGTTGAATCGCCAAATGGCAATGGATGGTAAGAACATAGGACATCCTCAGAAAAAAATGAGTTGCGTACTTCCATCGACTTCATCGCTATTTCTGTCAATTTACCCACTTTAGAAGCCGACAATCGCTTCGCTTGTACCACCTCCTTCAACGTCGATTCAAACGTCTGCAAAATATGTTGAGTAGGGAGGTATTCGGATAGAATTTGACGCCCACTTCGAGGGAAGCCATGTTGGCGTTAGATTTTGAGGTAGGGTTGATGTTTACATCTGTTTCCTTGGTCTGTGCGAAGCCGCTCGGCAAAATTCGGCAGTGCACAGCCAAAAAATGTCGAGAAAAGCACAGGCGACACTCCTAGGCGCTATAGTTCTTTCCTCATTCACCATCTGGGCCGTTCATTTTCAACAGAATCAAGAACGTAAGGTCGGTAATTCCTTTCTCTCTGGCCACCCATGATTTCACGTATAATCTTGCTAGAACATGTACAAGGGTGTTTTGCGTGACGATGAACGCCGACGAGCAAAATACCATAAGCGGGAAAAGAACCAACAAAATCAAGACAAGCACGAAACTTATGATAGAGTTCAAAGCAAAGCCCATGAGGATGTATTGTGACGTAGATCGTCTGCGAATCGCCCTTGGGAGGCCGTTTACTTATGAATAGCGCGCAGGCTCGGTGAATGGTCCTGAACAAGCTCCAGGCTTAAAGGCGTACATGCTGCTTGATGGTGCGAGTTTATCGCATACCGTGTACCAGAAAGAGCCATCCCCTTTCTGGTTGAATTGAATCTCTTGGATGCCGCACTAGGTTAGTCGCGCTGCCTTTGACATGAGAATGTTTCTTTGCCGCTATAGTAGCACTCATCCTCTCTTGCCATACTCAGATACCTTGGTTGCTTTTTCCAGTTTCTAGCGACGTCTTTCGGGCAATGTGATTACCCAGCGGTCTCTTTTAAGAATAGCGAATGGTGAGGTGATTATCTTAGTCGGGATGCGTCCCTGATCCTCCCTGCGGTCTGATGACGTTGGCCATGCAGTCCGGCTGTCAAAGGACGGCCCACAAGCTCGTTTTTGGCCGGAAAACGCCGCAGTTGGATGATATGTGATTCACCGAGCTAGCTTACCCACCTTTAGCCGGGAGCTGAACCCTAAGTGTTCCGAAGGCGTGTCCGTGTGGAAGATTTCTCACAACATTTGCAATGACATTGTGGATGACAAAGCGCCCAGCACCTCCTTGTGTATCAAGTCTGCCCCTGGAAATCGGCTTCCTCTCCGTCGGTCTCGACTTCCATCTATACTCCTACTTCGGCCAATGTAACTTATTGCGTGTCAATACAGATCGCAGTCAGGTGGTCAGTCAGCTGCACGGACTATATCCTCAACTGTGCATATACATGTGTGCTCGATGGCATCCCTCCAGGAACATAAAGCTGTTATCGAGATAAGAGGCCCCAGGCCTTCTGGGATCCGTCTCCCACTACCTTCCATCTGAACCAAACATTGTCTCGTACTTCTGCTCACAAATGGGAAGCCCAAACTCACCAACGCAGGGGGAATCTTCGCCACCTGTGAAAAAAAGGCAAACGGAGCCTAAGTAATGTAAGTAGAGGCTGTTAAATGTCGTATCCTCGCCATTTAATGAATGTTTGCATGATATTATTTAGCGAGAACCGTCCTATCAATACAAGAATCTCTGTCAGAGCTTTTCGACCTCTCCCTACCATGCGTTCTCACGTCGCTTACCAGATCCATCACCAGCATTTATGACACACGCTCTGCCCCATGCCTTTTCTTCGCACTCAGTTTCTTGCCGAAAAAAATAATTCTATGTTCCTTTTGAAGCCGTTCTTTTCGTTTTCAGGTGACTATTTAGGTATTCAATGGGCGTTGGCGAAACGTGTAACCATCTATTCCCTTGCGTACTTTTCTGTTAACCATTATTTAAATTTGTATATATGTCATGTATGAATCATCATTGTAGTCAGCAACGACGCGATCTGTCACACAACCGTACCATAGAGTCACAACTGCAACCTTTCTCCCTCTTTGTCCACCATGGCGAAGGGACCTGCAACCCAAAAGTCAATCACATCTTTTTTTAATAAAGGCAAAAAGAAAGACGATTCGTCCGATGTCGACATGGAACCCGACATTACAGAAGATGATTCTGACGACGCGCCCAAAAACAGAAGAACCACCGCTCGACCAGCCCTTGCAGACTCGTCGGATCTCCCACCTATCAATGAAATACCTGCAATGTTTTCCGATCTCGTTAGCCACATCCCTCAGGTCAAAGATGTCGCAGAACATGTTCAAGGCCGGAAGCTACGCGTCGCAACGATGTGTTCTGGTACCGAATCCCCTCTTCTGGCCTTGGATCTCATTCGAAGGTCCATTCTTGACCAACACGGCGTTGATCTTGACGTAGAACACGTGTTCTCCTGCGAAATAGAACCTTTCAAACAGGCTTACATTGAACGGAACTTCCATCCTCCTCTCTTATTTCGCGATGTGTGCGAGCTGGGCAATGAGAAGGCGTGCGTTATTCAATCCACTACATTGGAAGATCTTCATTTCGAAAATTTTGTTTCTCAGGACCACGGCCTACGGATCGAAAGCAACCGTCCCGGGGGACGTTGATCTTCTTGTTGCTGGAACTTCTTGCGTCGATTATTCCAACCTCAATAATGAGAAGCAAGATCTTGACGCGCATGGGGAGTCCGGACGCACTTTTCGCGGTATGATGTCGTGGGTCAAGAAACATAGGCCACCCATCGTGATATTGGAAAATGTCTGCTCGGCACCTTGGCCTCGCATTCAAACTTATTTTGAAAAGAACGGGTACAGCGCTACTTATTCCCGTGTCGACACCAAGTTATACTACATTCCCCACACGCGTACTCGAGTCTACCTCTTAGCTGTCAACGAGAAGCACTCAAAGATGCCTGATACTTGGAAAAGTTGGATCACTTCAAAGCTCAGGCGCCCAGCATCTTCTACCTTGGATGCGTTTCTCCTTCCTTCGGACGATCCTCGAATATACATGGCCAGACAAAAACTAGTGCAAGAGGGCTTCAGCGGCACCGATCGCCGTACAGGGAGAACCGACTGGGGTCGGTGTGAATCTCGTCACCAACGAGCGAGACTTGAAGAAGCTTTGGGTTCTAAACGTCCTCTGACGAGTTGGGACGAAGGTATATCGTGTTCTGTTCTGTCTCCCATTTCCACTCATTTTATGACCAGGGGGTTACTGCAAATTGCCTGATTTTGCTTGGGGCGATTGGGGGCTCAGTCAGGTCGAGAGAGTCTGGGATTTGATGGATATCCTTCTGTTACGATCGGCCACGAAAGGAGTAGATCCGTCGTATAAGACGTGAGCATGCCGGTTAAAGGATTCAATAACTCATCATAATATTATTTACAGACAAGTATGGAATCTCTCACAAAACGTTGACCGGACTATTACAGGCAAGCCAGGTATCTGTCCCTGCCTTACGCCCTCCATGATTCCATATATCACCAATCGCGGTGGTCCAATGGTCGGACTTGAAGCTTTGTCAATGCAAGGCTTACCTGTTGATGAACTACTTCTGACTCGTGAGACCGAAGATAATTTGGCGGACCTGGCAGGGAACGCCATGTCTACTACGGTGGTTGGAGCGTGCATTTTGTCTGCGTTGGTTGTTGGAAAACGGCTCATTAAAGGTGGCAACGATGTCGAAAGTTATGAAGCCAAGGCCGGTGATGACGCCCGAAGCGTCCATAGTGACGAAGCAGATCAGTCAGACGACGGCGCGGCCAAAAATATAAATTCTACCATCGAGGCTCTCGTCCCTATAGATGATCGCGTTGTGGGCGAAGACCAGCTTCTCCGGAAACCACTTGACTTGTCGATCACAAGCAAACGATCTTTACCGGACCTCCTACTCCACGCATCGAAAAGTGCACGTCTTTGCGAATGCGAGGGTCGTGAAACTATGACGACAAGGGTGCTCTATCAATGTACGGATTGTGGGGCATCGTCTTGCCAGAAATGCGGGGGTCGCCCGGAACACAAAATGAAGCTATTCGATGTCACGGCCACTCCGAGACTCTCCCCGTTGACATTCGCCAAGGAGTTGAAGTCCGCGCTGCCCATGTGTATTTCACTTTCTCAAGTAACCCAACAGACCCTCGACGAACTGAAAGACGCCGCGGCAGTTGAAATCCCTGAAAAACGTTGGAAAGTGTGGAGCGAGGCCGTTCTTCGGGCAACAAACTCCGAACTACGCTTCGTCGAGCCCAAGCGACAAGAAAATTGGGCTGTTGTCTACGAGTCACCCACGGCCTCACTTGAGCTTCTCTTGCACCCCCAACAACCAGAATGGCGCTTGCATGGAAAGCCTAAGGAGAGCGACCCGGCAAATGCCGAGATTCGCCAACTTCTGGAATTACCGATTGCGCGATTGGCTTGCGTGGGAGGAGTGCTTGGTGGGCGATGGGAATTTGCATTACCATACTCGACATCAATCTCAATCACCATCGAGGGTGTTGGTGACCTCGTCCCGTCTTGGGAGGCCCGACTTGGACTAGTCGGAGAGGAATTCAAGGATCGAGTCGTTTACGACCAGTTGAAGATCGCGGTCCCTGACGAAGAGGTTGATAAGTTTGATCGTGATATTTCGGGTGTTTATTCCCTTCTCGACAAGTGTGGAACGGCCAATAGTGCCTTGCATCGCAAGATCGACGACGACCATTCTCTTCCTCCCTTATTCCTCCTTCTGGATCCTCATCGATGCCGAGACTCTGAGGACGGCTTTGTCTTTAGTATCAGCAAAAGGCGCTATGAATATGGCGAGTCACGACCCGTTATCTGCAAACTCGACCCCAAGTGGAGACAGTCAGATTATAGCGGAGTGAAGAAGGTCACGTGTTCTTTGCCGTGCAAATGGATACAAGCGAGGGCTATTAAACTCAAGGTGAGATCAGCGGCATCAATCTGATTCTGGCGTACTCACCTCCATACATGTCTAGCCCTCTCAAGGACAAGGCGCTACGGTTTCAGTTCCAGGAGAAACCCTGAATATTTCCGTTTCAACAAATGCCTGTCGCAATGCGAATGCAATCCTTGTCTGCCGAGTACCTTTCCGATCTGAAGCTGGCCCAGAGTGGCCACGCGAAGCATGGAAGGAAGTCGACAAAGTCCACGAACGCACCATTTTTAAGGCCTTGGCATGGTTCCTCGAGCCCGTTAAACACGTGGACGACACTTTCAGCTCCTGGCAATCGGTGCAAGTGCTGGAAGAGTGGACGAACTGCGAGCGGTGCGCTCCGACCGCTCCTGCCCTTGAGTGGAAAAAGATAAATAAGAAAGACGTTCCTCTCGAAAATCCCGTTCAAGCAGGAGAATACGAGCGGCGCCTAAAGAGACGCCCGAGTCCTTTCGTAACGCAGTTGAAGCTGGACGAAAATGGTGTTGGCATAGTACGCTTGGGCATCAATATTCCCTCCTTGCTACATCGAGCTACGTCACGCTTGCCCTCCGAACATCGAACGGAAAGGATCACGGTGTCTTGGCGTCTGAATGCCAACTTCATCCCGATGGCAAGACTTGACAGGCCTAATTTCGTCATTCCGAGTAACCGACTTGACCCAGAACACTCTCAGCCACCGAACTTCAAAGTTCCTCTCCGGAAGGAGCAGCTGCGTTCCCTGCATTGGATGTTAGAACGAGAAGCTCCTAGTGCTGCACCCTTCATTGAAGAAGAGATTTCGGAGGCCATTCTCGCCCCATTGGGCTGGAGAGCTGAAGGCCGCGCCCAAAGGCCTGTACGCATCAGGGGAGGAGTTCTAGCCGATCAAGTAGGCTACGGAAAGACAGCAATTACTCTCGGTTTGATCGACTGCACATCCAAGGATGTCGACAAGGAATTTCGAGAAGTAGGTCGCGTCGACGGCAAAATTCATGTCGAGGCCACCGCTGTCATTGTCCCTCCTCATTTGACGAAGCAGTGGGATTCGGAATGCCGCAAGTTCGCGGGTAAACGTTTCAAAACCGTGGTCCTTTCTACGGCGACGAGCCTCAATTCCCTTCGAATCGAGGACGTCCAAGAAGCTGACATCGTTATCGTGGCTTCAAATCTTTTCAAAAGCTCTGTGTACTTAGAGAACTTGGAGTCTCTTAGCGCCAACGGGGCTCTACCAGCCAAAGACGGACGTTATTTCAATGATCGCCTTCGCATGATCCTCGCCTCGCTCCGGACTCAGACAGACCGCCTTCAGGACGAAGGTTCCACTGCTGTTATGAAAGAGATCCGCAAGTTCCGCAGAGAAGGTATGCTTGTTTATTTTCATTACTTGGATGCCATTCTGACAATCACAACAGAGGCAGAAGCTGCGGTTAGCGCAGAAGCTCTCATTGCTACTAAGCGATTGAAAGGTAAATCATATCGTGAAGCCGCCGAAGCCCTCTCGCCGAAGACGAAACTAGCCAATAACTACCCCAAGTCTCGATGTAATGTAGAGGTCGTGATACCTTCTCGTCCTTTCCAACAGTCCAAGAACGTTGGGAAATCCACATCCACCGCCCAAGATAGTGGCGACAGCGATATTGACATCAACACCAAGACTACAAGGCGGACAAAATGGCGCGCCGCAACGAAGACTCCAATCGTCATATCAGAAGACGAGGACGAGGACGCCGCAGTGGCGACGAGCGAGTACGAAGACAATGAAGAAGATGACGATAACGATGAACGAAATCCGAAACCTAAGAGCCGCCCCAAACCCAAAGGCCCTCCTTCTTCCGCTAGTTCGGATTATGAGGAATCCACTGCCGAAGAAACTGACTCAGACGCGGCATCACAAGGTGTCTCGGCGGGATCCCCTGACGAGGAACCGAAGGTCCCAAAGAAAACCTCGAAAGCCAAGCCACGGGCCAAGCGAGGTAGTGGATCCAAGGCATCAAGTTCTAAGGACGAAACTGACGGCGATGGTATGGAGGTTGACGAGCCTGTCACTTACACGGCCGGTGCCAAGAAATCAACGAAAAGGAAGGCCGCAGATGATCAACGGGCGCCCAAGAAACAGAAACGACGGGAAGATACCGACCCCTGGAAACTCGAATCATCAGCCGTAAAACGCGATTGGACTTTGATGCAAGCCCCTCCGCTAGAGATGTTTAACTTTTCTCGCGTTGTCGTCGACGAATACACCTATTTGGATGGTAAGGCCCATGCGTTAATCACAAGTCTGACCGCCTCGCGATATTGGGTCCTTTCGGGCACACCTCCGATTCACGATTTTGGCGCGCTTAAGACGATTGCCGCTTTCCTCGACATTCATCTTGGCGTAGATGACGATGCGGAGGGTCAATCCGCACAAGTCAAAAAACGACGGCGTGAACAAACAGGCGGGTATCGATATCCATCTACCTTAACATCCCACTGACTTCCGGACGCAGCGTCCGAAAAGTTCCATTCTTTCCGGGAAGTACACAGTTTGGAATGGCATGCCCATCGGCATGAGCTGGGACAATGTTTTTTGAACCAGTTTGTCCGACAGGTATACTCGTTTCTTGTTTTGCGTATGCCACATCTTGACACAGTTCATTAGAATGTCGCTGAAATCCATGAGATCCCACGCACTGAGAAAATCGTGGAGATTATTCTTCCTGCGGCGGAACGTGCAATTTATTTGGAGCTCGAGCACCACTTACGTGCGTTAGATATGACGATCAGACGCGGTAGGAAGACCGAGAGTGACCGAGAAAAGAGATTGGCGAAATCTTTGGGCGAAAGCAGGTTGGTTTTCTATGGGACTGCATCACATGCTCGCAAGGTGCTGATCGTTGTCACAAGTACGGCTGAGGAAGCTCTCCTGAAGCGGTGCTCTCATTTTGATCTCGAGGCATCCAACGATAATGCCATGAAGGCGTGCGATGTTATCGTCCACGAGCGTCAGAAACAACTAGACGAATGCAAGACCGAGTTGCTGCGGTGCCTTCGTGAGGGTGTAAAACGAGAAAAAGAAATCGGTCGGGTAGGAGATGAGTCAATGTTCCAGGAGTATGTGCGGGTGTCAAAGACCGAGGGTGTCGGTGACAGAGATGCTTCCGAGGTCGTAATCGCCCTTCTTGACGAGGCTGGAGTGGCGGCGCCCAGCAAGTCGACCGTCACCGGGAAAAATAAAAACAACGAAGTGCAGCTTTCCTCTAAAGTCAAAGACCGCATCTGGGAACACCGTGAAAAAACGCACGAAATTCGCCGCCTTACGAAGGAGCTGGTCGGAAGAGTTCGCTCGTTGCGATATTTCACTGTTGTCCGTGATCTCCAAAAGCAATCGGCATCGCCTCCAAAGGTGGCTTGCCCTGGTTGCAGACGAGACGAAGTACCGATTAACGAAGTGGCAGTGTTATCATCCTGCGGGCACATGGGCTGCCTTGAGTGCGTCAGAGCTTCAGCAGAGAAAGAGGAGTGTGTCTATTCCGTGTCTGGGGCTTGTAACTTTGCCGCTCGTGTCCTCAATGTGGTGAAGGGAGATACTTTGGGGGTGGATGATAACGTGCGTGATGGTGGTGGAAAGCATTTCGGGATGAAGCTTGAGAAGGTCATCGACCTAATAAGGTACGCATTTTTCGTCTTGAGTGCATTTCCTGCTGACGGGCACGTTCATAGGAACAAAATCCCGAAAGATGAGCGTGTACTCATTTTTGTCCAGTTCCCCGATCTCATGAAGAAACTCGCTGAAGCGTTGATGGCCCATAAGATCAAATTCCTCGAGATCAAGGGTTCCGCAACGCAAAAGAGCAATAATTTGGAGAAGTTTCAGAATGAAAGCTCGGAGCGCGTGCTGCTGTTGAACGTCATGGACGAGAGTGCCAGTGGTGCCAACTTGACATCTGCCAACCATGCCATTTTTTTATCGCCGCTTCTCGCGCAGACTAAAGAAATTTACGATGCTTGCGAAACACAGGCGGTAGGTCGGCTTGTGAGGTACGGCCAAACGAAACACGTTTATATCTGGAAATTCCTCACGACGAATACTATTGACGAGGAGATCTATAAGGAGAGGACCCGAGGAAATCTACACAAGGACTCGGAGAGGACGGATGATAACAAGAGCCACTAAAGTCATTGATGTTAGGGATATTAGAGTGTGATATACATTGCTTGCTGTACGTACATACATACATACATTGTAGATCTATTTGTGCTTTGAAACGATATTCTGGGGAATGCGACAGGTGATGCCTCGGACTAAGTGTCTGGATGTGTTGGATACGCGGTATCGAGGTTACGGAGAAGGGAGCGGTCAAGACAAACGCATTCGACATATGATGAGACAGTCAGCCTGGCGACCAAGTGTATTGTTCCAAGGGGAGTATTAAGCCTATTTGCTTGACATGGCGTAGGCAGTCGTATCCAAGATTTTCTTCCCACATATTGAGCAGAGACCTTTCTTGTACGCACAGTCTAGTGATTGCGAAGGCATCAGCATCAACGAACGGACAAAAGCGACAAAACGAAATACCATGACAATATTTAGCTTTGTTCTGTGTCGCAGGTTGCTTGCAATCTTTACAATTCTTCTGGTATGGCTTTGCAGGAGATGAGCAGAGACAAATAGACTGCTGTCGGCATGCTGACCTGAAACCGATTCTTAGAGCTTCCGGGACGGGTAAGCAATTTGTTTTCTCCGATTTTACGGGAACCCTCCTTGATACTGTGGGAAGTGGAAGTAAACGGATCTGGTGCGGCTACCTTTGATAATTTCTGCCAAGGTGATGGATTAGTTGGATGATGGGAAGATCGTCACAGCATGGCTCACCTTCTCACATTTCTGGCAGACCATATTGTCGAGGCTCAAGCGCACCAATGATGACTCAGCAACAAAACAAAAACATAGGACTCGACGCCCGTACGTTGGATCCTAGCTACTCGAATGAGTAAATTATTGTTGGGCTCATTCCCAATATCGAATGGGGTTCTTCGTCCTTCTGCTGACGCAGATTGAGAGCATGAGAATCGTCAAGATTCTACTTTGATGCAAGGTGAGCGCCTCTATTGTATTTGCCTCCAGCTATTCTTCCTTTGACTTACCAACCAACTGTCATCTGGTAACCTCAAACCAATGATTCTTGCTGCAGGGCGGTCGACATGACAGTGTTAACAAATCCATGTCTTCCCCTGGTGAGGAAAGAACGCGCTCACAAAAGACGGTCACCAATACACAATCGGGATCACGATATCGATCCTTCGGTTATCCCACTTCTTGTTCAGGACCAACATGAAACACCTAACCCGCTTTTTTTCAACAACTAGCGTCGACCCATCGTCGAGGTAACCTGGAGTATAAATTATTTCATGATGTATGACTTTTAAAGCGACCCCATTCTCCTCCCATACTTACTCATGTCTTTATTCAAACTTGCACAAGAACTTCTCATATTGATTCTAGAAGAATTAGATCCCGAATCGCTATGTCGATTCTCTCAGGTTCGGTATTCATTTCGCCTTCCGGATGTCGATTATTGATATGCTCTCCCAGGCTTCCAAACGCATCCTCGTCGTCACCTTGAGCTATAGACCACTCCGGTACCGTTTGGAACTTGTGTTATCCGGAATGAAAAACGGGCCGCCCAGCAACGATCCGACATCTTCCCGCCTTAGACAGTTACTGAACTACAAAAAAGCCCTGCCTACCTTGTGCTGGACACAGGACGAGAACCTTCAGATCCCGATGCCTGCCCTGGTAGGGGTGTCGGGGAACTATTTATATTATGCAGGCACCATTGCCTTCCAATCCCATCTCGAACTATACGAAATGCCCTCGTTCCGTGTAGGGCGTGCATACCATGCTCGACGTCGTCTGAGCTACGCCGTTCCCTTCATCATCCGCAGCATTACTATCGATCCCGCACAGGACCTACTTGTAATCGCTGAAATATTTCAACTGTTCGTGCATATCACCATTTTGGGTCGATCATGATCTCATTCCGTGTGTTAGGAACGAACTAATCTCTGTTCGAGTCCATTTCCGGCAACTTGCGGTCAATGCCACCCATCCTCAATCATCAGTAGGGCGAATAACGTTTGCTCTTGACTGGGGTGACGATCCTGAGCACAAGGTTTCCATTCATCGGGTCGAAATCTGCGGAGACCTTGTGGGGTTATCTCTACGCCTAGACATCGGCCACGAACGGACAAATAAATTCGCCCTAGTCCACTGGCGTACTGGTCAGGCAATAATGGTGTGTCCAATTAATAAAGCTTTCACCGCCATCTGGTTGACCATACTCGCTTGCAGTGGACATCGGATGTGCTGTCGTTCCAATTTATCGATGAGGAGCGTATTATCGCGGTGATCAAACCAGACGACGAAGACGAAGATGACGACAGTGATGATTGCATGCTACAGTCGGACTGTCCCCCTCCCTGCCTTGCCAAGGACGAGGCTATGGCACCGATATTAGCCGTTCACAGTGTCACCAACTTGAGAGATTCGGAAAGCACACTACTCCGCGTGTACCATTTACCCGAATCGTGGAGCAATGCCGTCTGCATTCAAATCGAGCCTAACACATCTCCGAAATGTGAATCCCACGTCATGGCAGGAACATTCTTCTACCCCGATCCAGCCTCCCGCATCTTTGTCGTCTCTGCCACATTCCATTCGGGCAAGGTTCCCGTCAGCTACGCACCCCGGAGTGTGCTTATTGCTCGCGAATCTGTGTTTAAGTCGTCAGAGCCCGGACCGTTTGACGTTTCTTGGAATCGATGGAGCCGACACTGCATTATTCGAGACTTATCCAACGCCGCTCACTCCTTCCGGGTCATTGGCAGTCGGATTTTATTCTCGGAGTTTGTTGATGGCAAACTTCATTCTCATGTTCCTCGAAGTCGGCTGCGCCTTATCGACTTCAACCCACATGCTATTGAATGCATCCGACCAAATGCACGGTCAGCAGCACCGTGGACGTGGATGGGACGCTGGACGACCATTACCGCCGTTGAGCCGATACGGAATCTGCCTCACATACGAACGTGGACAGTTGATTCGTATGAAATATCAAAGTTCTATGCAACAGAAGATAACCTCGTTCTCTTGCTCGTGAGTGCATGTCCAATCACCACGAATGTGAAATTGATGCTTTTCTTCCACAGGTTCATCCCAACGTTCCCGGACCTTTAGTCAAAATATTGACATTTGACGGCCTTCCTGCCTCCCTCTCACAACGCGGCTAATCTCGTCGAAAATAGACACGACTATATACCGACTTCTCATACTACTACTCACAATGGACAAGCGATTCTAGGTTTGCGAACTCGATGTATCATTCTGCATACTGTACAGTTAACGGACTCTGTAAATATGGTAGCAAGAATTCAGGGACTGCCGTGAATATTTTTTCTTCACCTTTTACAACGTTGGATTCAACGCGATTTGTTTCCATCTCAATGACATCCACACCACCCAACGCCTTCTTTCTCTCTCGTCTTCACCCTCCACTGCAATACTCCAATCCCGTTCACCCTCTCCGTTTACCTGCATTTCAACCACTTCCTCAAACTCAAACTCTGATGATGCCTGTCTTACAACGTCCATGAATGCCTGAAGGGTATACCTCCCCGTATGCAGTCCTGCGACTAAGTGGATACGAGCATCCGCTGTCTTCTTCAGTGTCATCCGGAGTGTCTCGATGAAAGAGTGGTGTAATTCAGAGTTCCAGAGTGTATCTGCTGCGATTATAACGTCAAATCCGACGTCACTGTTGCTACCGGGTGTGTCAATGCCCAGTAGTATCGAGACGTCTGACGAGCCCCAAGCGTATGCGACAACACGACACCGATCGGGGTCACAGTTTTGTTTGACGTTAGCGGAGAGCGTTTGGATGAGGAGGTCATCAGGATAGTCGGTTGTGGTGAGAGAGACGTGCTTGTAGACTTTTGAGACCACTATTCCGGGCAGCCCAGCTCCGGCTCCCAGTTCCAGCACACTGACGGGAATCCGAGGGGAGCCTCGATCGTGAATATTGCAATTATATTCATTCAGATGGAGACGCTCGATATGGTCTGCCAAGTGTAACGACGAAACCCAGATGGACGAAGCATGTAGTGACCAGTTACGGGGATGTGTGTCCGGTGTATGAAGGGTGACGATGGCGGTATCGTTGATGGTGTAAGTGAAAAGTGAATTAGCGGAAGAGTAAATTATTGGTTTGTAGTCATATAAGCATTCCAGTGAGGCGGACAAAATGTCCTCTGGGTCCAAGCTGGTCAAGGTCATCTCTTTTTTTATTTGTTTCCACCTCCAACACGAAATATATTTAATCGGCTGTCCCAACCACAACTTGCCAAGACACCTTCATCATACAACGACCAGGCGCAGCCAACGACGAACTCGGTGTGGGCATCGTGAATATAGAGCAGCTGGTTCTGTCCAGGGGGTGGACTGGTACTCCAACTATAAATTCAAGTATTCATCAATGAGTGATCCAAAGTTGGACGAAAAAAAATTGAACACATACACTCGACATGTCATGTCATAACTCGCCGTGGCGAGTACATCAGCTCTGTGTGGGCTCCATTGAACCTTCCTGACAGCATATTCGTGACCGGGTAGTTTCAGTTCACAAGTTCCGCCGACGAGTCCACCACCACCAGCACCACCGGCGCCGCCCTCACCCATCTTGATCATGCGGCAGTCCCAGACGTTCACGACCTTGTCCACGCCAGAACTAGCAAGGACAAAAGGGCGGTATTTATTCCAGTCAATGGTCAATATTTCCGTCACAGAAGCAGGGACAGTGAGAGCAGCAGCAGATAGTGGGTGCGTAAAGGTATTTGTGTTGGGGGCGTAGGCTGGGACACGGAGATCGAATATTTTCATTGTACCGTCTGTGGAACATGTTGCGACAATATCGGGTTCGTGTGGGGAAAACAGGGCCTGGTAAACGCAAGAGATGTGGGCTTGTATGGTTGCCACAGAATGAGGGCGGTCTGGGGTCCACTTTGGTTGGTAATGAGTTCCTGAGTGCACAAAAAGAAGAAGATCACATACTATCTTCACGGTGCCGTCCCAGGATGATGAAGCGAATATATCTTTTTTCAAATTGGACCAGTCCACTGAAAAAACTTCACGGCTATGTTCCTGCCAAGCACGGATGGGGAGATCCTATATACTTTTTTTTTAATTATAAAAAATCGAAAGACTGAGCAATATGCGGGCTGGGGGATGCGCTCACGTTCAACATCACATCCCAAAGTTTGATCGAACCATCACCAGAGGCTGTAACCAACTGGTTTTCGTGTATCTCTGACCATGCAACGTCATAGAGGCCGTCCTGTGTGTCGAACCTATATGAACGTTTACCCTCGGGGGAAATATACATATATATATATGTTGGTGCTCTGGAACTCACTGTTTTTCGAGATTCAAGGAACCTGGTGCTAGAAGGGTCGTGGAAACGAGGTGTAAACGACCGTTGCCGACTAGACCAAAGTTGGCAGAGGAAGCGAGTGCTAGTCGTGTTGTGTGAAATGGGGACCAAGCCAAAGAATAGTGGGCGAATCCGGGAGTGAGCAATGCGGATGGTGGAGGAGGCTCATGAGGGAGGAGTGCCATGGCCCATGTGAAGAAAAATTGAATTTCAGCGG
>Ga0209006_10001808_pt1 | contig 19347 bp, 13 predicted proteins | sample JacPin_JW_Ref_O2_FD_188567 | JGI IMG/M metagenome (GOLD analysis project Ga0209006, IMG submission 188567) | Forest soil microbial communities from Algoma, Ontario, Canada - Jack Pine, Ontario site 1_JW_Ref_O2 (SPAdes) (version 2) | ecosystem: Environmental > Terrestrial > Soil > Boreal...
CAGCTACCTGCACGCGGCACCGTCGGTGCGCGAGCCGCACGTGTTCAGCGCCTTCCCGCTAAAGACGATCGAGGATTGGCGGTATTGAGCCGATGCGTCGGCGGTAGGGTGGGCAAAGGCGCATCGCACGGCCTCACAGCGTGGGCAAAATCGCCGATGCGCCTTCGCCCACGCAACGAGGTCCTCGGGCGATTTTGCCCACCCTACGGCTGCCTACTCCAATTCCAGCACCTGCCCGTCGCGCAGCGTGACCCGGCGGTCCATGCGGGCGGCGAGGTCCATGTTGTGGGTGGCGATCACGGCGGCGAGGCCGGAGGCGCGCACGAGCTGCGTCAACGCGCCGAACACGAGATCGGCGGTGCGCGGGTCGAGGTTGCCGGTCGGCTCGTCGGCGAGCAGGATGCGCGGCGCATTGGCGACCGCGCGCGCGATGGCGACGCGCTGCTGCTCGCCGCCGGACAGCTCAGACGGGCGATGCGTCAGGCGCTCCTTGAGGCCGAGATAGGACAAAAGCTCGCCGGCGCGCGCGGCCGCCTCGCGGCGCGGCAGGCCGCGGATCATCTGCGGCAGCATGATGTTTTCCAGCGCGCTGAACTCGGGCAGCAGGTGATGCGCCTGGTAGACGAAGCCGATATCGGTGCGGCGGATGCGGGTGCGCGCGCTGTCGTTGAGCGTCGAGGTGGCGACCTCGTTGATGTAGACCTCGCCGCCGTTCTGGCGCTCGAGCAGGCCGGCGATGTGCAGGAGCGTCGACTTGCCGGCGCCGGACGGCGCCACCAGCGCGACCGACTGGCCGGGCCACACCGCGAGCTCGGCGCCCTTGAGGATATCGAGGGTGGCGTCGCCCTGCCGGTAATGGCGCTCGATGCCGTGCAGGAAGATGACGGGCGTTTCGCTCGCGGCCATCGTGCCTACTCGTAGCGCAGCGCGTCGACCGGATCGAGGCGCGCGGCGCGCCACGCCGGATAGAGGGTGGCGAGCAGCGACAGGGTCAGCGCCAGCACCACGACGGCCGTGGTCTCGCCGACCGACATCTCGGCCGGCAGCTTGGAGAGGAAGTAGATCTCCGAGTTGAACACGTCGACGCGCAGGAGCCAGGACAGGAATTCGCGGATCGACTCGATGTTGAGGCACACCACCGTGCCGGCGATGAAGCCGATCAGGGTGCCGACCACGCCGATCGAGGCGCCGGTGATGACGAACACGCGCATGATCGCGCCTTGCGTCGCGCCCATGGTGCGCAGGATGGCGATGTCGGCGCTCTTGTCCTTCACCAGCATGATCAGGCCGGACACGATGTTGAGCGCCGCGACCAGCACGATCAGCGTGAGGATCAGGAACATCACGTTGCGCTCGACCTGCAGGGCGGTGAAGAAGGCGGCGTTCTTGTGCTGCCAGTCGATGATGAAGACCGGGCGCTGCGCCGCCTGCTTGATCAGTGCGGCGTAGCGCGCGACGTCGTCCGGATCCTTGACGTAGACCTCGATCGCGGTCACGTCCTTGTCGTGGTTGAAATAGGCCTGCGCCTCGGTGAGCGGCATGAAGACGAAGCCGGAATCGTATTCCGACATGCCGATCTGGAACTCGGCCGCGATCTTGTAGGATTTTATCCGCGGCGTGGTGCCCATCGGGGTGACGGCGCCGCGCGGCGACACCAGCGTGATGTTGTCGCCGGCGCGCAGCGAAAGCTGGTCGCCGAGGCGTTGGCCGATCACCACCCCCTGCCCCTGGTCGAAGCCCTCGAGCGTCCCCTGCTTGATGTTGTGGGCAATCGACCCGAGCCGCATGAGATCGGCGGCGCGCATGCCGCGCACCAGGACGCCGCTCGACTGGAACGGCGAGGAGGCGAGCGCCTGGCCTTCGACGAACGGCGCCGCCAGCATCACGCCCGGGACCCTGGAGATGCGCTCTGCCACCTCGTCGTAGTCGGTGAGCGGCCGGTCGAGCGGCGTCACCAGCATATGGCCATTGAGGCCGAGGATCTTGTCGAGCAGCTCCTTGCGGAAGCCGTTCATCACCGCCATCACGATGATCAGCGTTGCGACCCCGAGCATGATGCCGAGGAACGAGAAGCCGGCGATCACCGAAATGAACCCCTCGCGGCGGCGCGCGCGCAGGTAGCGCAGCGACAGCATCCATTCGAAGGAAGAGAAGGGCCGCGTGGCGGTCGGCTCGGTCATTTGCGCGCTATGTTCCCCTCTACCGGATTTCATCCGATTCTGGCGGTTTGATGCCAGCAAATTCGCCACACGCGGGCGCAAATGCCACAGTTTTGTGCCGGCTTCTTTGCTTGGCGCATGTTCTTGTCGGCGAACCGGCGTCCACTTCGCCGGAACATGCGCTAGCGCGTCAGGCGCTCGACCGCCTCGGCGGGCGTGACGAGGTCGCGCGTACCGTCGGCGCGGCGCTTCAATTCGACCTTGCCTTCCGCAAGGCCGCGCGGCCCGACCAACACCTGCCAGGGGATGCCAATGAGGTCCATGGCGGCGAATTTCGCGCCCGGGCGCTCGTCGAGATCGTGATAGAGCACATCGACGCCGCGCCCGCGCAACTCGCCGTAGAGCATCTCGCACGCCGCGTCGGTGTCGCCGCCGCCCTGCTTGAGGTTGAGGATCGCGACACGGAACGGCGCGACCGACTCGGGCCAGATGATTCCGGCGTCGTCATGGGAGGCCTCGATGATGGCGGCGACGAGGCGCGAGACGCCGACGCCGTAGGAGCCGCCGTGGATCGGCCGCTCGGTCCCGTCGTGGCCGGCCACCACCGCCTTCATGGCTTCGGAATACTTGGTGCCGAAATAGAAGATCTGGCCGACCTCGATGCCGCGCGTCTCGACGCGGCGCTCGGCCGGCACGTCGCGCTCGTAGCGCGCCTTGTCGTGCACGTCGCTCGTGGCCGCATAGAGGCTGGTCCAGCGATCGATGATCGGGGCGAGGTCGCCCTCGTAGTCGACGCCCTCGTCCGGCACCGCGAGGTCGAGCACGTTGCGGTCGCAGAACACCGCCGACTCGCCGGTCTCGGCGAGCACGATGAACTCGTGGCTGAGGTCGCCGCCGATCGGGCCGGTCTCGGCCGCCATCGGGATCGCCTTGAGGCCCATGCGGGCGAACGTGCGCAGGTAGGCGACGAACATCTTGTTGTAGGAGCGCCGCGCCGCCTCCTTGTCGACGTCGAACGAATAGGCGTCCTTCATCAGGAACTCGCGCCCGCGCATCACGCCGAAGCGCGGGCGCTGCTCGTCGCGGAACTTCCACTGGATGTGATAGAGGTTGAGCGGCAGGTCCTTGTACGAGCGCACCGCCGCGCGGAAGATTTCCGTGATCATCTCCTCGTTGGTCGGCCCGTACAAGAGCTCGCGCTCGTGGCGATCCTTGATGCGCAGCATTTCCGGCCCGTAGGCGTCGTAGCGGCCGCTTTCACGCCACAGATCGGCGAGCTGCAGCGTCGGCATCAGGAGCTCGATCGCACCGGAGCGGTCCTGTTCCTCGCGCACGATCTGCTCGACCTTCTTGAGCACGCGAAAGCCGAGCGGCAGCCACGCATAGATGCCGGCCGCCTCCTGGCGGATCATGCCGGCGCGCAGCATCAGCCGGTGCGCGACGATCTCGGCCTCCTTCGGCGTCTCGCGCAGGATCGGCAGGAAGAAACGGGAGAGGCGCATGCAAGGGGTCCGATTGGAACAATGGTGGGCAGGGAGTGAAAGCGGATCGGGCGCGAAAACACAACCCCGCGCGCGGTTCAGTGCAGGCCGCGCTGCAACTCGCACGTGCGGGTGCGCCATTTTATTGCGGCGCGGCGACGATTTTTTCCGCCAAATTGCGCCGGGCGGATGACAAACGAAATTTGCTGGGCTAGGGTCCTGCCGTCGCGAAGTACCATCAAAAAGATGGACTTCCGCGGTCCAAGTCTTGGGAGGACAAGTCCGAAGGCGCGGTCACCCGCTGCCGGCCCTGAAAAAGAACACGAAGCCGGGTTTCCAGGACAAATGAGGAAATTTGAGCAGGGCTTTGGCCCTGCTCTTTTTTTTGGCCAGAACGCCAAGCGATCGAATGTCCCTTGGCGCAGCTTCGGCGCAAGCCAGCTTGGACCGTTCAAACAGCTGTGCTGCCGCGCGTCATCCAACCTATGAGGGAAGCAGGCCCCACAGCGTCGCGAGATCATCGAGGGTCAGGCGTCGGGTGAGAAAGAGCCAGAAGAAGACGCCGCACAGCACGGCAGTGAGGATCGTGTTCCACACGACCACCCGCACCAGCCGCGGCATCACCGGCGCGCCCGGATCGGTGCCCGGCACCACCTCGCCGGTCTCATGCTGCGAGCGCACGCCGAAGGGCAGCACTACGAACAGCACGATCCACCAGGCGACGAAATAGATCGCGAGCGCGGTCGTCCAGGACATTGCGCGTCCTCCTGTTTCCCGCCTTCGCCCTGCGGGCTACGGCGGGCAAGCCCTCTCCCCTCTCGTCCGCCGAAGCTTTGGCGAAGGCGGATCGGGGAGAGGAAGCGCAAGCTCCGCGGTCGCGGTCAAGTTGTCACGCCTGCTCCAGCTCCACCAGGGTGCCGCAGAAATCCTTCGGGTGCAGAAACAGCACGGGCTTGCCGTGCGCGCCGGTCTTCGGCGTGCCGTCGCCGAGCACGCGGGCGCCCTCGCGTTTGAGCTTGTCGCGCGCCGCGACGATGTCGTCCACTTCATAGCACAGATGGTGGATGCCGCCGTCCGGATTGCGCTCGAGAAATTTGGCGATCGGCGAGTCCGTGCCGAACGGCTCGAGGAGCTCGATCTTGGTGTTGGGCAGCGTGATGAACACGGTGGTGACGCCGTGGTGGGGCTGCGGCACCGCGGCCGAGACCTCGGCGCCGAGCGTGTCGCGATAGACGCGCGCCGCCGCCGCGATGTCGCGCACCGCGATGGCGACGTGATTGAGCCGTCCGATCATAGATGTCTCCGTGGTCCGGCCCGCGGATAACAGCATATTCGGCGCGGCAGGTCAGGCCCGACGACGGAGCGAGGAATTTCCCAGGCTAGGTGCTCCCGCCGACATTCACGGTGATGTTCACGGTGACGGGGCCGGCCGGAACGGACACGGTCGTGGCGGCCGCCGCCGGTGCGACGACGAGCTCGGCTGCCGACGCCGTCAACCGGCAGTCCGCCCCAGGCTGCAGCGTCGGATCGACCAGGCTGAGATACGTCGCCAACGCGTGCCAGCACCCAACCGACGACTTCGCCTTGCCGGTGGAATCGAACAGCTGCAGGGCATCGACATGGGTAAAGCCGAGAAGGGCGGGCGGAAGCTTCGGCACGATATCCGGGGCGTTGACGATCCGCCACGACGTCAGGCCCAGGGAATTGAACGCTGCCGCAAACGTCGAGTCCCCGACATAGGGGGACGCGAACGTGCACAGCAGCGGGTTGGCGAGCTGGTCGGTGCGGGCATTCTCCATCGTGTACAGGGTCGCAAGCGCCGACCCGAGGCTGTGACCGACGACCTCGACCGAGGCCGACGCGGTCAGCCCCGCCACGCGAGCAGTCGCCGCCGCGTGACGCCGGACCAGGGTCGAAACCTGCCGGGAAAACGCACCGACCGGGCGCAGCGATTGCGCCACGGACGGCGACGCGGCGGCGTCGGTCGGACGCTCGACCACCTCGAGGGTGTCGTAGATGCGCGCAAACCCGCTTCCCACCGAGCCGCAGCCGGGGACCTTGAAGGGCGTCTTCAAGGCCGCGTTGACGTCGTCCCACCATTCGACGCCATTCGACGTTCCCCGGATGGCGACCACAAACCGGTTTGCGTCAGTCATGCTCTGCGCAATGAACCCGTAAAACGTCGGGCCCGTGCCGGCAAAGATGAAATCCTGCATTTGCAGCCAGGCGGCGAGACGATAGCCCGCCGGAAAATCGGCGGACGGCGATGGCGTGAGGTTCTTGCGATCGGCGTCGTACATCGTGTAGGCGGCCTGGACGAACCGACCGTAGAACACCGCCGCCGTCGGATCGAACGCGCTCGCCGCAGTCACCTGCGAGCTCGCCGTGACGGCCGCCGCACCGCCCGACGGCGGCGCGATGATGCCGGGCGACGTCGTCGCCGGCGGAGCGGCAACGACGGGCGTTGCCGGACCCAGCAAGAGCGACAACAGCTTCGCGCCATTCGGCGAACCGATACCGGTGCACGCATTCCAGCCTGATTGAGCCGAGAAGCCGGCAACGCCAAAGACCGTGTTGTTGCCGGTGACGATTCCGTTGGTCGTGGCCGCCGCGGCGTTGGCGTAGAGCAGCGGAATGAAAAAGCCGGCCCTCTTCCCGAGCTTTTGGCTGAGCACGGCGGTCAGCGCCGCCCATTGCGGCGCAACCGCGCTCGTGCCACCGCTGACGCTGTCGACGCCGTTGACGCGCGTTCTTATGCCGGTGTTGGGATCTGCGACGCCCGCCAAGTCCGGAACCCCGCGCATGAGCAGCGGCGTGTGCCCGTCGGCGGTGATCCCGTTCTGCCACGCGGGCATCTGGAAGTAAGTGCTTATCCCACCGCCGGTCGCCCAACCATCGCCGTCGTTCCAAACCGTCTCGCTCGCGATGGCGCCGTTCTGCACCTGCAGGCTGGTGCCGCCGCACGACGCCACGCCAGCCGCGCACGTACCGGGGAAATCGACGTGCCGCTGGCCGTCATAGCCGGCGTCGTCGGTCTCCCCGTCGGTGCAGCCGTGATCGCCGGCCGCCACGAATATCGGCACGTTGAGAAGCGTGGCGCTCTCGCCGAGCGAGTTCCATGCATCCATCGACTGCCCGGACCAGTCCTTTTCGGGCGAGCCCCAGCTGATCGAAACGACCGTCGTCGCGGGATCGTGCAGCGCCCGGGACGCAGCCTGATAGAATCCCTGGTCGGAGTTTTCGGCGAAATACACGACGATCGTTGCGCCCGGCGCCATCGCGCCAACGACCTCGATGTCCAGCATCACCTCGCCGTCGCTCTGCGGGTCCTGACCATAGGGAACCGGAACGCCCGGGGCGACGCTGACGCTGCGAACGGTCGGCGTCTGCGCGAGACCCGAGGCGGCAAAGTAGGTCTGCAGATCGTCCGCTCCGTAGCTTCCTCCCAGCTCGATGAGCGCGACGGTCTCGCCGTTGCCGTCGCCCGGCGGAAACTTGTAGAGAGCCGCGATCTGCTGCGGATAGTACGACGCCTGGACGCTGCGCGACTTGAGCCGCGGCTTCGCCACGGGCCGGTTGTCGAGCCCCAACACGGCTTCGACATGCGGAGCAATCTCGGTCGGCAGAAGCAGCGGGCCGCGGCGGCCGCGATGCGTATGCCCGGCGACCGCGTAGTCGTTGAGCACCGTGCCGAACGCCTGCTCCATGCTGGACGCCGATCCGGACAGCTCGACGACCCGCCGCGACCGGTCGACATTGGTCACGGTCAGGCCGTACTTGGCGGCGTGCGCCCTGACCGCCTCGATCGCCTCGTCGCTTGCGCCATATTGCTGCGCGAAGGCGGCGTGGTCGACCGGCGGCCGCTCGTGCGGCCGCATCATGACGTGCCGGTGCAGGTCGTCGCGCTCGATCGGCTGCTGGCGCACCAGGACGACGGTCACATCCACTTTCGCCCGGGCGTCCGTCCTCCCGACAAGCCTGGCGCCTGGCGCACCATTGCGGCTGCTCCCCGGCAAAATCCGACGCGAGTCCGACATCTGCATGACTCCTTTCGCGCCGGGCTCACCTACCGTGCCGGCCACACCTGTGGGTCTGTAGGGTTTGCGGACGCGCTTCATGTCTGACCGGCGGAAATCGCGATCCCCACGCAATCGAGCAAATCAATCCTGTCGGCCGCTGCGAGACCGGCTCACACGCAGGAGCCGACCCCGCTCGGCAATCACTCGTAATGTCTCAAGTGCCACGTTCCAACCCGCCGGCGCCGGCCGCAATTCATCTTGCCCCGATTTGCGACAACGGGCAACCTGTGGTTGGAACGCGTGCTTTGATACGCGACGCGATCGGCCGCGGCAATCCGGGCCCTCTCGCCCGCCTGGAACGGCGCCGCGATGGGTGATGGGAGGATACGCAAGATGGCGATCACATTGCGGCGTGACGCCGTCAGCCGGCGGCGGTTCCTGGTCGGCGCATCGGCAGTGGCGGTCGGAGCCGGCCTTGCCGGCCCGACCCTGCTCCGGCCGGCGCTGGCCCTGGCGCGCCAGCCGAGCGATGCCGCCTGGCGGCATCTGGCGGACAAGATCTCCGGGCCGGTGCTGCGCGCGAGCAGCTTCGACCTCGCGCAGATCGCGAGCCCCAACAATCTGCGCTATGCGGCCGACCTGCCGGACGGGATCGCGCTCTGCCGCTCGGCCGAGGACGTGGCGTTCGCGATCGCGTGGTGCCGCGAAAACAGCTTCCCGCTGGTCGTGCAGTGCGCCGGCCATTCCTATGCGGGCTTCTCGATGCGCAAGGGCGGCCTGATGATCAACCTGCTGCTGATGCGCTCGGCGAGCCTGAGCAACGGCAGCGTCACGGTCGCGGGCGGCATGCGCAACCAGGATCTCTACGCGATCCTCGAGCGCAACAACCTCGCCATCACGCATGGCCGCTGCCCGACGGTCGGCGCGGCCGGCTACCTGCTCGGCGGCGGCATCGGCTTCAACATGCGCGCGCACGGGCTTGCGTGCGATCAGCTGACCGCGAGCGAGATCGTCACGGCGGACGGGAAGATCCGCAGCCTCGGGCCGCAGGCGGGGGGCATCGACGGCGACCTCTACTGGGCGAGCCGCGGCGGCGGCGGGGGCAATTTCGGCGTCAACACGTCGTTCACGCTCGCGACCTTTGCGGCCGAGCCGTTGACCGTGTTCGAGCTCACCTGGACGGCGGCGACGCGCGCGCCCGACAAGGTCGCGCTGGCGCTGATCGAGGCGCTGGAGGCGGCGCCGATCGAGCTCGACCTCGGCACGCGCATGTCGCTCGGCGCGCCGCACCCGGGCCACGGCGAGCGCAGCCACCATGTCACCATCAGCCTGATCGGCCAGCTGCGCGGCAGCCGGCAGCGCCTCGACGACCTGCTCGCGCCCGCCTACCGGATCGAGAAGCCGCAGCAATCGATGATCTGGGGCGAGGCGCCCTATTGGTCGGTGCAGAAGCTCCTCGAAGAGCCCGGCACGCCGCTCTATTTCCAGGAACGCTCGGTTTTCGTCGGCCCGGGCAAGGCGCGGGAAGCGACGGCGGCGACGTTCCACCACCTGCTGGAATGGCCGGGCACGAGCGTGAGCGCGGATCTCCGCTTCTTCCAGACCGGCGGCGCGATGAACAGCAAGCCATCGGATGCGACCGCCTTCGTGCACCGCAAGACCGAATGGATCATGGATGTCGGGCTGAACTGGGGCGCGACCGATTCGGCGCTGTTGGTCGCAAAGAACCGTGCCTGGCAGGACAGGTTCTATGCCGAGCTGCGCAAGTTCTCGACCGGCGGCGCCTACCAGAACTTCATCGACCCCTCGCTCACGGACTGGGCGCACGCCTATTACGGCGACAACCTCAAGCGGCTCGAGGACATCAAGAAGAAGATCGACCCGGATCGGGTGTTCGACTTTCCGCAGGCGATTTGAGCACCGAGCGTGTCCCGGGATGCGTTGCGACACGAGGTGCCGCTGCGTAGGCCCGAGGGCCCGGCCGCGCCGTGCCGCGGTGGACAAACTGCAGACGTCTGACGTCGTCGACGGCCAGAGGAGGAGAAGATCCATGGGGAAGGTGTCACGCAGGCAGCTCATGCACGGCGGCTCCGCGCTGGTAATCGGCACCAGCCTCGCGAGCGGCGCGCCGGCGGCCGCACGCGGCCGCCGGCGTGCCGACGTCTGCGTGATCGGCGCCGGCTATGCGGGGCTCACCGCCGCGTATCGGCTCAAGCAGGCGGGCCGCAAGGTCATCGTGCTCGAGGCACGCAACCGCGTCGGGGGTCGCTCGCTTACCGCCGACCTCGAGGGCGGCGGCTGGATCGATTTCGGCGGCCAGTGGGTCGGGCCGACACAGGATCGCTTCTACGCGCTGATCAAGGAAATGGGGGGCGAGACCTACCCCTCGCCCGATTTCGGCAAGACACGTATGCGCGGCATCCTCGATCCGAGCTCATTTGTCCAGATCGCGAGCGAAACCGACGGCAGGTATCCCGGCTCCGAGCTCGTGGAGGCCGGGTTCAAGAAGATCGACGATCTCGCCGCCTCGCTCGACCGCGACAAGCCGTGGGACCATCCCGACGCCGAGCGGCTGGACGCGACCACGTTCGCGGCGTGGCTGCGGGCGAACATCGACAACGAGAACGCGCGCGCCATGGTCGGCGACGAGGTGAGCTCGATCGCCTGCGCGAGCCCGCAGGAGATCTCGATCCTGGAGATCGCGTTCCTGGTCCGCGCCTGCAACGGGCTCGACCGGTTGTTCAACACCGAGGGCGGCGCGCAGCAGGACCGCTTGATCGGCGGCACGCAGCCGATCGCCCGCAAGGTGGCGGACCGGCTCGGCAATGCCATCCTGTTGGGAAAGCCGGTGCGCCGCATCCAGTGGACCGAACGGGAAACGATCGTTTACAGCGACGACATCAGCGTCGAGGCGCGCCACGTCATCGTCTGCACGCCGCCGCACCTCGCCGGCGCCATCGAATACGATCCATCGCCGCCGACCAATCGCGTTCAGGTCACTCAGCGCTGGCCGCAGGGCCTCGTGATCAAGGTGCAGATGGTCTACTCGGAGCCATTCTGGCGACCCGACTTCAACGGCGCCTCGCTCGACTACCGCGGCGTGGTCGGCGAGACCGCGGACAGCGGCGTGCCAGAGCAATATTCAAAAAAAGGGATCATGACCGGGTTCATCTATTCCGGCCAGGCCCGCAAGGTCGCCCCGCTACCGGCCGCCGAGCGCCGCAAGCTCGTGCTCGACGAGATGAACGAGCGCTTCGGCCCGAAGGCGCTCAATCCGATCGACTACCACGAGATGAACTGGTCGACCCAGCAATGGACCCGCGGCTGCTTCACCGGCTTTCTCACGCCGGGGGCGACCTGGCTGTTTCGCTCGGCGGTGCGCGATCCGGTCGGCCCGCTCCATTGGGCGGGCACCGAGACCTCGACGGTCTGGCCCTCCTTCATCGACGGCGCCATCCGGTCCGGCGAACGCGCCGCCGCCGAGGTGCAGGAGAGATCGTGAGCGGTTGACGCACGGCGCATTATGGCGAGCCGTCATCAGCTCACACCACAATCACCTGGACGATGCAGATCGGCTTCTTGCCCCAGCGCTCCGCAATGGTGGCGCGCACCGCGCGCTTGACCGATTCCCCGATCGCCTCCGGATCGCGCCGGCGCCCCTTCGGCAGGTTCTCGACGGTGTCGAGCACGGCGTCATACGCGATGGCCTCGAATTTCTCGCCTTCGGCATCGGCCTCCGGAATGCCGATCAGCTCGACCGACGGGTCGGCCGCCAGCGTGCCGCGCTCGTCGAGCGCAAGCGCGACGCTGACGAGGCCGACGAAGGCGAGCCGGCGGCGGTCCGCGACCGTGCGCGCATCCGCCTCGACCAGCAGGCGGCCGTCCTTGTAGAGGCGGCCCTCCGGCACCTCGTCGATCACCGCCGGGGTGCCGGGCGCGAGGCGCACGAGATCGCCGTTGCGGCAGGTGACCACCTGCGGCACGCCGACCTTTTGGGCGAGCGCCGCGTGCTCGGCGAGATGCAGCGCCTCCCCGTGCACCGGCACGGCAATCTGCGGCCGCACCCAGGAATACATATCCTGCAGCTCGGCGCGGCGCGGATGGCCGGACACGTGCACCAGATGGGTGCGGTCGGTGATCACCTCGATCCCCTGGGTGACGAGACCGTTGATGACGGCGCCGACCGCCTTCTCGTTGCCGGGGATCGTGCGCGAGGAGAAGATCACCCGGTCGCCGCGCGCGAGCGTGACGTCCGGGTGCTCGTCCTTGGCGATGCGGGAGAGCGCCGCCCGCGGCTCGCCCTGGCTGCCGGTGCACAGCGCCACCACCTTGTCGGGCGGCAGGTAGCCGTAGGTGTCGGTGCCTCTGAACTCTTGCACGCCGTCGAGATAGCCGGTCTCGCGCGCGACCTGGGAGATGCGGTCCATGGCGCGGCCGACCACCACGACCTCGCGGTCGCACGCGCGGGCGGCCTCGGCGACGGCGCGCAGGCGCGCGACGTTCGACGCAAACGTCGTGACCGCGACGCGCGCAGGCGCGCTCCTGATCAGCTCGGCGAGCGATTTCGCCACGTCCGTTTCCGAGGGCGAGCGGCCGTCGCGCACCGCATTGGTGGAATCGCCGACGAGCGCCAGGCAGCCCTCGGCCCCGAGCGCGCGCAGCTTGCCCTCGTCGGTCGGCGGGCCGATCACCGGCGTCGAATCGAGCTTCCAGTCGCCGGTGTGCAGCACGGCGCCGAGCGGGGTGCGGATGATCAGCCCGTTCGATTCGGGGATCGAATGCGCCATCGAGACGAGCTCGACGTCGAAGGGCCCGAACGTGAGCCGCGCCCCGAGCGGGATGACGTTGATCGGGATGTCGGGCGCACCCGGCTCGGCGAGGCGCTTTGCGGCAAACAGCGCCGCCGTGAACGGCGTCGCATAGAGCGGCACGCGCAGGCGCGGCCACAGGTCGATGATGGCGCCGAAATGGTCCTCGTGCGCGTGCGTGAGCACGAGGGCGAGCAGGTTCGCCCGCTCCTCGATGAGGAAGCGGATGTCCGGCATGATCAGGTCGATGCCCGGCAGATCGTCGCCCGCGAAGGCGACGCCGAGGTCGACGGCAAGCCACTTGCGCGCGTTCTCGCGGCCGAAACCGTAGACCGAAAGGTTCATGCCGATCTCGCCGACGCCGCCGAGCGGCGCAAAGACGAGTTCGTCGGAGGAAGTTGGCATGGGTCAGCGCATGGTTGGCGAAGAAAGGCGCCTCAGACTAGGTGCCCACCCTCCCCTGCAGCGGCAGGGGCATCCGGCTTCTTCTACGGCGCGAGCCGCCGCGGCGCCAGCCACGAACCCGCTTCACCCTCCCCTGCAGGGGGAGGGTCGCGAGCGAAGCGAGCGGGGTGGGGTGGCGGTGGTCGCGGCGGATGCGGTCACCCCACCCCGACGCCGAGCTGACGCTCGGCGTCGACCCTCCCCCTGCAGGGGAGGGTGAAGAAAGACCGCTCGCGTCGCCGCCATCAATCGCATCAGCTTAAAGTCCCACGGGCGCATTGCCCGGCGCAATGGGAAAGACCTCGCCACTCGATATCGTCTCGATATGCCCATCGGCAAGGCGCAGCCGCAGGCGGCCCTCGGCGTCGATCGTCTCGAACCGGCCGGTTACCTCGCGCGCGCCCAGCCGGGCGCGCAACTCGCCGCCGAGGCCGGCGGCACAGGCAAGCCAGGCGGCGCGGATCGGCGCAAAGCCCGCCTGCCATTCGCGCAAGCGCTGCAACATGGCGAGCGAGAGCGCCGCGAACAGCGCCTCGACCGTGGCGGGGGCGCCCGCGGCCGCAAGATCGGTGGCCGGATGCTCCGCGTCCGCCGGGTGATGTCCGCAGTTGACGCCGATGCCAATGGTGACGACAAGCGGCCGCGTGCCCTCCGCCTCGATCAGGATGCCGGCAAGCTTGGCACCGCCGAGCAGCAGATCGTTCGGCCATTTGAAGGCGAGCTGCGGCGCGAGCGCCGGTGCCACCGCCGCGATCGCATCGTGCACCGCGAGCGCGGCGACGAAGGCGAGCTGCGCGGCGCGCTCCGGCGGCGCCGGATCGGTGAGCAGCAGCGAGGCGTAGAGGTTGCCGGGCTCGGAAATCCAAACGCGGCCGCGCCGGCCGCGGCCGGCGGTCTGCGCGCGCGCCGTGATCCACAACGGGCCCGGCTCGCCGGCGCGCGCCCGCGCCAGCGCCTCCGCATTGGTCGAGCCGACGTTGTCGCAGGCGATCAGGCCGACGCCGGCGGCGGCCGCGGCCGGCGCGAGCCACATTGGCTTATCGTTTGCGCATGATCTTTTCCGAGAACCGGTATCCACTTTTCGCGATCATGCTCTAGAACAGCGACTTCGCCGCCGCCGAGGCGGCGTCGACCAGCGGCGCCGGATAGACGAAGAACAGGAGAATGAACAGGCCGCTGACGCCAAGGACGAGGCGCAGCTCCGGCCGCATTGGCTCGAAGCCGGGCGCCGGCTCGTCGAAATACATCGTCTTCACGACGGCGAGATAATAGTAGGCGCCGACCACGCTGGTGACGACGCCGATCACGGCGAGCGCGTAGAGCCCGGCCTTGATGGCGGCGAGGAAGACGTAGAACTTGGCGAAGAAGCCGGCGACCGGCGGCACGCCGGCGAGCGAGAACATCAGCATGGCGAGGAAGAACGCCATGGCGGGCTTCGTCCGCGCGAGGCCGGCGAGATCGGCGATCTTCTCCACCGGCCCGTCGGCGCGGCGCATCGCGATGATGCACGCGAAGGTGCCGAGCGTCATCGCGAGATAGATCGCCATGTAGATGAGCACGCTCTGCACCCCGTCGGAGGTGCCGGCCGCGAGCCCGATCAGCGCGTAGCCCATGTTGGCGATCGACGAATAGGCCATCAGCCGCTTGATGTTGGTCTGCCCGATCGCCGCAAAGGAGCCGAGCGCCATCGACGCGATGGCGACGAAGACGATGATCTGCTGCCACTGCGTGACGATGCCGGGAAACGCCGCGACGGCGACGCGCACGAACACCGCGATGCCGGCGACTTTCGGCGCGGCGGAGAAGAAGGCGGTGACCGGCGTCGGCGCGCCCTCATAGACGTCGGGCGTCCACATGTGGAACGGCACCGCCGAGACCTTGAAGCAGAGGCCGGCGAAGAGAAACACGAGACCGAACGTGAGCCCGAGGCCGCCCGAGGCGCTCGCCTTGGCGATGCCGACGAAGTTCACGGTGCCGGTGAAGCCGTAGATCAGCGAGCAGCCGTAGAGCAGCATGCCGGAGGAAAGCGCGCCGAGCACGAAATATTTGAGCCCCGCTTCGGTCGAGCGCGCGTTGTCGCGGTCGATCGCGGCGATGACGTATAAAGCAAGGCTCATCAGCTCGGTGCCGAGATAGAGCGCGATCAGGTCGCCGGCGGAGACGAGGACCATCATGCCGGTGGTGGAAAGAAGGATGAGCACCGGGAATTCGAATTTCTGCTTGCCAACGGCGCCGAGGAACTCGATCGACATCAGGATCGCGACCGCCGAGCCGGTGAGCGCGAGGATCTTGAGGAACCGCGCATAGTCGTCGAGCACGAAGCTGCCGTTGAACGCGGTGATCTTGCCGGCGGGCTGCGTCACCACGAGCGCACCGGCGACGACGAGCAGCGCGATGGCGAGCATGCTGACGATCGTGGCGGCCCGCTCGCGCATGACGCCGATCATCAGGAGCACCATCGCGCCGACCGCGAGGAGGAGCTCGGGGCCGATCGGCTGGAACGACGGCAGGTTGACGATATCGGGCATGGAGGCCTCAGAAGCCGAGCAAGGCAGCCTTGGTGCCGCCGATCGCGTGATGGTAGTTGTCGATGAGCGCCGCGACGGAAGCCGCCGACATGTCGAGCACCGGCCGCGGATAGATGCCGAACAGGATGGTGAGGACCACGAGCGGCCCGAGCGTCAGCATCTCGCGCGGGCCGATATCACGGATGGCGGCGAGCGAGGGCTTCTCCAGCCTGCCGTAGATGATCTTGCGGTAGAGCCAGAGCGCGTAGGCGGCGGACAGGATCACGCCGAGCGTCGCAAAGAAGGCGACCGACGGGTTGATGCGGAAGGTGCCGAGCAGGGTCAGGAACTCGCCGATGAAGCCGGAGGTGCCGGGCAGCCCGACATTGGCAAGCGTGAACACCATGAAGGCCGCCGCATAGAGCGGCATGCGGTTGACGAGGCCGCCATAGGCCGCGATCTCGCGCGTGTGCAAGCGGTCATAGACGACACCGACCGAGAGGAACAGCGCGCCCGACACGAAGCCGTGCGAGACCATCTGGAAGATGCCGCCCGCGATGCCCTGGGTGGTCACCGCGAAGATGCCCATGGTGACGAAGCCCATGTGGGCGACCGACGAATAGGCGATCAGCTTCTTCATGTCCTCCTGGACGAGCGCGACCAGCGAGGTGTAGACGATCGCGATCACCGACAGCGCGAAGACGAGCGGGGCGAAATCGACCGAGGCGAGCGGAAACATCGGCAGCGAGAAGCGCAGGAAGCCGTAGCCGCCCATCTTGAGCAGGATCGCGGCGAGGATCACCGAGCCGGCGGTCGGCGCCTCGACGTGGGCGTCGGGCAGCCAAGTGTGCACCGGCCACATCGGCATTTTCACGGCGAACGAGGCGAAGAAGGCGAGCCATGCCCATTTCTGCATTGTCGGCGAGAAGGCATAGTGCATCAGCTTCGGGATCTCGGTCGTGCCCGCGGCGTCGTACATGGCGATGATCGCGAGCAGCATCAGCACCGAGCCGAGCAGCGTGTAGAGGAAGAACTTGAAGCTCGCATAGACCCGGCGCGGGCCGCCCCACACGCCGATGATGAGGAACATCGGGATCAGCCCGCCCTCGAAGAACAGGTAGAACAGCACGAGATCGAGCGCGCAGAAGGTGCCGATCATCAAGGTTTCCAGCACCAGGAACGCGATCATGTATTCCTTGACGCGCCTGTCGATCGCGCGCCAGCTCGCCAGGATGCAGATCGGCATCAGCGCGGTGGTGAGGATCACGAAGGGCAGCGAAATGCCGTCGACGCCCATGTGGTACTTGATGGTCTCGGCGAGCCACGGCTTGTTCTCGACGAACTGGAACTCGGGCGAGGACGGATCGAAGCGCCACACCAGGAGCAGCGAGACCGCGAAGGTGACGAGCGTCGCCCACAGCGCGATCCAGCGGGCATTGCGCTTCACCGCGGCGTCCTCGTCGCTGAGAATCATGATGAAAAGAACGCCCACCAGCGGCAGGAACGTCGTGATCGAGAGGATCGGCCAGCTCGCCATCAGTGGCCTCCGCCCAGGAACATGAAATACGTGATGAACAGCGCCGCCCCGATCAGCATCGCGAAGGCGTAGTGGTAGAGATAGCCGGTCTGCAGGCGGACGACGTTGCGCGTCACGTCGACCACGCGCGCCGAGATGCCGTCGGGGCCGAAGCCGTCGATCAGCCGGCCGTCGCCGTCGCGCCACAGGACGCGGCCGAGCCACAGCGTCGGCCGCACGATGATGAGGTCGTAGAGCTCGTCGAAGTACCACTTGTTGAGCAGGAACCGGTAGAGCCAGTCGTGCTGGCGGGCGAGCTCGACCGGCAGGTCGGGGCGATACAGATAGAAGCGGATGGCGATCCCCCAGCCGATCAGCATGGCGATGCTCGGCAGGATCGAGATCCACTCCGGGACCTTCTCCAGGTTCTCGAGCACGTGATTGCCGGCGCCGAACCGCAGCGAGTCGCCGAAGAACTCCTTGACGCCGCTGCCCGCGAACAGCTCGAGGAATGGCAGGCCGGCGAGCAGCGAGCCCGCCGCGAGCACGGCGAGCGGGATCAGCATCACCTTCGGGCTCTCGTGCGCCGCCTCGTAGTGCGCGCGGTCATGCGGCGTGCCGTGGAAGGTCTTGTAGATGAGCCGCCACGAATAGAACGCCGTGAGCATTGCGGCGAACAGCGTCGCCCCATAGGCGAACTGCGCCATCGGATTGGTGCCGACGGCCGCCGCCTCGATGACCTTGTCCTTGGAGAAGTAGCCGGCGGTGAACGGGAAGCCGGTGAGCGCGAGCGTGCCTATGACCATCATGACGTAGGTGAACGGGATGCGGTGGCGCAGGCCGCCCATCTTGCGGATGTCCTGCTCGTGATGCATCGCGGTGATGACCGAGCCGGAGCCGAGGAAGAGCAGCGCCTTGAAGAAGGCATGGGTGAACAGGTGGAACATGCCGACCGAATAGGCGCCGACGCCCATGGCGACGAACATGTAGCCGAGCTGCGAGCAGGTCGAGTACGCGATGATGCGCTTGATGTCGTTCTGCACCAGGCCGACGGTCGCGGCGAAGAACGCCGTCATGGCGCCGACGCCGGTGACGACGGTCTGCGCGGTCGGGGAGAGCTCGAACAGCGGCGAGAGCCGCGCCACCATGAAGACGCCGGCCGTGACCATGGTGGCGGCATGGATGAGGGCGGAGACCGGCGTCGGGCCCTCCATGGCGTCGGGCAGCCAGGTGTGCAGCAGGAACTGCGCCGATTTGCCCATCGCGCCCATGAACAGGAGCAGGCAGATCAGCGTCAACGCGTCGAGGTCGTGGCCGAGAAGGTGGATGGTCTTGTGCGCCTGGGCGATCGCGGGCGCCTGGTTGAAGATGGTGTCGAGATCGACCGCGTTGGTCATCATGAAGACCGCGAAGATGCCGAGCGCGAAGCCGAAGTCGCCGATGCGGTTGACGATGAAGGCCTTGATCGCCGCCGCGTTCGCCTCCGGCTTGTGGTACCAGAAGCCGATCAGGAGATAGCTCGCAAGACCGACGCCTTCCCAGCCGAAGAACAGCTGGACGAGGTTGTCCGCCGTCACCAGCATCAGCATCGCGAACGTGAACAGCGAGAGATAGGAGAAGAAGCGCGGCCGGTAGGGGTCTTCGGCCATGTAGCCGATCGAGTAGAGGTGGACGAGCGCCGACACGGTGGTGACCACCACCAGCATGACGGCCGTGAGCGTGTCGACGCGCAGCGACCACATCACCTTGAGGTCGCCCGCCGTGATGAAATCGAGCAGGGGCACGCGCGCGTCCTGGTGGGCGAAGCCGACCCGCACGAAGGCGATCCAGGAAAGCACCATCGAGATGAAGAGGAACGTGGTGGTGACGCCCTCGGCGAGCGCCGAGCCCGCCGCCGCGGGCTCGGCCGCGCCGTGGTCGTCGTGGCCGCCAGGCTCGTGCGCCTCGTGCGCGATCGCCGCGTGGGCGGCGGAGGGCGCGCCGCCGCCGATGTGCGGCCCGTGGTCGTGCGTGGAATCCCCGGGCGACGGGTCCGCGCCCGGGAAGCGCGCGTGCGCGCCGAACAGCGAGATGAGGCCGGCGATGATGCAGCCGAGCAAAGGCAGGAAGACGATCGCCTGATACACGTCTCTAGCCTTTCATCAGGTTGATGTCTTCGACCGCGATCGAGCCGCGGTTGCGGAAGAAGACGACCAGGATGGCGAGCCCGATCGCGGCCTCGGCGGCCGCGACGGTGAGCACGAAGAGCGCGAAGACCTGGCCGACGAGGTCATGCAGGCTCGCCGAGAACGCGACGAGATTGACGTTGACGGCGAGCAGGATCAGCTCGATCGACATCAGGATGACGATGACGTTCTTGCGGTTGATGAAGATGCCGAAGATGCCGAGCGTGAACAGGATCGCGCCGACCGTG
>Ga0209006_10001809_pt1 | contig 19344 bp, 21 predicted proteins | sample JacPin_JW_Ref_O2_FD_188567 | JGI IMG/M metagenome (GOLD analysis project Ga0209006, IMG submission 188567) | Forest soil microbial communities from Algoma, Ontario, Canada - Jack Pine, Ontario site 1_JW_Ref_O2 (SPAdes) (version 2) | ecosystem: Environmental > Terrestrial > Soil > Boreal...
CCTCGGTGAACCGGCAGACCTTCCGCGAGATCCGCCGCCTATGTCATGGACGGGCTTGTCCCGTCCATCCATGCCGTGCGGACTCTGACGACTCTGCTCGAACGGTCGAGCGTGATCCATCGTATCGCATGGCGGAGCGTTTTTCACCGCCGAAAGCTTGTCAATGATGGCCCTACGGGCCACCGCCGAAGGCGGCGCGCCTTCGGCGCGTCATTGACAAGCTTTCGGCGGTGAAAAAAAATGCCTCCATGCGAACAATGGCTCAATAACGAACAGGGGGCAGTGTTGCTGCGCGGTTGCGTAAACCCGCGCTGCGCTCTGGCAGGCGCGGCCGCGATATGGCATCTACAATCAACTCCAAAGGTCAGGTGACGATACCTAAGGCCATGCGGGCACGTCTCGATGTGAAGCCAGGCAGCCGCGTAAAGTTCTTTGCGCATCCAGATGGCGACGTCGTTTTGCTACCGACGCTCCCTGCATCCGCATTGCGCGGAATCGTCGCGCCGCGAGACCGCCCTCTCACGATCGAGGAAATGGCCGGGGCAACCACCTCCGGCGCTATCGATGGCGCCGGCCTCGGATAGGCCATAAGGCGTGGATGGTCGTGACAAGCACGGCCATGACGAGGCGGCTGTGTCATTTCATCGAAGTCATCTGAATCCTGAGAAGCTAAAAGACACCCCATGCGCATTCTCCTCACCGGCTCCGCCGGCTGGCTCGGCCAGACTTTGGCGCCAAGGCTCCAACGCGACGGCCACCAAGTCATCGGCCTCGACCCTGTTCCCTCGCCGTTGACCCAAATCGTCGGCTCGATCGAAAATCGCGATCTCGTGCGCCGGACGATGCGCGAGTTCGAAATAGAGGCCGTCATTCATTCGGGCGCGTTGCACAAGCCGCATGTCGAGACGCATGAGCGCGCCGCCTTCGTCACGGTCAATGTGCAGGGCACGCTCAACCTGTTGGAGGAAGCGGTCGCGCCAGGATCGAAGGTGACGCGCTTCGTCATGACCTCCACGACCTCGCTGATGATTTCGAGGAAAATCCGCGCCGGCCGCGAGGGCGGCGCGGGGCAGGCGATCTGGATCGACGAGGACATGGCGCCGCTGCTGCCGCGCAACATCTACGGCGTCACCAAACTATCGGCCGAACATCTCTGCCGCCTCTTCCACGAAACGCACGGCCTGCCGATCCTCGTCCTGCGCACCGCACGCTTCTTTCCCGAAGAAGACGATATGGCGCATGCGATACGCCAGTCGGCGGACAATACGAAAGCCAATGAACTGCTGTTTCGCCGCGCCACCGTCGAGGACATGGCGGAAGCCCATGTCGTCGCGCTCGCCAGGGCGCCGGCGCTCGGCTTCGACACGTTCATCATTTCAGCCCCGACGCCATTCTCGCGCGACGATTGCGAAGAGCTGATCGCCGACGCGCCCGCTGTCGTCCTCCGGCTGTTTCCGCATTATCGCCAGATCTATGCGCGCCTCGGCTGGACGATGTTCGGCTCGATCGACCGCATCTATGACTCCAGCAAAGCCGGCCGGCTTCTGGGCTTTGCCTGCCGGACGGGGTTTGCGGAAAAACTGCGGGAGCTTGAACGTTCAAGCAGCGGTCTCGCGCGTTAGCCCCAACGCCTTCGCGGCGGTTCGTCGCATCCGTTTGGAATCCGAAGTGGCTCGACTTCCGCCGCGGCGCTTCGATTGGCGCGCTCAGAAAACAAATTGTTGCGCAAATGTTCTTGTTATGTTCTCTTTGATGTAGGCGTAACAATGATCAAGGCGAGGCCCATCCATGTTGGATTTGCCGGGAATCCGCACATTTCGACTTCAACCAAACCGAGTTTCATGCGACGGCGACGGACTTTTCGTCGGCTCCGTGGCGCTGCTACAGGCCGGCGCCACGTCTCCCGGCGCCGCTTCGTGGACGGTGCGCCCCGAAGGGGAGCTCAACGAAGAATTATCGGCTTGCTACGGGTTGCCGATCGACGTTGCGTCGAAGAGCGGGGGATTGGCGAGCGTTGCGCGGGCTCTCGACCAGGGCAATCTGGCGCTGGCGACGGTTGCTGCGTTGCTGTTGAAATTTCCCGATCCGCCCATCGCGGAGAAGGCGCTGTTTTCGTCCCATGATCGCTTGCGACTCGCTGCCGATCTCATTTGGAGCGGCCTTCTCAAAGGCGATTGGGATCCTCATAAGCATCCGCGGACGGGTGCATCTCCTAACCGCGGTTGGTTTGCTATCGTTGAGGAAAAGACGAAGGCCCCGAAAATCGGATCGCCCGCCTCGCGCGAAATCGAAGCGGCGAGGAAGCTCATCGCCAAAGCAAAGGAAAAAGCAGAGGAAGAGGAAGGGCTCGCGCGTCTCGGGAGGGCTGGCAAGATAGTGGCGCTTTTGCTTGAGACTCTCGAAGAGATCGTCCCGACGCCAGCTAATCCGGGCGAAGATCAGGCGCTTGAGAGACAACGAATATTCGGGCTGGCCCGATCGTTTTTCGACTCCCCCAAGACCCTGGAAGAACTTCAAGCGCCATCCGACGACAATTTCGGCTATGATAACCACCACATGGTGAATCAGAACGACGCCAATGTCGCAAAAAAGGAATTGGTGAAATTCGGGCAGGCGGCGATCGATGCTGACAGCAATTTGGTCAGTATTCCCAGACTGAAGCACTGGCTGGTCACCGCATGGTATAACTCGAAATACCCCGGCGACCCCGAGGGGCGTCTTCGCAGAGACGTCATCTCGGAGAAAAGCTTCGACGAACAGCGGGAGATCGGGCTCGAGCAATTGCGCGCCGTGGGGGTTCTGAAATGACCGCAAACCCCTATTCGCTGGCGAGTACAGACGCCTTGATCGATAGCTTCGTGCGCACCGCCAGGGCCGCGCGCAGTTTGTACACACTCGAGGCTATTCCCAAAAAGACAGTCGAGCGGGATGCGCTGATTCAGGAAATGCTCATGGTGAGCGCCGAACTGAAGCGGCGCGCGCCGATCCAGGAGCTGCGTCCGTTATTCGACCATGAAAGTAATGACGTGCGCGGCCATGCGGCTTGGCAATTCATGGACATCGATGAGGAATGGGCGTTCGCAACCATGGATGCGCTTAATGCCGGTCTTTCGACCGCGGAAATGATGGCGCTTCGCGCGCGGGCCCGTAAAGGTCCGCCGCGCCGTCCTCTATTGAAGGACATGTCGGTCGACGAGCTCGCCGCCCGCTACGAAGACGCAGGAATACGCAATTATGCGACGCAATTCATGGGCCGGGGCGCCGCGTTCTGGAATGTCAAGCTTTCCAACAAGATCGTCGATGAAATGGGCGGAATTATCAACGAGTTGAAATCGCGCAACGCGTTGACGGCGCTGCTGCCTTTGCTCGATCACGCGAATATGACCGTGCGCGGGAGGGCGGCGGAGACGTGTCTGTCGATAGCGCCGGAGCGCGCGGTTCCGATCCTGGAAGCGATTAATGAGAACGGCGGCTGGTTTGACAAAGGCAACGCCTCTTGGGCGCTTTATCGCTGGCGTGACGAAAACAAGCTGCCGGGAAAGTTTTAAGACGCGCCCCGCCCAACGCCCGGGCCGCGGCGAGACGCGAGAATTCTGAGGGGCTTCTTCGCATTCCAGTGACTGGCGAACTGGAATGCGGTCACCCAACCGGCCGCCAGAGAAGCTTGGCACGGAAGTTACGCAAAGCTGGAAGAGCTTGAAAAGGCGCCGGCGCGCCTGAATCCGCCGACGACGCCCATCAAAAAGTCGCGAGGGGGCGCCATTAAGCGCCCCGGGACGCAAAAATCGCATAATCCTTGCTGCGCCCTCGCGTTTTTGCGAAAAGACTTCTTTCGCCCGGCGTTTTTCGTCCGGAGCTCCAAACCTCTTAAGGTCCAAACCCATGCCTCCCTATCGCTCGCGCACCTCCACTCACGGCCGCAATATGGCGGGCGCGCGCGGCCTCTGGCGGGCGACCGGCATGAAGGACGGCGATTTCGGCAAGCCGATCATCGCCATCGCCAATAGTTTCACGCAATTCGTGCCGGGCCATGTCCATCTGAAGGACCTCGGCCAGCTCGTCGCGCGCGAGGTCGAGAAGGCGGGCGGCGTCGCCAAGGAATTCAACACGATCGCCGTCGACGACGGCATCGCGATGGGCCATGACGGCATGCTCTACTCGCTGCCGAGCCGCGAAATCATCGCCGACAGCGTCGAATATATGGCCAACGCGCATTGCGCCGACGCGCTGGTCTGCATCTCCAATTGCGACAAGATCACGCCCGGCATGCTGATGGCGGCTTTGCGCCTCAACATCCCCGCCGTCTTCGTCTCCGGCGGCCCGATGGAGGCCGGCAAGATCACTGTCGGCGGCAAGGTCAAGAAGGTCGACCTGATCGACGCCATGGTGGCGGCGGCCGACAGCGCCGTTTCCGACGAAGACGTCGCGGTGATCGAACGCTCGGCTTGTCCGACCTGCGGCTCCTGCTCGGGCATGTTCACCGCCAATTCGATGAATTGCCTGACCGAGGCGCTTGGCCTGTCGCTGCCCGGCAATGGCACGATCGTGGCGACCCATGCCGACCGCAAGCGCCTGTTCGTCGAGGCCGGCCATCTCATCGTCGATCTGGCGCGCCGTTATTACGAGCAGGACGACGAGAGCGTGCTGCCGCGCAAAATCGCCAATTTCGGCGCCTTCGAAAATGCGATGACGCTCGATATATCGATGGGCGGCTCGACCAATACCGTGCTGCACCTGCTCGCCGCCGCTTACGAGGGCGAGATCGATTTCACCATGAGCGACATCGATCGCCTGTCGCGGCGCGTGCCGGTTTTGTGCAAGGTCGCCCCCTCCGTGCCTGACGTCCACATTGAGGACGTCCATCGGGCCGGCGGCATCATGGCCATCCTCGGCGAGCTCGACCGCGCCGGCCTGCTCAATCGCGACACGCCGATGGTCCATGCCGAGACTTTGAGCGCCGCGCTGGAGCGCAACGACATCAAGCGCAAGGCGGGCGCTTCGGTGCGCGAATTCTTCCTCGCCGCGCCGGGCGGCGTGCCGACCCAGGTCGCCTTCAGCCAGGCTTCGCGTTACGAAGAACTCGACGAGGATCGCGCCGGCGGCGTCATCCGGGACGCCGAACATGCGTTCTCGAAGGACGGCGGCCTTGCGGTGCTCTACGGCAATCTCGCCGAGGACGGCTGCATCGTGAAGACCGCCGGCGTCGATTCCTCGATCCTGAAATTTACCGGGCCGGTGAAATTGTTCGAGAGCCAGGACGATGCGGTGACCGGCATTCTGGTCGGCAAGGTGGTCGCCGGCGATGTTGTCGTCATCCGCTATGAGGGGCCGCGCGGCGGCCCCGGCATGCAGGAAATGCTCTATCCGACCAGCTATCTGAAATCGAAGGGTCTCGGCAAAGCCTGCGCGCTGATCACCGACGGCCGGTTCTCGGGCGGGACCTCGGGCCTGTCGATCGGCCATGTCTCGCCGGAAGCGGCCGAGGGCGGCGCGATCGGCCTCGTCGAAACCGGCGACCGCATCGAGATCGACATCCCCGCCCGCACCATCAAGCTATTGGTCTCCGACGAGGAGCTCGCCCATCGCCGCGCGGCGATGCAGCACAAGGGCAAGGACGCCTGGCGCCCCGCCAGGCCGCGCAAGCGCCAGATCACGACAGCGCTGAAAGCCTATGCGGCGCTGACGACCAGCGCCGCGCGCGGCGCGGTGCGGGAGATTCCGGCGGGGTTGCGGTAAGGCGGACGCCTCGCGAGTTCAGATCACGCTCAAGCCGAGCGCGACGAAAGAATCGAAATCGCGGTCGTCGTGCAGGAGCGCGTGATTTCGTTCCAGGCAGAATGTCGCGATGATGACGTCGGCGGCGATCATAAGCGCGGGTCGTCCGGGCGGCTTTTTCGGATCGCGTCGAGATCGCCTTCCCAGCCGAGCTTCGCCATATCCTGGATAGCTTGCCTGCGGCGATGTTGCCGCGCGAGCAGCCGGAGCGCCTCATCGACGGTCGCTTTTTTGGTGGCGAGGCCGGTTGCGGCCATGGCTTCGGCGAGAAGGTCGTCATCGATGTCGATAGTGGTGCGCATGGTTGAGCGGATGTTGTAATTTCGGTAGGCAGAGCCGATGACGAACAGTCCGTCGTCCACGTCAACTAATATGTAGTTGAATCCCGGCATGTTTTTGCAGATGGCCGAGAACCTTGAACAGGTTGCCCGCATTCGGATTTCCTTTCGGCCCGAACATGCGGATCAGGCTTTTCGAAGGTGTGCCGACGCCTTCGCTGAGCGCGGCAAATCCTATCGTCGCCTTGATGTAATCGCGCAACACCGCCTTGCCGGTTTCCATATCGCCGCTCAGCATCGTTTCCACGCTCTCGCGGAGCAGCGCTTCGCGAAATCCTGGATCGCGGGCAAGACGCGTCTCGACCATGGTCTTGAAGCTCCGTGTCACCGCCATTTTACGGCCTCCGTCGTTTGTATTCGACCCAATAAAGCTTCTCACTCCAACCCCGCCACCCTCGCCTTCGCCGCCGCATATTCACGCGTCAGCCGCGCAACGAGTTCCCTTGCCGGAACCACGGCTTCGACCGCGCCTATCCCCTGGCCGCTGCCCCAGATATCGCGCCAGGCTTTGGCCGGCGCATTGCCGCCGGAGCCAAAGCTCATCTTCGAGGGATCGCTTTGCGGGAGGTTGGCGGGGTCGAGGCCGGCGTTGACGATCGAACGGATCAGGTAATTGCCAAAAATGCCGGTGAACAGATTGGTGCCATGCACGTCTTCCGCGCGCCCGTCGACGATCGCCTGTTTGTAGGCCGCCGCCGCATTGGCCTCCTCGGTCGCGATGAAAGCCGAACCGATATAGGCGACATCGGCGCCCATCGTCTGCGCGGCGAGGATCGCGGCGCCGGTGGCGATGGCGCCTGACAGCGCGAGCGGGCCATTGAACCAGGCGCGGATGTCCTGGATCAGCGCGAAGGGCGAATGCGTTCCGGCATGGCCGCCTGCGCCGGCGGCGACCGCGATCAGCCCGTCGGCGCCTTTCTCGATCGCCTTGCGCGCAAAGCGATCGTTGATGATGTCATGCAGCGTCATGCCGCCATAGGAATGGACGGCGGCATTGACGTCCTCGCGCGCGCCGAGCGAAGTGATGACGATCGGCGCCTTCCATTTGACGCAGAGCGCGACATCCTCATCCAGCCGGTTGTTGGTCTTGTGGACGATCTGGTTGACCGCGAAAGGCGCCGCCGGCGTTCGCGGATTGGCGCGATCCCAGACGGCAAGCTCCTCGGTGATGCGATGCAGCCATTCGTCGAGCACAGAGACCGGGCGCGCATTGAGCGAGGGGAACGAGCCGACGATGCCCGCTTTGCACTGCGCGATGACGAGATCGGGGTTGGAGACGATGAACAGAGGCGCGCCGATCGCCGGCAGGCGCAGACGGTCGCGGAGCAAGGGAGGGAGCATGGTTTCTTCTCGGCAGGCGTTGGCGGCTTATGTCATGAAAACTTGAGCGGGCGCCAGAGTGGGTTCTCGCGGAGATCGAGCTGCGCGACAAAAGCTGAGATTAGATTTCTCCATTGATTTCTTGGGCGGTGTGGCCGGGGGCTGCGGCCGCGCGCTTGCGTCAGCACTTGACCCGCTCACACCGGCGCCGTCAGCCAGGAGCATGACGAGGCGCCGTGACCCTCTCGCGCGAGCAGACTCGCCAGCCAGGGCAGCAGCGCGCGCGCTTCGTCGATCAGGACATGCGGCGGGTTGACGACGATGAGGCCGGTGCGCGTCAGTGGGTCGGGAGAATTCGCCGTCGGCTCGATATGGCCGACGTCGAGCTCCATCTGCAGGATGTTCGGCGCGCCGAGCGCGGCGATGGCGTTGAGGAAACGCGCGTCGTCGCGGCGGTCCTTGATCGGGCGCCACAGCGCGTAGATTCCCTTCGGCCATTTGGCCAGAGCGCGGGCGAGCGCCTCCGTGACGCGTTTGGCTTCGTTGGCCTCCTCGTAAGGCGGATCGACCAGAACAAGGCCGCGGCGCTCCTTCGGCGGCAGCCAGGCGTTGAGCGCGACATAGGCGTCGATCTCGACGATCGACAGCCGCGCGTCATGACCCATCTGGACGACCAGCGCGGCGCGATCTTCCGGATGCAGTTCGCTCAAAGCGATGCGGTCCTGCGCGCGCAGCAGCCCTTGAGCGATTGCCGGTGAACCGGGATAGGAAGTCGTGCGCCCCTGCGCATCGAGCGGCCCGACCGCTTTCAGGTAAGGCTCGAGCAAAGCCGCCAACGCGGGCGGCGGCTTGGCGTCTTTCAGCCGCGCGACGCCATGGCGCCATTCGCCGGAACGCTGCGCTGGCGCGCTCGTCAAATCGTAGCGCCCGATCCCCGCATGCGTGTCGATGAAACGCAGGGCTGCGTCCTTGCGCGTCATGTAGACGAGAATGCGCGCGAGCAGGACATGTTTGAAGACGTCGGCGAAATTGCCGGCGTGAAAGGCGTGGCGATAGTTCATTGGCGTTTCACGCGACCGCTGGGAAAGCGCCGGGTCAATGGACCGGCGCGATGGCGATGGATGGCGCGCGGCAGGTTGCGCGCGCAACTTCCGGACAATTGACGAAATCGCGCAAATCCTTGGAGAAACAGAGCCGCACCTCCTGCAATTCGCCGCGTGAGCAGCCGATCGCCATCGCTTGCGGCCGCAGGTCCGGATTGGCCGCGACGAAGGCGCGCTGGATATCGAGCGGCGCCATGGATTGTTGTTCGCGCGGCGCATTGAACGCATCGGGAATTTCGATCGACGCGCGCGCTCGCTTCACGCTGGCGAAAAACGCCTCGGGGCTGAGCCCCGTGCATGTGCCGTGCTTGCGCCATTCATAACGCGCCAGGCCTTCGTTGGGAAACACGCCATGCGTCTCCTCCAGCGCGATGCGCGAGACCGGACGCGGATTGGGATCGCAATCTGAGGGATAGCCATGCTGGAACTGCGGCCACAGCCCGTGTACGACAAAGCCCAGATTGGCGCCGGCGCCGCACTGGTCAGGCGATTTCTCCGCGCCGCCCGTGTCGCAGAAGCCGGGCGACCAGGACAGGGTCAAAAGATAGAAATCGAAATTTCCCGGCGCGACCATCGTCGGTGACGCCGGCGGCGGCGGCGCGGCGGCGGATGTGGGCGCTGATTCGGGCGCCGTTGGCGCCGGCGTCGGCTTTGGCGTCGCGCCATTCAGGCATTTGTCGAGCACGCAAGGCGTCGTCGCCGGCTGGCTCGCTTGCGACCCGCGAAAAAAATTGTCCCAAAAGCCGCTTTGCGCTCCGGCGATCGTCGGGCAAAGCAACAAAGCGAAGACCAGTGCGACGCCCGTTCCGATCCGCCGCCGCCTCATCATCGCCCGCCCCACGCGCAAAGCCGCCCGAACGGGCGGCCGCCTGATCCGATGTTACAGGCATTTCACGCCGTGCGCAGGGCGCCGCTCAATAAAGCTCGCGCAGCACTTTCTCGCCGATATTGCGATCAAGGAAGGGGCGCACCGCCTGGCAACCCGGCGCATAGGCGAGATTTCTGTCGAGGCCGACCACGCACCATTCTACGCCATAGCCCAAACCGATGATGCCGGCGTCTTCGACGATCGCGTAGATGACGGCGCGTGGTTTGAGGTCGCTGAGCTGCGCGCGCGCGACGCAATAGCGGCGCGGGATGTAGCCCACCCCATTGGCGCGAAAGCCGATCTGACGCACGCGATCGAAGCCGCCGATCTGCAATGTCGAATTCCAATATTCCCCTTCTTTTTGTCCGAACCGGTCGGTGATCCGAGCGAGCACGCCCGGATCGTCGCAAGGCGGCAGATCTGCGGTGTAGGGGCTGTAGCGCTGTTCGGCAGGCGTCGAATAGCCCTGCGCATAAGCCCCCGAGCACAAAACGAACAGGGCGACAATGGCGACGGCGAAGCTTTTCATGGCCTTCGACTCTCTGAACCAAACCGAAATGGCACAATGGTTCCCGCATCGCAGGGGGTCAAGACCCTGATCATCACGCGCGGGAAACTCGACGCCGATATTTGAACGGTGTGACGCCGCCGCCTCTATCGGCGGCGCTTTAGTTCAGGCGGTCCTTCAGCCCGGAAATCTCGCGCGTCACGAGATCGGCTCCCACTGCGCCCTGCGTTTGATCGCGCAGCACGAGTTCGGCGGCTTTGACGGCGTGATCGGCGGCAGCGGCGCGCACATCGGCGGCGGCCTGCGCTTCGGCCATGGCGATTTTCGTCTCGGCCTGTTTGGTGCGCCGGGCGACGAAATCGCCCATCCGTTCGGCGGTTTCCTTGGCCATTTGTTCGGCCTGGGCGCGCGCATCGGCGATGATCGCGGCGGCGTTGGCCTCGGCCTCGGCGGCCTTCTTCTCGAAACTGGCGAGCAGCGCGGTCGCTTCATCGCGCAATTTGGCGGCCTGGGCGAGTTCGTCGGCGATCAGCTTGCCGCGCGCATCGAGCGAGGACAAAATCATCCGGTGCACGCCGAGATAGCCGAGCAGGCACAGAAAGACGATGAAGCCGATCGTCACATAAAATTCGGCGTCGAATTCCATTTGTCCAGCTCCCGATCAGTTCGGCTTGACGGAAGCGACCGCCGCCGCGATCGCATTGGCGTCCGCCGGCCGGCCGAGGATACGCTCGAAGATGGCGGCCGCCGCGTCGCGCGCGATGCTCTCGACATTCGTCATCGCCTGCGCGCGGGTCGCCGCGATCTGGCCTTCGGCAGCGACGAGCTTGGCTGCGAGTTCGTCCTCGAGCGCCTTGCGTTTGAGATCGGCTTCGGCGGCGAGCTTGTCGCGCGACTCCTGCGCGACGCCAAGCGCCTTGGCGCGCGCATCGGCGAGCGTTTTCTGGTGCGCCGCCGCCGCCGCGTCCGCTTGCTGCTGCATCGCGGCCGCGTCGTTGAGGTCCTTGGCGATCCGCGCCTTGCGGTTCTCGATCACCGCGCCGACCTTGGGCAGCGCGATCTTCGACATCACGTAATAGAGCGCGCCGAAGGTAATCGCCAGCCACAGAAGCTGCGAGGGAAAGGTGGACGTGTCGAAAGGCGGGAAGTTGGCGTGACCGCCCGCTTCATGCCCGGTTTCGCTCTGAGTCGCCTTGGTGGGCTCTGTCATCTCTCAAAACACCCTATGGCGAGGAGAAGCCAAGGCCTCTCCCCGCGCCAACGCCTGAGTTTTCGCGTCAGACGGCGAATAGCAGCAGGAAGGCGATCAGCAGCGCGAAAATGCCGAGCGCCTCAGTCACCGCGAAGCCGAAGATCAAACGGCCGAACTGGCCTTCGACGGCGGAGGGATTGCGCAGCGCGCCATTGAGGAACTGGCCGAACAACGTGCCGACGCCAATGCCGGCGGCGCCCGTTCCGATCGCGGCGAGGCCTGCGCCGATATATTTGGCTGCTACGGGATCCATCTAAAACTCCTGTTGTTGAACGGTTTGATGTTTGCGGGGTTGAGGCCGGTCAGTGACCGGGGTGAAGGGCGTCGTTGAGATACATGCAGGTCAGCATCGCGAACACATAGGCCTGCAGGAAAGCGACCAGCAGTTCGAGAGCGTCTAGCCCGATCGTCATCGCAAAAGGCAGGACGGCGATCGCCTTGGTCAAGCCGGCGGCGCCCAGCAGCATGACGACGAAGCCGCCGAACACATTGAGCGTGATATGGCCGGCCAGCATATTGGCGAACAGACGCACGGAATGGCTGAGGGGCCGCGACAGGAACGAGATGATCTCGATCATCACCACCAGCGGCAGGATATAGATCGGCACGCCGGAGGGCACGAACAGCTTGAAGAAATGCAGGCCGTTCTTGCGAATGCCGACGATGACGACGGTCAGGAACACCAGCAGCGCCAGCGAAACCGTCACGATGATATGGCTGGTGACGGTGAAGGCGTGCGGAATGAGGCCGACGAGATTGCAGATCATGATGAACATGAACAGACAGAAGACCAGCGGAAAGAACATCATCCCGTGCTCGCCCGCCGCTGAGCGCACCATGCCGGAGACAAATTCATAGGCCATCTCGGCCAACGCCTGCAGGCGGTTGGGAACGCCGACGCCGCCATTCGCGCCGATCATCATCAGCCCGCAGGCGATCGCCACCGCGATGACCATATAGAGCGAGGAATTGGTGAACGAGAAATCGTGTCCGGCGATCTGAACGGACACAAGCTGCGAGAGGGAGAATTGTTCGATCGGATTGATCGCCGGTCCGGGTGTCGCCACGTTTCCTAGTCCTCGTCCTCATCCGCCCCGGGCGGAGCGTTTTGCTCCGCCTTCGACGGAGCCGTTTGTCCGGGCGCAACCGGCGCGCCGCGCGAAACAGCCGATGTCACGCGGATCACATTCCACACTCCGGCCGCCACGCCAAGCATGAAAAAAGCAATCAGAAAGGCCGGCTTCGTCCCCCACCAAGCATCCAGTCGCCAGCCGATCAGGCCGCCAACAATAATCGCCGCCGCAAATTCGCTCGCCGCGCGCAGCCCAAGCCCCATCGCGGAGCCAAACTTGCCGGAATCGCCCCCATCGTCCGCGCCGGGTCGCGGCAGCGACCCTTTGCGTTGCTTTTGCAGATCGCTTGAGAGCTTCTCAAGCCGCGCCCGCAAAAGCCTGTCGTCCTCCTCACCCCCGCCCTGCTCCGCCATCGGACCCTTTCCGCGAGAATGCGGGTTGCAAGGACCGATCGCTGTGCGCGCGGCTGGCCAGGCGAGCAGCAAGTTGACGGCCTTGAAAAAGCCGTCTGACGAAATCGCAGCGAAGTCAACCTGCCCCGGCAGGCCGCGCGCAACATATTGTTGAGGCATTACCCTGTCAAGAATGTTGAAAAAAATGCTAATATGATGATTCTAAAAGATAAAACGCGATGACGCGGCGGCTGGCCGCGACCCGGCCGGCGCGTCATTTGCGCGCGCGAAAGGCGCGGCGTCGCACCGATGCCGCTGGCGCGCCCGACCATCCTTCAGCGCCTCATTGTCGGGCCGATTGGCCCATAGACAAGCCGCATCGTCATTTTCTGTCCGGAACGTCCAAACATGGCCGTCGGCGAATCTGTGCTGCCCCGCTCTGGCGGCCTTGCGTGGCAGCATTGGGAACGAGTCGCGCCCGCGCTGTCCTCGGTCCTTCTGCACGGGCTTCTGCTGATCGCGCTCGTGCTGGCTCCCGCGATCGAGGCGAGACCGCCGCCACCCGAGGAGACGGCGGTCGACGTGATGTCGCCGGGACGGTTCGATGAGATGCTGCGCGGCGCCAAGTCGGCGGATCGGTCGGCGGAAAAGCCGGCCGAGAAAGCGCCTGCCCGCCCGCCCGCCGATACCGTCGATCTGCCGGCCTCCGCCTCGCCAGCGCTCAATCTTGCGCCCGGCGGGGAGATGCGGATCTGGCGCAAGGCCGCGCAGATTCTTTCCGATGCGACACTCGCCGATCCGCGCCACAGAAAACTGGCGGCGCGGCTCAGAATGCTCGAGACGAATACGCGCCTGGAGCAGCTTTGCAATCTCGAGGCGATTCTGCAGATCAGCCAGAAGGAGACGCAGTTCCGTCCGGAAACGGTCATCGCCTATGCGATGCGGGAGACCCGGAGCGACGGCGAATCCATCATCGCCGACGGCGCCGCCTTTCACAGCGCCGGCCAATGGTACAATCTGGCGTTCAAATGCCGGATATCGGCGCGCCAGCAGAAGGTCTCCGCTTTCGAATTCGCCATCGGCGCCGCGATCCCCGAACGCGATTGGGCGTCCCATGACCTGCCGCGCGGCGCAATGCAGGCGGCGGACGACTGACATCGCGGCCGGCGGCGGACCGGCGCTTGACCGCCCATCCGGCGTGAGGCAAGGCAGGCGTCTTTCCGGAGGCCTCGCGCCATGTCCCAATCGTCGCTGCCTGTCGATCCGCCGCGACCCCCTCGGCGATGGAGCATCTTGGCCCTGATCCGGCAGCGGCCGCGCATGTATATTTGCGCCTTGGTTATGGTTCTCGCCTATCTGGCGATTCCGGCCGACCTGCGCGTGGCGACGCGCGCCTTGCTTGCCTGGAACATCGGCGCTCTGCTGTTCGTCGTATTGATCGGATGGATGATGGCGAGATCGACCGAAGAGACCATTCAGGCGCGCGCCGCGCTCGAAGACGAGAACCAATGGGTGCTGCTCGTGGTCGGCACCCTCGCCGCCTGCGCCGCTCTGGCGGCGATCGTCGCCGAGCTTGGCGCGGTCAAGGACCTCACCGGTTGGGACAAGGGCGCGCATATCACGCTGACCGCGATTACGATCGTCAGCGCCTGGACATTCATCCACCTCATCTACACCGTCCATTACGCCCATGAATATTATGGCGACATCTACGACGAAGCGGGCAAGGCGGTGGAGGATCGCAAGGGGCTGCGCTTTCCCGGCGAGCGCAATCCGACCTATGGCGATTTCCTTTATTTCGCCTTCGTTATCGGTTGCGCGAGCCAGACGGCAGATGTCGAAACCATCTCGCCGGCGATGCGCCGCACGACGCTGGCGCATGGCGTCGTCTCGTTTTTCTTCAACACCGTCATTCTCGCGCTGACGATCAATATCGGCGCCGGCTTTGTCGGATCGTAGCGCCGCCGCGCGGGCGCTGATAGGAACAGTGGATGTCTGACGAAAAAGCGATTCCCCTCGTGCGCCCCGCCTTGCCGCGCGGCCTTATCGATCGCGGCCCTGCCGATATCGCCGCCGCCGAGGCGATGATGGCAAAAATCCGCGCCGTCTATGAACTCTACGGCTTCGAGGCGGTGGAGACGCCGTTCATCGAATATACCGAGGCGCTCGGCAAGTTCCTGCCCGACCTCGACCGGCCGAACGAGGGCGTGTTCTCGTTCAAGGATGACGACGAGCAATGGCTGTCGCTGCGCTATGACCTGACTGCGCCGCTCGCCCGCTATGTCGCCGAGCATTATGAGAAACTGCCCAAGCCCTATCGCTCCTATCGCGCCGGCTGGGTGTTCCGCAACGAGAAGCCGGGTCCGGGTCGGTTCCGCCAGTTCATGCAATTCGACGCCGATACGGTGGGCGCCGCAAGCGTCGCAGCGGACGCCGAGATTTGCATGATGGCGGCCGATTGCATGGAAGCTTTGGGTCTGAACGGACGCTATGTCATCAAGGTCAACAATCGCAAAGTGCTCGACGGCGTGATGGAGGCGATCGGGCTTGGCGGCGATGACAACGCCGGACGCAGGCTGATTGTGCTGCGCGCCATCGACAAGCTCGACCGCTTGGGACCCGAAGGCGTGCGCGCATTGCTTGGCGACGGCCGCAAGGACGAGAGCGGCGATTTCACCAAAGGCGCAGGATTGGATCTGGCTTCAATCAACCGCGTGTTGGCCTATACCGGCGCGCGTGCAGCCGACAACGGCGCGACTCTGGCGGCTTTGACGCCAGCCGTTTCGGGATCGCCCATTGGCGAAGCCGGCCTTGCCGAACTCAGCGAAATCGCCGCGCTGACGGCGGCGGCGGGCGGCGAGGATCGCGTCATCGTCGACCCTTCCGTCGTGCGCGGCCTCGAATATTACACCGGCCCGGTCTTCGAGGCCGAACTGACTTTCGAGGTGAAGGACGAGGCGGGACGCCCGGTGCGCTTCGGCTCGGTCGGCGGCGGCGGGCGCTATGACGGGCTGGTGGCGCGCTTTCGCGGCGAGGCGGTTCCCGCCACCGGATTTTCGATCGGCGTTTCCCGGCTGCTTTCCGCCCTGCGCGCGATCGACAGCCCGATCGTCGCCGCCGCGAAGAAGGCCGGCCCGGTCATCGTCGTCGCCCTCGATCGCGACCATATGGCCGATTACCAGCGCCTGGTCTCTGAATTACGCGGGGCCGGCATCGCCTCCGAGCTTTATCTCGGCTCGAGCGGCCTCAACGCCCAGCTCAAATACGCCGACCGGCGCGGCAGCCCCTGCGCCATTATCCAGGGCTCGAACGAGCGCGAGGCCGCCGGCGGGCGCCAGGTGGTGATCCGCGATCTCATCCTCGGCGCCGAACTGGCCAAAATAAGCAAGGACCGCGCCGACTATCTCGAAATGCGCCAGCGCGCCCAGGCGCTTGCCCCCGAGGCGGAGCTGGTCGCTCGCGTGCGCGAGGTTCTGGGCCGCCAGCGCGCCTAGGTTCTCCGCGGCCGACGTCGCCTCTTTTCCCGAAAATGACGCCCCGCGGCGGGAACATTTGTTCGCCACGCCCGTTCTGGGCGCGACCGATGCGTGGCGGCCGTCGGAAAAACCGAAATATTCGGGAGCGAGCGCATGAACTGGCCAGCGATGATAGCCGGGATCGGCGGCGCGGCGATGCTGGTTTTCGGCTGCAATATGGTGGTTCCGATCAACAGCGGAATCGGCGGCCTTTGCGATCTGGCCGGCATCGCCTCGGTGATGGTGTTCCTCGGACTTATGGACGGCGAATAGACCTTTCTGCCCTCCGTTAAGCGCGCGCGCCGATAAGTCTGTTTTTTAACGGGCGATCAATAAATATCTGACAATAAAGGTTCTATTCGAGTTGCGCCTGCCGCCGTTGGGGAGAGCCGGCAGTCCCTCGGGGGAACCGGCTATGCCTGCATATACGGCCAAAGTGCTTGCTATCGTCGAAGATCGCGCGGATTCCGATTCGAGGCAGCCCCCCCTCACCGCCTTCGCATCTTTCGATCTCACCATCCGCTCCGACGGCGAACAGGCGCTTGAGGCGATCCGCGGCGCCGCGAGCCTGCGCGAGCCGTTCGCGTTTGTTGTGCTCGAAGGAGCCAGCGCCAGCGCGCCGTTGATCGATCAGATCTTATCCGCCGGACCCGAAATCATCGTCATCGCCTGTGTCGCGCCGCGGGCGCACCCCGACCTTTTTGCGCTGGCCGAACGCTCCGACCGCCTGCTCGTCATGTCCGCATTGCCCGAGGGCAGGATCGACGGATTGCTTCGGTCGCTGCTCCGGCCGCGCATGCCAAAGCACGCGCCGCGCCAAGGGGGCGGGCAGTTGTCGGCGATTCCATCGAGCGATGGGCCTGTCGCCAGCGATCTGGAGCGCGGCAGCGAAAGATTGCGGGCCAGGGAAACGGAACTCGCCGCCGGCATTGAAATGCTGAAGGCGACCTTCGACAATATGCGGCAGGGCTTCCTGCTGCTCGACGACGAATGGCGCGTCAAGAACTTCAATTCCCGGCTCAACGAGCTTGTCGGCTATCCCCCCGGGGTGATGCGGACAGGCGCCACCGCCTATGACGTGGTCGCCAGCGCCGTCGCGCTCGGCCACTATCACGGTCGCGGCGTCGAAGAGGCCTATGAGCTTTGGCGGCGACGGCTCGCCAATCGCAGCCCGAGCGATCACGTCAGCCGCCTGGCGGACGGGCGGACGCTTGAAATTGGCTATGCGCCTTTCGGCGAGGGCGGCTGGATCATCACCTACGAAGACGTCTCCGCGCGGGTCAACGCCGAAGAAGCGCTGGAGAAGCAAAACGAACGTTTCGAGGCGGCTTTGACCAACATGCCGCACGGCGTCTGCATGTTCGACGCCGACAAGCGCCTGATCCTGTGCAACGCCGGTTATATCAGGCTTTACGCGCTGCCATCCGCACTGACCGTCGCCGGCACGCCGCTGCGGCGAATCCTCGATTACCGCGCCTCGATCGGCAACGCCCCGGTTGAGATGGCGACCTATTTCGATGTCGTTGGCGAAGCCGAGGCGGCCGGGGGCGCCAGAAGCACAAGGGTGGAATTGCAGGACGGACGCACCGTGCGGATCGCCCATAATCCGATGAGCGGCGGCGCCTATGTCGCAACCCATGAGGACATCACCCAGGCGGTGCGGGCCGAGGAACAGATCCGTTATATGGGGTCGCATGACGGGCTGACCGGCCTGCCCAACCGAAGCCTGCTGCGCGACCGCATCGGCGAGGCGATGGCGCGCATCCGCCGTGGCGGCATGTTCTGCCTGCTCTATCTCGATCTCGACAATTTCAAAACCGTCAACGACACCCATGGCCATCCGATCGGCGATCTCCTGCTCAAGCAGGTCGTCGAACGTTTGGCGCCCTGCCTGCGCGAAACCGACACGCTCGCCCGTCTTGGCGGCGACGAATTCGTCGTGCTGCAGGACGACGTCGAAAAGCCGGAGCAAGCCGGCAGCCTGGCGCGGCGTCTTATCGAGACGATGGCGGCGCCGTTCGATCTCGACGGCCGCCAAGTCTATCTCGGCGTCAGCATCGGCGTCTCAGTCTGCCCCGGCGACGGCGACGAAGTCGATACGCTGCTGAAGAACGCCGATATGGCGATGTACCGATCCAAATCGGAAGGGCGCAACACTTATCGTTTCTTCGAGTTCACGATGGACGCGCGCATCCAGGAGCGCCGCCTGCTCGAAATGAATCTGCGGCGCGCGCTCGCCAACCAGGAGTTCGAGCTCTATTACCAACCGCAGGTCGACGCCCAAACCGAGGCGATCACCGGCTGCGAAGCGCTGCTGCGCTGGAACCATCCGGTGCGCGGCATGGTGCCGCCTTCCCAATTCATCCCCGTCGCCGAAGAAATCGGGCTGATCGTGCCGCTCGGCGCCTGGGTCATCCAGGAGGCCTGCCGCGAGGCGGCGAACTGGCCTAAGCATATCGGCGTCGCGGTCAATCTGTCGTCGGCGCAATTCAAGGGCCTTACGCTGGTGCAGACCATCATCGGCGCGCTGGAGGCCTCCGGCCTTTCGCCGCTGCGGCTCGAACTCGAAATCACCGAATCGGCTTTGCTCGCCAACAGCGACAGCACGATCGCGACGCTCAATCAATTGCGCGCGCTCGGCGTGCGCATCGCCATGGACGATTTCGGCACCGGCTATTCCTCCCTGAGCTATCTCCGCTCGTTTCCGTTCGACAAGATCAAGATCGATCGCAGCTTCATCAAGGACCTCGGCGAAGAGGGCGATTGCGCGGCGATCGTCAGGGCGGTGACGAGCCTCGGCGTCGCGCTCGGCATGACCACCACCGCGGAAGGCGTCGAGACGGCCGAACAGCTCCGCCAGATCCGCGCGCATGGCTGCAACGAAGTGCAGGGCTATTTCTTCGGCCGCCCTTGTCCCGCCAACGCCCTGCCCGCGCTGTTTCACAAGAAGACGGCGGCGTGAAGTAAGCGTGGCGGCGGGATGCCCATAGTCGCTAAAATGGCGCGCTCAGATAGATATCTCGCTGCCGGAACTTCGTCAGACGTTTGCTCCGCCTCTCATCTCAAGGCGAATGCGAAGCATTCGTCCGGCGGTCGGCTCCGCCGACCACTTTCTCCCGCTTCGCGAGAGAAGGGGCGCGCGTCTTCCTTCTCTCGCGAAGCGGGAGAAGCAACTATCAGATGGGGTCGATTGAGCCGTT
>Ga0209006_10001810_pt1 | contig 19335 bp, 14 predicted proteins | sample JacPin_JW_Ref_O2_FD_188567 | JGI IMG/M metagenome (GOLD analysis project Ga0209006, IMG submission 188567) | Forest soil microbial communities from Algoma, Ontario, Canada - Jack Pine, Ontario site 1_JW_Ref_O2 (SPAdes) (version 2) | ecosystem: Environmental > Terrestrial > Soil > Boreal...
GGTCGTGCGATGCCCCCCGACATCACGACGGTGAGCGCGCCGATCCCCGCAAACCACAGGAACACCGCGGGTGCGAACGTGCTCTGGTCTACGCCCACGTCGCCGAAGTTCCCGAGCCGGCCCCCGGCCGCGTATCCGAGCAGCGCCATCACCGCCGCCCCCAAAACCGCCGCGACCAACAATTTCGCGAAGGCGGCCGGCAGCGGCAGTGGGCGACGGGCGCATTGTTGGCCGAGCACCACCGCGGACGCAGCGGCCGCGACGAGAAGGATCACCCAGATCGGCCCCAGCGGCGGCGTCGGCGTCGCGGCCAGCACCGGCAGCGCGGGGATGTCGCCACCGAAGACGGTGAACGCGCTGAACGTCGCCACGCCGACATGAACGCTCGACCCGACCGCGACCGCGGACGTGCCGACGATCACGTTGGGGATGTACAGCACCGACAGCAGAGTGAGGCTCAGCTGCCCGAACAGTGAATCGGTGATCGAATACAGCTCGTGCATCGTGCCCCAGTGCACGACCAGCGAAGCCGCGGTGATCGCCGCGGACAGGCCGAACAGCGTGAGCACTCCGGCCGCGGCGGCGCGCAGCGAGTCACCCAGCCACGTCGCCAGCGGCCAGCCCTGCAGCAGCCGGCGTCCGGTCCGGGAGCCGACACCCAGCACCGCTCCGATACCGTGCACCGCCAGCACTGAACCGAACGCCCGAAGCGCGTTGGGCGTCTGCAGTTCGGTCAACACGGACGCGGCGTCGTGGATGACCGCCAGCGCGATCGCCGCCATCAGCAGCGGACCGCCCAGTGCGGACGCGACGATCCAGCGGATCACGAACCAGGAGCGTGTCTCAGGGGTGGCGCGTGCCGTGGTGCGCGAGGTTCCCCAGACCATCGCGAGCACCGGCAGCAGCGGCAGCACCGAAAGCTCACGGCCCCCGATCGTCACCGGAACCTGGTGCACGCCCAGCCACATGCTGGCGATGGCACCCAACGCGCCGGTCGTGTCGCTGTTCGCCGCGACCAGCTGAATGAGCACCACCGCGGCGATGACCAGCAGCGCCACCAGGGACGGGCCGAACGCAACCGTCAGCAGGCTCCGTGCCTGGCGCGTATCCGCCGCCCGGTTACGGTCCACTGTCGGCATTGCGGCCAAGCGCTAGCAGCGCCTGTCTACGACGGCGGAGGGCCGGACGCCGACGGCTGCTGCTGGGTCGGCGCCAGCTGGGTCGCCCCTTCCGGCGACGGAGAGTCCGGCTGTTGCTCTGAGGAAGCCGGTGCGCTGGGCGGCTGCGCGTATGTGGGGAAGCCGGTGGGCGGCGTCGGCGGCCCGGGCTGATGCATCTGCTGCGTCGGTATCTGCTGCGTCGGGAAGTTGCTTGGAGGCGGCCCGCCCGGGTAGCCGAACTGCGGAGGGTAGCCAGGAGTCGGGGCGAAGGCCTGGGGAGCGTGCGCATGCGGCGGCTGGGGTCCCGATTGCGGGCCCGAAATCGAGGGCTGCGCATAGTAACCGCCCCCGTACGGCTGATACGGGTCGTACCTGGGCCGCGGCGCGGGCGGCGTAATGACGCCGGCATCCAGCAGCAGCGCCGCGATGGCCACCACCGTCTGCAAGGCCGACAGGACGACGATCACGATCAATGCCCACCCTGCGGCCTGGCCACCCTTGATGAGGTCCCAGATGATCAGCAGGAACCCGACGACGGAGGTCGCGGTGACCACCGGCGTGTAATTCCCCTGCTTCGGCAACAGTGCGGTGACGGCGAACAGCGCCGCGAAAAGCATCGCGACGATGCCCAAGATCGGCACAACAGAACCCGACGCGTCGGTGGATTTCCACGCCGGTCCGAAGCTCAACAGGTATGCGGCAAGACCCAGAATCGCCACGCCCGCCAGGAGATACAGGGGCAGCTTGCTCGGGCCGTCGTCGACTTTCGGCAGCTGCGTTGTCGGTGCGTACCCGCCGGGTGGCTGCGCGCCCGGGTAGCCGGGCCCCCCAGATGAGTAAGTCATGCCCTCTCCCTGTGCTGTTGGCGCCGCATCGGCGCAGCGCGGCGTCGGATCGGTGGTCGAACCCCACGCTAGCGCACATACCTGAGGTGCTGCAGTGATCTGTGGCCGGCGCCCGCGCCCAGCAGAGGAGGATCAGGCCGGCACGCGCACCGGCGCGCCGAACGAATCCCGTTCTGCCGCTTCACGTTCGCGCACTATGGGCAACACCTGCGTGCCGAAGCATTCCACATACTCCCGGACGTGCAGGAAGCCCGCCGAGGATCAGGTCGACCCCGCGTTTGCGGTAAGCGGCGATCCGTCGCGCGATTTGGTCAGGCGTGCCGATCAGATGCGTGCGGAACCCGTCGGCCGACGTCGAGTGCCCGGCAAACGGCGCGTTCAGCATGTTGCCAAAGTGAAGAAAGCGAATTCTGTTGTGAATCGCGGGGGTGGTGCCCAATCTAGAAGGGACGTTTCGGAAGTCGACATTGCGCCGCAGGCATCAATGCCGACAGAACGGCCAAAACCGGCATCGATTACAGCTAACATTCCTATTCCAGCGGCAACATCCTCGGCGGATTCCGACTCCCGTTCTGATCGGCATCGGGTCCCTTGCAATCGCGGACTAGAACACGTTCTAATCTGGGGCATGGATTACGGGCTCGTTCTGTTCACCAGCGACCGCGGAATCACGCCCGCGGCTGCCGCCAAGCTGGCCGAAGACCACGGCTTTCGCACTTTCTACGTGCCCGAGCACACTCACATCCCGGTCAAGCGCGAGGCCGCCCATCCGACGACGGGCGATTCCTCGCTGCCCGACGACCGCTACATGCGCACGCTGGACCCGTGGGTCAGCCTCGGCACCGCCTGCGCGGTCACGTCCGAGATCAGGTTGTCCACCGCGGTGGCGCTGCCCGTTGAGCATGACCCGATCACACTGGCCAAATCAATCGCCACCCTGGACCACCTATCGGGTGGCCGAGTCAGCGTCGGCGTCGGATTCGGCTGGAACACCGACGAACTCGCCGACCATGGCGTCCCGGCCGGCCGCCGGCGCACCGCGCTGCGCGAGTACCTCGAGGCGATGCGAGCGCTGTGGACCGAGGAGGAAGCCGCCTACGACGGCGAGTTCGTGAAGTTCGGGCCCAGCTGGGCGTGGCCGAAGCCGGTGCAGTCGCACATTCCGGTGCTCGTCGGCGCCGCGGGCACCGAGAAGAACTTCAAGTGGATCGCCCGCAGCGCCGACGGATGGATCACCACTCCGCGCGACTTCGACATCGACGAACCGGTGCGATTGCTTGCCGACGTCTGGGCCGACGCCGGCCGCGAGGGAGCGCCGCAGATCGTGGCGCTGGACTTCAAACCGGTGCCGGAGAAGCTGGCCCGCTGGGCCGAGCTCGGAGTTACCGAAGTTCTGTTCGGGTTGCCCGACCGCAGCGAGGACGAGGTCGCCGCGTACATCGAGCGGCTGGCGGGCAAGCTGGCGGCGACCGTTCAGGCCAGCGCGACCCGGTTGCCGTAGTCGAACGACCGCACCGAGATCCGCGCCCCGATCGGGTCATCGTCGGTCAACAGCGCCAGTAGCTCGTCGCCGCCGTCGACCGTGTTGGCCAGGAATCGGCTGCCGTCGGATTCCAGGCGTCCGAAGATGACGCCGGTGCGGCGGCCTCCGTCGTTGCGCACCGTGTAGGTCTCGATCCTGGCGAGCCCGTCGGGGTGTTCGGTGACGGGAGTCTTCGGCCAGCCGGAGATCTCGTCTTGCAGCTTGCGGCTGCGGTCGGCGGCCCAATTTCCCGGCGTCGTCGAGTACACGCCGACCGAGTACTTCGACAAGATCCCGCCGTTGGCGCCCACGAGCCCGAATCGCCCTGGGGCGCTTCGCATCGCTGCCACGGTTTCGGCGATCCCGTGCATCGAGTAATTATTGCCTGCGCCGCCGAAGTACGGCAGCCCGCCGGTGAGGGTGAGTGCTCGCGGATCGTCGGGCGCCAGGCCGACACCGTCACACACGTTGAATACCGCGATCGGAAAGCAGCTGTACAGGTCGAAGGTGGCGATGTCGTCGAGGCCGACGCCGGCCACCGCGAGCGCCTCGCGCACGGCCATCGCCGCCGATGGCGCGTGAGAAGGCTCGATGCGCTCCAGCAGGCCCTGTTCGGTGAGGTCGGCGTGCCCGCGCAGGTATACCCACTTCTGTTCGGGGACACCGAATCGGCGGGCGGCGTCGACGGACATCAGCAGGGCGGCGGCGCCCTGGTTGACCTGGTCGCGGGCCACCAGCAGCCGCGGATAGGGGTCGGCGATCATCCGGTTGCCCTCGGTGACCGTGATCAGGTCCCCGGCGCTGCGCTCGACCGGCGAGGCGGCGAACGGGTTCTTGGCCGCCACCCGGGTGAACGGTGCGAACAACTCGCCCATGCGCGGCGCGTACTGGGCCGGGCTGACGCCGAGCCGCGCGCGGCGTGCGTTCTCCAGCAGCGCGTATTGCGTCGGTGCGTCGACGAGGCCGTGGATCGCGGTATGGCGGGTCACCAGACCGTCCAGGCCGTATCCGCGGTCCTCGAGCTGCCCGTCGACGGACTCCGAAAAATCCGGTTTCTCTTCGGCTTTCGCGAAGTGACGGGTGGTGGAGGTGGCGTCGGACCCGAACACCAGCGCGACCTCGGCGGCCCCGGCCGCGATGGTTCCGGCCAGTTCGGTGATAAGGCGCTGCGGACCCTGGCCGCCGACCACGTCGAGGATCGCCCGGGCCGGCTCGGCGCCGACCCGCCGCGCCACCGAACGCGGGTAGTTCGTCGAGTTACCCAACGGAGCCGAACTGTACGGGCTGGAATTCTCGAATTGCCGGATGCCGGCGGCGATCTCGACCGCCGACGCGGCCCCGGGGGCAGCGCAGTCATCGAGCGCCGCCTGCGCGGCTGCCGCGGCCATCTCCACCGCCGACATGGCCCGATAATCGGGCTCACCGATGCGCTCGGCGGCCTGCCCCACGCCCACGATGACCGGCGTACGCGGATCAACGGTCATGAAAATCCCCTTTTCACTCGTGAGAGTGTAACGAGGGCTGCTCGGCGCGACGCGGGCGCACGGGGGCCCCCGTGTAACCGTCAAGACCGCACTCAATCCCTGAGGTCCGTACACCGGCAACCGTCACGAGGAAGTCGGATCGGTTTACCGGTACGCACCGGCGGGTCATTGAAAAGACCCTTCCCGGGCGCAGGCAAACGCGGGAATGACCGATCCCGCCGGGTACCGGACACCGCCGGTGTGCGCGGTTAGTGCTCGCTGCGACCGCCGGGAGTGGCGCCGCGGCAACTACAGGTTCTGCAGAATCGATCGCGCCAGCTCGGCCGTCGCCGACGGGGTCTTGCCGACCTTCACACCTGCGGCTTCTAGCGCTTCCTTTTTCGCCGCTGCAGTGCCCGACGACCCCGACACGATCGCGCCGGCATGGCCCATCGTCTTGCCCTCGGGCGCGGTGAAACCCGCGACGTAGCCGACCACGGGCTTGGAGACGTTGGCCTTGATGTACTCGGCAGCGCGCTCCTCGGCGTCACCGCCGATCTCGCCGATCATCACGATCAGCTTGGTGTCCGGGTCCTTCTCGAACGCCTCGATCGCATCGATGTGCGTGGTGCCGATCACCGGGTCGCCCCCGATACCGATCGACGTCGAGAACCCGAAATCCCGGAGCTCGAACATCATCTGGTAGGTCAGGGTGCCGGACTTCGACACCAGCCCGATCGGACCCGGGCCGGTGATGTTCGCGGGCGTGATGCCGGCCAGCGCCTCACCCGGCGTGATGATGCCGGGGCAGTTCGGGCCGATGATGCGCGTCTTGCCACCGTTGTGGAGGTTGTAGGCCCACGCATATGCGCTGTCCTGCACCGGAATTCCTTCGGTGATCACGACCAGCAGCGGAATCTCGGCGTCAATGGCCTCGATGATCGCGTCTTTGGCGAACTTCGGCGGCACGAACACCACGGACACATTCGCGCCGGTCTCCTTCATCGCCTCGACGACGGTGCCGAACACGGGAAGATCGACGTCCTTACCCTCTCTGTCCTTATGGCGGACTACCGTGCCGGCCTTGCGGGCATTCACACCGCCGACCAACTGCGTGCCCGCCTTCAACATCCGTGCGGTGTGCTTGGTGGCCTCGGCCCCGGTGATGCCCTGGACGATGACCTTCGAATCCTTGTTCAAGAAAATCGACATATCTTGTGGTCCTTTGAATCTCGAGGTCCGGCGAAAGTTTGATCGGCGGCTCAGTGCGATGCGGCCGCCAGTGCGGCCGCGGTGTCGGCGGCTTCGTCCATCGTGGCGACCTCGGTCACCAGCGGGTGGTTGGCCTCGGCGAGGATGCGGCGGCCCTCGTCGACGTTGTTACCGTCGAGCCGCACCACCAGCTGCTTGGTCGCGGCGTCGCCGAGGATCTTCAATGCGCTGACGATCCCGTTCGCCACCTCGTCGCACGCGGTGATGCCGCCGAACACGTTAACGAACACGCTTTTCACCTGGTCGTCGCCCAGAACGACGTCGAGGCCCGCGGCCATCACTTCGGCGGATGCGCCGCCGCCGATGTCGAGGAAGTTGGCCGGCTTGACGCCGCCGTGCTTCTCACCGGCGTAGGCGACCACGTCCAGCGTGGACATCACCAGGCCCGCGCCATTGCCGATGATCCCGACCTCGCCGTCGAGCTTGACGTAGTTCAGGTGATGCTCCTTGGCCTTCAGCTCCAGCGGGTCGGTGGCGTCGAGGTCCTCGAACTGGGCGTGGTCGGGATGGCGGAAGTCGGCGTTCGCGTCGAGGGTGACCTTGCCGTCCAGCGCCAGGATCTGGTCGTCGGGCGTACGCACCAGCGGGTTCACCTCAACGAGGGTGGCGTCCTCGGCGACGAACGTCTCCCACAGCTTCAGGATCGTCACCGCCGCGGCGTCAAGCACCTCCGCGGGCAGATGACCCTGTTCGGCGATGGATCGAGCAAACGCCAGGTCAACGCCCTTGACCGCGTCCACCGGAACCTTCGCGAGCCGCTCCGGCTTGGTCGCGGCGACCTCCTCGATCTCCACTCCGCCCTCCACCGAGCACATCGCAAGGTAGGTGCGGTTCGCGCGATCGAGCAAAAACGAAATGTAGTACTCCTCCGCGATGTCGCTTGCCTCGGAGACGAGAAGCTTCTTGACGACGTGGCCCTTGATGTCGAGGCCGAGGATGTTCTTCGCGTGGGTGTAGGCGTCGTCGGGCGTCGCCGCGTACTTGACGCCGCCGGCCTTGCCGCGGCCACCGGTCTTCACCTGGGCTTTCACCATGACGGGCCGGCCGATTTCCGCGGCGATCGCGCGCGCTTCCTCGGGGCTGGTGGTCACCCGGCCGGGCGTCGTGGGGACGTTGTGCTTGGCGAACAGCTCCTTCGCCTGGTACTCGAAAAGATCCATGGGCTCACTGTCTGTCTGCGGTGACTGTTTGCGCGTAGCTCGCTCGGGGAACTTTATCGACACCTGCGGAAGCGTCCGGCACCGCATAGGACTCATGTGGTGGATCTCACCGCCACCGCAGAGTGATTCAGATCACAAAAGGCCGGGGAATAGACCCCTGGGTTGCTCAAACACCAGGCGTTGGCTAACGTCTGCCGGAGCCAAATAACGTTTCGGTTACGGCAAGAAGGTTTCCCACGTTGGCGCTGCACCGTTCGGCCCGGGCTCCGTTAGGGGCCACGACGAACTCCCGGCACCGCTGGATTGACCCCGAAGTCACCGACATCATCCCGTTCGACGAGTTCGGCAGCCTGGACGACCTGGACTTCCTGGTAAACGCCGCGTTCGACACCGAAGCGCAGGTACTGCGTGCGCCCGAGCTCGACGACCTGTCCGACACCGACAACCTGACGCCGCTTGCGCTGGTGATCCCCGGCGAATTCCGCGCCGACCCGGCCAGCACGCGCCACGCGGCCGAGGCCAGCGACGAGGGCGGCGCTGTCCGCGCCGCGCGGGGCCTGCACCGCAAGGAGCCAACCACCGCCGGTGTGGTCAAAGGACGACTGCTGATCGCGGCGATGGCCACCGGTGCAGCGGCCGCCGCCGCGCACTCGGCCGTGCAGACCGCTGATAGCCACACCAGCCAGACGGTGCTGGCCGCCGACGAATCGACGATCGCCGGCGCAACGATCCAAAAGACCAGCAGCGGCGTCGAATTGGTGACGGTGACGCCCGCCGCGAATTCGGTGGTGCACAACGAGGAACTGGCCAACGGCGTGGCTTTCGCGCAGGAGCGCGCCGACCGCGAGGCGCGGCTGCAGCGGCCGCTGTTCGTCATGCCGACCAAGGGAATCTTCACGTCCGGCTTCGGGTACCGCTGGGGCGTCCTGCACGGCGGTATCGACCTCGCGAACTCGATCGGCACACCGATCCTGGCCGCGTCCGACGGCGTCGTGATCGACGCCGGCCCCGCCGCCGGGTTCGGCATGTGGGTAAAGCTGCGGCACGCTGACGGCACCGTGACGCTGTACGGCCACGTCAACACAGTCACGTGCAACATCGGCGAGCGGGTGATGGCCGGCGACCAGATCGCGACCATGGGCAACCGGGGCAACTCGACCGGGCCGCACCTGCACTTCGAGGTCCTGCTCAACGGCACCGACCGTACTGATCCGGTGCCGTGGCTGGCCAAACGCGGGATTAGCGTCGGCCCCTACTCCGGCTGACCCGGTGTCTTCCGACGAACCACAGAACGGCACGTCGGGCGAGCAGGGGGCACTCCCCCTTGAAGGGGAGGTACCCCCACCCGCCAGTGGGGAACCGCGAGTCTTCCGGGAGCCCAGCGCAGGAATTCCGATCGAGGACAATCCCCCCGACGACACCCGCACCGGGATCATTCGTCGCCACCCGACAGGGCCGATTCCCGAGCCGCTGAGCGACGACACCCGTACCAGCATCATCAGACGGCAGTCGTGGGGCCCGGGTCCGACCGATCCGGACGAGTCCGCGACGGGCATCGTCAGGGGCGTACGCGTGCGGATCGGAGGGCCGCCGCGCTCGCGCAGCAACGCCACCGCGGTGGCGGCATCGGCGGTCAGCATCATCAGCGGGTGGGCGACCTCGGTAGTCGCCACGGGACTGATCACCGGCTGGTGGCGCACCGACCAGTTGTTCTGCGTGGGCGTCGGGTTCCTGACCGCTGTGTTCGGAGCAACCACGATCACCGGCGTGGTGGGGCTGCTGCTGCGACGGCGCGTCGGCATCTTCCTGTCCGTCGTCGCCGCGGTGCTGGCACTGTTGATCTTCTCCGGCATCTTCATCGCCGGCGCACACATGGCAGGGGTGGTCAGGGCCTTTCCCGTGCTGCCGGTCGCGACGATCGTGCTCGCGGTGGCGCCTGCGACGTGGCGGTGGACGGAACCCGGGTAATTACAGCTTCTGTACCGGCGCGTGGTTGTGCATCAGCTTGACCCGTCCCGCGCTGCCGAAGTCGATCAGCGACATTGCCGACTCGCCCACGCCCGAGACCTCTTCCACACGCCCCAGGCCATATTTGTCGTGCGTCACCCTGTCGCCCGGCTCGAGGACCACCAGCGGCCGCTTACCCGCCGCGCCGCGCGACGGCGATGGCCGGGGCGCGCCGAACCGGCCCGCCCCGCTCACCGGCGCGCCGGGCGCCGGCGTCGGATCGGTGCGCCGCCAGTCGATGAGGTGCTCGGGAATCTCACGCAAAAACCGCGATTCCGGGTTCATCATCGGCTGACCCCACGACGACCGGACCTTCGCACGGCTCACGTAGAGGCGATGGCGGGCGCGCGTGATCCCGACATACGCCAGCCGCCGCTCCTCCGAGAGTTCCGTCGGATCGCCGAGTGCGCGCATGTGCGGGAACATGCCGTCTTCCCAGCCCGTGACGAACACGACCGGGAACTCCAGCCCCTTGGCGGTGTGCAGGGTCATCAGGGTCACCACGCCGGCGCCGTGCTCGGGAATCTCGTCGGCGTCAGCCACCAGCGACACCCGCTCCAGGAATGCGGCGAGGGTACCGGTGTCGGGCACGTCCTCATCTGCGGTGTCCTGCAACGCTTCGGCGTTGGCCAGATCGATGCTGAATTCGTGTGCAACGCTTACCAGTTCGTTGAGGTTATCCAGCCGCGCCAGGTCTTGGGGATCGTTGGACGCCTCGAGTTCGGCGCGGTATCCGGTGCGATTGAGGACGGCCTCGACCAGATCGCCGAGATCGTCGTCGAGGCGCGACCGCAGATCGTCAAGTATGTCGACGAACGCGGCGATGGCCTTCTCGGAGCGGGTGTTCAGCATCGGCACCGTGCCCTCGGCCGCCGCTTGCAGCGCGTCGGCGAAACTGGCCCCGGTGTTCTCGGCGTACACCGCCACACACGCCTCGGCACGATCGCCGATGCCGCGGCGCGGAGTGTTCAGGATGCGCCGCATGCTGACGGCGTCGCCCGGGTTGTCGAGCACCCGCAGGTAGGCGACGATGTCGCGAATTTCCCTGCGCTCGTAGAACCGAACGCCGCCGACCACCTTGTACGGGATGCCCGCCCGGATGAACACCTCTTCCAGAGAGCGGGACGAATTGTTGGTGCGATAGAACACGGCCACATCGTTATATGTGATGTCGCCGGAGCCGTCGGCGCCGTCGGCGAGGCGGTCGATTTCGCTTGCGACGAATCTGGCTTCATCGTGTTCGTTGTCGGCGACGTAGCCGGTAATCAGCTCCCCGTCGCCGGCGTCGGTCCACAGCCGCTTCTCGCGACGCCCGCTGTTGTACTTGATGACAGAGTTCGCCGCCGACAGGATGTTCTGCGACGACCGGTAATTCTGCTCCAGCAGAATCGTTTTCGCGTCGGGATAATCGCGCTCGAAGTCTTCGATGTTACGGATGGTGGCGCCGCGGAACGCGTAGATCGACTGGTCGGCGTCACCGACGACGCACAGCTCGGCGGGCGGGACCTCATCATCGCTGTCCGTGCCGGCCAGCTCACGCACCAGCACGTACTGGGCGTGGTTGGTGTCCTGGTACTCGTCGACGAGGATGTGCCGGAACCGCCGGCGATAGTACTGCGCAATCTGCGGAAAGCGCTGCAGCACGGCGACTGTCTCACCGATAAGGTCATCGAAGTCCAGCGCGTTCGCGGCGCGCAGGCGCCGCTGATACTCCGCATACGCTTGTGCGACTATGCGGTTCAAGTCACCGGCGTCGGAGTCCATCGCCAGGTTGGCGGCGGCCTGCTCGGGATCGATCAGCTCGTTCTTCAGGTTGGAAATGCAATTGGCCAGCAGCCGCGGCGAATACCGCTTGGTGTCCAGGCCCATGTCCTTGCCGATCATCAGCAACAGCCGCCGCGAGTCGTCGGCGTCGTAGATCGAAAAGTTCGAGTTCAGGCCGGGCAGCAGCGCGGCCTGATTGCGCAGAATCCGCACGCACATCGAGTGAAACGTCGACACCCACATAGAGAGCCCAGTGCGAGCGCCGATTAATCGCGCCACGCGTTCGCGCATTTCGGCGGCGGCCTTGTTGGTGAACGTAATCGCCAGGATCTGCCCAGGACCGACATCGCGGGCGGCGAGCAGGTAGGCGATTCGGCGGGTGAGCACCGCGGTCTTGCCGGACCCGGCACCGGCCACGATGAGCAGCGGCGACCCCTCGTGGAGCACCGCTTGGCGCTGCGGCGGGTTCAGGCCCTCGAGTAGTTCGTCGATCTGCGACTTGGCTTCTTGATCGGTGAGATGCGCGGTCATGTCTGCCCCAATTTACCGCCGTCCTGCGACATTTCTTTGCGCTGGCGCCGCCCGGGGTGGCACACTCAATCCGTGCTCTACGCGCAGCGATTTTTCTACGGGTACCGGTCGGCGGTACCCGTGGTGTAGCTGCACTTCAGAGCCCCGCGGTCCGCTTCTTTGATCCGGGGCTCGTCTGTTGTGTGAGGCCGGAAAAAGGAATGGTCCGCGAACCAGAAGAACCGACACACAGAGAAAAGGTGGAGCCTGCTATGACTATCGACACGACTGTCGAGACGACTACCGAGACGACTATCGAGACCGAACCGCGACCCGACATCGACGATCTGCGCCATGAGATCGACAGGCTGGACGCGACGATCCTCGCCGCCGTCAAACGCCGCACCGAGGTATCCCAGGAAATCGGCCGAGCGCGGATGGCGTCCGGCGGAACCCGCCTGGTGCACAGCCGCGAGATGAAGGTCATCGAGCGCTACAGCGAGCTCGGCCCGGAGGGCAAGGACCTCGCGATGCTTCTGCTGCGCCTGGGCCGCGGCCACCTCGGGCGCTGACGGAAACGCGTTAGCTGAGCGCCTGCAGTAGCCATGGCGTCAGCCACTTCACGGCTTCGGCCGTGGGATGCACGCCGTCGCTGCGCATCTTGATGCCGTCGACCTTCGTGGTGTACCCGCCCCAAGGCCCGAGTTTCTTGTTGAGGTCCAGCACGCCGGCGTTGTGATACTGCGCTACCACGTTGCGCAGCAACGTGTTCCAGTCGTCGATGCGATCCGGCTGATCCTCGGGATACAGGCTCCCGTCCGGCTTCTCGGCGCGCCGGTTGTAGGGCTCGGTCGTCACGATCACGCGAGCTCCGGTGGAGCCCAGGACCTCGATGGCATGGCGCAACTCACCGGTGAGATAGGCGTCGAACGGGGGATCTCCGACGTGGGTCCACCGTCCGTCGTGCACCCGGTCGATGGTCTCCCAGCGCCCGACGACCAACAGCACCACGTTCGGGCGGTCGTTGGCGACCTGGCCGGCCCATCTGCTCGGCCACGTCTCGCATTCCGGCTTCGGATTGCCCGACTCGGCCGAATACCGAAACGGGCCGCCACGGACGACGCCACAACCCACGAGGGTGTGGTTGACGAAGGTGAACCCCGGCGTCGGCGAGAGATAGCGCATCAACGTCCACCCCACCGAGTCGCCGAACACCGACACGACACGGCCGCGGTTCGCGTTCTGCTGTTGCGCGACCATCACCGACCGCTCCTGGGGCGACTGCCCGACGAGCGCGGCCGTCGACACGTCGCTGTCGTCGGGCGGGGTCGTGACCGGCACGACCACCACAGTCACCGCAATCGCGGTGGCTACGGTGGCGCCGGCCAACGACAACAACGGCACGCGCACCGGCCGCCAGCGCCGGATGGGCTGTTCGACCAACCACCACGACGCCGCGGCCAGCGCGAGGGTGGCGAGGCAGCGAACCGCGAACAGCGAAAGGCCGGTCCATCCGGTGCGCTCCCCGTTGAGCGCCAGGAAGACCGGCCAGTGCCACAGGTAGACGCCGTACGAGATCGCGCCGAGCGCGACCAGCGGCCGCCACGCCAGCAGCTTCGCAGCCGGGCCTTGCTGGTCAACGGCCACCGGGCCGATCACCGCGGCGGCCGTGAGTGCGACCACGATCAGCATGCCGTGGCGGAACTGGCCGGCACTGCCGGTGGCGTAGTGGGCGCCCGCCAGCAAACCTGCGATGCCGAGCACGGGCACGAGGCGGGTCAGCCGTCTGACCCATTGCGACCTGATCAGGCAACGCCCTGCCGTCAGCGCCGGCCAGTCCGTCACGAAAAGCGCCGAGGACGCCGCGCCGATCAACAGCGCCTGGGCCCTGGTGTCGGTGCCGAAGTAGACCCGGTCGAGCGTGCTGTCCGACACCAGGGCGACGGACGCGGCCGCGGATGCGATCGCGCCCGCGGCGGCGAGCGCGAACACGGCGCGGTGAACGGTGTTCTGCATGACCAACCGACGCCGCCGCCGTGCGACCGCGGCCAAAAGCGCCGCCACAGCGATCAGCAGAAGCGGCCAGATGAAGTAGTACTGCTCCTCCACACCCAGCGACCAGGTGTGTTGCAGCGGAGACGGCATGCCCCCCTGGGTGAAGTAATCCGTCTTTTGCGCGACGAAGCTCCAGTTCGCGACCCAGGCGAACGCCGCGACGGCGTCATCGCGCAGCCGGGCGACGGAATCGGACGGAAACATCCGGCTGGCGATCGCGACGGCCAGCACCATCACGACCAGCGCGGGCAGCAGGCGCTTCGCGCGGCGGCGCCAGAATCCGGGCACATCGATCCGGCCGGTGTAGTCCAGCTCGTCGAGCAGCAGTGACGTGATCAGAAAGCCGCTCAGGACGAAGAAGACGTCAACGCCGATGAACCCACCCTGCACGCCGGGGATACCGCCGTGGCTGACCAGCACGAGCGCGACCGCCACCGCGCGGATGCCATCCAGCGCGGGGATCGAAGCCCGTCGGCGCGGCCGTCGGCGCGGTCGAACTGCTTGCGGCGCAACGCGATTAGCGCACGCTCGACCGTCGCGATTATCGTCCACCGCGAGAAGTCTAAGCGCCGCGAGCTCGTTCGGAGGGTTGCGCGCGGCCGGGGTGTCGCGGGGCTGTGAATTCGGCTACTTCGGCAACGCGATGTACTTGGTTTCGAGGTACTCCTCGATGCCTTCGAAACCGCCTTCGCGGCCGAAACCCGACTCCTTGACGCCGCCGAACGGCGCGGCCGGATCCGAGATCACGCCGCGGTTCACGCCGACCATGCCCGACTCGATCGACTCCGACACCCGCAGAGCGCGGTCCAGCGATTTCGTGTAGATGTAGGCGGCCAGGCCATATTCGGTGTTATTGGCCGCGGCGACGCCCTCCTCCTCGGCGTCGAAGCCGGTGATCGGCGCCACCGGACCGAACACCTCCTCGTCCAGGATGCGGGCGTCGGGCGGCACGTCGATCAGGACGGTCGCAGGGTAGAAGTGGCCCGGCCCGGCGGGGGCTTTTCCGCCGATCGCGACCGTCGCCCCGCGCGAGACCGCATCGTCGACCAACTCCTCGACCTTCTGTCGCTGCTTCGCGTTGATCAGCGGGCCGAGGGTGGCCGCGGCGTCGAGCCCGTTGCCCAGCGTGAACTCGCTCATCCGCTTGACCAGCTTCTCGGTGAACTCCGCACGGACCGAGTTGGCGATGTGGAACCGGTTGGCCGCGGTGCACGCCTCGCCGCCGTTGCGCATCTTCGCCAGGATGGCCCCCTCGACCGCGGCGTCGACGTCGGCGTCATCGAAGACCACGAACGGCGCGTTGCCACCCAGCTCCATCGACATCCGCAGCAGCTTGTCGGCACCCTGCTTGACCAGTCCCTTGCCAACGCCGGTGGACCCGGTGAACGTCAGCTTGCGCAGGCGCCCGTCGTCGATCAACGCCGAGGTCACCGAGCCGGGATCGGTGGTGGGCAGCACCGAAAGCACGCCCTTTGGCAGGCCGGCCTGGTCCATCAGGCTGGCCAGCAGCAGCATCGTCAGCGGCGTCTCCTGCGCCGGCTTGACGACCATCGTGCAGCCCGCGGCCATCGCGGGTCCGATCTTGCGGGTGCCCATCGCCAGCGGGAAGTTCCACGGCGTGATCGCGTAGCACGGGCCGACCGGCTGCTTGGTGACGAGGATGCGCCCGGTGCCTGCCGGGGCCGGGGTGAAGCGGCCGTGGATGCGGACCGCCTCCTCCGAGAACCACCGGAAGAACTCGGCACCATAGGCGGCCTCGCCCTTGCTCTCCGGCAGGATCTTGCCCATCTCGAGCGTCATCAGCGTGGCGAGGTCGTCGGCGCGGGCGGTGAGGGTCTCGAACACCGACCGCAGGATCTCGCCGCGGGTGCGCGGCGGCGTGGCCGCCCACTCGGGTTGCACCGCCGCGGCCGCGTCCAGCGCCGTGATCGCGTCGCCGGCCGTGGCGTCGGCAACGGAGGCCAGCACATGGTCGTCGGACGGGTCGAACACGTCGAAGGTCTTGGGGCCGGACCGTTCCTCACCGCCGATCCACAAACCGGTGGGGACGGACGACATCAGCTTGGCGTTATCCATACTCAACCATTTACCCCTTTGGCCTCCGGCCCGCACTAGGGTCGGAAAGATGACCGCTGAAATCGCCCAAATCCCGGATATCACCGCCTCATCGGCGTGGAATGCCCTGCAGCGTCATCACGACCAGATCGCCACCAAAGACCTGCGCGAGTTCTTCGCCGAAGACCCGGCACGGGGCACCGAACTGACCCTCAGCGTCGGCGATCTCTACATCGACTACAGCAAGCACCGGGTGACGCGCGAGACGCTGTCGTTGCTCCTCGATCTGGCCAGAGCCGCGAACCTGGAACGTCATCGCGACGACATGTTCGCCGGTGTGCACATCAACACCTCCGAAGACAGGGCGGTGCTGCACGTCGCGCTGCGGATGCCCAGGGGCACCGAGCTGATCGTCGACGGCCAGGACGTGGTCTCCGACGTGCACGAGGTGCTGGACCGGATGGGTGACTTCACCGACCGGCTGCGCAGCGGCGAGTGGCGGGGCGCCACCGGCGAGCGGATCACAACGGTGGTCAACATCGGCATCGGGGGTTCCGACCTCGGGCCCGTGATGGTGTATGACGCGTTGCGGCACTACGCCGATGCCGGCATCTCGGCGCGGTTCGTCTCCAACGTCGACCCCGCCGACATGGTGGCCGCGCTCGACGGGCTGGACCCCGCGAAGACGCTGTTCATCGTTGCGTCGAAGACGTTCTCGACGCTCGAGACGCTCACGAATGCGACGGCCGCGCGCCGGTGGCTGGTCGATGCGCTCGGTGACGCTGCGGTGTCCAAGCATTTCGTCGCGGTGTCAACCAACAAGAAGCTCGTCGACAGTTTCGGCATCAACACCGACAACATGTTCGGATTCTGGGACTGGGTCGGCGGCAGGTATTCGGTGGACTCGGCGATCGGGCTGTCCGTGATGGCGGCGATCGGGCGGGAGAGGTTCGCCGAGTTCCTCGCGGGCTTCCACACGGTCGACGAACACTTCAGGACCGCTCCGCTGGACGCGAATGCGCCTGTGCTGCTCGGGCTCATCGGTATCTGGTACAACGACTTCTTCGGTGCCGAGACGCGTGCGGTGCTGCCGTATTCCAACGACATGGCCCGCTTCGCGGCGTATCTGCAGCAGCTGACAATGGAGTCCAACGGCAAGTCGGTCCGCGCCGACGGCACGCCGGTGACCACCAGTACGGGCGAAATCTTCTGGGGCGAACCGGGAACCAACGGCCAGCACGCGTTTTACCAGCTGCTGCACCAGGGCACACGGCTGATTCCCGCCGACTTCATCGGGTTCAGCCAACCCACCGACGACCTGGCCACCGCGGACGGCCGCGGTAGCATGCACGACCTGCTGATGAGCAACTTCTTCGCGCAGACCCAGGTCTTGGCGTTCGGTAAGACCGCGGCCGAGATCGCCTCTGAGGGAACGCCTCCCGCGGTCGTGCCGCATAAGGTGATGCCCGGCAACCGGCCGTCGACGACCATCCTCGCGACGCAGCTGACCCCGTCGGTGGTGGGTCAGCTGATCGCGCTGTACGAGCACATCGTGTTCACCGAGGGCGTGATCTGGGGTATCGACTCGTTCGACCAGTGGGGAGTCGAACTCGGCAAGACACAGGCGAAGGCACTGCTGCCGGTGATCACCGCCGACGAGTCACCGGCGAAGCAATCCGACAGCTCGACCGACGCGCTGGTGCGCCACTACCGGGAGGCGCGCGGCCGGGCCGGGTGATCTCGGCGGAATCAGGCGAACAGCTTGGCCAGCCGCGGCGGCACCACCTTCATCAGCGCCACCAACGGCAGCCACGGCCAGGCCGGAACGACCGCATATCCGCGTTCGCGTTCGATCGCGTTGACCAACGCCTTGACTCCGGTCTCGTTGTCGATCATCAGCATGGTGTTCTCGGCCTTCGCGGTCATCTCGGACTCGATGTAGCCCGGTTCGAGCACAGTGATCTTGATGGGTCCCTTCGGGAACTGCGCCCGCAGCGACATCCCCAGCGACGACACCCCGGCCTTGCTCGCGGAGTAGGCGGCCTTGATGCCCGGCACACCCTTGTTGGCAGCCACCGACGAGATCAACACCAAGTGGCCCGAGCCCGACTTCTGAAACATCTCGATCGCGGTCTCGATCTGCACCAGCGCGGCGACCAGGTTCGTCTCGATGGTGGCCTTGTTGGCCCACAGCTTGCCGCCGCCCAGCGGCCACCCCTTGCCGATACCGGCGTTGACGATCACGCGGTCGATGCCGCCAAGCTGATCGGAGAGCTCCGCGAACACCTTGGGCACCTGTTCGTGGTCGTTGACATCGAGCTCGGCGACGGCAATCCGGATGCCCGGGTGGCCGGCGGTCAGCTCGGCCCTGAGCTCGTCGAGACGGTCGGTGCGGCGCGCGCATAACGCGAGGTCGCGGCCGTCAGCGGCGAACGCCCGCGCCATGCCTGCGCCGAGGCCGGAGCTGGCACCGGTGATCAGGATCTTCTGGCGAGTCACGCCGACAGCGTATCTACTTGAGCAGGCGCGACAGCCGCCGGTCGGCCAACGCCTTGCCACCCGTCTGGCAGGTCGGGCAGTACTGAAATGACTTGTCGGCGAATGAGACTTCGCGGACGGTGTCACCGCAGACCGGACACGGCAGCCCGGTACGGTCGTGAACCCTTAACCCCGAACGCTTTTCGCCCTTCAATGTCGCGGCCTGCTGGCCCACCGAACGGCTCACCGCGTCCGTCAGCACGGACACCATCGCGTCATGCAACCCGGACAACTGCGCAGACGTCAGCTTGGATGCCGTCGCGAACGGCGACAACTTGGCGACGTGAAGGATCTCGTCGCTGTACGCATTGCCGATCCCGGCGATCACCTTCTGGTCGGTGATCACCGTCTTCAGCCGGCCGTTGTTTTTGGCCAGCAGCCCGGCGAGGTCCTCAGGGGACAGCTCCAGCGCGTCGGGGCCCAGCGCGGCGATACCGGGGACCGTCGCCGGGTCGTCGACGAGCCACACGGCCAGCCGCTTCTGCGTGCCCGCCTCGGTGAGATCGAACCCGGTCGCGTCCTCGAGGACCAGCCGGAAGGCCAGCGGGCTCTTCCCCGGCCTGAGCGGCTTGGCCGGTATATCGGTCCGCCAGCGCAGCCAGCCCGCCCGCGCGAGGTGCATGACCAGGTGCAGGTCACCCGAACCAGCGACGCCGGCAGCACTGTCGGGGCCAGCGACGACAGCGGCGCAGCGCAGATCCAAGAACTTGCCGTGCCGGCTGACCTCGGTTATCGCGCGACCGGACAGCGCCGACAGCGGCGGATCGAAGGTCTTCAGCGCCGCGAACGAGGCAGCCTCGGCCCGCGCGATGACGCGACCGCTCGCATGTTCGCGGAGGAAGACCGCGAGCGCTTCCACCTCCGGCAGTTCCGGCATGCCTATCAGTCTAAATGAGCAGGTCGAAGAACTCGCCCAGGTGAGCCGACCGAGAACGAGGTAAGCAGAGCTAGGTAAGCAGATCGGAGAAGGCGGCGATGCTGTCG
>Ga0209006_10001811_pt1 | contig 19328 bp, 16 predicted proteins | sample JacPin_JW_Ref_O2_FD_188567 | JGI IMG/M metagenome (GOLD analysis project Ga0209006, IMG submission 188567) | Forest soil microbial communities from Algoma, Ontario, Canada - Jack Pine, Ontario site 1_JW_Ref_O2 (SPAdes) (version 2) | ecosystem: Environmental > Terrestrial > Soil > Boreal...
CGTTCCATGTCGCGCTTGCTGTCCTTCTCGCGCAGCGTCTGGCGCTTGTCGTAGAGGTCCTTGCCGCGCGCTAGCGCGATCTCGACCTTGGCGTGGGCGCCGGAGAAGTAGATGCGCGTGGGCACCAGCGTGAGACCTCGTTCGGCGGCGCGCGCGGCGATGCGGTCGATCTCACGGCGGTGCAGCAGCAGCTTGCGCGGGCGCTCGGGATCGTGGTTTTCGCGCGAGGCGGGACCGTAGGGCGGGATGTGTACGGAGTACAGCCACAGCTCGCCGTTCTGGACGGCTGCGTAGCCGTCCTTCAGCTGCGCGCCGGAGGTCCGCAGCGCCTTCACCTCGGTGCCCTCGAGCACGATGCCGCACTCCAGACGCTCGAGCAGCTCGTAGCGATAGGAGGCGTAGCGGTTGGACGCAACGTCCCCCGCCCCCACCTTGCGCTTGCCCTTGCCCTTTGCCACGGTGATCCGAGCCTAGCGGTCGAGTTTGATGGGCTCCGCCCTGACGGGCTCCGCTGCGGGGTTCGTAGTTCCCGTCAGCCGGCCGGCGTCAGGTCCACGCGGCCACGGATCGAGTCCACGCGATTGACGCGCACCTCGACGGTCTCGCCGAGGCGCAGCGTGGCGCCGGTGCGTTCGCCCTGCAGGATCGTGCCCTGCTCGTTGAGCTCCCACCACTCGCGCCCGCCATCGCGCTCCGCGCGTGCCTGGCGGCCGCCACCCCCACCCCGCTGCGGGCCGACATCGCGTGCACGCCTGCGCGCGTCACGGCCGGTCTCGGCGCCGGCGTTCGCGGCTGCGCCGGCGACGGGCGCCCTCAGCAGGCGCACGGGGAGCATGCCCTCGAACGACGCGGCGTCCAGAGCGCCGGGCGCCCCCTCCGCCACGTCGCTGCGACCGTCCGCTCCCATGGCAGCGTCGGCCTGCACCCCAAAGGCGATGAACGCGCCGGCTGAGATCAACCCGGTGATCTCGCCGGCAAACAGCTGCTCGTGGCCCTGCTGGTAGAGCAGCCGCTCGAGCGCGAAGCAGCGCGCGACGTCGTCGGCGTCGCGCTCGACGATCATCGCGTCGCGCTCGCGCTCTGATGTCCACGCCCCCAGCTCGACGAGCTCTCCGGCGCGGGGCGCACGCTCGCCGCCGCCGACCGCTGACAGCAGCGCGCGGTGGCAGACGATGTCGGGGTAGCGGCGGATGGGCGAGGTGAAGTGGCAGTAGTTGGCCGAGCGCAGTCCCGCGTGGCCGATGTTCTTGGGCGAGTAGTAGGCCTGCTTGAGCGAGCGCAGCACGAGCGAGCTGAGCGCCTGGCGCCCATGGCCGGTTTGACGCACGTGCTGCTCGACGCGCCTAGACATCTCCGCAAGCAGCTCTGCCGCCTGCGTGGAGGACATGTGCTCCGGCAGTGGCGGCGTGGGCACCTCCAACGAGGCGAGCTGATCGGCGAGGCGCTCGACGCGCTCGGGGTCGGGGCGCTCGTGGACGCGGTATAGACAGGGCACCGAGCGCTGGAAGAGCAGCGTGGCGACGGCTTCGTTGGCGGCGATCATGAGGTGCTCGATCAGCCGGTGGGACTCGGTCTGCACGCGCCCGAGGATGCCCACGACGTTGCCGCGCTCGTCGAACTGGAACTCAGGCTCCTCCGATTCCACCACCAGTGCCCCCGCATGCTCGCGCTCGCGCTGCAGCTCGGCGGCAGCATGGCGGGCAGCGCGCAGCGGCTCACCCCACGGCTCGGCGGCGGACTCGGTGCCGGCGAAGATGCGATCGACCTGCTCGTAGTCCAGGCGTGCGTCGGAGCGGATCAGCGAGCGGTAGAAGGCGGCACGGGCGACGATCGAGCCGTGCAGCTCCATCTCCACGGTGACGGCCGCGCGATCCACGCCCGGGCGCAGCGAGCAGGCGTCGCTGGAGAGCACATGCGGGAGCATCGGCTCGACCGCGCCGGGCACGTACACGCTGGTGGCCCGCCTGTGCGCCTCGCGGTCGAGCAGCGATCCCTCAGCGACGTGCGCGGCGACGTCGGCGATGTGCACCCAAACCCGGATCCCTGCCGACCCCGTCGCACCGTCCGCGTCGATCGGCTCCGCGGAGACAGCGTCGTCGAAGTCGCGGGCGCTCGAGGGGTCGATCGTGAACGTGGGCAGCGAGCGCAGGTCGCGGCGATCCTCGCCCGGGGAGTCGCTGACGCGCTGCGCTGCAGCGGCGGCCTCGCTCTCGACGTTGGCGTGAAAGCCGCGCGCGAGGCCGCGGTCGAGCATCAGCGCCTCAATCACATCCCGAGCGACGTCGGGGCGCCCGAGCGCGCGCAGCACGCGCACGCTCGCGCCGGAACCGCGCCCGGCGCGCTGCGCGAGCACCAGCTCGCCGGCTGACACCTTGACGCTGCCGCCGCGACCGGAGCGCGCGGGTGCGAGCGTAAGCCGGGAGCCCGATCCTCCACGCGCGGGCCTGCTCGCTTGATCGCGTGGCGGAAACAGCGGCTCGGCTGTGAGGAAGCGACCGTTGCGCTGCACGACCGCCACGAATGCGTCTGCGGGTGCGGGACCATGCTGTGTGGCACGCCTCTGCGAGGCGCCCTTGGCACTGCGTGTGCTGCGCCCCCGCGGGCTGGGGCGGCTCACTTCACTTTGGCTGCGAGCGTGCTCAGCGCGACTTCCAGGCCGCGGTTGGTGTCCACCGCGTTGCTCGGCACGCGCACTTCCGGGATCACGCCGGCCCCTTGTTTGACGCCGCCGCCGCCGAGGTTGCGCCCGTTTGGCGTGAAGTACTCACCGACGGTGATGTCCAGTGCGCCGCCGTTGGAGAGCGCCTGCTCCTCCTGGAAGACGCCCTTGCCGAACGTGTGCGTGCCGACGACGGTCGCGCGATGGTGGTCCTGCAGTGCGGCGGTGACGATCTCCGAGGAGGACGCAGTGTCGGCGTCGACGAGCACGACCATCGGGATCGAGGAGGAGATCGAGTCGCCCGTGGCCACGAGCACCTGCGTGGGTACCTCGCGCCCGCGGGTGGTGACGATCGTCTGGCCCTTGGGGATGAAGATGCTGGCGATCAGCTGCGCTTCCTCTACGAGCCCGCCGCCGTTGTCGCGCAGGTCGAACACGAGGCCGCGCGCGCCTGCCTGCAGCTCGTGCTCGACGGCCTGGCGCACTTCGGAGTGCGAGCCGACGCTGAAGCTGGCGAGCGCGACGACGCCGAGCTTCACGCCGTGGAAGGTCTTGGTGGCGGATTCCACGACCGGCTCGGAGACGACCGCACGGGTGATCTTCACTTCGTGCAGGCTCGGACGTTTGGCATTGGCAGCGGCGGGCTGCTGGATCCCCAGCTGCACGTCGGTTCCGGGCAGTCCCCTGATCAGCGACGTAGCGGCGTCAGCGGAGAGGGGGGCGAGCTTGCGGCCGTTGACGGCGACGATCACCTCACCGGCCTTCAGACCGGCACGGGCCGCCGGCGAGGAGTTGAACACGCGCTCGATCAGCAGCCCGTGCTCGACCAGCTGCGTGCCCACGGCCACGCCGATGCCCGTGAAGTGCGGCGGCGCGGTGAATTCGTGGTATTCGCTCGGCGTGAGGTAATGCGAGAAGCGGTCGCCGAGGCTGGCGACGAGTCCTGAGATCGACGCGTCGTCGAGCTTGCTCGTGGGGATCGGGCGGTAGTAGTCGTCGGCGATCCGCTGGATCGCTTCGTCGACGACGGCTGTCTTGGGGCTGGATACGAACGCGCTGCGCAGGAAACCGGGCAGGTCTTCGGGGTGCCCGCCGAACCACAGGCCGAGCGCGAGCAGACCGAGCACCGCGAGGACGAGCGCGAGCGCGAGCGGTTGGCGGCTTGAGGTGCGCATGAGCCCGGCGCAAGCGTAGTGCAGGCGTGCGCGAGCGCCCGCCGGTCGCAACCCGCCCCGCGGCGAGGAACGTTCTAGGGTGAGGCCATGACCAACGTTATTACGAGCACTGTGGAGTCCAACGGGCTGCCGATCCATCGAATCGAGCTGCCCGGCACACGCGCGCTGACCGTCCTCGTGGCGTTTGACGCGGGCGCGCGCAACGAGCGCCCGGAGGAGAACGGGATGGCGCACTTCCTGGAGCACCTGGTGTTCAAGGGCGGTGAGCTGTACCCCACGTACAAGCACGTCAACGAGACGGCGGAGCGACTGGGCGGGGTCCTGAACGCGTACACCAGTCACGACCTGGTGGCCTTTCACATCACCGTCCGTGCGGAGAGCGCCCCGCAGGCGATCGACCTCCTGACCGACTTCGTGGGACGCCCGCGGCTGGACGCCGAGGAGCTGGACCGCGAGCGCGGCGTCGTGATCCAGGAGATCAACCGCGCCTACGACCAGCCCTCCACGGTGGCGGAGTACCTGATCGACCGCGCGGCGTTCGGAGATCACCCGCTGGGACGCACGGTGCTGGGGCCGGAGGAGAACCTCCGCAGCTTCACGCGCGAGGGCATCGTGGCCTTCCGCGAGCGTCGCTGGGCCGGCTCGCGCGGCGGCGCGTTCCTGGCGGGCAACCTCGAGCACCTCCCCTCCGAGGATGAGCTGCAGGAGCTTTTCGCGCGCTTCCCCGCCCTACCGGAACCCGAACCATACGTGCCGGCGCCTGAGTTCGCGCCGCAGACGCTGGTGGAGGAGCGCGACACCAACCAGTCGCACCTGCGCATGATCTACCGCCCCGACGTGGGCGTCAGAGACCTGCGCGACCGCGCCGCGCTGTCGATCTACTCGACGCTGCTGGGCGGCTCGATGGGCTCGCGACTGTTCGAGGAGATCCGCGAGAAGCGCGGACTGTGCTACTCGGTCTACGCGATCGACCACACCTTCGCCGACGTGCCGGTCCTGCAGCTGGGCTCGGGCCTGGAGTCGGCGAAGTGCATCGAGGCCTACACGCGCATGCGTGAGATCGTGGATGAGCTGCGCGACGATGGCCCCACCGAGGAGGAGGTCCAACGCGCACGCGCATATACGGCCGGCCGATTGGTGTTGGGATTCGAGAACACCAATGCGGTCGCGCGCTTCGCGGCCAACCAGCGCATCGTGTTCGGCAAGTACATCGACCCGGACGAGGCGATCGCGGCGCTCGACGCGGTCACCTTCGATCAGGTCCGCGAGGTGGCAGCCAGCGTGGCGGACGAGCTGGCGGTGGCGTGCGTGGGACCCCACGCAGCCGAGGAGTTCTGAGCCTCAACCTCCCGCTGGCAGATTCGCCGCGACCTCACGCTCGATCTGCCGCTCCTCGCCCAGCACGAACGGAACCACGGCTAGCGCCGCCGCGGTGAGGGCAGCGGCGATCCAGAAGGCGAGATGGTAGCCGCTGGTGAGCGACGCGGCGGTGGCATGGCCCTGCGCGATCAGACGGCTGCTGCGCGCCGTGGAGAGCGTTGCGAGCACCGCCAGACCAAGCGCGCCGCCGACCTGTGCGGTGGTGTTGACCAGCCCGGAGGCCAGGCCCGCGTCCTGCGGCTGGGCGCCGGACATGGCGACGTTCATCAGGGCGGGGAAGCACACGCCGGCGCCTAGACCCAGCAACAGCATCGAGGGCAGCACGTGCGCGAGGTAGCTGCCGCGAACGGGCGCCTGAGTGAGGAGGACGAGGGCGAGCATGATCAGAACGAGGCCTGGCGCGAGCAGGTTGCGCGCGCCGAAGCGCGTGATCAGCCGCTCTGAGTAGCGGATCGAGAGCGTGCCCATCGTGACCGAGACCGGTAGGAACGCGAGCCCGATCTCCAGGGCGTCGTAGCCGAGCACGCGCCGCAGGTACAGCGCGCCGAGAAAGAACACGCCAAACATGCCCGCGACAGACAGCACCTGGATGACGTTCGCGGAGGCGACGTTGCGCGAGCGGAAGATGCGCAGCGGCACGAGCGGCTTGCGCGCCGTCGACTCGCGCGCGAGGAAGCCGAGCAGCAGCGCGAGCGAGACGCCGCCGAGCGCCAGCGTGCGCCCGGCGCCCCAGCCGTCTTCGGCTGCGGGCTTGACGATCGTGTAGACGCCGAGCATCAGCGCCGCGGTGATCAGCACCGCGCCGGGCACGTCTGCACCCTCGTGCAGGCCGATGCCGGCGTCGTGCTCGAGCAGGCGCGCGGCGAACACGGCGGTGGCGATACCGATGGGGATGTTCACGAAGAAGATCCAGTGCCAGTCGATCGACTGCGTGATCACGCCTCCGGCGAGCAGCCCCACGGAACCACCGGCGGAGGCGACGAACGCGTACACGCCGATCGCCTTGGCCTGCTCGCGCGGCTCGGGGAACATCGTCACGATCATGCCCAGGATCACCGCCGAGGTCATCGCGCCGCCGATGCCTTGCACGAAGCGCGCGACGATCAGCGCGGACTGGCTGTCGGCGAGGCCGCACGCGAGCGAGGCCGTCGTGAACAGGCCGATGCCGGCGAGGAAGACCCGCCGGCGCCCGATCAGATCGCCGAACCGACCGGCCAGCAGCAGCAGGCCACCGAAGGAGATCAGGTAGGCGTTGACGACCCATGCGAGGCTCGACGTGGAGAAGCGCAGGTCGCTCTGGATGGACGGCAGCGCGACGTTGACGACCGTCACGTCGAGCACGATCATCAGCATCCCCACGCACAGGACGTACAGCGCGACCCATCGCCGCTCGTCGGCGGCCGCCCCGCTCACAGGCCCGTTCCGGCGCTCTCGAGGAGATAGTCGCCGAGCGCGCCGATCATCGCGTTGGTGCCGTGCTCGCGCTGCTCGGGCGTGTCGTGCCCGTCGAGATACACGCCGTGCTCGGTAAGCGTCAGGCGAGAGCCCTCGCCGTGCGTCTCGATCTCAACGGTGGCCAGCGACACGGAGATGCGCACGTCGTTGTGATGCATGTCGTAGGCGTGGATGATCCGCTTGCCGGGGACGATGTCCTGGTAGACGGAGTCGAAGCTGAACCTCGACTCGTCGCCGGCCTGGACGACCATGTGCTCGCGTCCGCCGACGCGGAACTCCAGCGAGTACTCGCCCTTCTCTGCGGGGCCGAACCACTTCGCCTTGGCGGCGGGATCGGCCCACGCGTCGAACACCCGCTGCGGGGAGGCCTCATATGTCCGCTCGATCACGAACGTGGAGTGTGTCGTCGACCGCTCGCCTGCGGCCTGGTCGATGCTGCTCACTGGTCTCTCCCTTGCATTGGTTGATTGGTTTGATCCTGATCCTCGGCGAGATACGCGCCGAGCTGGTCGAAGCTCTGCTCCCAGAAGGTGCGTCGATCGGCGATCCATCGCTCGGCGAGGCGCAGCGCAGCCGGCTCGACCGTGCACGTGCGCACCCGGCCGAGCTTCTGCGAGCGCACCAGCCCGCTGGCCTCGAGCACATGCAGATGCTGGACGACAGCCGGCAGCGACATCGCCAGCGGTCGCGCGAGCTCGCTCACGGAAGCGGGCCCACGCGTGAGGCGATCGACCATCGCCCGCCGGCTGGCATCACCCAGCGCCTGGAACAGCAGGTCGATCTCTCGCTCGGCGGGCTCGTATTGCTTAAGCACTCACTTAACTATTAGCACACGCCCGCGAATGCCGCGCCGCGAGCGCAGCCTCCAAGCGACGAGCCCTATGATCGGATGTGGCCGGAGGCAGCGCAGCGCGCGGCGCCCCGGCCCGCGCACACACGTACGGGCCAGGGCAGGCAGCTACAGCAGCTTCGCGGCTAGATCCCCGCTCCGTATTTGCTGCAGGTGGCAGCGAACGACGGGTTGGGGCTGGCGCTGAGCTGGTTCAGCACGTTCTGCATCACCGGCGAGTCCTCGAACATCCCGATGTGAGCCACGGGGTCTTTCGGGCACTGGTTCTGGATCGTGATGTTGGTCACGTTCGACCCGCTGAGGAACGCGTTGGTGTAGGGCGTGACGACCTCGTCGTGCGTCGTCTCGATCACCACGTAACGCGGACCGGACACGGTGTCGCCGCCTTCGAACGTCTTCTTCTCGAACGCCGAGCCGACCTCCTGTTCCGCCAGCGACGGCGCACCGATCGCTTCGATGAACGTGTTCACGAGAAGCGTCGCAAACGGGAAGTTTTCGATCAACTTCGTGATGCCGTCGAGCGTCGTGCCGTGGTTGCTGGGGGCGAGCCCGATGAACGTGTTCACTTTGGATGCGCCACCCAGGTACTTGAGGTAGTAGTTGGGCATCATCCCTCCCTGCGAGTGACCGACGAGATCGACCTGTGAGGCTTTCGTCTGCGAGATCACTTTGTTGACGAACGTCTTCAGTTCTTCCGCGGACTGGGTGATGTGGCCGAGCGCGTCGACGTTGCCGAACAGCCCCGAGAGGATCGTCTCGCCGTAGTTGAACGCATACACGCAGTAGCCCGCGTTGGCGAGCAGCGGCGCGAGCGTCACCCAGTTGGACCCCTCGTCGGCGAACGTGGCGTGTACGAGCACCACCGGGTAGGGGTGCGCGGCGCTGGGTTTGCAGCCGTTGTTGCCGCCGCTCAGCGCGGTCGGGTCCCACGTCTCGTTCCAAGCGCCTTCCACCAGCGCTGCGCTTTCGTAGGGCACGTACAAGCTCGCGCTCGCGCCTGCGGGCGCGGCGATCAAGGCGACTCCCATCGCGGCCATCACCGCGATCACGACCAGGCCTCTGCTCTTCAGCATGACTTTCCTCTTTCCCTCAACCAGTTTGACCGCCGGGAAGCCCCGGCGGCTCAGCTCCGAGCTCTCCCCTCGGCACGAACCGCTTCAGCGCCAACGTAATCCAGCAGGGCGCAGCATGTCAACAGTTGGCTCTGTCTCAGAGGCCCTTACCTGCGCACATCCGTGCCGGCGAGCGCGATCAGACGCCGAGCGCGCGCAGTCGCGCGACGGCCGGGTCCTCGACGCCGACGATCTGAGCGATCCACGCGAGCGCATCCTGCACGTTCATCTCCCCCATCTCGAGCATCTCCTCGATGTCTGCCCAATCCTTGGTGCGGCTGATCAGAGACTTGAAGACGGCGAGCGTCGTGCACCCGACTACGGGAATCGAGATCCCGGCGAACGGGACCATGCGCACTCCCCGTTCGACCTGCTGGTGAAACGGGTGAGCGTTGAGGAAGACGTCCACGGGGGTGTCCTCCCACCACAGCCGCACCTGCCCTTCGGTTTCCGCGCTCGACAGCTCCTCAGCGCTCCTGGCGACCCCCTCGGGAAGCGCTGCGAGGACCTCGCCGGCACGTTGCGGCGCGACGAACACGTTGACGTCCAGATCGCGGGTACCACGCGGCTCGTGGGTGCAGTAGGCAAGCGCGATCGCACCACCGAAGGCGTGACGCAGGCCGACGGCGTTCAGCGCAGCGTGGATCGCCAGCAGCCGTTCGGCGAGGACGCTCATGCAGCAGGCCGAGCGAGCGACGGGTAGGTGAGCGGCCCGCGCGGGCGTTGCGGGAGCAGCTCGGCCAGATCTAGCACCTGCTCGAGAATCGCACCTGCCCGATCGACGTCGAGCCTGCGGAGCCGCTGGTCCGCCACGGTCAGTGGTTCAGTGGCGCCGGCGTCGCGTACGATGTCCACTGGCTCAGCCCAGAGCGACCATGCGGTCGATGGGCACGCGCGCCCGCTCGGCGATCTCCCGTGGCACCTTCACCTCGTGCTTCATGTCGCGCAGCGCGTCACGCAGCTTCGGCAGCGTGATCATCTTCATGTACTTGCACGACGCCTCGGCATTGGCGGGGATGAACTCGACATCCGGCGCGGCCATCTGCAGCGGGTAGAGCATGCCGATCTCCGTCGCCACCACCGCCTCGCGCCGTGGCCGGTCCGTGTCATGCTCGGCGTCGTCCTCAGCGCGCTGCGCGTACTTCAGCATGCCGCCCGTGGAGAGCATGTGCACGCCCTCGGCTGAGACGTCGCCGGCGGCCACGTACTCCATGATGCTGGTCGTGCAGCCACACTCCGGGTGGATCAGGAAGTCCGCGCCCGGGTGCGCCGCGCGTGTGGCGGCGATGTCCGCGGGGCGGATCCCCGCATGTACGTGGCACTCGCCGTCCCAGACGTGCATGCGCTTGCCGAGCTCCTTCTCGACGTAGGCGCCGAGCCACATGTCTGGGCCGAAGAGGATCTCAGTGTCGGGACCGTGAGTCTCATAGATGTGGCGCACCACGTCCACCGCGTTGGCGGATGTGCAGCAGTAGTCCGTCAGCGCCTTGACCTCCGCGGTGGTGTTCACGTACATCACCACCACCCCATCCGGGTAGCCCGCCTTCCACTCGGCCAGCTGGTCGAAGTCGATCGAGTCCGCCAGCGAGCAGCCCGCGTCGAGGTCGGGGATCAGGACCGTCTTCTCCGGGCACAGAATCGATGCGGTCTCGGCCATGAAGTGCACGCCGCAGAACACGATCGTCTCCGCGTCCGCAGCGGCCGCCTGGCGCGAGAGGCCGAGCGAGTCCCCAACGTAGTCAGCCACGTCCTGGACCTCTGGCACCTGGTAATTGTGCGCGAGGATCACCGCCCCTCGCTCGGCCGCCAGCGCGCGTACCTGCGCCTTCAGCTCCGCGACCTCGCCCGGTGTGAGCGCCGGTTTCGCGGCCTGACTCGGGGCCATCGGCAGGCTTGTGGCCATCGGAAGGTTCACGCGAGTTGCGCCGAGTCGAGAATCCGGTGAGCGTTCACTCAGGCCTCCACGATCAGGGAAAGGTCCAGAGCGGGCGCGGAGTGGGTCAGCGCGCCCATCGAGAGCCATTGTATCCCCGTGTGCGCGAGCGCCCGGAGCGTCTGCAGGCTCACGCCGCCGCTCGCCTCGAGCTCGGCCCGGCCGGCGACCTGCGCCACGGCGGCGCGCAGCTGCACCTCGTCCATGTTGTCCAGGAGCAGTCGCGGCGCGCCCGCTGCCAGTGCCTCGTCGATCTCCTCGGCGTTGCGCACCTCCACCTCCAGAGTGCCAGCCAGCTCCGGCGCCGCTGCCCGCGCGCGCGCGACCGCTTCGGCGATGCCGCCGGCCGCGGCGATGTGGTTCTCCTTGATCAGGATCGCGTCGAACAGGCCCACCCGGTGGTTGGTGGCGCCGCCGGCCGCCACAGCCGCCTTCTCCAGGGCGCGCAGGCCGGGGATCGTCTTGCGCGTGTCGAGCACTCGCGCGCTCGTTCCCTGCACCTCGCGCGCGGCGAGCGCGGCCATCGTCGCGACGCCAGAGAGGTGCGTGAGGAAGTTCAGCGCGGTGCGCTCGCCTGTGAGCAGTGCTCGGGCACGCCCGTGGATCGCCAGCACCGGCCCCCCCTGCTCGCGCCACTCCCCCTCCGCCACGAGGCGCTCGAAGCGCGCATCGGGGTCGAGCTCCGCGAACACCGCCTCCGCCACGTCGAGACCGTAGATCACCCCCGGCGCCTTCTGCGTGATCCGTGCGTGAGCGTCAGCGTGCGCGTCCACCGTGGCCGTCGTCGTCACGTCGCCCGTGCCCACATCCTCCAGTAGCGCCGCACGCACCAGCGCCGCGGTGACCGCGTCCAAGTCAGGGTTCATTGCGCATCAGCATAGGATCACTGCCATGAATGCACGCCCAACCGCCGAGTCTCAGGCCACGCTCGCCCATTGGATGGGGCCGCTGGACGCCAACGGCGCAGGCTTCGTGCACGGCGGAACCGTGATGAAGCTCTGCGACGAGGCAGCCGGCCTCGCGGCCGTCAAGCACTGCCGCCAGCGTGTGGTCACCGCCGGTATGGACCGCATGACGTTCAGGGTGCCAATCCACACCGGCGAACTCGTCACCTTCCAGGCGAGCGTCAACGCCGTATGGCATTCCTCGATGGAGGTGGGCGTACGGGTCGACACCGAGAACCCGCGCACGGGCGAGCGCCGGCACAGCAACAGCGCCTACCTGACGATGGTCGCCGTCGACGACGAGGGCAGCCCCGTCTCAGTTCCCCCGCTGCTCACGAGCACCGACGAGGAGCGCCGCCGTGAGAGTGAGGCGCAACTGCGCCGCCGCAACCGCCTGGCCGAGCGCGAGCAGATCCAGGCCGGTCGGTGAGGGGCACGGCCGCGCCTTAGCGCGTCCGGGGCCTCGTTTGGGGCCGCCCGCATGGCCGCCGCCTGAGTCGACCGACTACTCTCCTGCGCGCGACGCCGCGCTGGAAAGCAGGTACGCACGCACGAATCCATCGAGGTCGCCGTCGAGGACGCGCTGGACGTCGCCCATCTCGTTGTCGGTGCGGTGATCCTTGACCAGCGTGTAGGGGTGCAGCACGTAGGAGCGGATCTGCGAGCCGAAGTTGACGTCCTGGGCCTCACCCTTCTCCGCGGCGATCTCCTGCTGGCGTTCGCGCTCCTTGCGCTCCAGCAGCTTCGCGCGCAGCATCGCCATCGCGGTGGCGCGGTTGGAGGACTGCGAGCGCTCGTTCTGGCACTGCACCACGATCCCCGTCGGACGGTGCGTGATGCGCACGGCCGAGTCTGTCTTGTTGACGTGCTGGCCGCCCGCGCCCGAGGCGCGGTAGGTGTCCACCTGCAGGTCGTCGTCGTTGATCTCGATCTCGCCCGTGTCTTTCACCACCGGCGCGACCTCCACCCCCGCGAAGCTCGTCTGGCGGCGGTGCGCGGAGTCGAACGGCGACAGGCGCACCAGCCGGTGCACCCCGCGCTCGGCGCCGAACAGCCCGTATGCGTTCTCGCCGGATGCCCTGAACGTGGCGGACTTGATACCGGCTTCCTCGCCGTCGCTCACCTCCAGCAGCTCGACACCGAAGCCACGACGTTCGGCCCAGCGCATGAGCATCCGCAACACCATCTCAGCCCAGTCCTGCGCGTCGGTCCCCCCCGCCCCCGCGTTCACCGTCACCAGCGCATCGCCGGTGTCGTAGCGCCCGGAGAACAGCCGCTGCTCCTCGAGCGCCGCCAGACGCGCCTCGACGGAGGCGATCTGCTCGTCCACCTCCGTTTGAAGCGACGCATCCTCCACGGCCATCTCCGCCAGGCCGTCCAGATCCTCGACGTCCGCCCTCAGAGCTTCGAAGGACTCCAGACGCCGGGACGCGCGAGCGTGCTCCGCGGACACCGTCGCAGCGCGGTCGGAGTCGTCCCAGAAGCCCCCTGCACCCATCTCGCTCTCGAGCGCCGCCACGCGCTCGGCCAGCTCAGCTGGGTCAAAGATAGTCCGAGAGCAGCTTCATCTGCTCGCGGATGGCAGCCAGGCGTTGGGGAGTGGACTCGCTGGGCGCGGCTGTGGCCATGCCCTCACGCTATCAGCGAGACTGACGCCATGCCCGGGGCGCCAACCGATCTGCTGCACGAGCTGGTGGACGTTCGTGGTCGCGACGTCCTGGATGTGGGCTGCGGCGAGGGTGGCCTGACGCGCAGGCTCGCTCGTGCCGGAGCACGCGTGGTTGGGCTCGACCCGCAGGCGCTGAGCCTCCAGCAGTCTCGCGACGCTCGCGCGGGCACTCCCGCCGTGCGCTTCATCGACGGCGTCGCGCAGGCCCTCCCCTTCCCCGATGCGAGCTTCGACCTGGTCGTGTTCTTCAACAGCTTGCACCACGTGCCCATCCAGGCGATGGACGCCTCGATCGCCGAGGCTGCACGAGTGCTCAGGCGCGGCGGCTCGCTCTATGTGCAGGAGCCGCTCACCGAGGGCTCTGCGTTCGAGCTGCTGCGTCCGGTGGAGGACGAGACAGTGGTGCGCCACGCTGCTCAGCGGGCGCTCGCGAGGGCCTGCGAGGCGGGTCTCACGCCGATTGTCAGCCGGCAGGCGGCGCTGACGGTGCGCCACGCCGACTTCGAGCAGTTGCGCTCGCGGATGATTGCCGTCGAGCCCGCAAGAGCGGCTGCCTTCGAGGGACACACCGCCGCTCTGCATAGGCACTTCCACCATCTCGCGCGGCCCGTCGCGGGTGGCTACGAGTTCGACCAACCGTTTCGCGTGGATCTGTTCGAGCGCTGAGCGCCGCCGGTCAAACGCGAGCGGCTAGGAGCCGTGGCACTTCTTGAACTTCTTGCCGCTGCCGCACCAGCAAGGGTCGTTGCGCCCGACCTGATGCTCGTCGTCGAGCACCCGTTGCTCGACCACCGGGAGGGCTTCCATCTCCTGGCCGTTTTCTCCGAACGCTGCCTGCGCGCTGCCTGTACTCAGCCCGGCATCTGCGGCGGCGGCGGCCATCGCTCCCGCACCGGCGACGCTGTGGCCTCCCGAGTAGGAGACTTTGCCGGCCCTCGTGGAGCTGCCGGACGCGGCAAACGGAGGTATCGACCCGCCACCGCCGCCGTTCTCGCCCTCGACGTTCACCTGGACGTTGAAGATCATGCGCGCGTACTCGGTCCACACGCTGTTCATCAGGTCGCCGAACAGGTTGAAGGCTTCGTTCTTGTAGGCGACCAGCGGATCGAGCTGGGCGAAGCCGCGTAGGTGGATGCCCTCGCGCAGGTATTCCATGTCGAACAGGTGCTCGCGCCAGCGTTCGTCGATCGTCTGCAGCAGCAGGAAGCGCTCAAGCGCTCCCATCAGCTCCTCGCCGAGCGATTTCTCGCGTTCGTCGTAGCGCTCCAGCGCCATGTCGACGATCTTGTCGCCGAGCACGGTGCGATCGACCGTGTCGCGGTCGAGATCCTCCTGGCCGAGATCGAGCGGGAACAGCTGTCCGAGCGCCATGAACAGCCCGTCCATGTCCCAATCCTCGATGAAGTCGCCAGGCGTGTACTGGTCGATCGTGCGTTCGATCACCTTGGCGACCTCGCCGCGCGCCTCCTCGCCGATGCTCTTGCCTTCAAGCACCTCGTCGCGATATTTGTAGATCACGCGGCGCTGCTCGTTCATCACGTCGTCGTATTCGAGGACTCGTTTGCGGATCAGGAAGTTCTGCTCCTCGACCTTTTTCTGGGCCTTTTCGATCTGCTTGGAGAGCATCTTCGCCTCGATCGGTTCCTCGTTGCCCTCCTCGTCGACCCCGCCGAGTTTGTCGAGGATCTTGTAGATGCGGTCGCCGGCGAACAGGCGCACGAGATCGTCCTCAGCCGACAGGAAGAAGCGCGACTCTCCCGGGTCTCCCTGGCGCCCGGCGCGGCCTCGCAGCTGGTTGTCGATGCGCCTGGACTCATGGCGCTCTGTGCCGCAGATGAACAGGCCGCCCGCCGCCATCACCGTCTCACGCGAGCTCGCGACCTTGCGCTCGAGCTCCGGCAGGATCTCCCCCATGCGACGCTCATAGGTATCCGTGTCAGCGGGGTCCACATCCTCGCGCGCAAGCTGCTGCGTGGCGAGATGCTCGGGGTTGCCGCCCAGCTTGATGTCAACCCCTCGCCCGGCCATATTGGTGGCGATCGTCACCGCGCCCGGCTGCCCTGCCTCAGCGACGGTCTCGGCCTCGAGTGCCGCGTGCTCGGGCTTGGCGTTGAGCACGGTGTGCTTGATCCCGCGCTTGGTGAGGCGGTCGGAGAGCAGCTCGGAGACCTCCACGGAGATCGTCCCCACCAGCACCGGCTGGCCGTTCTCGTGGCGAGCGGCGATTTCTCTGACGACCGCGCTCCACTTGCCCTCCTTGGTCTTGTAGACCTGATCGTTGCGATCCGCACGGACCATGTCCATGTTCGTGGGGATCTGCACAACCGGCAGCTCGTAGATCTTCATGAACTCCGTTGCCTCTGTCAGCGCCGTGCCGGTCATGCCCGCGAGCTTCTCGTAGAGGCGGAAGTAGTTCTGGTAGGTGATCGTGGCGAGCGTCTGGCTCTCCTCCTGCACCGACACGCCCTCCTTCGCCTCGATCGCCTGGTGCAGGCCCTCCGACCAGCGCCGGCCGTCGAGGATGCGCCCAGTGAACTCGTCGATGATCTTGACCTCGCCGTCGATCACCGCGTAATCCACGTCGCGCTTGTACAGCGCCTCCGCACGCAGCGCCTGGATCAGGTGGTTGACCAGATGCCCGTTCTCCGCCCGGTAGAGGTGGTCGATGCCGAGGAAGCGCTCTGCCTTGGCTACGCCCTGCTCGCTGATCGCCACCGTCTTCTGCTTCTCATCGATCTCGAAGTCGAAGTCGGCCATGAACTGCTTCTTGGTGCGCGGGTCCATGCCTTCCGGCGTTTTGCCCGCCACCATCCGTGGCGAGAGTTTGGCGAACTTCACGTACAGATCGGCCGCCTGTTCGGGGGCACCGGAGATGATCAGCGGCGTACGCGCCTCGTCGATCAGGATGTTGTCGACCTCGTCCACGATCGCGAAGTAGTGCCCGCGCTGGACCTTTTCGCCGAGATCCTTGGCCATGTTGTCGCGCAGGTAGTCGAAGCCGAACTCCGAGTTGGTGCCGTAGACGACGTCGCAGGCGTACGCGCGCTGCTTTTCCTCGAAGGACTGCATGTTCTGCAGGACGCCCACCGACACGCCGAGCGCGTCGTAGACCGGGCTCATCCATTCAGCGTCGCGTTGCGCCAGGTAGTCGTTGACGGTCACCACGTGCACGCCCCGGCGCTGTGGCGTCTCGCCGTCTGAGTCGCTATTGGCAACCGCGTGCACGGCCAGGGAGTTGAGCACTACCGCCAGCGTCGCGGTCAGCGTCTTTCCCTCGCCTGTCTTCATCTCGGAGATCTGCCCCTCGTGCAGGGCCATCGCGCCGATCAACTGCACGTCGAAGTGGCGCATGCCCATCGCGCGCTTGCCCGTCTCGCGCACGACCGCAAAGCACTCCGGCAGCAGGGCATCGAGGTCCTCGCCCTCGCTCGCGCGCTCGCGCAACGCATCCATCCGCTCGCGCAGCTCGGCGTCGCTGTCGTGTTCGAGCTCGGGCTCGAAGGCGCCGATCAGCGCCACGCGCTTCTGATAGGTCTTGAACTTCTTCGCCTCGCCGACGTTCAGCGCGAGATCAAGCACAGAGGGCATATGCCCAAGGATAGCTCCCGTCGCCGCCGGTGATGTTGCCTGGCGGTGCGCCGTCGCCGGGCGACCCGCGCTAGGTCACAACACGGGCGATGCGTGCTGACGCTGCGTGCGCCTCGCGACGATGACGCAGCTTGTCCCTGTGGCGCTTGACCTGGCGGGCGAGCTCGTCCACCACGAGGTTCAGAGAGTGCAGCATGTCGGGGGATGAGTCGTGCGCCCGTAGGGTCACGCCCTTCAGGTACAGCGTGCACTCCGCCACCTGGCAATCGGCGACGCGGGGATTGCGCTCCTTGAAGAGCTCGATCTCCAGCCGGGCCAGGTCTGAGACCTGCCGCTCGACCTTGCTCAGACGGCGCTCCGCGTGTACGCGAAGCTCGTCGGTGACCGGGACGTTTCGACCCTTGATGTCGATCTGCATCACACGCTCCTTCGGTCGGCCTTTGGGTGTGGCTTTGTCTCCGATGCTACGCCGATGCGCGGCGGATGTAAACGGCACTCAACACAATGCCCACCGCGCAATTTGCGACATTTGGAGGGGTTGCGAGACGCTCGCCGCACATCACGCCCCCTTAGCGTGCTACGCTGACAACTGTCATAGTCTCACTTTCCGTGAAGAGGCCCGCTACGGCGGGCCTCTTTGCGTTTCCAGGGTCGCATGGTCCCTGCCGCCGCGGCGCGGCGGTCATTCCGCGATCGGGACCGGAACGGGCTAGCGCCGGGGGCGCAGGCTCTGCAGGATGCCGCTGTGACCGGCGATTGCGCCGATCAGAATCGCCTCGGCTGCGACCTCGCTGCCGGGGAACACGATGCTCTCTCGAAGCTGCGCGCGCTCGCCCACGACAGCGCCGTCGCCGAGCACCACAGGGCCCATCAGGCGAGCGCCCGCGCCCACGCGTACATCAGCCCCGATCCACACCGGCCCTTCGACCTCAACGTCCGGGCCGAGCTCGCGACCATCCGCCACGGTCACACCGGGGCTGATCTCCGTCCCTTCGACGCCCAGGTGCAGCTCGCCGCGGAGGGCATCGAACGTTCCCTGCCTGAGCTCCGCCAGCGAGCCGACGTCGTTCCAGTACTCCTGCAGCTCGTGGATGTGGAACGGCACGTCGTTCTCCAGCAGAACCGGGAAGACGTCATTTGCCCAGTCGACGAACGGCCGCGCCGGGAAGTAGTCGAAGATCTCCGGGTCGAACATGTAGATGCCGCAGTTGCCCAGGTCCGACAGCGCTTCCTCCGGCGCTGGCTTCTCCTGAAACCCGGTGATGCGCCCGTCCTTGTCATGCAGCACCACGCCGTACTCGCTCGTGTCCGCCACCTTCTTGACCGCGAGCGTCGCGACCCCGCCGGAGCTCCGGTGGCGCTCGACGAACCGCGTCAGGTCGATGTCCGTCAACGCATCGCCTGAGATCACCAGGAACGGCTCATCACCGAAGAAGTCCGCGCACCCGCGCACGCCGCCCGCCGTCCCCAGGAGCTCCTCCTCGACGCGATACTCCAGCCGCTCGCCAAAGTACTCCCGGATCGAGTCAGGGAAGTAGTGCAGGTTCGCGATCACCTCGTCGAAGCCGTGCTTGCCCAGCAGCTCGACGATGTGCTCCATCACCGGACGGTCGAGCACCGGCACCATCGGCTTCGTGATCTCATACGTCAACGGGCGCAGGCGAGTGCCAAGCCCAGCGGCCAAGACCATCGCCTTCACGATCGACTAATACCTGTAGTGATCCGGCTTGTACGGACCGTTCACCGGCACGCCGATGTAGGCGGCCTGCTCGTCGGTGAGCCTTGTGAGCCTCACGCCGAGCGCGTCCAGGTGCAGCCGGGCGACCTTCTCGTCGAGGTGCTTGGGCAGCACGTACACGCGCTTCTCGTACTCGTCGTTCTTCGTGAAGAGCTCGATCTGGGCGATCGTCTGGTTGGAGAAGGAGTTGCTCATCACGAAGCTCGGGTGCCCGGTGGCGTTGCCGAGGTTCAACAGGCGTCCCTCGGAGAGCATCAGGATCGCGTGGCCATCGGGGAACACCCACTTGTCTACCTGCGGCTTGATGTTCACGCGCTCGATCCCCGGGACCTTGGTCAGACCGGCGATGTCGATCTCGTTGTCGAAGTGGCCGATGTTGCCCACGATCGCCTGGTGCTTCATGCGCGCCATGTCCTGCGCCTTGATGATGTCCTTGTTGCCCGTGGTCGTGACGAAGATGTCAGCCGTCTCGACGACGTCCTCGAGCGTCTTGACCTCATAGCCCTGCATCGCCGCCTGCAGCGCGCAGATCGGGTCGATCTCGGTGATCACGACGCGTGCGCCCTGGCCACGAAGCGATTCCGCGCAGCCCTTGCCGACGTCGCCGAAGCCACATATGACCGCGACCTTGCCGCCGATCATCACGTCTGTGGCACGGTTGATGCCGTCGATCAGCGAGTGCCGGCAGCCGTAGAGGTTGTCGAACTTGGACTTGGTGACCGAGTCGTTGACGTTGATCGCCGGGAACAGCAGTTCGCCCGCCTCGACCATCTCATAGAGGCGGTGTACGCCGGTGGTCGTCTCCTCGGTTACGCCTTTGATGCC
>Ga0209006_10001812_pt1 | contig 19325 bp, 16 predicted proteins | sample JacPin_JW_Ref_O2_FD_188567 | JGI IMG/M metagenome (GOLD analysis project Ga0209006, IMG submission 188567) | Forest soil microbial communities from Algoma, Ontario, Canada - Jack Pine, Ontario site 1_JW_Ref_O2 (SPAdes) (version 2) | ecosystem: Environmental > Terrestrial > Soil > Boreal...
GAAGGTTGAGGCGGTCAGAATCTGAGCGAGCAGCGGGTCGGGATAAAGAGCGATGCGCGAGACCATGCCGTCGAGTTGTTGTGGCGGGTAAGTCGGCGGTGGAGTGTTGTCATACTGCCCTTGCGGTGGCGGGCCCTGTTGATCGGGCGGTGGCGGCGCCTGCTGCGGATCTTGCCCGTAGGCGACCGGGATCAGAAGCGATACAGCGAGAATTGTGGCAATGCAGCTGGAAGCTGTCTTTCTTATGGCCGACACGATTTTCATAGTGAGATCTCTCCTCGGCTCTACGACGTTCTCATATTGAGCGTCGTTACGTCTGGTTCTGTGCCATTTGCGTAAACCCGCAATGGCAAGATTTGTTGCGGTGGCGGGTGATACGGAGCTCAGGACTCATTGAAAATAAGGGTTTTATCCATATCCAAGAGTTGGCGGCGGCGAAGGTGGATGGCTGCGAATCCGGCAGACAGCAGCGGGATGAAAATCAGCGCGCGGACCGGGTCGGACAGCGACCAATGTTCGAGTTCGGGGAGATAACTGGTGAAAACGAGAAATCCGAACAGATAGGCGACCAGGATCAGGCCCGACGTGCTCTCGAATTGCGGGTACGGGCAGGTGAAGGGAATTTTGCGGAAGTTTGCGATGAGGATTTCGACGAGCAGGATTGTGGCAGCTATGAAGATGGCGGTGTGGATTGCGGCGTTTTGCCAGCCGAAGAAATGGAGCGTCGCGACGAAAGTCGCCGGGGCTAGCCAGGAGAGTGTGAGCGCAAAGAGAACACGGCGGGCGATGGGGCGCGCGTCTTGGGAGTCGCGGTCGATCCAGAGTTTGAAGATCCAGCTGGCGCGGAGATCGGCGGGCATTTCGAAGGCGAAGCGGATGCCAGCGAGGAAGCAGAAGACGAGGATGAAGGGGACGGCGAGAAATTCGGTGGGCGCGTGCGGTTGGTGCAGGAGGGAGTCGAGACCTTGCGGAGTGTTGAGCGACTCGGCGGCTGCGACGAGGCCGAGCGCGGCGAAGGCGAGAAAAATTTGGAGATGGGCTTCGCTGCGGAGAAGCGTGGCGATGGCAAAGCGGAAGCTGGCCCGTTGCGATGGAGTGCAGAGGAAGAAATTTGCGAGCGGTGCAAGGAAAGGAAGCGAGAAGCGGACTTGCGGGAGCGGGGCGACGTCGGCCGTTTCAGGGATGCGAATGAAGAAGCGGCGGAAACTGACGGCGTAGGTGATGGCCGCGACGATGACGGCCGCGACGAGCGCCACGATGGCGGCAGATGTCATTTGGGAGACGAACGGTTCGTTGCTGCGGCCCCAGACGGTGCGAGCGATGCCGAGAAATGAAACGGGCGGCAACTGAACGAGGTTCTTGATTGCGGTGATTTTGGATTTTTCGAGGAGCACGGGGACGGTGAGGACCGTTGTGAGCAAAAAGAGCAGGACGAGGCCGAGGAGAAAACGAACGAGCAGGGAAATACGGCGAAAGAGTCGAGATGGAAGAATGGACATCAACAGGCCGGCGGTGGCGAAGACGGAGAAGAAACTGAAAATGCTGGCGAGAAAAATTTCGACGGCGTGACCGGCTCCGAAGCGGATGAGAGCAGCGATGGAGGATTGCGATCCCATCACGGCGATGGGGAAGAAGATGGAAGAGGCGGCATTGACGACGATGGTCAGAAATGTGGCGAAGGCGAGAATTGCGCAGAAGTTCGCGGAGAATATTGTTCTGAGAGAAATCGGAAGCGGGACGAGATTGGTGTAGTCGCGGCGATCGAGAAAGATGGCGTCCCATCGCCAGAGCGCGGCGATCCCGGTGACGACGACGGAGAGGACGACGAAGAAATATTCATCGGAGACGGTTTCGGCGAAGGCGTCGAAGGTGTTGAGGTCGCCGTTCAGGAAGTGCATCAGCGAGCCGTATTTTTCGAACATCAGAAGAGAGACGAGCAGTCCCGGCATGGCGAGAAGGATTGCGATGACGCCCGGGCCGAGGTCGAGTTGACCGTCGTCGGCGTCGCTGCTGCCGTGAAACATGCGGCCGAGGAAGAGAAGGAAGAGAGTGCCGAAGGCGGTGCGAGCCAGCGCGTTCAGCTTTCTTGAGAGACTTGCACGAAACGCGGAGTTTTGCGGTGGCGTTTCGTCGAGTTGAAAGTCGCGGGGCATGGACGTGCGTTATGCCACGACGGCGTCGACGATGTCGCGGGCGATTTTCGCGACGTCGCGATCTTCGACGAGTTGGAGGAATGTGCCTTCGAGCGTGGATTGGCCGATCTGCCCGAGAACGTCATTTGTGGCGCCATGGGCGATGACGCGGCCTTTTCGGAGAATGATCAGTTGCGAGCAGACTTTTTCGACGACTTCGAGGACGTGAGAGCAGAAGAAAACAGCTTTGTCTCTGTCGCGCAGGGACTGGATGAGAGTCTTGAAGATGAGCGCGGAGGTTACGTCGAGCCCGGAAAAGGGCTCGTCAAGGATCAGGACGTCGGGATTGTCCATGATGGCCGCGATGAGCAGGATGCGCTGGCGCATGCCCTTGGAGTAGGTACCGATGTTCACGTGGCGATGAGGGGCGAGCGAGAAAAGTTCCAGTAGCGCGGCGATGCGCGATTTGCGGCGAGTCTCGGACATCGCGCGCAGCGTGCCCACTATGTCGAGATATTCCTCGCCGGTGAGATACGGATAGAGATTCGCTTCCTCAGGCACGTAGCCCAGGTGCCGACGGTATGCGACGAGATTCTTGTGGATGTCCTCGCCGTCGTAGAGGATGCGGCCGCGCGTTGGTTCGAGCAGGCCGGTGAGCATTTTCACGGTCGTGCTCTTGCCAGATCCGTTGGGGCCGAGGTAGCCGAGTACCTGACCGGGTTCAAGACGAAGACTTACATCGTGGACGGCGGTGACGGAGCCGTAGGATTTTGAGAGCGAGGTGGCTTCGAGCAAGAGCCCTCCCTGCGGAAGAAGAAGCTAAGCAACGCAGCGCTGAAGCGTTGGACACCACTCCGAGGGCGAAAGTTTCTGGACAAACAAGGAGAGCCAGCAATGACGGGGACGCCTGGGCGTTTGCGGCGCAGCAGTGCTGCGCCCGTACATGGTCTGGGCGAATTTGGTTTATTGGGCGGAGTGGCGGCGCCAGAAGGCGTACGCGGGGAGGCCGAGCAGGAAGAGGATGATCGCGACGACGATGTGCTGGAATGACGCGGGGTCGTAGAACGCGAGGATGATGGCGTTGGCAACGATGGCTGCGGCGGCGAGAACGAAGAGGAATGGCGTGAATGGGTAGCCGGGGACGCGATAGGGAAGCTTTGCGTTGGGCGATTTGCGGCGCAGAGGAAAAATCGCGGCGGCGCCGAGGCCGTAGAAAATCCAGCCGATGAAGATGACGCCGCCGATAAGTTCGGCGAATTTTCCAGCGCACGCGAGGATGGCGGACCAGACTCCGAGCGAGATGATCGCCGCCGCGGGGGTGCCGAAGCGCGGGTGCACTTCGGCTAACTTCTTGAAGAAGAGATTGTCGTTGGCCATGGCGTAAAAAACGCGCGGCGCGGTGAGAATTACGCTATTCGTGGAGCTGAAGACGGAGATGAGGATGGTGAGCGCGATGAACTTACCAGCCCAAGGGCCGAGCACGCTGGATGCGGCGGTGGCGGCGATGGCGTCGCTTGCGGTGGCGGCTGCGGGGCCAAGTGCGATGAGATACGCGACGTTGGCGACGAGATACAGCGCGACGAGAATCAGCGATCCGAGAAGAAATGCGCGTGGGAACGATTTTTGCGGGTCGATGACTTCGCCGGCGCTGTAGGTGCCGAACTGCCAGCCTTCGTAGGCCCAAAGGACGGCGATCATGGCGAGACCGAACGCGGAGAACAGCGTTGTGCCGTGTTGCGTGGCAGGAAGTGCCGCGGGGATTTCGTGCCCGTGATGGCCGAGCGCAAGAAGGACGACGCTGAGGACAGCTACGGCTCCGGCTTTGATCAGCGTGGTCCAGTTTTGTAGGTCGGAACTTTTGCGCGTGCCCCAGACGTTGACGCCGGTGACGACGGCGATCATCGCGACGGCGATGAATTTTGTGGCGGCGGCTGGAAACGGGACGACTTCAGCGAGATAGCGCGTGAAGGCGTGCGCAAGCGCGGCGATGGTGCCGCTGGCGATGACGAGGAAGAGCGACCAACCATAGAGGAACGCAGGGATGCGGCCGAATCCGTCGCGGATGAAGCAGTAGAGGCCGCCGGCTTCGGGATTGGCGGCGGAGAGTTCGGCGTAGGTGAGCGCGCCGAGCAGCGAGAGGATGCCGCCGACGATCCAGACGAGCGACGAGGCGCCGACGGAGCCATTGAGTTGGCGCAGGATCAGGCCGGGCGTGAGGAAGATGCCAGAGCCGATGACGGAGCCGATGAAGAGGAGGAGCAGGTCGCGGGGGCGGAGTGTGCGAGAGAGTTGTGACACGGCGCGGTCATTGTAGTGGAGAGATGAGGTGCGGAGGAAGCAAGCGAATCGCTAAGGTTTCGCGCGAGTTATTCAATGAACGGCGAGGGCATGAAGCAGAGAATGAAAACGAGCAGGGAGATGACGGCACCGAAGCGGCGGGCAGGGTTGAGCGGCTCGGGGTCGAAGATAGGGACGAAGCGGAAGAAGCGAATGATGAAGAGCAGCGCGCCCCAGACGTACCAGCCAGCCCAGAAATGAAAGTAGGCCAACGCGATCAAGACGAAGGGCACCACGATCGAAAAATAGCGATGAAGGCGCGGGCTCAGCGAGCGGAGGATGTGGCCACCGTCGAGCTGCGCAGCGGGGAGGAGATTGAGCGAGGTCGCGAAGAGGCCGACCCAGGCGGCGCGGCCTACGGGATGGAGAAGAATGTTGGCGACGGGCGTGTGCGGATAGAAGAGCGCGGCGAGCCCACGCAAGATCAGTGGCGCGCCGAGGATGGCGCTGACGTGATTCGGATCGGCGAGGCCGGGCACCACTTTCGCGTGAAGAATGCCGAAGACGAGCGCAGGCACGGCGACGATGAAGCCGACGAGCGGCCCGGATGCGCCGACGTCGAAGAGCGCGCGCCGCGTGCGGATCGGCGAACGAATCATGATGAAGGCCCCAAATGTGCCAATGAGAGACGGAAACGGCATGAAGTAGGGATAAGTGGAATGAATGTGGTGATGGCGGCAGGCGAAGTAATGGCCGAGTTCGTGTACCAGCAAAATGGAGAGCAACGTAAGCGCGAAGGGCAGCCCGCTGATAAGCGCGAAGGGATGTTTGTAGAGAAGCGTGAGCGCGTTTAGGAATTCGTCGAAATTGACCGCTTCATTTTCAGCGTAGGCTGCGGCGAAGTGCGCGCCGGCCACGAGGCACGTGCACAGTGTCACGAGGAAAAGCAAGATTGCGAGCAGGAGGGTCTTGAGAGGCGGGTGCGCGGGGACTGTGGGGTATTGCGGCGACGGGACATACCGCGGAATCGCGTACCATTCGGGCTGTGGTGAGTCGATGGAAACGTTGGGGTCTGGGACGGAGTCGTTCACTGGGGAAGCGGAGCGATATCCGCTCAATGTCAGTACAGCATAAGTTTGGGGCGTTGTGCAAAGAGGCGCGCGGAGATGAGCGACGCGATTTGTGGCGAAGGTTAACGCTAAGATCCTTCGGCTTCCTGCGGACGCCGAAGGACGCCACCGCTCTTTAAACGGATGTGGTTGTCGGTACTAACCGGGGCGCAGCGGTGCCGCGCGCGTACGAACGCTTACAGAAAATGTGCTTTTTAGGGGAGCCAGCCGCAACCACGCGCGAATTTACGCTGCGGGTTTGTCGGCAGCTGCTTCCAAGCCCTGCAATTCTTTTCCGGGCTTGAAGCGGACGGCCTTGCCTGGCGGGATGTTGACCTCTTCGCCGGTGCGTGGATTGCGCCCGATGCCGGTCTTGCGCGGCTTCACGCTGAAGACGCCGAAGCGACGAAGCTCGATGCGCTGGCCCCGGCCGAGCGCGTTTTTCAGCGATTCGAATACCGTCTCGACCGCCTGTTCCGCTTTGGTGCGGCTGATGTTTGGCGTCGTTGCATTAACGACGGCATTCACGATGTCCAACTTGATCACACAATCCTCCCGCTAGTCTTGGCCGATGCTAGAGGCGGCAGCCCAAGTTGTCAAGACGTGACGGGTAATCTACACTGACTTGAAAAATCTTGAAGATGGTCGGTCAGTTTTCCGTTGGTTTGCCATTTTTTGCGTGAACTTCGCTCTGCGTCCGTGGCGCGATGAGGTAAAGAAGCGACGAAGTCATGAAGTAAAGAAAAAGAACGAAAAGAATTTGAGGAGGATGGATGTCCGTTAAGCCCGACAAGTGGATCCGGCGCATGGCGCTGGAACATAAGATGATCGAACCGTTCACGGACCGCCAGGTTCGCGAAGGCGTGATCAGCTATGGAGTGTCGTCATACGGCTACGACATCCGAGTGGCGGACGAGTTTCAGATTTTCACGAATGTGAATTCAACCATCGTCGACCCGAAACATTTCGATCCGAAATCCCTGGTGTCGTTCAAGGGCGATGCATGCCTCGTGCCGCCGAATTCGTTCGCGCTGGCGCGTTCGATTGAGTATTTTCGGATTCCGCGGAATGTGCTGACGATTTGTTTAGGTAAGTCGACGTATGCGCGGTGCGGGATCATCGTGAACGTAACGCCGTTTGAGCCGGAGTGGGAAGGCTTCGTCACGCTGGAAATCAGCAATACGACGCCGTTGCCCGCGAGGATTTACGCGAACGAGGGATTGTGCCAGGTGCTGTTCTTCGAATCCGATGAGGATTGCGAGGTCAGCTACAAGGATAAGAAGGGGAAGTATCAGGCGCAGAGCGGGATCGTTCTGCCGCGGCTGTAAATCCCGATTTCAGATGGAATGATATTTTTTGGAGCGCCGCTGAAAATGCAGCGCCCCATTTTTTGCCCGTCGAGCCTCACGCGCTCGCCGCGGCGGCCTTGGTGCTTTCTTTCGCGCTGGGAACGCGTTCGCCGGTCAGCGCCAATCGTTCCAGGCTCTTCGCAATGTTCGGCGTTTCCTCGCGATTGTGGATGTCGGACGCCTGCTGACGTGCGGCCTTTGCGGTTTCGAATGGGATATTGTGCTTTTCAAGGAATTCGAGAAACTCATCCGTCGCGGTCGCATGGATGTGATTTGTATATTGGCAGGTCTTGTCGTCGATCTTGGCGACGCTCAATTCCCACACCACTTTGACCTTGTTTCGTCCCGCCGCGGTGATCGCATCAGAGATCGAAACCATCACGCAGCGGCTGCGCTCTCGGATCTCGCCGACATAATGTTGCACCATCAACGCGTCGCCAATCGTTTCCACATTGAGCGACATCGGAATACCATCGTCAGTCGTCGTCGTACCAGCGGCAATGTGTGCGTGCGAGCAGCGCTGATATTCCGCGTCCGGCAAGTTGAAGAGCCAGTCAGCGATGTTCACCTTCTCGAACGGCGCGTTGATTACGGCGGTGACGGTGGAGAGCGATAGTGTTCGATCTTCGGACATGGTTTCCCCTTGGCGCCCTAGTGTGCGCGGCCACTTTTGACGGCGAGTCGTCGAAACTCGGGTGCGTCTCTGGATACGCGGGAACAGAGTGAGGATATAGCGAAACGGAGAGAAATTCGAGAGGCAAGACGTCAGTCGCCAAAAGCCTGAGCGTTCAGCTCAGGTCGCAGGGGCAACAGGCGCAGCCGGCTGAATCCCGGAAATTTGGGTCAGCGTGGCGTTGTGCACAGGGTACCCTGCCTCGCGCCATGCATCGAGCCCGCCCTGTAGTGGCCGAATCTGCTGGATGCCCTGCCTGCGCAGCAAAATGGCCAGTTGCGCGCTCGTCGCTTCGTTGGGACACGTGCAGTAGAGAATGATCTGGCGATCGCGCGGCAGCTTATCGTTTTTCTCGCGCAACTCCTGCGCGTCGATGCGAAACGCGCCGGGAATCGTTTCGGGATCGGCTTCGAAGTCGAGCGAGTGCCGCAGGTCAACGATCACCATGTCCTCGTGCGCATCCATCATCACTTTCAACTCTTCGACGGTGATGCGCGAAACGCGCAGTTCGCGAATGAACCTCTGGCGCGCGATGTATTTCTTCGCAATGTACGCCGCGAATCCGGCGACTATTAGCACGAGCAGCCAGCCACCCAGCACCGCCGCGTGATCGGCGATGATCTCGATCTGATTGCTGAAGACGAAGCCCAGCCCCAGAAACGAGCCTGCCCAGAGTGCCGCTCCCGCGCAATCGAAAAGCAAGAAGCGCGAGAGTCGCATGTGAAAAATACCGGCGAGCGGTGGCGCGACCGTGCCTAGACCCGGCAGGAACTTCGCCAGCAGCAACGAGCGCGAACCCTCCTTTGCGAAAATGCCTTCCGTGCGGCGCACGCACGAATCGGGCTCAAGCGAAATCTTGCAGAGCAGTTGCAGGATCTTGATGCCCTTGACCCGGCCCAGCTGGAACCAGATCGTGTCCGCGACTGCGCTCGCGAATACGGCCGTCGCCAGCGCGGCCAGCAAGTTCATGTGGTGCGTACCGGCGAGAGCTCCCGCCGCTAACAGAATTGGAATGGAAGGAAAAGGGAAGCCGATCTGCTCCAGAAACACCCATGCCAGCAGAACGACGTAGCCGTGATGAAGAAGAAATTCCAGAGTGCCATGCATGGGTTGTGGGCTGAGGTCCCTTTAACGGTGCCGGTCCTGTACAACAGATGCGGATAGCGGCCAGAAGTTTCGGAATCCGTTCCAGCCCATTGTAGCGCGCTATTTCTGCACGAAGGAAGGAGTATGGCCCCAGTCGCCGGTCATCACGAAATCGGCGAGCTTTTTGCGATTTCGTGGCGCCAGTTCGCGCTCTTTGAGCTTGTCGGGCAGGGAATTGGGGTCGCCGGGGTAGCCGATCGCCATGGCGGCGACGGGTTGCCAATCGTCGGGGATGTGGAAGACCTCGCGGGCCTTGTTGGCGTCGAAGCCGGCCATCTGGTGAACGTACAAGCCGTCGGCCACCGCTTGGAAGCTCAACTGCGCGCTGGCGCTGCCGACGTCGTGGAAAGCATGCGTGTTGGGCTTGCCCTCTTTGTTTCGGATCTGCGCAACCGAAATCGCCAGCACGGCGGCATGTTTTGCCCAACCCTGATTGAACTCGACCATCGTGCTCAGAATCTTGTCGAAGTTTTCTTTGTCTTCCTTCGTGGCGACGATGTATGCCCATGGCTGGGAATTGCTGCTCGACGGTGCCCAGCGCGCAGCTTCAAAAATGCTCTTGAGGATGGCGGGCGAGACTGATTTGTCGCCGAAGGCGCGAGGGCTCCAGCGATGGATGATCAGATCGTGGAGTGGTGCTTCGGCGGGAGCGGGATTCTTCATGGCTGCGTGACCTTTCTTGACCGGATATCTTGACCGGATGCGAGCTCAATTCGATGTGGGTACCGTTTGATGAGACAGAAATTGATTCGTTATGAGTTCCTCTGGATTTACACGGATGAATTCGGGCGGGGAGGCCTACAAAACTGAATGCCGTGCGGACCCGCTGGATGCGGCCCGCACGGCCTGAACCGGAAGAGTAGCTACTTCTTCTGCACCATCTCCGCGTCAATCGTGATCGAGACTTCGTCTCCGACCACTACGCCGCCGTTGTCCATGGTTGCGTTCCACTTCACGCCGTAGTCCTGGCGATTGATTTTCGTCGTGGCGTTCACGGCAGAGCGCTGATTGCCCCAGGGATCCTTCACCGGCGCCGTCGGGCCATCAACATCGAGCACAACCGACTTGGTCGTACCGCGAATTGTCAGGTCACCGGTCACTTTGAGTTTCCCGGCTCCGGCCTGTTCAACCTTCGTCGATTTGAAGGTCATCGTCGGATAGTGCTCCACATCGAAAAACTTGTCGCTCTTGAGGTCTTTGTCGCGGTCGGGCGTTCGAGTGTCCACCGTGGAGACATCGATCGTCACGTCCACACTCGATTTGCTGATGTCCTTGTCGTCGAGAATGATCGTGCCCTTCACGTTGCTGAAGCCGCCGCGAACCGTAGAGATCGCCAGGTGCTTCACCGAGAACTGCGCCGCGGTGTGCATCGGATCGAGCTGCCACGTCGTGGTTGCCGCCGAAGCCGGCAGCGTCATCAACGCGGCGAGGCCGGTGGCGAGTGCGAAGCGAGTTAGAGAATGGCCCATGTTTGTCTCTCCTTTGAGTTTGTTCTTAACTTGTGACTGGAAATTCGACTGCGTTTAAACTCTCCGCTTCACGAACAGGACTTCGCTCGCGCGGTCGGATCTTTCTCCAGGACTTCATCGAGCAACTCGATCAACAACTTGAGTCGAGCGCCGGGAACGTGCGCGAACTGGCGCTTATGGAGTTCGTGAACGGGCGCATCGAGCGTCTTCAGCAGCTCGAGCCCTTGTGAAGTGATGCGGGTCTTCACGACGCGGCGATCATCCTTTTGACGCTCGCGCGTGATCAAAGTGCGCTTCTCCATGCGATCGAGAAGGCGCGTCATGTCGGGGTCGTGCGAAATCATGCGCTCGGCGATGCTGCTGCACGCCAGGCCCTCGGGCTCGGCGCCCCTCAGGATGCGTAGCGTGTTGTATTGCGCCGCCGTCAAATCATTGGCTTTCAGGAGTTGCTCCACCTGCTGCGCCAGTCCGTCCGCGGCCTTTTGCAGTGAGACGAAAGCGTGCGCCTCGAGGGAAGCCGAGTGTTTTCCGGAGCGAGGACCGTTGCTCATGGGAGTACGATAATCGTTATCACGACTAATGTCAAGACGAAAATTGTAAACGATTTGTCACGTCAGCGGCACTCAGCCGGCATCGTTCGCCATTCCTTGGAGACCGCTAAGACTTGCGCAGCGGACGCAGATCCACTTCGCTCAGAAAGCTCTGCGGACCTTGCGTGACCAGCATGGCCACGGCATGCGCCACATCGTCTGCCGTCAGCGCTTTCGTGGCATCCTTCGGCCCACGCCCTGAAAATTCCGTCGCCACGCTGCCCGGAAAAATCGCCGCCACGCGAATGTTGTGCCCGCGCAGATCTTCCGCCATGCAAGCGGTCAGACCGCGCACACCCCACTTTGACGCGCAATAGATCCCACCGCCGGCGAATGCATTTTTCCCGGCGAGTGAGCTGATGTTAATGATATCCCCGCGCCCGTGACGAATCATCGACGGCGCAACCGCCTTCGAAACAAGAAACACGCTCTTGAGATTGGTATTCAGCACGCGATCCCAGTCGGCTTCCGATTTCTCATGCGCCGGCCCGAACTCGCCGACGCCGGCGTTATTGACCAAAATCGAGATCGGCCCGAGCGTCGATTCGGCTCCCCCAACAAGTTTCTCCACATCGGCCGCCACAGTGACATCCGCGACTTGCATAAACACACCCGTGACCACACCTCGCAACTCCTCCCCAACCGCCGCCAGCGCCCTCTCGTCGCGCCCGCAGATCGCGACCGCGCAGCCCATCGAAGCCAGCCGCAGCGCGATAGCTCGCCCAATCCCTCGGCTCCCTCCGGTCACCAGCGCAACTTGACCGGACAGCGCCGGCTTCTCCAGTTGTTCGAAATCCACTTTGCTAATCGGACTCATCGGAAATCTTCCTCGTCGGCGGTAAAATTTTATGCGACACTCTGGCGTAACCGGGCACCATAACAACGGTCGGGCCGTCTAATGTACTGGCTTCCCAGAGTGGATGCGAGCGGTCTGGGCGGTGGCGGCGGAAAAAACTAAAGGGTCGATGGACAAATACCCCTAGATACATACTTCTCTGTAGCCAAACGGCTTGCGGTGACCATCTGCTTTACCTATAATCCCGAAGTTTCGAAAAACAAGGTGAGTCCCGGCTAGCGTTCCGGGAGCAGTAGCAATCCATCATAAGGCTAGGATTTTGAGCGAGGGAGAAACGGAATGAAAGGTTCACGGAGACTGGCGGGCCTCGCAGTGGTGACGGCGCTCTGCCTGATGCTCGGGAATATAACCACCGCGAAGCCCCAGGCGGCTGCCGCGGCTGGAGGGCAAGACGCTGCAAAGCCGCAGTACACGATGGCGGAGTACAACGCCTATACCGCGGCCCAGGCGACCAAAGACCCGACGGCGCAGGTTAAGGCCCTCGACGACTTTGTCGCGAAGTACCCGAATTCGGCCCTGTTGATTTACGTTTATCCGCTCTACTACAACGCTTACAGCCAGTTGAAGAATTGGCCAAAGGTCATCGAGTACGCCGACAAGACGCTGGCGCTCGGCGACAAGATTGAACCGCCCGTGAAGTATCAGGCGTACTATGCGCGCGCTTTTGCATACACCAACATCCAGCCGCCGACGACGAATCCGGATGAAGCCAAGAAGGCGCGTCAGGCAGCTCTCGACGGATTGCAGACCCTCAACGCATTGAAGAAGCCCGACCAGATGTCACAGGACGACTTCGACAAGCAGAAGAAGGCGCCGGGGATTTTGTTCAACTACACGGCGGCAACTGCGGCAGTAACGCTGAAGGATTGGCCCGCTGCGATCGAGTCGTACAAGGCCGTGTTGGCGCTGACTCCCGACGACGCCGTGACCGAGTATCATATCGGTCAAATCTACGAACAGATGCAGCCGCCTCAGCATTTGGACGCGTTCTGGTATTTTGCCAAGGCCGTCTCCTCAAAGGGTGCGAATCCGCAGCAGGCGACGCAAGTCAAGACCTACCTGCGCAAGCTGATCGTGAACTATCAGCAGGCTTCGTGCGACAACCTCATCGACGCCGAGCTCAACGAGCTCTTGCAACTCGCGGGAACCTCCGGGGATCGTCCGTCGACCTACACGTTGCCAAGCTCGCAGGACCTCGACGCGGCTCGCAAAGACATGACGATCGCCTCGGTCATCACCGACCTCAAGGCCGGCGGCGACAAAGCTAAGGTCACCTGGCTCGCGTCGTGCGGACTCGAGTTCCCCGATGTCCCGGGCAAGCTGATCGAAGTCACGCCGGGTTCGGATGCGGTGCAGTTGAAGGTTGCATTCGTCACCAGCGACGCCGAGTTCGATGCGAAGACGACTCCCGACATGGACGTCAAGGTCGTCGGGCAGCCCGACGCCGCGAAACTGGAGAAGGACAACCCGGTGCGCTTCACCGCCACTCTGACCTCCTACGATCCCGACCCCGCATTCATGCTCCACTGGGACAAGGCCAAGGTGAACGAGGAAGACATCCCCAAGGAAAAAGATAAGGGCAAGAAGAAGCGCCCTGCGACCAAGAAGCAGCAGTAGATCTTTCAGCTTCGCTAACGCTAGAAATCAGAACGGCGTCCCGGTTTTACCGGGACGCCGTTTTTGTTTCTATGAGCTACAAATGTGTAGAGACGCAGCACTGCTGCGCCCCATGTCCGCAAGATTTAAACTATTGTCGCCACTCGATTTGCCGCCGAATTGAATTAGCTTTGTGGGCCGGTGCATCAGTTTTGGAGGTTGGCGCCGTAGCTTTGTGGGTCGGACCTTTAGGTCCAACATACTTGGTGAGAGAAAGAGGGCTTTAGCCTCTGAAGTCCAAGGCGCCCGCTACCGCCCATTCCGCCGGTGATCCAATTTATATTCCGACAGCTTCCGGCTGAGCGTATTCCGATGGATCCCCAGCATATGCGCCGCCCGCGACTGATTCCCGTCCACTCGATCCAGCACGCGCTTGATAAACCGCTTCTCGAATTCGCCAACTGCTTCGTCGAAAAGTATCCCGCGCTCCACCATCTGGCTGACTAACCCTTCCAATTGATCCTTCACGTCTCCACGCTCCAGAAAACCGCTGCTGCTCCCTGGGCCGACCTGCTGTGCATCATCTCTAGCTCTGCTCCGAACCGGATCAATCGAGATCGCGTCCGACCAGGACGCGATACGCTTCGCGATACTTTGCGCTGGTGAGTGCGACGATTTCGGGCGGCAGCTCCGGCCCCGGCGGCGTCTTGGACCATTGAATCCGCTCGAGATAATCGCGCACGAATTGTTTGTCGAAGGAAGGCTGCGGTCCGCCCGGTTCGTAGTGCGCCGCGGGCCAGAAGCGCGAGGAATCCGGCGTGAGCGCTTCGTCGATCCAGATCAATTCGTCTTCGCCTGCTGAATTTTTCAACAGGCCGAATTCGAATTTCGTATCCGCAAGGATGACGCCACGCGGCTCGGCGTATTCCGCGGCACGTTTGTAGATCGTGAGGCTTACTTCGCGCACTTTCTCGGCAAGTTCGCGGCCGATGAGCTTGGCCGCCTCATCGAACGAAATATTTTCGTCGTGCCCGGTCGCCGCTTTCGTCGCAGGCGTGAAGATCGGTTGCGGCAATCGACTGGATTCCACTAGTCCGTTAGGCAGATCGATCCCGCAGATTTTTCCGCTGACGCGATAATCCTTCCAGCCCGAGCCGGACACGTACCCGCGCACAACGCATTCGATCGGAAGAGGTTGCGTCTTGCGCACGACCATCGAGCGCCCGGCGAGTTCGTCTTTGTATGCGTCGAATGGGGCAGGGAAGTCCGTCGCGCTCAGCACGTGATTCGGAATCACGTCGCGCAGCAGTTCGAACCAGAAGAGCGAAAGCTGCGTCAGCACCCGCCCTTTGTCGGGAATTCCCGTCGGCAGCACGACGTCGAATGCCGACAATCGGTCCGACGCAACGATCAGCAGCTTGTCGCCGAGATCGTAGATGTCGCGCACTTTACCGCGGGCGGCGGGTGCAATGCCGCCAAAATTTGTCTCTTTCACTACTCGCATCGCCGCACCAGAAGGCAAGTCGATTCCCCTGAAGAAGTGTGATGCATTCTAGCGTAGCGTGCTGCCCTGTCAATGCAACGAGCGTGTGGAAAAAATCGGAAAAGCGATGCGCGCGTGAAAATTTTTCGTACCGCGAATTTGCAATTGAAATTATTACGCGATTCGGTTAGGCGCCGCATCCACTTACACGACTGCCCGCGTCACTTACACAACTGTCATTCCGAGCGAAGCGAGGAATCTGCTGTTTCTTCGATTGCCGCATCACCACAGAAACAAAGGAGGCGAGCTTTTGGCTCGCCTCCTGTCGCTGACTTGCTTGTGCGAGAGATTTACGCCGCAGACGCCGCCGCAGCCATGCGCTTCTTCGGTACTTCGTCGCCTTCCCAGCGCACGCTGACCAGCTTCGAAACGCCCGGCTCCTGCATCGTCACGCCGTAGAGCACGCTGCCCGTCTCCATCGTCTTGCGATTGTGCGTCACGATGATGAACTGCGTCTGCGAACTCATCTCGCCGACCAGCTTCGTGAAGCGCCCGACGTTCGCTTCGTCCAGCGGCGCATCGACTTCGTCCAGGATGCAAAACGGGCTCGGCTGATATTTAAAGATCGCGATCAGCAGCGCCAGCGCCGTCATCGCCTTTTCGCCGCCCGAGAGCAGCAAAATGTTTTGCAGCCTCTTCCCCGGCGGTGACGCGACAACATCGATTCCCGCATCGCCCGAGCTGTCGACTTCGGTCAGCCGCATCTCTGCATGCCCGCCCCCGAAAATCGTGTGGAACGCCGTCGAGAAATTGCTGTTGATGGCGTTGAATGCCATCTCGAATTTCTCGCGCGTCACCAGATCGAGTTCCACGATCGCCTGCTGCGTGTCCGCGATCGACTGCAACAAGTCGTCGCGTTCGCGCGTCAGGAACGCAAATCGCTGCTCCGTCTCGTTGAACTCTTCGAGCGCCATCATGTTGACCGCGCCCATCGCTTCGATGCGCGACTTCATCTCGCGATAATTCGTTTCCGCGATCGCCAACTCCTCGCCGCTCATGAACGCCGTCTCCGTCGCGATCAGATCCTCCGGCTGCATGTTCACTTCGTTCATGCACGTCTCGCGCAGATGCTGCCGATCCGAGTCGTTCTTCGCCCGCTCGATTTCCGCGTGACCGCGCTGCTCCCGAATCTCTTGCAGCGATTGCCGCCCGAGCCGCAACGCGTCGTCCATCACCGCCACGCGCTTGCGCCCCGAATCCCATTCTGCTTCCAGCGTGACTTGCGACTCCTCCAGCCGCGTCTTCTCCACCCGCAGCGCTTCGAGCTGCACCGCGAGCTGTTCGTTCTGCGTTACAAGCCCAGCCGCCTCTTCGCTGATCGACGCCTGCTGCTGTTGCAAAGCCTGCGTCCGCCGATCGATCCCCTCGCGCTCCTGCGCCAGTCGCGAAGCCAGCGCTTCCGCCGCCGACAGCCGCTCATTCAACGCCGCCAACTCCGCCCGCGCCACGCCGAGCTCGTCCTGCTCGGTCTGCACCGACCCGCGAAGCTGCACCAACTCCTCCGCCAGCCGCGCGCTCTCTGCTTCCGCCTCCGCTCGCGTCGTATTCGCAACGGCCAGCTGCGTCTTCGCATTTTCCGCTCGCGAACGCGCGCCTTCCACAGTCTGCCGAATCCGCCCAAGCTCGTTCTGGCACGACGTCAACTCCAGCCCAAGCCGTGCCAACTCCGCCTGCGTCTGCTCATGCCGATGTTTCGCTGACAACACGTCGCGTTCAGCCGAGTTCCGCTTTGTCGTCATCTCTTCCAGCGTCTGCTCCGCCTCGCGCAAATCCGAAGCCAACGCATCCTGCGTCGCCCTGATTCGTTCCGTCTCAAACTCAAGCTGCGCCACTTCCGCATCCAGCGCGCGCAACTCGCGCTTCATGACCAGCGGTCCAGCCTCATCCGGCCGTCCGCCCGTCACCATCCGTCCCTGGAAGCAAGTGCCGTCCGGCGTAACGAATGCATACTGCGGATTGTCCCGCGCCAACTTTTCCGCAGCGATCGGTCCGTCAGTCAGATACGCCGCCTTCAATCGCGGCAAAAACTGCTTCGCCGCCGGCCCCAGCGGATCGCGAAATTCAACGAGCTTGTCGAGCCGCGACACAACTCCGTCTTCCGTCCTGAAATTCACGATCGGCTCATACTCATCCAGCCGCAAATTCAAACTTCGCAGCGAATCCACGAAAAACGTCGCCCGCCCGCCAACCTCTTCGCGCAACAGCGAAACGCCTGCTCGCGCGTGATCGTACGTCTGCACCACGACATACTCGAGCTCATCGCGCAAATACTGCTCGATCGCCGCCTCGTGCTGCTCCTCCACTTCCGCATAATCCGCCAGCACGCCCACCGCATGAAAATCGTGCCCGCCGCCGCGCTCATTCGCCGCAAACAGCTTCTGTACCGCATCCGCCGTATACGAGCGATCGTTCAGCACCTGCGTCAGCGTCGCATGCTTCGCCCGCGCTCCCGAAAGGGAATCACGCAGCGCCTCGGCCTGCTTCGCCGTCGCATCGCGTTCTTCGCGCAATCCCGCGATTCGCGTTTGTAGCGCCGCCACCTGCTGCCGCAGCGCTGTCAACTGCCCGTTCGCCGTCTCCCACTCTCCCGCAGCCTTGTCCGCACTGTCGCGCACCTGCAAAGACATCTCTAGCAGCGCGCTTTCCGTCGTCTCCAGCTTCTGCATCGCCGCGCCCTGATGCACCAGCGCCTCTTCCGCCTTTTGCTGCTCGCCGTGCAAACGCAGTAGACTCTCGCTCGCCTCCGAAGCGCATTGCCGCAGCGCGTCGATCCGCACTTCCGATTCATGAATCTGCGTCGCCCGTGTCTGTGCGCGCACCGTCAGCCCGTTCACATTGCCCGTCAGCGTCGTCGATTCCGTCCGCAGCGAATTCACCGACTCGATTTGCGCCGAATTCCGCGTCTCCCACTCAGTAATCTGCGCCGCCGCCGCCGTAATCTCCGCCGCGATCTGCCCGCCGCGCCCTGCAAGCTCATGCGAACGCTGCTCGTTATAAGTGATCTTGTTCTCGCTGCGATCCACTTCCAGCAGCGTCGCATTTAAAACGTTCTGGTTCTGCTTGATCGTCGCATCCAGCTCGTAAATCCGCTGTTGCAGTTGGTCCTGCTCCGCCTCTTGCGTCGCAATGTCGGTTGCGTGCTTGCTCTCCGACGCCATCAACTCTTCCAGCGCCTTGCCAACGCGCTCCGCCTCGGCATCCAGCTCGCGCGCCTTACCCGCCAGCATCTGCCGCACGATCCCACGCATCTGGTCGCGAACTTCCGCATACCGCCGCGCCTTCGCCGCCTGCCGCTTCAGTGACCCAAGCTGCTTCTCCACCTCAACGACAATGTCATTCACGCGCGAAAGATTGACCTTCGACGATTCCAGCTTCGCTTCCGCCAGCCGCTTCTTCGTCTTGAATTTCGTCACGCCGGCCGCTTCTTCGATGATCGCGCGCCGTTCCAGCGGCTTCGTCGACAAAATCTGCCCGATGCGCCCCTGCTCGATGATCGCGTAGGAGTCCGGCCCCAGCCCGACCCCCATGAACATCTCCTGAATGTCGCGCAGCCGCCCCACGCGCCCGTTGATCAGGTATTCGCTCTGCCCCGACCGATAAAGCCGCCGGCTGACCACCACCTCACCTGGCTTCGTTGTCAGCGCATGCTTGTCCGCCATCTTCTTCTTGCGCTTACCCTTCAGAAATTCCGGCTCCGAAGTCTCCGCCAGCACGATCTCGGTGTCATGAACGCCTTCGCCTTCCGAAACGGCGTGCTCAGTCGCTTCATGCCCGTCGGCGTAACCCGCCAAAATATCGCCAGCCGGCGTTCCAATCTGGGAATCCGCCTCGCCGTCTTCCAGCAGCTGCACACCGCCGCCAGCCTCACCCGTAGCCGCACCGTTCCCGTTGGCCTCACTCGCCGCGCCTTCGATCACAAACCGAGCCGCCTCAGCAAGTTCCGGATCTTCCATGGTGATCGTGACTTCCGCCAGCCCCATCGGCGGCCGTTTCACCGTCCCGTTAAAAATGCAGTCCGCCATCCGCTCCGCGCGCAGCGACTTATGGCTCTGCTCGCCCAACACCCAGGAGATCGCGTCCACGACGTTCGACTTGCCGCATCCGTTCGGCCCCACGATGCACGTCGTGCCGACTCCGGCAAACGTCACCACCGTCCGCTCGCAAAAGGACTTGAACCCGGTAATTTCCACTTTTCGCAGCTTAAGCAAGGTATCCCCTTTTGTTAGTTCCAGTTACGGTGTTCCCCGGCCCCTCGCCGGGTATGACTCACATCCACGTCAGGACCGTTTTGGAACTCAAACTCCAACAGTCCGCATGTAGCGGCACACACGAAACCAGACTACTTTTCATTTTTCGAAGGGAAGGAATTCGCGTCGATCGCAGCGCGATCAACTTGGACACTTCGACCGGGTCGCGGTCGCCCGTCAAAAACTTTGGCAGGTTCTCGTTCAGAGGCCCTTGCCGCCTGGCGCGTAAGATGGCGGTACGGAACACGAGACTAACATGCACCCCAACACCTGTAAAGACTTACCCCAAGGGTAGTGGTCATTTTTTCTCCACCACAAGAGCCCGCTAAAACGTTGCG
>Ga0209006_10001814_pt1 | contig 19322 bp, 15 predicted proteins | sample JacPin_JW_Ref_O2_FD_188567 | JGI IMG/M metagenome (GOLD analysis project Ga0209006, IMG submission 188567) | Forest soil microbial communities from Algoma, Ontario, Canada - Jack Pine, Ontario site 1_JW_Ref_O2 (SPAdes) (version 2) | ecosystem: Environmental > Terrestrial > Soil > Boreal...
TGCCGTTTCGAAACCGAAAAAGAGACGAATGACGCAGCATTTTTGCCCCCCCGGAATCTGGCTTTCAACGGGCAGAGTATCAACGCCAGTGCGCTGCATCCAGTTAGAAGGGGCTTACAGAGGTCGCATTAGCTAGAAGTTAAAGAATAGGAACAAAATAGGGCGGTTCGCATCCAGATTGATCTTCAATTTGGATGCGATCTTCAAGCCAAGACAAAATAAACGGGGAAATGCCGATCGAAAGAGGCGAAGCCCTACTTCATCCCCACAACGCGCTTGTTCAAGCGGGATTTGTAGCGTGAGGCGGTGTTCTCGTGCAGCGTGCCCTTCTGGATCGCTTTGTCGAGGGCGGAGACAGTCTTGCGATAGGTCAGCTCGGCGGCCGATTTGTCGCCCTTTTCAATCGCTTCGCGCAGGTCACGGAGCTGGGTGCGCAGGCTGGAGGTGTTAGCGCGGTTGCGCGCGGTGCGGCTTTCGGTCTGGCGGGCGCGCTTCTGCGCCGATAAGTGGTTTGCCATGTCTGAGTTGTTACCCTTTTACTGCAGGAATATTCGGTGGGTCCGAATTACTTATTATAGGGAAGCAGGTCTTAAACGGTCAAACTCGGGACGACGGGTGGCTGTGGGGTAAGGCTTACGCGATAGGCCGGGCGAGCGGGAGATCCTTCGCTCCGCCTGAAAAACGGCTACGCTCAGGATGACACCGCGGCTCATTTTGAGCAAATTGAGGCAAACTGAGCTAGCCTCATTGACTCCCGCTTCCTTGCCGGGGTAGGCTAACCGAAATGGTGGTCGTTCGCCCCAGGGGCGCGAACATTTCGTTTCTTCCCGTCTCTAAGCGTCCTTTTTTGCCTGCAAACTCCTGTGAACGGAGGCCGTGGTTTCTGTGGTCACGCCGCCAAGTTGCGTTTGGGGCTGACATCAAAGCCCACACCGCAATTTGTACACACGCATGAAGAAAAGCATCGGAATCAGCTCAAACATCGAAACGCTGTTCGGTACGCGCGACGAAAACGTGCGCCTGCTGGAAGACGGGCTCAAGGTCACCATTAACCTGCGCTCGAACGGAATTGAACTCGAAGGCGCGCAAAAAGACGTGGCTCGCGTGGAGCAGGTTTTTACCGACTACGAAAGCCTGCAGCGCGGCGGCTATACCTTTAACAATGGCGACCTCAACAGCATGCTGCGCGTGCTCACATCGGACCCGAACGCGACTTTGCGCGGCCTGGCCGAGGCCGGACGCCAGCGGTCATTTGGACGGCGCACCGTGCAGCCCAAGACCAGCAATCAGAGACGCTATCTCGAAGCCATCGAGAAGCACGACATGGTATTCGGCATCGGTCCGGCGGGAACGGGAAAAACCTACCTCGCGGTGGCGATGGCCATTTCGGCGCTGCTGGCTAAGCGTGTGAACCGCATCATTCTGGCTCGGCCTGCGGTGGAAGCCGGCGAGCGCCTGGGATTTCTTCCCGGCACACTGCAGGACAAGATTGATCCTTACCTGCGGCCGCTTTACGACGCGCTCTATGACATGCTCGATCCGGAGAAAGTCGATCGCTATCTGGAAAAGAATGTCATCGAGATTGCGCCGATCGCGTTCATGCGCGGGCGCACGTTGAACGATTCGTTTGTGATCCTCGACGAAGCGCAGAACACGACCTGCGAGCAGATGAAGATGTTCGTTACGCGCCTTGGCTTCAATTCGAAGGCCGTTATCACCGGCGATATCACGCAAATCGATCTGCCCAACGCGCGCCGCAGCGGATTGCTGGAGGCGATGGACATTCTGAAGAAAGTCGATGGCCTGGCGTTCTCCTATTTTGACGACAGCGATGTGGTGCGCCATCACCTGGTGCAGCGCATTGTTCGCGCCTATGACGAACACCGGGGGCAACAGCAAATGCTCCTGCTGGGCGATTCGAGGGAATCAGGACCGGTGAGCGAGAAGCCGACGCCGTCTGCCAGCGATGACAAGCCGGCCTCCGCCATCAAGCAATAGTCGGGCATTAGTCGAGCAAAAAACGCGCGGGCACAACTTGATCATTCTGCAAAAGAAGGTTTCGGGAGTGAGCGCAAGTTCCCTGGCTCGATTTGTCTTGCGGGCGCGCCGCGCTGCCGGCCTGCGAGGCGCGGTTGACGTGCTGCTGACGAATGGAGCGACATTGCGCACGCTGAACCGGCGCTTCCGCGGGAAGAACAAGTCTACGGATGTGCTGTCGTTTCCTGCTAATTCAACCTTTTCGGGCCAGCAGAAGCCCTCCGTCGTCGCGGGCGAAATCGCGATTTCCGCCGACATTGCCGTGCAAAACGCATTCCGGCTCGGCCACACCGCCGCCCAGGAGGTGAAGATTCTGGCGCTCCATGGAATTCTTCATCTGGCGGGCTACGATCATGAGCGCGATAATGGAGCGATGGCCAGGAAAGAAGCCAGCCTGCGCAAGATGCTTCGTTTGCCCGCTGCATTGATTGAACGAACGCAGATTGAACGAACGCAGATCGAGCGGACGCAGATCGAGCGGACGCAGATCGAACCGAAAAAACGCTCGTCACGGAGCACGGCATGAACTTCGCCGTGGCCGCAGCGCTGATTCTTCTCCTGGGATTGTTGACGCTCGTCTCTTACGTCGACCGCGTCTACCAGGAACTGGGCCGCTTTCTTTCGCGCGAGTTCCAGGACAACGTCGATTCCTTCGAGCAGAGAGTCGAGCCTGTGCTCGGAGTAGGCCGCGGCCGTGCCTCGCTCTCCATGGCGGTGCTCTCGCAGTTGATGATGGCGGCGATCGCGCTCCTGGTGGGCTTCATTGTCTTCGGCGACCAGCGTTGGACAATCTACGAAATCCTGCAGGCCACCGGCAGTTTGATTCTAGTTGTCATTGTGTTCAACCGCTTCCTGCCCTACGTCTTCTTTTCGCGCACGCGGGGAGAGTGGCTGGCCCGGTGGGTATTGCTCCTCAAAATTCTTATCTATCTGGTTTTGCCGGTCACGATTGCGATCGGTTTTCTGCAATCGGTGACGTCCCTGACGAAGGAAAACACGGGCGAGCAGCCGGAAAGTCCTGCTGAAGCTGTGGATGCTTTGATTGAAGCCGGACAAGAAGAGGGAATTATCCAGGAGGGCGACCGCGATCTGATTCAGTCGGTCGTGGAATTCAGCGGCAAGACCGTGCGCGAGGCCATGAAACCGCGTCCGGCGATGTTTGCCGTTCCCACGGATACAACGGTCGAGCGCTTTATCGAAATGCTGCGAACCAAACACTACGGGCGCGTGCCGGTTTATCAGGGCAACATTCACAACATTAAAGGAATTGTTTACGCCCAAGATGTGCTGCAGGTTCCCGATACTGAGGCGCGCGTGCGCATGCTCGACACGATCATGCGACGCGACGTGTATTTCGTTCCCGAAAGCAAGCTGGGAAGCGATCTGTTGCGCGAAATGCAAAAGCAAAACGTCCGCATGGCGATTGTGGTGGATGAATACGGCGGCGTTGCCGGCCTGGTCACGATTGAAGATCTGGTGGAAGAAATCGTGGGCGAGATTCGCGACGAGCGCGACAAGCCGGAGATTGTGCGCGAAGGGGAAAAATCGTTTATTGTCTCCGGCGGCATGGACGTGGATCGCCTTGATGAACTTTTTGGCGCCAAGCCCGAGGGGAAAGAGTCCGCGACCATCGCAGGCCTGGTGAGCGAGTTGGCTGGACGCATTCCCCGCAAAGGCGAAGTAGTCGAAGACGACGGCCTGCGATTTGAAGTGCTCGAATCGACCGATCGCAAAATCGAACGCGTACGCGTCACCACGGTGCAGCCCCAGCAATTAAAGCTGATGTAGAGCTATGAGCTTCGAGCTCTGAGTTGTGAGCGTTGTGAGCTTACAATTACCTCTCGATGTTTTTCTCACAGCTCGCAACTCGTAGCTCACAGCTCAAAACTATCTATGTCATTTCATTCCGGTTTCGTGTGTATTCTCGGCCGCCCGAACGCGGGCAAGTCGACGCTGCTGAACGCCCTGGTTGGCGAAAAGCTCGCTATTATCTCTCCTAAGCCGCAGACCACGCGCAACCGCATTCAGGGGATCATTCACGTTCCCAAGCGCAAGGGCAAAGGCGGCGGGCAGATTGTTCTCATCGACACGCCGGGCGTGCATAAGCCCGACAGCTCGCTTGGCCGCAAAATGATGGTCGAAGTGCGCGAGGCGATGGAGGGCTGCGACCTGGTCCTCGTCATCATGGATGCCAAGCACAAATTTGATCCCCGCGATCAATTTGCGCTCGATCTGGTGAAGCAATCCAAGGCGAAGGCATTTCTTATCCTGAACAAGATTGATCTGATTCGCGAGAAAGCCAAGTTGCTGCCGCTGATCGAGGAGTATCGCAAGTTCTACAGCTTCGATGAAGTCATCCCGATCTCCGCCCTCAAGCGCAAAGGCCTCGACACGCTGCTGGATTTGATCTTGTCCATGCTTCCCGCGGGGCCTGCTTACTTTGCGGAGGATCAGGTTACCGATCAGCCGGCGCGATTCATGGCGGCGGAAAGCATTCGCGAGCAGATATTGCTGAACACCAGCGAAGAGCTTCCCTATGCGACCACAGTGATCGTGGAAAACTTCGAGGAAGGCAAGAAGCTCACGCGCATTTCCGCGGTCATTTACTGCGAGCGCGAAGGGCAGAAGGGCATCCTGGTGGGCAAAGGGGGCCAGATGCTGAAGAAAATCGGTACCGCCGCGCGGATCCAGATCGAGCGGATGGTAGGGACTAAAGTCTATCTCGAGCTTTACGTCAAAGTCGAAGCGGGCTGGCGGGAGTCGCGCCGGTTCATCGATGAACTCGATTGGCGACGGCAGCTGGAATTTCGCATGCAAGAAATGGGTGCGGCGAGCGATCCTAAGACGGGCAGTGGCAACGACTAAGAGAGGGAAGTGTAAAGTTTTGCATTGCCCCGCCGGAAGCGCACCACGCGGCCATTGCCGGAATAGCCGCTTGCAGCTAGAATCCAAGGGTCTGCAGTAGCGCCGAAAGGTATGGGCGAGCCGACCATGGAATCAGGGGCTTCTTCCGAAGAGCACTTCCCAGGCTGTGACTTTGATCCAGACAAGCTGACTTTACGCATGCGTGTGACGCTGGCAGCGCACCGCCAATCCGTCGACCCGGTGGTGGCGCAGGTCATGGATTCGATCCGTAATGTGAATTGCGTCAACGGCAAAGTGGATGATATCGAGTTGGCGCTGCAGGAAGCTTTGGCCAACGCGGTCGTCCACGGAGCCAAGGAAGATCCGACGAAGATTGTCGAGTGTCTGGTGGCCTGCGACGAGGAGCGCGGTGTGCTGATTATCGTGCGCGATCCCGGTCCCGGTTTCGATCCGCAGGGGATTCCCAGTTGCACGATGGGTGAGAACCTTTATTCCAATCACGGGCGCGGAATTTTTCTGATCAATCAGTTGATGGATGAGGTGCAGTTTCATAAGAACGGCACTGAGATTCACATGATGAAACGATAGTCGAGAAAGCAATAATTTCTGTGGAAGCGTTCGCGTAACACAACCCTGGGTTCACTTGGAGGTTTCAATGAAAAAACAAAAAGGATTTTCGCTGATCGAATTGTTGATCGTTGTCGCTATTATTCTGATTATTGCCGCGATCGCTATCCCTAACTTGTTGCGCGCCCGCATGGCGGCGAATGAATCGTCGGCCGTGGCCTCGATCCGCACCATCAACACGGGTGAAATTACCTACAACGCGAGTTACCCGACGGTGGGCTTTGCGCCAACCCTTTCGGCTCTGGGCGGCGTCACTCCCTGCGTACCGAGCCAGACGGCTGCATGCGTCATCGATAGTGTTTTGGCGGGTGGAAACAAAGCCGGCTATGTCTTCACGGCGACCGGTGCGGGTGGACCACCGGCGGTGCAGTATTTTGCAGCGGCTGTTCCGGCTGTGGTCAATCAAACCGGAATTCGCAGCTTCTGCTCATTCGAAGACGCGGTAATTCGGGTGCAGCCGACCGGGGCGGGAATTCCGAGCGAAGCGGCCTGCGAGGCGTTGTTGCCGCTGAATTAGTAAAACAGGGTTAAAAGCATTTCTGGGGCCGGCAAGCTAAACTTGCCGGCCTTTTCATTCATTCGGCACTACTCTTTACTCTTTCGCAGCGATTCCCAGAGCCTTCATCTTGCGGTAGAGATGGCTGCGTTCGAGCCCTAATATTTCCGCCGTTCGGCTTACGTTGCCGTGATTCTGGTCGAGCGTTTTCAAAATGTAGTCGCGCTCGTAGGCATCCCGCGCCTGATGCAGCGTGGAGAATTCACTCTTGGGCGCGCGCCGCCCTCCATCGCGATAAACCAGCGGCGGCAGGTGCTTGCTGTCGAAGCGCGTGGTCGTGGGATTCATGATTACGATGCGCTCGATGACATTCCGCAGTTCCCGTACATTTCCCGGCCACGAATAGCGCATGAGCACGTCGATAGCGTCGTCGGTAATTTCCCGCGGCCGGCGTCCATAGGTCGCGGCGAGTTCTTTGAGGAAATGCCGGGTGAATAAGGGAATATCTTCTTTGCGGTCGCGCAGAGGAGGAACGAAAAACGGGATCACATTCAGCCGGTAAAAAAGATCTTCGCGGAAGTTGCCGCGCGAAATCTCCTCATCGAGATCTTTATTGGTCGAGGCGATCACGCGAACGTCGACGGTAATCATGGCGTCGCTACCAACGGGAGTAAAACGCTGTTCGTCCAGCGTGCGCAGCACTTTGGCCTGCGTCTTCAGGCTCATGTCGCCCACTTCGTCGAGAAACAGAGTTCCTCCGTGGGCGCGCTGAAACTTGCCTTCCTTGTCGGCGCCGGCTCCCGGAAACGAACCTTTGTAATGCCCGAACAGTTCGCTTTCGATCAGGTCTTCGGGAATCGCCGCGCAATTTACCTCAACAAAGGTCGAATCCTTGCGCATGCTCTGCGCGTGAATCGCGTGCGCGACCAATTCTTTGCCCGATCCCGATTCACCGAAGATCAGGACACGCCCGTTGGTGGGCGCCATCAGGCTGATCTGCTGCCGCAGCGCCTTCATCGGGATACTGTCGCCGACGATCATGCTCTTCGGCTGCAACTGCTTTTTTAAATCGACGTTCTCGCGCCGCAGCTTTTTCGACTCGATCGCGTTTTTCAGAACGATGAGAGTTTTTTCAATCGAGAGCGGCTTCTCAAGAAAGTCGTAGGCGCCCAGTTTGGTGGCGCGCACGGCGGTTTCAATCGTGCCGTGGCCGGAGATCATCACAACTTCCGGCATATTCTCGTGCTCGCGAATTTTCTGCAGGATTTCCAATCCATCCGCGCCGGGCAGCCAGATGTCGAGCAGAATCACGTCAAATGCCGATTTGCGAAGCAGTTCAAGGCAGGCCTCGCCGCTTTCCACCGAAGATGCGGAATAACCTTCATCGGCCAGAATTCCGGCGAGCGAATCACGGATTCCGGTCTCGTCGTCGACGATGAGAATTTTATGCATGTTGAGCGGCGGGAGAAGAAACGGGTTCGGCAGCGAGCGGCAGTTCGACGATGAAGCGCGTGCCTACCGGATGATTTTCTTCCACTCGAATCGAGCCGCGATGATCCTCGACGATGCGGCTTACGATGGAAAGTCCGAGACCGGTTCCACGCTTTTTGGTAGAGAAATAAGGCAGGAACAATTTTTCTTTCAGTTCACGAGTAACGCCATGGCCGGTATCGGCAACTGCGATCTCGACGGCATCGCGGCTTGCCACTAACGAAGTGGAGATCTCGATTTCGCGCACCACGGAATTCTGCGAAGCCTCGGCGGCGTTATCGACCAGGTTGGCGATGGCGCGTTTGATAGCCTCGCCATCGGCCAGTACTTTGGGCAAGTCCGCGCTGAGTGATTTGTGCAAGCCGATGCCATCGAGCCTGCCATTGAACATGAGCAACGCGCCGTCGATGATTTCGTTGATGTCGGCTGGCTTCGGCTTCGCGACCGGGAAGCGGGCGAGAGTTGAGAACTCGTCGACTAACTGCCTCACCGTCTGGACTGCATTGGCAATGGTTTCGGCGCACGAGCGCACAATTGCGACCGAAGCCGGCTCGCCGGAAACTCCATCTGCAGAAGACTTGTCCAAATGGCGCTGAATGCGCTCAGCCGACAAGGCAATCGGGGTTAGCGGATTCTTGATCTCATGGGCAACACGCCGCGCGACTTCCCGCCAGGCTGCCTGCTTTTGCGCCTTCAGTAGATCGGAGAGATCTTCGAACACAATAACGTAGCCAGAACGCTCGTCCTGATGCCGCAGCGTGGCTACGGTGACTGCAACGTTCAGCGATGCGCGAGGTAACTGGATATCCATCTGGCTGGTTGTCATGCCCATGCGGTCGGCGCGCCGCAGTAGGAGTTCGAAGTCTTCGAGCAGTTCGCCAGGGAAGACATCAGTCAACGCCGCGCCGCGAACAATCAAACCTGCGTCATCATGCTTTGCGTCAGGATGGAACATGCGCAGCAAGGCATGATTGATATGAGTTACGTGACGGCTGGCATCGAGGGACAGAACTCCTGTGGGAATGCTTTCCAGAATCGTTTCCATCTGGCGGCGCCGGCGTTCGAGTTCTGTGTTCGCGGCGCTCAAATCGCGGCTGGAAGCCTCAATCTGGCGGCGCGAATGTTCCAGATCGTCCGCCATACGATTGAACGAGCGCACCAGATCGCCGATTTCGTCGGCCGCGCGAAAGTCGACGCGATAGTCGAGCCGGCCGCGCGAAATTTCCTGCATGGCTTCGGCCAGAGCGGAGAGCGGCCGAGTCACAATCTTGGAGAGAAAAAGCGCGAGCCATGTCGTCACGAACAAGATGATCATGGTGAGCAGAAGCAGCAGGCCCATGTACGTGCGCCGTACGACACGGCGTTCGCGCGCCAGGTTGTAATAACGGCGCTGGCTGTCTTCCACCTGACTCACTGTCTGCGAGAACTCCCGCGGCAAGGGAATCGCGACCAGGATTTCGCCTCCGCCTGGGATGGCCGCGCTGCCCATCGAGTAGTCCGTTCCCTGCCATGTGAATTGTGCTGGACGGCCTGCGGCCGCATCGGCCAGCGGCAGACGCGTTTTCAACATCGGCCACGCCGCCGGCGCATTGAAACTGGCCTCGGCATTGCCGTCTCGCACGGCCAGAGCAAATCCGCCCTGCAGCGTTAATTCGTGGTGGTGAAATTCATTTAGGACTCCGGTAAAACCATGACCGGAGAAAGCAGGCTCTACTTCGGGTGACGCGGCAATCGAGGCGGCTTCCGCGCGCGCATTCTGCATGGCGTAGTTGGCGAGCAGAGACGCCATGGCGTGGGTGTCGGCGCGCACCTCTTCTACCGGCGTGGAGAACCACTTGTCGATGGACCGGTTCATCAGGCCATAGGAAAACCAGTACATCACCATCACCGGAACCGACGACAGCAAAAGCGCTCCGGCCACCATGCGCGTGCGAAATTTCGAGCCCAGCACTCCCAGCCTGCGTTCGGCGAAGAGCTTGAGCAGGTTGCGCATCAAGACGAAACTGAGCGCGACGAAGAGCAGAAAAATCAGCGCAGAGAGGGCGGCGAAGACGGCGATATCCTGATTATTTCCGGGATGCAGGAAGTTCAGGTCGAAGGCTGTTTCCGAAACCAGAATGGCCAGAAGCAGAAAAACGGAAACGGCCAGCAGGATGATGACCTGCTTACGGTAAGTGGCCGCCGGACGAGTTGGAGCTGTAGTTGCCATGAGTCAAGGCTGCGCCTGGCAAACCATTCATTATAGATGCGCCGAAAGGGCGCGGGACGCAATAGCCGCTATACGCGTTGACTATAGAGGGCCCTGGAGCTGTATTACGGCCGCCTGGATCGCGGCTTGGCCTCGGTGATTTCCTGCTGCATGAGGTCATACGCGGGCTTCGGTTTATAGCCGCGGTCGAAGGGAAGCGCTGCACCCCGAGTGCCATGGGAATGAGAGCCGATCCACGAATATTTGTCGGTGAACCCCCAGGTTTGAATGGCTGTGCAACCTGGATTCTCTAAACATGCGTGGGCTACATCGCGGTAGATCGCGGACTGGCGCCGCAAATCCGCATCCGCCACTTGTCCACTGGAATCCAACGGAAGCGATACATCCAGTTCTGTAATGTGAACCTGCAACCCCAGCGCGGTCAGCCGCTTGATATTTGCGGCTATGTCGGCGGGATTTGGTTCATGTTCGGCGATATGCATCTGCAATCCCACGCCGTCGATGGGAACGTGGTGCCGCTTGAAGTTCTTCACCATCGCATAAATTGCGTCGGATTTCTGGCCCAGGCCTTCGCCGCCATTGTCGTTGTAAAACAGCAGCGCCTGCGGATCGGCTTCGTGAGCCCAGCGAAACGTCTGTTCGACGTACGCCTCGTCCTTATGCGCGAAGCCGATGCCGGGCTGGTTGTACCAGATGGAGTCCTTGAACTCGCCGTGCTCGTTGAGCGCCTCATTCACCACATCCCAGGCGAAAACCTGGCCGGCATAGTGCCTCATCACCGTGGTTATGTGGTTTTGCAGAAGATGCGATAACTGCTCCGGCGTGTAATTGGTTTGCTCCAGCCATGCGGGATTGTTGTGATCCCACACCAGGCAGTGCCCGCGGACATGCATTCCATGGGCCTGCGCGAAGTGAACGATCTCGTCGGCGTCACGAAAATCGAAGGCGTCGGCAGTGGGCCGGATCGCCCGCCACTTCATCGCGTCTTCGGCTTCGACCATGTTGAATTCACGCGCCAGGGTTTCGGAGTATGCCGCTTCGGAAAGCAGCAACGACGGACGGACGGCAGCTCCGACGAGAAGGTTTATGTGGTCCGCAGCCTGCCGCAGAGTGGAGTCGGAGGTCGCGGCAGTCAGAGTTAGAAGGAAAACGACGATTTCGACGCAGCGAAAAAGCCTCAGCATGATTCACCTGCCAGGTTGACACCAATATTTACGCTAAGGCAGGAACGGTTGCAAAGGGCATCCGTCACATTGCGGACCGAGTTTTCCACAGTGGTGCTTGCCTACGCTCACGATCAGCCCGTGCATTTCGTTGTAAACCTGCGCTAGTGGCGGACGGCGCGCCGTACTGATGGGGGATGGTGAGTGAGCGGTTTTGAGCACGGTGGATTCACGCTCTTCATCAGAATGCATGCTAAGTTGCGCGTCGGTGATTGCCCCGAGACTGCGTTCAAACAGCGCCCGAATCCCTTCGTAATCCGTTTTCTCAGGAAGGATCTGGTGCCGCTCGAGAATTCTCCGCGTATAAGCGTCGACCACAAACACGGGATGGTTCCCAGCATAGAGAAGAATCGAATCGGCGGTTTCGGGACCGACTCCGTTCAGGGCCAACAACTTCTCGCGAAGCTTTTCCGTGGGCTCGGCGAAAAGTTGATCGAGAGATCCTTCGAACTCTGCATCGAGAAATGCCACGAATGTTTTCAGCCGGCTCGCCTTTTGCCGAAAATAACCGGACGGACGAATGAGCTGCTCCAATTCAGAGATCTTAGTTTCGCGAATGCCCTCGATACTCAATGCTTTTGCCGAACGCAGATTTGCCAGAGCAAGTTCTACATTCCTCCACGCCGTGTTCTGGGTCAGATAAGCACCGACAATTACCTCGAAACGTGTCTCCCCCGGCCACCAGTGCTGCGCTCCCCATGCGCGGTACAGAGCTCGGTAGTATTCTCGAAGCTTTTCTTCGTTGCTCCTGCGCGGCACGTTAAGAACTCCTCAACCACAAGTCTAATTGAGCTCGAAATTCCAGTGCGGGAGTTGTCCCGGAGGTCGAACTCCGCTTACCGAAGTTCATGTACCAGGACTGTGACTGCTTCCATTGAAGAAGTCGAAAAGTGGCATTTGGCGCGAGGTTTCATACGTTTGCTCGGCGATCACCGCGCAGCTTCGTCTAGGCCAAGTACTAAAGTTACTGGTGCGGTAATCCGCTAGCGGTGACAATTTATGTCAACGCGAATGAACTGCATTCTCTCCCAATGATAGGCAGTCGCTCGCGCAATGCCTGCACGAAAGTCAGGCGGTCGTTCCATTCACGTGGATAGGAGATCGGCGTATGTCTCAACGGCTGGGTGACCTTCTCGTCAAAGAGAAGATCATTACCCCAGAGCAGTTGGAACAAGCGAATAAAGTCCAGAAGGAGCAGAGCTGCCGCCTTGGCTCCGCGCTGGTGAAGCTCGGCTTCCTCACGGATGAGGACGTCACGAATTTTCTCTCCCGGCAGTATGGCGTTCCAGCCATCAATCTTTCTTACTTCGAAATTGACCCTGCGGTCGTCAAGCTGATTCCGTTTGAAACCGCAAAGCGTTACCAGATTCTTCCGCTGAGCCGCGTCGGCGCGTCGTTGACCATTGCCATGGTCGATCCAACGAACGTCTTCGCCATGGACGATATCAAGTTCATGACCGGCTTCAACATTGAGCCGGTGGTGGCGTCGGAAAGCTCGATTCTGTCGGGAATCGACAAGGCCTACGGCGCGGGCAAAGAGGAAGACCTCGAATCGGTAATGCAGTCGATGTCGGAATTAAGCGACGAAGACGTCGAACTGCAGGCCGAAACTCAGGAGATGGGCCTCTCGGAGCTGGAAAAAGCCGCCGACGAAGCCCCGGTCGTAAAGCTCGTGAACGTGATTCTTGGCGATGCCGTGAAGAGGGGCGCCAGCGACATCCACATCGAGCCCTATGAAAAAGAATTCCGCGTCCGCTTCCGTATTGACGGCGTGCTGCAGTCGATCATGTCGCCGCCGATGAAGTTGAAGGACGCAATCACGTCCCGTTTGAAGATCATGTCGAAGCTCGATATCAGCGAGAAGCGTCTGCCGCAAGACGGCCGCATCATGCTGAAGATGAATATTGGCGGGCGCAAAAAGCAACTCGACTTCCGCGTCAGCACGCTGCCGGTGCTGTGGGGCGAAAAGATCGTGCTCCGGTTGCTCGACAAAGAAAACCTGCGCCTCGACATGACCAAGCTGGGTTTCGAACAGGAATCGTTAACCAAGTTCGAGAAAGCGATTTTGAAGCCGTACGGCATGGTGCTGGTCACGGGGCCGACCGGATCGGGCAAGACGAACACGCTGTATTCCTCCATCTCGACGTTGAACAAACCCGATACCAACATCATGACCGCGGAAGACCCGGTCGAATTTCAATTGCAGGGCGTCAACCAGGTGCAGATGAAAGAGCAGATCGGCCTGAACTTTGCCGCCGCTCTGCGGTCGTTTCTACGGCAAGATCCCAACATTATTCTCGTCGGCGAAATTCGAGACTTTGAAACCGCCGAAATCGCCATCAAGGCCGCGCTTACCGGCCACCTTGTGCTTTCCACGCTGCATACGAACGGAGCGCCCGAAACCATCACGCGACTCATGAACATGGGCATCGAACCATTTCTTGTCGCAACTTCGGTTCACCTGATCTGCGCGCAGCGGCTGATCCGGCGTATTTGCAAGGATTGCTCGGAACCGATCGAAGTGCCGCCGCAGACTCTGATCGAAAACGGATACACGCCGGAAGAGGCCAAGACGGTGAAGATTCACAAAGGCAAAGGCTGCACCGTCTGCAACAACACCGGATACAAGGGCCGCGCCGGTTTGTACGAGGTCATGGAAGTGGACGACGAGATCCGCGAACTGGTTCTGGTGGGAGCTTCGGCCGTGGAGTTGAAAAAGAAAGCGATCGAGCGCGGCATGATCACGTTGCGCCGCAGCGGATTGATCAAAGTTGCGGCCGGAATCACCACGCTCGAAGAAGTAGCACGCGAAACGATTCACTAGAAATGCGCCGTTGGCCGTTTGCCAACGACTAACGACTAACGACGAGATTACAGATTTAACGGAAGGAAATTGACTATGGGTTTGTCACTTAGCGATTTGCTCAAAAGAATGCTGGAGATGAACGGCAGCGATCTGCACATCACCACCAATTCGCCGCCGCAGATTCGCGTGCACGGCCACCTGACGCCGCTCGACCTGCCGCAGATGACGCCGGCCGAGACCAAGCAGCTCGCCTACAGCGTCATGACCGATTCGCAGAAGCATCGCTTTGAAGAAAGCCTTGAACTCGACTTCTCTTTCGGCTTGAAGGGTCTAGCCCGCTTCCGCGCCAACGTTTTCAATCAACGCGGCGCGACCGCAGCGGTATTCCGCGTCATTCCTTTCGAGATCAAGAATTTCAACCAGCTCGGTCTTGCGCCCGTCGTGGCGAAGATGTGCGACAAGCCGCGCGGACTCGTGCTGGTCACGGGACCGACCGGGTCGGGCAAGTCCACCACGCTCGCTTCCATGATCGACAAGATCAATACCGAGCGCCACGACCACATTCTGACGATCGAAGATCCGATCGAATTCGTTCACATGAATAAGAATTGCGTGGTCAACCAGCGCGAGTTGCACGCCGATACGAAGAGCTTTACTGACGCCCTTCGCGCCGCGCTTCGTGAAGATCCGGATGTCGTCCTGATCGGCGAAATGCGCGACCTCGAAACCATTGAGTCCGCGCTGCGTATCGCCGAAACCGGCCACTTGACCTTCGGCACGCTGCACACCAACTCGGCAACCTCAACCATCAACCGTGTCATCGACGTCTTCCCGGCCCACCAGCAGGCGCAGATTCGCGCCCAGCTTTCGCTGGTGCTCGAAGGCATCATGTGCCAATCGCTGCTGCCGAAAATCGACGGCAAGGGCCGCGCCATGATCATGGAAATCCTGGTGCCCAACCCAGCCGTTCGCAACCTGATCCGCGAAGATAAAATTCACCAGATTTATTCGGCCATGCAATCCGGACAGGAAAAGTTCGGTATGCAAACCTTCAACCAGGCGCTGGCGACGGCATATTTCCAGAAGCAGATTTCACTGGAAACCGCGATACAACGCTCGAGCAACGTGGATGAACTGCAGGAAATGATCAATCGTGGCGCCAGCCTGTTGAATCGTGGGACAGCGGCTGGAAGCACGATGGCCCGCGGCGCAGCTCCGTCAAAGCACTAAGGCAGTAGGTATGCGGAATGAGAACGAAATCGAAGCAAAGCAGTTGGCAACCGGCAAGACAGTGAGGAGAGACTAAACCATGCCAGTCTTTACATTTTCCGGCAAGGACGCTTCCGGACAAAAAATAAATGGCGAGCGGATGGCGCCCAACAAACAATCGTTGCAACAGGCGCTGCGCCGCGAGCGCATCGTACCGGGTTCGATCCGCGAAAAGGGCAAGGAATTCGCCATGCCCACGTTTGGTTCGAGCAAGGTCAAGGTCAAGGACATCGCGGTTTTCTTTCGCCAGTTCTCGGTCATGATCGATGCCGGCCTGCCGCTGGTGCAGTGTCTGGAAATTCTCGCTGCCAACCAGGAAAATCCGGCATTCCAGAAGACGTTGACCGGCGTCCGGACCACGGTCGAAGGCGGCGCTACGTTGGCCAACGCCATGCGCCAGTATCCGGTCGTGTTTGACGATCTCACCACGAACATGATCGAAGCCGGCGAAACCGGCGGTATTCTCGACATCATTCTGCAACGCTTGGCGACCTACGTGGAAAAAGCGGTACGCCTGAAGGCGGCTGTTAAGTCCGCACTGATTTATCCCGTCGCGGTCGTCTCCATGGCCTTCTTGATTGTCGGCGCACTGCTCAAGTGGGTCGTGCCGATTTTCGCCAACCTGTTCGCCGGACTTGGCGTCAACCTGCCCTTGCCCACCCGAATCGTCGTGGGCCTGAGCGGTTTCGTGCAAAGCTTCTGGTGGATTTTTGGCGTCGGCGGTTTCGCCATCTACTACGGCTTGAAGCAGGTTCGTAAGACTCCCTCGGGCCGCTACTACTTCGATAAAGCGTTGCTCCACATTCCGGTGATGGGATCTCTGCTGCGCAAGATCGCAGTCGGGCGCTTCACCCGTACGCTTGGCACCCTGATCACCTCTGGCGTGCCGATTCTCGAAGGCTTGAGCATTACCGCCAGGACTTCGGGCAACGCGGTGCTGGAAGAGGCGCTGATGAAGGTCCGCAAGGCGATCGAAGAAGGCCGCACCATCGTCGATCCGCTGCGCGAATGCGGCGTGTTTCCCAACATGGTGACGCAGATGATCGGCGTCGGCGAAGCCACCGGCGCGATGGATTCCATGCTGCAGAAAATCGCCGACTTCTACGAAGAAGAAGTGGATGCCGCGACCAAAGATATGTTGGCCATGCTGGAACCGGTCATCATCGGCCTTCTCGGCGTGATGATTGGCGGCATCGTCATTTCGCTCTACATGCCGCTGTTCGCCATGATCGCCAAGCTCTCTGGATAACGACAAAGCTTCAAGGTGAAAGGTTTCAGGGTTTCAAGGTTGGCTTCCGCACTTCCCAACTTTGAAACCTTGAAACGCCTAAACTTTGAAACCTCAAACTTCGCATGCATACCACGTTCGATGAGCGCAATTGGCTGGCATGGCTGGTCCGGGTCCGCATTTTTATTCTTACGGTGCTGCTCGCGGTTGAGCTGGCCGTAACCGAGTTCAGCCCTTCGCCGCTGCCCACGCGGCTTTTCGTCAGCACGATTCTGTTCTGGTATAGCCTGTCGCTGTTCTACGTGCTTCTGCTTTCCTTCTGGAAAGAACATCGCCTGCAGGCTTTATTGCAGGTTCTTACCGACTTGATTCTGGTTTCGTTCGTCGTTCATGAAACCGGCGGCTGGGATAGCTCACTCAACTTCCTCTATCCGCTCGTCATCATCGTCGCCTGCGTGCTGCTTCCGCGGATTTGGGCGCACCTGGTCGCCGCTCTCGCTTTCATTCTCTACGGTACCGTTCTCGAACTGAACTACTACGGAGTCGTGCCTTCTTACTGCTCCACGCATCCCGGACTGAAGGCGCTTCAGGCCATCATCTTTGTCAACCTGTTCGCTTTTCTGGCCGTCGCGTACCTTGCGGGACTGCTCACCAACAAGCTGCGGCAGGTGGGCGTACAGCTGAAAGACGCCAGCGGCGCGCTTGAGAGCCTGCAGGCCCTGCACGAGAACATCATCCGTTCGATTTCCAGCGGCCTGATCACCACCGGTCTCGATGGCCGCATTACGCTGGTGAACGCGGCGGCCGAAAAGATGCTTGATCGGGGAGCTGCCGACGCGTCTGGAATGCCAGTACAGCATTTGTTTATCGATGCGCTGCCGAACGTCGAATCGCAGCAGGCTCACGCCGAGGTTCGCTGCGACACGCCGGGAAAATTTCGCAAAACGTTTCGTGTGCGCGTTTCCGCATTGACTGTCCCTGATCGCGAGCCGCAGGGATTTGTCTACATCTTCGACGATCTCACGGAAATCCGGCGCCTCGAGCGCGAAGTTCGCATCCAGGACCGCATGGCTGCGGTTGGCCGCCTCGCGGCCGCCATCGCTCACGAGATTCGCAATCCCCTGACTTCGATCGCAGGTTCGGTCAGCATGCTTTCCAACGTTCCGGAGATGAACGAAGATCATCGCCGCCTGCTCGACATCGTCACGCGCGAGTCGCAGCGGCTCAACGCCATCATTACCGACTTTCTCGCCTACTCGCGGACCAAGCAATATCACTTCGATAAAGCCGACCTGATCCAGCTGGTCGAAGACACGCTCACGCTCATGGATCACCGCATGGAAGCGGAAAAGACCGGCATCCGGATCGAGCGCCGCTTCGCTATGAAACAAGCGCTGGTTCTCGCCGACGGCGACCGCATCAAGCAGGTTTTCTGGAACGTCTGCGAGAACGCGGTTCGCGCCATGAAAGACGGCGGCATTCTCACCGTGGCCATCGAGTTCATCGGTGACGAGTGCCAGGTGGCGATTACCGACACCGGCGTGGGTATGACCCCGCAACAGACCGAGAAGATTTTCGAACCGTTCCAATCGAACTTCGAAGGCGGCACCGGACTCGGTCTCGCGCTCGTCTACCAGATCGTGCAGGCGCACGAGGGGAAAATCTGGGCGCGCTCCAAGCCCGGGCAGGGAACTACTTTCATTCTAAGATTGCGCCGCCTCGACGCCGAGCATGGCGATTCTGCCGCTGTTCCTGCTTCGGCAGCGTCCGGCAAAGCCGCTGATTCCGCGCCGTCGCTGGCCGTTGCCGCGGGAGGGAGGTCGAATGGCTAACATTCTCGTCTGCGACGACGAGCGTTCGATCTGCGAAATGCTCGACATCTCCCTGCGCCGCGAAGGCCATCGCGTCGAGACTGTGCAGTCGGGGCAAAACGCGAAAAACAAAATTAACGGCGCGCTCTACGACGTCATCATCACCGACATCAAGATGCCCAATGTCGACGGCATTGAAGTGCTGCGCCATGCGCACCAGGTTTCGCCCGACTCCGCCGTCATTCTGATCACAGCCGTGGACGACTACGAAGCTGCCGTCGAAGCCGTGAAAGCCGGAGGCGCGACCGACTACATCCGCAAGAGTCCGGGGCTGGTCGACGAAATCAAGCTGGCGTTGAACCGCGCGCTGGAAAAAATCATCCTCAGCCGGCAAAACTTTGCTCTGCGCCGCGACGCCGCCACGCGCAACTCGCTCGACAACATCATCGGGTCAAGCGGCGCCATGGAAAAGCTGAAGCAGACCGTGCGCACCGTGGCCTCCACGGCCAGCACCGTGTTCATTCAGGGCGAGAGCGGAACGGGTAAAGAGCTGGTTGCCCGCGCGGTACACGTCTGTTCGCCGCGGGCGACCGAGGCTTTCGTCTCTGTGAACTGCGGAGCTTTCCCGGAGACGTTGCTCGAAAGCGAACTCTTCGGCTATCTCAAGGGCGCATTCACCGGAGCCAACCAGAACAAGCGCGGCCTCTTCGAAGTTGCCGACGGCGGCACCATCTTCCTCGACGAAATCAGCGAGATGACTCTCGCCATGCAGGTGAAGCTCTTGCGTGTCTTGCAGGAGCGCACCGTGCGCCCGGTGGGCTCGACCAGCGAAATTTCCATCGACGTCCGCGTCATCGCCGCGACCAATCGCGATCTGGATAAGGCCGTCGCCGAAAATGTCTTCCGCGAAGATCTTTACTACCGGCTCAGCGTGATTCCCGTCCGCGTGCCGCCCTTGCGCGAGCGCCGCGAAGACATTCCGCTGCTGGTGAATCATTTCCTGAAGAAATACGCAACCGCCGCCGGGCGCAGCATTTTACGCGTAAATGCGCCGTCGCTCGCGTCTCTTTGCGACTACGAGTGGCCGGGGAACGTGCGCCAACTGGAAAATACCGTCGAGCGCGCTGTCGCCCTGGAAATGACCGAAGAGCTTCACGTCGAACTACCCGCCGAGCGCCCGAAGGCACGCGCGGCCGCAGCTTCCGCCGACGGTTCGGCTCTGCCCGAAATCGGCGGCAACTTAACGCTTCCCGAAGGCGT
>Ga0209006_10001815_pt1 | contig 19320 bp, 32 predicted proteins | sample JacPin_JW_Ref_O2_FD_188567 | JGI IMG/M metagenome (GOLD analysis project Ga0209006, IMG submission 188567) | Forest soil microbial communities from Algoma, Ontario, Canada - Jack Pine, Ontario site 1_JW_Ref_O2 (SPAdes) (version 2) | ecosystem: Environmental > Terrestrial > Soil > Boreal...
TGCAGCGTCCATTTCGCTAGCCCAATACCATCCTCTAGAGGTACCTGGCCGGAGTATACTGCCCGAGCTATCGCGGTACGGCACAGGCCCGATGCGATTGCCCTTGGCACGCACGGTTGCCGACACAAGCACGTACTTTCCATCACCCTTATACTGCCCTTTCCCTCTGGCGTAGGTACACTCTCCACATATATGTGGAAGGTGCGTCGTGGCGAAAGGGTAAGCGTTGTTGATGTCATAGTTATGCGACTCTCCATAGATTAGGCCGTGGCTGAATATCTCAAACCAACCGCCATAGTAGGACCCGGCGCAAGCATCGAGAAACCAGTCAGGCATGATATCCACAGCATCCTTATGCCGTGGCGACCCATGATTCTTTAGCCATTTGCCCGCCGATGCACCGGGGCCGTACCATTCATCCTTTGCTAGTCGGATACCGAACGCGTGGAATCCCTTGCACAGACGCTCCATTGCCCGCGCGAGTAGGACATTCTCTAGCTGGTTATAGTGCTTCATATCGCGGTCGAGCTTGGCAACCGCGCGCTTATCCTTACCGCGCTTTAGGTCGAGGTATTCCGCGCCACTACAGATAGGCCCGTCCGGATCATCTTTCCAGATAGCCGGATCGCATACTTGTAGGAAAGACATCTGATAGAACGGACCTGCGTCACATATATGCATCCAAGATTTCTGCGTATGCGTGCATACCCGTGTCAGCTCCGCACACTGACACACACGCGGGCGAATAGACAACCGCCTCATGCCGAGCATGTCTATTTCCCAGCCGTCGATACGGACAGGGTGAAAGGTGCGGCGCTTACCGTCCGGCTGTGTCATCTTACGCATTGCCTTGCCCTTTGGGGACAAGAGCATCCATGCGGCTTTAACTGGCAGACTCTTTAGCCATTGGACAAAGTCATACTTCAGATAAAAACCGACAAATGCAGCCTGCGGGTGCTTCTCGAATTCTGAATAGAGAAACCGAAAGACCTCTTCATAAACCAGGCCCTTAGTGAGATCGCGGGCGACATACTGGTCTGTTCCCACACCCAATAGAACCGCACGATGCTTGATGCCACGGCCTATTCCCTCACTATCTACCCCGATGAATTCGGGAATTGCCAGCGCGCGTGACTTACGCATACGCGCTGCCTCCCGAGCGCGAACCGTATCACCATTGGCCTGTCTATAGGCGCGCTTACGCTCCGCTTCGGTCTGTCGGGGTATTACCTGCACGATCACACGTAATTCCCATCGCGCCGCTCTGCCTTAGTGGCGCCTACGGTACCAGAACTTACTGAAAGCCTCTTCATACCTTTTGGGGCCTTACCCCAGCGTGCCTTTGACGCCAGAGCCGCGAGTGATTTTGCTTCCGGGGTACCCGGTGCAGGTTCGGCAATAGAGCCATTCAATACCCCCTCTACATACTTGTTACGGACGTTGCGCGCACGCGTAGTGAACGATGACGGAAGTGACTTACGTTGTGATGGCATAAGAACATCGGCTCTTCCGGTAGTGGTGGTCGCATCGGTGGCTTGGATATCTTGACCCAATCACTATGTACCTCGCAGAATGCAAAGCCTCGCTTCGGCCTGAACACTAGGTACATATCGAAAGACTCAAGCGTAGTGTAATGACCGCAAGAAAGAGGTATGTATTTAGCTTTGGAGCTTTCTACCGCAGCCTGACGGGCCAATCGCAATTGGATATCTTTCTTGGATACCCGGCGCGATTGGCCCGTCGGCTTGGAGGTTGGATTACCTCCGCGTAGTATTTGCACTGCCAGGTGCGGGACGGTGGTCGACCTTGTAAAGCGTCATTGGGGTGTCCTGCCCCGTGTCGAGCTGGCCGGTGCGGGTGATCTTTACCTCAGACCCGAGCGGCACCTTTTCCAGCTTGCGCTGTAGGTCACGCCCGAGGTTATTGAAGTAGCTTTCGCCCTTGTATTCCCCGGTGCCCGTGAAATGGGCCTGCGGGATACTGCCGTTCGTGTCCATCGAATTGAGGATGCCGGTGAAGACATCCCCGTCCGTGTCGAATTTGACCTGCGCTTCATCCTGAACAGTAGTCCAGTTGTCAGCCATTTGATAAAGCCTTTCCGTGGGTTCGCTACCTACCCTATAAGTATACGTCACGGGGCATTAGCGTGCAACTAATTGAATTGTTGTTCGCTTAGGGCAGAAAGGCATCGTTCAATACCACGGAACTGTCATAGGTACGGTGCCAGAGATTCTGACAGGCAACTACGCAGCCGTCCGGCCACCCAAAGTGTGGGAATTTGATACGCAAAAACTCTGGCGTCACGATCGTGCCATCACCCGTAGCAGGCCAAATGAAATAGTCCCGCCCGAGGATATACGGACCCGTTCCGGTGCGAATAGCGGGCAGCGTGTCAACGCTTGAGTAGATTACCCCGCGTGCCCCGAGCTTATAGCCGGGGTTGGTTGCCTTGAATTCGGTGAGCCATTGCTCGCAGTCCGACGGGTTAACGTCGAATGGTTCAACGTCGAGGGTACGCGCGAAATTCGCACGCGAACCGTTCACGTCGATGGGATTAAGCCGAGCCGTAGGGAACATTGTCTGTACCTCAGCGACACTAGCAACGGCATAGTGACCGTCAAGGTAGTAAGCCACAATGCTATGCGCCGGTAGCGGTCGAGGGATTCCATGCAGATTGACGCTGTCATACATGGTGCGGTTAGTCATTGGTCTTATCCCTACCTTTGGTATTGATGAGGGTATCCATCTTTTCAGTCATTTCATCCTGCTTAGTCTCGACAATTGTTAGCCGATTTGTCAGGACTGAGACCACCGATAGATGGAAGTTATTGATAGCTGTAGTGATTGAATTGGTGACCGTGTGTGTGACCTGCCTAGCGATATATGCAAACAACCCACCCACCACCCCAGCAATTAGGCAAGTAATAGTGATCACACTTACCCAATTGACACCGGCTGTGTGTACTGTCTGGTCTGCTAGTAGCCAAATCACATTGGCCCTTCCGTGCCCGGCTCATTGCTAGCTAGTCCGGCTTTCTTGGCATGGGCATAGGATACCCACATCATTCCACCGGCTAGCCCGCCGCCTAGTATGGCAGGCCAATGGTCATCGTCGAGCATGGCAGCAATAGCCACAAAGAACGCAGCCTGTGCCATGCCAATCATGACCCATTTCATGAGAGTATCCGCGCGGCTGCCTGCGTTAATCTCCGTAGTCTGCGGAGAACTACAGGCAGCCGCGATGATCTCATAGACCAGCCCGGCCGCCACCATAAAGGTGATGGCCTTTGACGAGCCTACAATAGACATATCAGCCATGATTACTTCTTAGCTGGTGTCTTAGTGGCCGGTGCCTTTACCGGTACACCAGTCGAGGAAACAGTCCCCTTCTTTACTGCGGTATTGATCTCGGTAGTCTCAAGCGGACCAGCGTAGTACTGATTCGCCGAGGTAATTGGGTTGGTATTCGGCACGTATGCCGAGCCATTCCAAATGAACGGGCGCTGCGCCTTACCGCCCGCAGTGTTATAGGTGTTCTTGTTGGATTCCAGGATGTCAGCTTCGGCATTGGTGATCGCCTGATAGTTGGCATTAGGCGGCCCGGCCTTACCGTATCCAGGTTGCGATGCGGTCGGGGTTGGGGCAGGTGCCGAGGTAGCAGCGGGCGCAACCGGTGGCGAGTTATTGACGTAGGTTTGGTTCACGAATTGCGGAACCAATGAGCTATCTACGCCACCCGCACCGGCTGTGTCCGTGCCGCTGCCTGTCTGATCATTAGCGGTAGTAGACCCGCTAGTCTTTTTCTTCACGAGGTAGAAACCGAGGGCAATTAGGAGGGCAATTGCCATCCATGCCCACATCGGAAGAGGGCCGATCTTGCGGGTAAAGACATTCCCGCTGCCGCCCCCTCCCGTCGGCCTTTCCGGCGCTTGCTCGCTCACAGTGGTGCCGCCTCCGGTGGGTTAAGACGCCAATCATTATCCGCCGGTGCCCTATTGCAGCACGCGGGCACTAGCCCGTGGTGAATAATGGTGGAGATATTACCACCTGACACAGCCGGATAACGATGGGGCGTGTATTGCTTTGATGGAGTTGCCCCAGGGCAGGGGTCCAATCCGGGTACCCAGAAATGGACCTGCTGCCGAGGGGTAGGAATCTGCGCGTCAATCCCTAGCGATACTTCCCAGGGATTAGGTGCGCTAACACCCGTCACCTGAAATTCCCCTTGGAATGGTGGAACGGGATGGTTAGGCCCGTCGCTGCCATCAATGGCAAAGTAAAGCGTGAAGCCAGCGAACAGGCCAAGAACGATTAGCCCGAATAGCAGCTTGTCATTCATTAGCCCTGTGCCCTTCCACGCCACCCATTACCACGGGAACGCTGGTTGAAATTGACTCCGCTACCAAACTTCGTATTCTGTGCAGCGGTGCCAGTCTGACCCTGCGGCTGGACAGTCTGCGAATACGACTGCCCCGCAATAGGGGAGTTAGACGGACGGTCAACACGTGGTGCCGCCATCTGAGGAATTGCCATGTAGCGCCCGATTGTTTGTGCGTAAGCAGGCAGAGTCGGGGAATGCAATCCATGCGGAGGGCCACCCCATACCGTTTGCGGCCCATCGCCTGCGGCACCCTGCGCCACAGGAGCAATGATCCCCTGCGTCTGTCCAGATACAGGATCATATCCGGGGGTATCAGGAGCAATTCCCTGATAGCTTCCGTATTCCTGATAAAGTCCAGGCGTTCCACCATATACCTTTGACCACCCGGTACCCTGCTCACCGATATACATCCCCTCCGCATTACGGGTGTAATCACGCGTGAGATCATCGGTCGCAGCGGTAGTGTCAGTACCCTTTTGGTAGCTGATTGTCCGCTGCACAAGCCACAGAGACGGACGCGCAGGCCCGTCCATTGGCGGGTCAGTCTGGCCTGAATTACGACCGGAGTTTTCCGACCCCACCTTGAAAATAGCGTGACGGTCATAGCTAATCAGCTTGTCATTGGAGTAGCCGACCGGAGCGTTACCGGGCGCGCGTACGTCCTGTTCCTGACCCTGCTGCAAGACACGTGCAGGCCCGCCAAACTGCGCTTGGCCTACTGCTATAGTGTCGGGGTTCATCTGCGCTAGACGGCTGATTCCAGGGCTATCAGGCCCCGGCCCCGGCGGTACTGGGTTGGCTGCCTGCCCCTGCATATGCGACCACCGGCCACCACCAAAGGGAGACTTTACCTGGTATTCCGGAGTCGTTACAACCGACGGGTTACCAGAAGCGCGCGCAACCTGCCTACCCGGAATACCACCGGGTACGCCCTGCGCATTACCGCCAGCGTGCCAGCGGTTAAAGTTAGAAACAGGTAGCCCAAATTGGGAAGTGAATGGTACCGGCCCGCTAGGTGCATTCTCTAGGTCTGCCCCGGCGACTCCGGCGTATCCCCTTCCGCCTGGACTTCCCGCGATTGGTCCACGGAATCCGGCCACTTTCTTTGTTCCTTTCTAAGAGCGATGCGAACGTGCCGAGGGACAATTCCCTTCGGCACGTTCTTTGCCCACCGCTTTCTATTCAGCGGTCGGCCCATCGCTACTTGGCCGCCCAGCCTCCGCCGCCCGTACCGGCATTGACGAGACCAGAAAGACCATTGGCCACGTTTGAGACCAGAGTTGGCCCCTGCGAACCGGGACGCACAAGAACGAATAGGACTGCGAGATAAATGATCCCGACAAGGAAGGTTCCAAAAGCATTGGACATTACGCCCCGCCCTTCTTGCCCTTCACGTGATTGAGGTAGATGTAATACAGCGCTACCCCAACAAGCACGCCGATCCAGAAATCCTTATTCTTTAGCACGGGCTATTCACCCTCCTTTGGCTTGTCATCCGGCACCGTGTCCGGAACGTCCGAGACTTCAACCTCTTCACGAATTCGGTGGATAACCTCAGCCGGAAGATTGCTGACTTCTAGTAGCGAATGAAACGCTGACTTGAGACTCACAGGTGCCTCGCAATAAACGCGAAGACAAACATCTCCACGAATACTAGGACGAATAGATAGAGAATTGTCGGAGTCCAAGCGCCCGCGTCAGCGGTGCCCGTGGACCCCATTCCTGCGGAGAATACGTTGCTACCGCTCACGTTTGGTCCTGTCCCCGAACCTTCCCCGCCAAAGACGGGGTTACCCCGGTAGTAGCCGAATGAGGAAGTCGGTGAAGAGAAATACATTCCACCATTTCCTCCCTATCAGATGTCCACGAGCGTCGGGTCGACGTTACCCACCGGGTAAACCTCTTCCACGATTAGCTCATACTGGTTAGCCGACGCGGCCGCCACAGTTTCCCAAGCAAGCTTGGTAGAGTTGGCGGTATAAAGCCAACCCTGGCCATACAGTTCACCCGGAAGAATAAACCGGGGGAATGCAGCTACGCCCAGGTCAAATGAGGGAGCGCCAACATAGTTAGCCACGCCCTGACCGGGCGCGTCCGTCGCGTTAGACACGACAGAATAGAACGATGACGCCGCTGCGCTGTTCGCTCCATACTGGCCGTTATACGCGCCGTACTGGTCTTCCGCCCACGTGCGAATGATGTCAGGGTTAAGCCTGCCAAGCGAACGGTTGTCCAGGTACCAGTAAAGCGGGTCCGAGAAACCGTCAACTCGCACGTTGTTAGCCGAGCCGTTACGCGCAACTAGCAGCGCGCATCGGATGGCATTGCCGGTGAGGGTGGAAAGGATTGTGTTGTCAGAACCAGCGTTAATGGTGAACAACTGGTGACGGCGCTTTACCTGTAGGTTTACGCCCGGTGGCACCGGCTGGTTTGGCGTACCCTGTAGGTCGTTAGCGTCGGGCTGCGCCCACGCGTCCATATACGGGGTAATGTTGTACTGCGGGAATGTGGTAGCAGTCATCTGACTAACGGTGTAGTCAAACCGATACTGCGACCGCGTGTCCGTGTTCGCAAGGCAACCGGCAGTCCATCGAATTTCCGGCTGTAGGAAGGCAGTAAAGGAACCGCCGTCAGCAGCCGCAACAGGCCGATAGTCGTACTTGAGTGCCCAGTCCTTTAGCCACGGCTTTGCATACTTCTGTGCAAGGTAATGCGAGTAGCAAGGCATGTTGTAAAGGATCTCGGAACCGTCGACGTTAATCAGGTCCATGTTCTGAATAACATCAAACGCGCCATCGGTCTGTGTGGTAATGGTGCGACCATTCACAGTGGCAATGACGGACGGGGTGTTGGTATTGCGGACAATGAAGTGGACCCCACGCAGGAACTGACCGGCGTTAACCTGCCCGCCAAGCTGCTGCGCTGAGGTAGTCGCGGCAAGGTTTGTCTGCAAACCCTGTAGGTTCTTTTCCGCGTAAAGGTTGGTGCAAATCTGGAACGGATTCTGTCCCGCCCCAGCTCCACCGGGAGCGCCGCCCCCGCTAGATGCCGAGCCTGCGCCCGCTGCTGCCGCTGCCATTGTTCTCCTTAATACTGTAGGGCCATAGCGCGGCCGAGGTGCTGCCACGTGGTGTTTTCGCTGGCCACGAGATGATATTGGAGTAGTCGCCACATCGTGCCAAGGATCAGAACACTGACCCAAATGTGGACCCCAAGCCGGATGTATTCCAAAGTCTTTTCTCTCCCAATTAAAAGAGCGCCCGTGCCGTACCCTATCTCTCCCCGAGATAGAGTAGGACACGAGCGCCCTAGCGGATGCGAACCACTACCTGTAACTATACCACCTATCGGCGGGTACGGAAACCCGCTGGCAGGTTGTTATTTGATCCCGGTCGTGTATTGGCTAGCCAATACTGCTTATGCCGTTCGCTGCAAAAGATGTAATTCATGATGCGTTCTTCATAGCCATTCTCGGCTGTATTGACTCGCACCTTATACAGCTCATAGCCGTCAAGCTCGCACGTATCCCAGGAACATAGCACGTGGCGTCCGTCCCCGGAATCCATGTTAATTACTTTCTTCTGTACGATCCCGTGTGCCCATCGGGTTGTCCCGCGTACGGTCATGAATCCACCTGCTTATCGTCTGACGCCATTCCGCCATTTCCATTTCGTTCACTATATTCAGTTGTTCCGGCCATTGGTCCGGGACTAGTCTTTCGCGCACGACGCGACCGTACAACCGGCGCTTCCATTCGGGGAGGGAATACAGATACATCATGACTATCATCACTAGGGTGGTCACCACCGTGATTATTAGCTCCGTTTGAATCTGCTTTATCTGATCCTGGTCCAGTCCCATTCCACTTGACCTCATTGATTGTGCGCTTTAGCGCGTTGGATTCTTCTAGGATCGCGGACTTGATGCCCATGTCTAGTAGCAAGACTAGCACACTTACCGCGAGTAGGGCACCGATTAGGAATACCCAGAACTTAGTCTTGTCGTCTTCCACCGTTAGTCCCATCTTCATCGTGTGCCTGCCGAATATGTGCCACCTTTAGCGTGGTCAATTCAGCCTCTGAATAGACGTAGCGCTGCTCTTCCCGATCGGTCACGAACCAAAGCGATTCGTTGCATTTCTGGCACACCATGCAGTCACGCCCATCGCGCCGCACTTCATACACCGGCCAGTTATCAGCGGTCCTTTGATAGGACCGGAGTTGTTCCATTGCAACGGATGCGATGACACCCGGCGGTCGAGAATTGAGAGGTACCATGACATTCGGAGTCGTGCTATAAGGTTCTTCATTCACTTGCTCTCCTAAGAGGTGTTAGCATTGAGCGGGAATACTGCGGAGATTACTATAGCGGTGATGGTCGTCGCAGCGGCAAAGCCTGCCGTTGCCACGCCCGATGTGTTAAGCGTTATGTAATGGCTTGACGCCTCATTCGCAGCCGTATAGGGGAAGTAATCCCAGTGGAAAAAGACCGACTTATTAGGTCGCCATGCCGCTGGCAATGTAAACAACGTAGTCGGGCTACCTTCCGCAGTGCCACTAGAACAGTCAAGCACTCCATCTATATGCACAAAGCCATTGGAGTCGAGCATGAATTGCAGCGGCATACCAGACTGGTTAGTAAAGCCGGTGGCTAGCGAGCTGCCAGCCGTGCCCATTGTATGCCACGTTTCCGGTGCGGTACCGCTAGAGGGATTGAATGGCGTTGTCGGCCCGGTGTACCCGGCCGCCCACGTATTCGTACCGTCGCCGCCCGCTTGCGGCGCTAGCGCAAACACAATTGACTGTGAAGATGCGTAGGTAATTTTGACCTGACCGTCCGCGCCACTACCGGCCGTATTAAAGCCTGAACCTGTAGTGCCCTTGATGGTCATTACCGGGCCGCTGTTGCTGTTGATAGCACCGTTAAAGTACCCGTAGTAGCTAAGGTCATATGCGCTAGGTCCAGGCCCCATAGCAAAGCCAATGCCCGCACCGCTCTTTAGGTCGGCGAATAGGTTACCGGCATTGCTAAACAGGGCAACAGTTTTACGGCTACCCTCATCCTGCGTATACTGCGTAAGCGACGGTGACCCCAGACCATTCCATGATCCGGGCAATGACGTACCCTGAGAGGCAAGCCATTCCTTTAGCTGCACTGTGATGCCCGAGCCAAACCAGGAATGCTCATTGGTTACCGCTAGGTCAACCTCAGTGATTGTGACCCCAACTAGGTCTGCCGTTACCGAGGGGAAAATGAAAGCGTTTTTCTGCGTACCATTGGCTGTGCCTCCGGTAGCGGTTTCGCCACCCTGCCATATCGTGCCATTGCTATTGCGGGTTCCATTAGGGTTACCATTGGAAGCGTCGGCACCGTAATACGAACGGCTTTGCTTGCACTGATACGACTTGCTAAAGTTACCGCCAGCCGTGCCTGAACCTGCCCCGCCGCCAGCGGCCCCAGGTGCCCCGCCGCCATTGCCATTGGCAGTATTAGCGCCACCTGCGCCACCGCGCCCGCTGCCTGTCTGTGCGGCCGGTTGAGGGGCACCGGAACTGCTAGTAGAACTAGCGCCATTGTTACCGTTCGCGGTCGAGTTACCGGAGTTGCCACCGGACGCGCCACCGGTAAAGGCAGATGAGTTAGCACCATTACCACCGTTAAAGTGAACGGTATTCGTAGACCCTGTGCCACCTAGCCCGCCCGTGCCCGCATTGCCTGCGTCCCCGCCATTGGCAAAGACACCCGCATTGTCAAATGAAGTGTCGCCGCCACTAGTACCGGCAACTCCCGTCACCCCACCATTACCGCCATTGCCGATAGTGTAAGTCAGAACATTACCGGGAGTCATTGGATAGGTTGGCTCTTGCGCATATTCCCCGCCGCCGCCAGTTTCCCCGCCCTGCGTTGCGTTACCGCCGCCGCCGCCCGCGCCAGCTCCCCATGTCTCTACCTTTCCGGAATTTACACCGGCAGGTACCGTGAAGTTATAGGTGCCATTACTCGACTGTGTTACCGTCGTGGTCGTGGTGGTATATCCGACAACCTGCCCGCCACCCGTGTCAAAGGTAATCTGTGTCTCATAGATGGTACCGGACGATAGGGTGGGCGCGATGATTGTGCTAGCGGAAATGATGGTATTCGCAATAGTGCTGGCCGTGATAGCGCCGCCCACAATAGACACGCTATTCAGGATACCCTGGTTAACGTTAATGCCCTGCGGCACTACGTTACCATACTGGTCTGTATATCCCACCGCCGCCCAGGAACCAATTAGGTTCCCAGGTCCAGCAGTAGGCGAATACAAAAGGATGGCAGCATTAGGACCCTCAATGACAATGAGGGTGAAGAACTGCGAGGACCAACCCATTAGACCACCGTGTTCCCGTATACGGCTGCGAGGTTAGCACGGATATCCTGGTCATAGCGAATCCACACTGTGACCATTGGCGGGTTGTCGTCAGTCACCGGATCGTTCCAATAGAAGTACACATACTGTCCTGGTTTAACTGCCAATGGAACGGCCGGATCCCAAGAGTTAGCGAAACCATTCTGGTTAGTGTCCCATTGGAAGGTATCAATGAACACGCTAAAGGATGAACCGGGCGCGCCATTGATGACGATGTGGCATATCTCAAAGAACGGGATGTTACAGTTCAGGGTCGCCGGATCGAATGTCACTGTCCAGTTACCCGGATTAAGATTGCCATTATCCGGGATGCCGACTACCGGCCCCCGTGGTCCTTGTGGTACATATGTGCTCACTGCGGCCTCAGCTTCATTACTTCCTTCATCATCTCAATTGGGTTCATCTTTCCCTCTTGAGCTGCCTTACCCAGCCGGATAATTGCACCGGGCAATTCGAAGAAATCATCCTCATCTTTATCATCCCTGCGATACTGCACGCGCAGCGAACCGTCAGGCTTTTCCCAAAGCGTATACACCCCCTTGTGAACCACCTTGGGAACAGCAGTTTCCGTGACAATTTCGATACCGTCGCTCATAGTTTCGCAACCATTTCTGCCGGAACCATCTTGGAGATTAGCTTGTATGCAAAGATTCCATTGGACGATGCTAGCGTGATCGTCCGTGAATCCTTTAGGACAACTACATTAGACGTGAACGTCTGGACCGAATAGAACGATGCAAACGCGGGGGTTGCGGGCACCGCTGCAATGGGAGCGGTTATCAGGTTGTCGCCCAGGAATACAGCTAGTGTGTCAGGCGATGCAACGCCAGTCCATAGCCACGTTGGCGCTACAGAATAGGTGACAGATATAGAACCATAAGCGGGAACCACAAAAGTACCGTCACCAGCGCCAACCACAACGCCATTGACACTAGTACTAGTCGCAGTACCACCTGAGATCACCACCGTTACGGGGAAGTTATTTGGATTCTGCACGGGTACGGTAGATGCGGGTACGGCCGGTTGGCTAATTGCGCCTGCAAATGAAGTGAGCTGCGCAGCGACAATCTTAACCGACCACGCGTAACCGCTTTCCGGTCCCTGAACCGCAATAGTCTTGGCACCGTCGCCATTGCCATTTTCCTCGTGATAGCTAACGCCACGATAAAGATCGCGGATATAGCTATCCATTTTCGTGGAGAGTGTCTCTTCCAATTCAATGCGCGTTAGGAGATCAATTGGCGCAAGGTTTGTGTGTAGCCGTTGCTTCACTGATTAGCCTTCCAACTTGTGCCATCAAAGGTTTCCCCGGTGGCACCCCTGACAAGATCGCTCAACATTGTGCCAAGATTCTTCACGATCGTTGGACCCTTCGAACTAGGCCGGACCAATACATAGATGATAGCGATATAGATTATCGCTGCAATGAGTAGGCTGACATTGTCCATATCAGAAACCAAACACTGACTTGGCTAGACCCGTGAGGGTATCGCCAATGGCCTTGACAGTATCGAGAGTGCCCTTAGCTTCGGACGCTGGATTAAACAGCTTGCCTAGCGTGTCACCCTCACCAATTGACGCAAGCGCCGCGCGCTCGGCTGCGCTAAAGCTGCCGCCGCTGCCGCCGGTTTCACCCTGCGTTGATTTCGTACCAGCATTTGCTGATCCAGAAGATGCGTTCGGGTCTGTAGGGGTTACTCCAATCCAATCGTTCTTTATAATGTTGTCCAGGTCGGTAATTACCGTGGACATATCGGAAGTAACAAGGATGGCCACGATAACAAGAGCACCAAAAGCCTTTGCGGATTTCGAAGCACGCGGCCCAATACCTGCGACGATAGCGAGGATAAAGAAGACCGCGCATATTAGCGTGCCCCTCTTCATTACTGACATCATCTTGTCTGTCAGGCCCGCGTCCGATGAAAACATCAAAAGGACTAGGAGGGCAATTGCACTGAGGAATTCTGCCTCCAAAAGTCCAACACCCGACGTTGCATCTTTTCCTGCGGCCACAGGATTAGGAATGCCGCCAGACGAGTTAGCATCGGGTCCATTGGAACCTCTCGACTGACGATGGCTGACGGATTGATTAGTAGACCTAGACGCGCGTTGCGGCGCGCTTCCCCTACTTGTCTTACTAGGGCTAGCTGTTCTTGATTGAGGGCCACTTGGATTAGGTCCATTCAGCTTGGAGGGAATTGGTACGCCTTGCCCCTGTAGTGTCTTTGCCATTACGGCCCCGTTCCTGGTACGTTGATATCAGGATTAGCACCCGCTGTTGGCTGTGTCGCGTTAGGCGTCTGTACGTCTTGCGCGGGGTTGCCGATGCCATTCTTTGCACCGGGCTGGCCAACTGGTACTGCATTAGTGTCACCGGCTGTTGCCTGGAATTCCTGCATTAGCCAACCGATAGCACTGTCGGCACTGTCGATACTGCCACCGTCAACACCGTAGGGATGGAACGCGAAAAAGAACGCTACTCCAGCGGCAAACAGGAAGGCGATTGCGATTGCGAGTCGGGTACCATCACCCATTGATATCCTCCCTGTTTCCCCAGGCGTCGCTGTCCTTTAGCGTAACGCCGCTGCATGTATTCAAGGTGAGCTTTCCTGTTCCATTCTTTGCACTCATCACATTTGCATTTCTTGATTCTGTACCCGTATTGGGTTCCATGTCTGTAACTCATACGGGTATCGGGATTGTAGATGGCATCGAGATCAATGGTTCACCCTTTCCCACGGCTATCAATGCGTGTACCGCGAACAGTAGGACAAGGACACCCGCGAGAAATGCGACTATCCTTACCCACGAGGACGGGGCAAGAATGAACTTGATCATTGTGTCAATGTCTTGAAAGTCTTGTGGGATGTTTCCCCAGTCAATACCGAGGATGCCGCCGCCAGCGGGCGCGGCTGCCGGTGCGCCACCATCACCCGGCCCAACTGTCTGATTAGTGACGCGCATTCCAACAACAAATTGGTCGCCGCTAAGCGGCTTTACCACGATGCCGTCAGCATGATCATAAGCACTAATATAGTTGCCGCCGCCGATAGCCATACCGGTGTGTCCGATACCGCCAAAGTTTGACGGGCCATTGTCACCCGAGCTGAAGAATACAAAGTCGCCCGGCTTTAGCTGTGACGCGTCTTTGATTACCTGCGCGCCATTTTCTGATAGCCAATCGGCCTCGGTATTAGCCGTGCTCTGATCCTGCGGAATAGCAATACCCATTTTATGCAGCGCTGCGTAGACCAGACCAGAGCAGTCATACGCGTTAGGCCCTAGCCGGAATAGCGAACCGGATAGGGCCTCACTGTAGGGCTTGCCTCGCTGCGCAAGCATGAATGCCATTGCAGCGGAAACCTGCGCGGCTGTAATCGCCAGTGCTTTAGCTGTCATGTCACACCGGAATCGGAACGATAGTGGGCATTTGCGGGCCGCCGCCGCTACCCTCGCCTACGGCAATGAACGAATAGGCAGCGATTAGGATCAGAGCGACACCGGCTAGGAACGCAGCAATACGCACCCAATTACTAGGCGCGATTAGAAACTTGACGACCTTATCCAGATCGTCAAATGCATCCCCTATTTCACTAGGAATGCCGAGTAGGCCGCCACCGCTAGGGCTACCGCTATCCGGTGTCCCCGCTGACGTACCCCAGTTGCCCGATTGCGCAGCCGCTGCCACCCATTCTGCCGCCGCAATTCGATTCTGTATATCAGGAATACCAGGACGCTCATACTTATCTGAAAAGTAAGTAGCAGCCGCTGCCGGTGTGCTCGCATTTGCATTGATGTCTCCAATAGAACCGAACTTGCCAATGTAGGCTTTAAGTGCGGCGAGCTGTGAGGTTAGGCTACCGCCAGTTGTTGAACCACCATTTGCCGTGGTTTCCCCAAACAGCCCGCCGCCTGCACCGCTAGGTGACGCTGGATTACCATGCGATTCTTGATAGATATTCCCAGCCACGCCAGCGGCCGCATTTGTTGACAAGCCCATAGCAAGTAGACCCTTGTAGATTGCTTCCGCATTCTCAAAGGGACCGGTGGGTAGACTTGCCATGGAATTACCTCAGCTCGGCTTGCTGAAATACTTACGGACAGTCGATTGCCCAGTGGCTGCCGTCTGTGCGGTACGACCGGTAGGGCGCGCCTTTCCCTTGTCCTTTCCCTTGTCCTTGTCATCTTCCGTTTCGACAACGGGGTCAAGGTCAATTCCGAGAGACTGTAGGAATGGCTTTGCAGCGGAACGCTTGACGCGCGCACCGCGACCTTCCTTATCCCAGATTTCGACCTCTTCCTCATCCGCCTTTGCGTCGGCTTCGGATTGGTTCTTTGCGGATACAAACTCCATGAATTCTTTAAAGAGTCCTTCATCCATTTCAGGCACGATTAACCTCACGCGGTATAGGGTAGGTCTATTGGTGATGCTGTCTGCTATCATGGTAGCATACCCAGACTTGGAGGAATACATGCCCCGGACGCTAGTACGCCACGGCACAAATGCCGGGTATCGAGCTGAATTGGACGCGGGTAATGAACCGTGCAATCGCTGCCGGAATGCCCGTAGGGTATTCCAGACGCAATACACAAAGGCAGGACGCGCTAAAGGACTGAAGTATAAGAGTGATCAGGTCATCGATCATCTGTACCAGAACAGTCCAGACAAAGGACAGTACCGGAAACCGGCCGCCTACAGCCCGCCCGTCAGCCGTCCGTCCGACGTACCCGCGCAGGGCACCGGAGAGGACGATACAGGCCCGTACACGGTCGGTGTGGCCCCTTCCCGCCCGTCCCTGTCTGACCGCATCAAGGCCCTAGCCGTGGGCACCGGAGAGGATGACTCAAATGAGTACGTATCGGATAATGAATACCCTGACTATATCACTCCGGATTCCGTTGACCCTGACCCGGACCCGGAGGGACAAGACTACTCCGCTATTCCCAACGATTCCGCTGAATTCGTCATCAATGCAGCTGGGATGGCTAAGATTGAAGATAGCCTCGGAACCTATCTGTCTATCTTCGGAATCACGATGGAAATGGTCGACCCCTACTGCGGCCCTATCCTCGCTCAAAACATGGATAACATCGTACGTCGATGGTCGAAGGTAATCGCCAAATACCCAAAGGCAGCAGAGCTGTTTATGGACGGCAAGGGCGGTACCCTAATGGCGTGGATTACCGCCATACAGGCAACCTGGCCTTTCCTGTTCGCGCTATACGAGCATCACTTTAGCAAGAATGTTCAGACTAGCGGCGGCCAAATCTACCGCAAGAACAATGAACAGTTCAATGGGCAATGGCCCCAGGATGCGACCACACCCGATTTCCAATACACTGCGGGGTAATCATGGCCAAGGAATTTGTAGTCTCCGGTGAAGAGCTGCATAAGCTGCAAGAGGATGCGTCAGTATCCAATGCAATTAAAGGTCTAGCCGACCTTCTAAGCGGACGGTCGCAAGACCTTCCGCATAGGTTCCGCGCACCTGGTAAGTTCGCGAACTATTTCACTGAATACAAGGAATCAAACGCGAGCGTATATCATCAGCTACCCCTTAACTATAGTAGCCCTAGCAATCCACTAATGCTACAGGTGACTACCCGGCCCGCGCAAAAGATCCTAGAACTAGTCTTCCAAGACTGCAACGGGATGCGCCTATTCATGCTGGAGATTGAATACGGTGAGTGAGCAGCCAATTAATCAGCAACAGCGGCCGGATGAAGAATCCCCGCAACAGGATCGTAAGGAAGAGGTTATTACCCTAGACCGCGTGCCGTGGTCGCAGATAGCGCAGGAATTCGCAGAGACATGGGGGAGGGCAGACCCAAAAGATCCTCAACCGGAGTCAATGGAAGTTATCGGTATGAATGGCTCTGGGAAGACTTTGTTCTTGTGCAAAGCAGTCCAAGAGCGTATGTTGGTCCGCCATACACCCACATACATTTTTCAGTCCAAGCCCGACGATGCAACAGTTGTCAAATTGGGTTGGCCGATCATTGCGAACGGTGATGTCAACAAAGCCAAGAAAGAACGCTGGTCAATCTTTTGGCCACAGACTAACGCTACAGGACGCGCCCGAAAGCTGTATCAAGCCGACAAATTCCGGGACATGCTCAATGCCTTGTGGGCAAAGAACGCAAATTGTATTGTGGTACTTGATGACGTTGGGTATATCCAGGGACTCACTTGCAGCGATGGAGAACCACTCAACCCAATCATTGAGATGTTTCTGCGAGAGGGTCGCTCTTGTGGAATTACAATGTGTCTGCTAAAGCAGCGGCCACAAGGTGCTAAGCGCGAGATGCATTCTGAGACCTATTGGACTGTTGCATTCCGTCCAAAGGATGAAGATGACATTGAGCGATTCGCTCAGCTATTCGGCAATAAGAAAGCATGGATGCCTGTTATTGACGGATTGGACTTGGATAAGCACGAATTCATTATCAAGTCTACTCGCACCGGCCTAGCAGTGATTAGCTGGATTGACACTCCATTGCGACCGCTAAAGCGCCCGGAGCGCAACGTCAAGGCCCGCGCGTGAGTGTGACGTAGATCACATCCCGAATCGGAATGACAGACCCCTCCGTATGCGTTATGCTAAGCGTAGCAGCACCACAACAACAGATCCCAGTCTTTAGGAGCACCAAATGTCTGACGTCGACTTCGGCGAATTCTCTGTCGGTACCGAGCACAAGCCGGTTGCCGGTGTCGTTACCGTGGAAATCCCTGCGCAGCTCTCCAAACTGCTAGAGCAGGAAGTGCCAAAGGTAATGGCCTCAAAGGACCTGGACCTTACCCTTACCGCCCGCGACGAAAAGACGGCCAAGATCCTCGCCGGATACGTCAAGGCATGGGGCGGGCGACAGACTCCGCAGCTTTACATCCGTAGGCTTCCGAGCCGTCGGAATCAGAAGGAAAATCTCGTGCGATTCACCGTCGCTCTGGCGGACGATGTTCCTGCCGAGAATCGCCCCGGACGCCGCGCAGCGGCCCCGGAAGCGCCCGCAAAGGGCAAGTAATACCGCAAGCGCCTAGCCTGCCACGCGTCGTCGACACGTGGCAGGCTAGGACCATATACAGGGAGGGATAGCAATTGATAGCCAATCGCCTCATGCTCGAACGGTACATTGTTGCCAATGGGCACCTTGTGATGGAGGGCAACGAAACGACTACGGAATTGCGGGAAGCCTTGCTCTATCTGAGGCAGCATACATACCGCAATTGCCACCGACCCGAACTAGGCACCCCAATCGAGGTGTTTACCCCAGATATTTCCGTACTAGTGGGAAAGTCTACGGGGCGACCGCGCCTTGTCCGGAGTGTGGATACGTCCGGAGAAAGGCTGTAGTATGAGCTGGCGGGGTCCGCAATTCAGCCAATTCCTGCCAACTCAGCCACCCGATGAATCAGAGAGGATAGGCCCAATGTCGCAGGCGGCATGGTGCAACATCAATGACAAGGAAACAAACGCGCCTTTCCAGGTCGGCCATTCGTTCAATGGCGACGATGAAGAGCGTGAGCACTTCACAAAGACGCGGACGGTCAACGTTCCGACGGGTGATAACTACGGGCGGCGTACATACCAGGAGCGGCAGGAAATAACCGAAACTCTCGATATGTGCGGGTACCATTCCCGCAAGCAAGCCGGGCTGTTTTCAGCGGGTGAGCCGGAAGCTATCGAAGCGACGGCAATCGAAGACGTAGAAGCGGAATCCGAGCAATCGGAAGCCGATATGTGGCGCGCAAAGTACGAAGCCGAAAGGGCGCGATTCACGGCAGGTCCGAGGGGAGTAAGCCAGAATTAGTGTGCCAATGCTGTAAGGCCCGCCCAATAATGGGCGGGCCAAATCCCAATAGGCTATGCGAGTATTGCAGGCGATTCTGCAAGCTCGACTTGAAAAACCTCACAGAACAGGTATGGATTCATGAGCGAATTCCAAGTCCACTCCCTCGCAATGGCGCGCGTTCCAAGGGACGTAATGCAGCGCAATTCGAAGGTGGCGACTCTAACGGTCGAAAAGACCGTTCTAGCGGAGGCAATTCGTGCCGCTAATGGCGATCCCGGTCGTTTGGAGATTATATCTCCAAATGAGATCGTCGTATGGAATTCACGGTATCAAAGGGACGTTCTAAGGCTTCGGCGCGGCAATCGCCGCCACAAGCTAATGCTCAATTCGACGTACGGAAAGGACGCGTCATGATTACCGTTATTAAGAGGTATCAGACCGATATCAATCAGGTTATCGCGGCTCTGACATCACTTATGATGTCATTCCGCATTACGCGCCTTGAAAGGCGCGTAATGGCCCTAGAAGAGGCGACATTCGAAGATGAATAACCGGCACAGCGAAATTCTTCGAGCATTTGGAATGCTCGATCTCCTTTCCTCGCTAATAGCGAGGAATGGCATGGAAAGGCTAACAATCGACGACGTAGTCGACGATTATTGGCCCGATGCAATGGTCAGGACATTCGCGTAGCGAATGGACGCGTGCGTCCGGAGATAATTCTCCGGACGCACGCGTAAAG
>Ga0209006_10001816_pt1 | contig 19312 bp, 15 predicted proteins | sample JacPin_JW_Ref_O2_FD_188567 | JGI IMG/M metagenome (GOLD analysis project Ga0209006, IMG submission 188567) | Forest soil microbial communities from Algoma, Ontario, Canada - Jack Pine, Ontario site 1_JW_Ref_O2 (SPAdes) (version 2) | ecosystem: Environmental > Terrestrial > Soil > Boreal...
GTTTCGGCTTGCACGGCACGACCGTCGATCAGATCGCCGAAGCCGCGAATGTTTCGAAGACCAATCTCTTCTATTATTTCGCCTCGAAGGAAGACGTCTACGTTGCCGTACTGCAGCGTCTGCTGGACGAATGGCTGGCGCCGTTCCGCGCCATCGAGATCGACTCGGACCCGGCGGATGCCATCTGCGAATATGTGCGCCGGAAGATCGAATTTTCCCGAACCAATCCAGAAGCGTCGCGGCTGTTCTGCCTCGAGATCGTGCGTGGCGCGCCGCTGATCGGCGAGGTATTGCGAGAATCGCTCAAGGAACTGGTCGACGCCAAAGCGGCCGTTATCAGATCATGGAGCGACACCGGACGGCTGGCGCCCGTCGATCCCTATCATCTCATCTTCACGATCTCGTCGGTTACGCAACACTATGCCGACTTCGCCGATCAGGTCGAAGCTATCGTGGGACGGCGACTGATCGAGGATGCGTTTTTCGAACAGACCGTTGGCAACGTCCAAGCCATCATCCTGAACGGGATCCGGCCGCGATAGCGCATTGCGCCCCGCGCTAACGATCCTGGACTGAACAGCCGCCGGCGAAAGCTCCGGTCATTCAGAATTTCTGCATCGCGGGCCGAAGGCCGCGCCGTCGAACGCTGTCATCGTCTCAGCGTGCGGGCCGGGTGTGGTCAACAGGCAGGCAGCCCTTGGCGTCTTTTGGGGCATTCGCATGGGAGTTAGCCGGACCAAGACGTCCTTTTCGGACCACATGGTCCGAGTAATTTATTAAATCATTGAACCAACTACGCTTTACGTGCCTGGCACGAGACCTGCTTAGCCGCTCGGCGGGTCGCAATGGCATGAATCTGGAAGGGATCCATGGAGATCGGCGTCTTTATCCCCATCGGCAACAACGGCTGGCTCCTTTCGGAGAACGCGCCTCAGTACAAGCCGACGTTCGAGCTCAACAAGGAAATCACGCTTCGCGCCGAGGGGTACGGCCTCGACTTTGTCTTGTCGATGATCAAGCTGCGCGGTTTCGGCGGCAAGACAGAATTTTGGGACCACAATCTCGAGTCCTTCACCCTTATGGCCGGGCTCGCGGCAGTGACATCGAAGATCAAGCTGTTCGCCACCTCGGCGACTTTGGTCATGCCACCGGCCATCGTCGCGCGTATGGCCGCGACGATCGACTCGATCAGCAACGGCCGCTTCGGGCTCAATGTCATAACCGGGTGGCAGCGGCCGGAATATTCACAGATGGGCCTATGGCCCGGTGACGAATACTTTTCGCGGCGATACGAATATCTTGCGGAATATGTCCAGGTGTTGCGCGAACTCTGGGCTAACGGACAATCCGACTTCAAGGGCGACTTCTTCAAGATGGAAGATTGCCGTGTCAGCCCGCGGCCGCAGGCGGACATGAAAATCATTTGCGCGGGTCAAAGCGATGCCGGCCTGGCGTTTACCGCCCAATACGCCGATTACAATTTTGCGTTCGGCAAGGGCATCAACACGCCGACCGCGTTCGCACCGGTGAACGCGCGCCTCAAGGCGGCGACCGACAAGACCGGGCGCCCGGTCGCGTCCTATCTGCTCTTCATGATCATCGCCGACGAGACCGATGCTGCGGCTTTCGCCAAATGGGAGCACATCAAGGCGGGGGCGGACCAAGAGGCGATCGCCTGGCTCGGCCAACAGGGTGCCGTGGACAAATCGTCCGGCAAGGACACGAACGTGCGGCAAATGTCGGATCCGACGTCGGCCGTGAATATCAACATGGGAACGCTGGTCGGCTCGTATGCCAACGTCGCCAGGATGCTCGACGAAATCGCGGCGGTCCCCGGCACCGGCGGCGTGTTGTTGACATTCGACGATTTTGTGGAAGGAGTAACAAACTTCGGCGAACGCATTCAGCCGCTTATGACCAGCCGCAAGGGCGCATCCGTTCCGGAGGCAGCGTAATGGGGCCTGAGAATACGCCTGTTGCCGGTTTTGCGCCCACCGACAAATCCAGAACATCCTCCGTGGTTTTGCCGGCACGTCCGGAGGCGCTGAAAATAAACCCCGCAGAGACCGCGGTCATCGTCGTCGACATGCAGAACGCCTATGCGAGCAAGGGCGGCTACGTCGATCTCGCGGGCTTCGATATTTCCGGCGCGGAAGCCGCGATCGAACAAACGCGCAAAGTGCTCGATGCGGCGCGCGCGGCAGGCTGCACCGTCATCTACTTTCAGAACGGCTGGGACAAGGACTACGTGGAGGCGGGCGGACCCGGTTCGCCCAATTGGTACAAGTCGAACGCGCTCAAGACGATGCGCGCGCGCCCGGAGCTTGCCGGCACACTGTTGGCCAAGGGCACCTGGGACTACGCGATCGTCGACAGCCTTGCGCCGCAGGCCGGCGACGTCGTTATCCCGAAGACGCGCTACAGCGGCTTCTTCAATACCAATATCGACAGCGTGCTACGCGCGCGCGGCATACGCAATCTGGTCTTTACCGGCATTGCCACCAATGTGTGCGTCGAGTCCTCGCTACGCGACGCGTTCCATCTCGAATATTTCGGAGTCGTAATCGAGGATGCCACGCATCATCTCGGCCCTGAATTCGTCCGCCAGGCTGCGTTCTACAATATCGAACGGTTCTTTGGCTGGGTTTCCAACGTCAACGATTTTTGCGGCACGATCTTGCAGGCCGCGCCAAGCAAATCAAAGGGGGACTGATTCATGCCCAAGACGATTGTCACGCCGCCCGGCACCGGAACGCCGATAGCGCCCTACTCGCCCGGCACGCTTGCCGACGGCGTACTTTATGTCTCGGGCACGCTTCCCTTCGACAAGGACAACAACGTCGTGCATGTCGGCGACGTGGCGGCACAAACCCGGCACGTTCTGGAGATCATCAAATCGGTGATCGAGACCGCGGGCGGCTCCATGGCGGATGTGACCTTCAATCACATCTTCCTCACCGATTGGGCCAACTACGCGGCAATGAACAAGGTCTATGCGGAATTCTTTCCCGGTGACAAGCCCGCGCGGTTCTGCATCCAATGCGGGTTGGTGAAGCCTGACACGCTGATTGAGATCGCCAGCGTCGCCCACGTCGGCAAACGCTGAGGGTCGAAACGTGCGCTACGAGGCCGTCGGCCGCGACAAGACGGAAGCGCCAACAATCATCTTGTCGGCCGGGCTCGGCGGACTCGGAGCCTATTGGCGGCCGCAAATCGCCGCGTTGGCCGATCGATTTCACGTCATCCTCTACGATCAGCGCGGAACGGGCGCCAATGCGGGTCCGCTGCCCACACCTTATTCGATCTCGGCCATGGCGGATGACGTGTTCGCCGTTGCCGATGATGCCGGGGTTGAGCGCTTTCACTTCATGGGGCACGCGCTCGGCGGCCTGATCGGCATAGAAGCAGCGTTGAGCAAACCCAATCGTCTTGCGAGCTTGATCCTTGTCAATGCGTGGGACAAGCTCTCATCGCACACACGGCGTTGCTTCGACGCCCGTCTCGGGCTTCTCGATCATGTCGGACCGGAAGCCTATGTGCGCGCCCAACCGATTTTTCTCTACCCGGCGGCGTGGCTGGCGCGCCACGAAGAGCGTGTGGCAAAGGAAGAGGCACACGGCATCGCAAATTTCCAGGGAGCCGCCACCCTCAAACAGAGAGTTGGTGCGCTCCTTGCATTCGATGCTTCCAAGCGGCTGAGCGATATCCGCGTGCCCACGTTTGTCGCTGCTGCTCGTGACGATGTGTTGGTTCCCTACACGTGTTCCGAGGTCTTGGCCGCCCGGATACCGGGCGCGAAATTCTGGTTGGCGGCCGAGGGCGGACACGGCTCTTCGGTCACAGACCCTGAAGCCTTCAACGCACAGATCCTCAGCTTTCTGGAGAAGGCGGGATAGAGCGGAGCCAAGTGGACGGGGCCAAGTGGTGATCGTCGCCTCAGCACTCACATTCGCGAACGAACGGAGATTGAACGAATGACGCTTCTACACGTTCCGGTCATCGACCTGACGCCTTACCGAGAGGGAACGCCCGAAGGAAAGGCGGCCGTTGCCGAAAAGGTCGGTCAAGCCTGCCAAGACATCGGATTCCTTGTCGTCTCAGGCCACGGCATTCCGGAGGATCTGATCCGCCGGACTTATGACCTTTCCAAAGAATTCTTCCAGTTGTCCTTTGAAGAAAAGATGAAGGCCGATCGCCCGGCTCCCGATCAGGTGCGCGGCTACAGCGCCGTCGGCGGAGAGGGCTTGTCGTACAGCTTGGACGAGCCGACGCCGCCTGACCTCAAGGAATCGCTGTCGATCGGTCCGGTCAATGTGCCGGCCGGCGATTCCTACTTCACCCGCGAGGCCGCCGGCCCGCACTTTGCTCCGAACGTCTGGCCTGCAAAGCCCGCCGATCTGAAACAGGTCTGGATCGACTATTTCCAGGCGGTCGACTCGCTGGCGACAGACCTGATGCGCTTGTTCGCACTCGCCCTGAAGCTCGACGAGAACTATTTCGATACGACCATCGACAAGAATATCTCGATGATGCGGGTGCTGCAGTACCCCAAGCAAACGACGGCGCCACTTCCCGGACAATTGCGCGCCGGCGCTCACTCCGATTACGGCAGCATGACTATCCTTCGCAAAGAGCTTTCGGACGCTGGCTTGCAAGTGAAGAACAAGGCGGGCGAATGGGTCAACGTGCCGGTTATCGAAGGCTCATTCATCGTCAATATCGGCGATCTGATGCAGCAATGGACCAACGATCAGTGGACCTCGACGATGCACCGCGTCATCAATCCGCCGCCCGATTCGGAAGAAAACAAGGATCGGCTGTCGATCGTGTTCTTCCATCAGCCGAACTACGATGCCATGGTCGAATGCCTGCCGAGCTGCCAATCGCCGGGCGAGCCGGCCAAATACGAGCCGATCAGCTCGGGAGATCATCTCCTCAGCAAATTCGTCAAGCAAACGACCTTCGGCAAAGGCTCGTAGACCACGAGCCCCGATGCCGGTAGGCAGGAAACTGCCTACCGCCGCCGCGGTTATTTCGAGCCGTCGTTCGTTTCACGCGTGCTGAAATTGAGCAAGTTCGCCCACGCGGCGAACAAGAGGACGTAAAACAATGCTGTCGTACGTCAATATTTTCTCCAAGGACATCGTCAAGCTTTCCGACTTCTACCGTGACGTGTTCGGCTTTGAGGAGATCGCGGAAATTCGATCGCCGATTTTCGTCGGCTTACGGGCCGGTCCGTGCTGCCTCGGGTTCAACGCTCAGGACGCCTATGGACTGCTGAAGCTGACCGATTACGCCAATCCCACGGGAGCAAAATTCCTGCTCAATTTCGACGTCGAGTCCACAGCCGAGGTCGACCGCATGACGCCGCTCGCGGTCAGCCGTGGCGCGCGGCTGATCAAAGAGCCCTACCAGACCTACTATAACTGGTACCAATCCGTTCTTCTCGACCCGGAGGAGAACGTCTTTCGCATCAACAAGATGCTTTAAACGGCGGCGTTCGATCAGCGCGTTGACGTTGCGCCCGCGTTCGCCACGCCGAGTTTGGCGCGCTCGGCCTCGCGTAGCTTCTTGCGCTGAATCTTGCCGGTCGTCGTCATCGGCAGTGCATCGACAAATTCGATATCCCGCGGCACTTCGTGCTTGGCCAGATGATCGCGGACAAAGCCGCGTATTTGCTCGGCAAGTTCGGGCGTGCGCTGAACGCTGTCCTTGAGAATAACGAACGCCTTGATCGATTCGGTGCGGACGGGGTCCGGCACGCCGACCGCTGCCGCCATGATGACGGCCGGGTGGCGCGCGAGCGCATCCTCGATCTCGGCCGGACCGATGCGATAACCGCCGCTGGTGATGACGTCGTCGGCCCGTCCCTGGAACCAGAAATAGCCGTCCTCGTCACAGACGGCGAGGTCGCCGGTCAACAGCCAATCGTTGGCGTATTTGTCGCGTGTCGCATCCGCGTTGTGCCAGTATTCCAGCATCATCACCGGGTCCGGTCGCCGGAACGCGAGGTTGCCGACCGTGCCCGAGGGCAACAGCTCGCCTGCGTCGTTGACCACCGCGGCCACGTGGCCCGGCACCGCCCGCCCCATCGAGCCCGGCTTGACTGGCATCACACTCGCGTTCGAGCCGAGCACGAGGTTGCATTCGGTCTGGCCGAACACTTCGTTGATTGGCAGCTTGAGTACCTCGGCGCTCCACTCAAGAAGCTCCTTACCGACCGGCTCGCCACCGGAATAGATTGCACGCATCCTGACGCCGAACCGCTCAACCGGATTGGCGACCTGGCGCATGAGCCGCAGCATGGTGGGGACCAACAAAGTCGTGCGCACGCCATGCCGGCCGATCATCGCAAACGCCTGCTCGGGATCGAAGCGCGGCGCCCGGAAGGTGAGAACCGGCACGCCGTGGTACCAGGCCGGCATCAACACATCCATCAGGCCGGCAAGCCACGCCCAATCGGCCGGCGACCACATCAAATCGCCCGGCTGGGGAAAGAAATCGAGACAGAATTCCGCGCCCGGCAAATGCCCGAGCATCGATCGGTGCGCTTGCAGCGCGCCCTTGGGATTGCCGGTCGTGCCGGAGGTGAAATTGAGGAATGCGGGATCTTCGGCGGCGGTATCGACATTCGTGAACGCATCGCTTGCCGGCTCGATCGCCTCCGGCAGCGACCGCGCTTCCGGCTCGCGTCCGTCGATCAGATAGATGCGCACCGGATCGACCGCTTGCGCACAGGCACCGACAGCCGTCGGCAGGTTCGCCCGATCGGTCATGAGCACCCGCGCGTGCACATGATTGAGCCGATACGCCACCGCCTCGGCTGCAAATAGCGGCGACACTGGCACCGACACCAAGCCGGCCTTCCAACAAGCGACATGGCCGATCGCCGTCCAGGGATTCTGGCCAAGGAGCAGCATGACCCGGTCGCCTTTGACGAGGCCGATCGCATACAACAGATTGGCGAGCTGATTGGCCTTGCGCTGTATGTCGCGAAAGGTCAGTTGCCAGGTCTTGCCATCCGCGCCTTCGCCGATCAGCGCGACCTTTGTCGGATCGGCGGCATGGCGGTCGCACACATCGGTGGCAATATTGTATCGCGCCGGAATATTCCAGCGGAAAGACGCATAGATCTCATCGTAGGTCCGCATTCTCTCCATGGGCTTCACTCTCTACGATAAATTCGCTCGTTGGCTGTTTCGCGATACGATACGGCGCGCCAACGCGTGACGATGAACTTCGGAAGGCCCGTCGTAGATACGGAACGGGCGAATATCGCGGTAGATGCGCTCGACAACGGTGTCGCGGGTGATGCCGATCGATCCCAGGATCTGCAAACTGCGATCGACGACGCGGCTGAGCGCCTCGGAGCAAAAAACCTTGCACATGCTGGTCTCGTCGCGGGCATGCGAATGTTGGTCGAGGAGCCAGGCGGCGTGCCAGATCGCCAGCCGCGACACATGCAGATCGATGGCGTTATCGGCCAGCATGAAGCCGACGCCCTGATGTTCGCCGATGAGACGGCCGAACGAATGCCGCCGTCCGGCATGCTCGGCGGCGATGGCATGACAGCGAACCGCGGCACCGAGCCAGCGCATGCAGTGGGTGAGCCGCGCCGGCCCGAGCCGCACCTGCGCATTGCGAAAGCCCTGGCCGATTTCCCCGAGCACACGATCGAGCGTGACATGAACGTCCGCAAACGAGACCTCGGCGTGGCCTCCCGGGGCATTGCTGTCGATGGTGTCGAGCATGCGGTCGACGCGAAAGCCGGGCGCGTTCATGTCGACCAAAAACATCGTAGCGCCGAGATCCATTCCGGTCGCATCGAGCGTACGCGCCATCACGATATTGATGCTGGCGTCAGGCACGCCGGTGATCATCCATTTGCGCCCATTGATGAGGAAGCCGTCCGCTACACGCCGCGCCGTGGTTTGCAGAAGCGAGGGATCCGAGCCGGCGCCATCGGTCACGGTCTCGGTCATGCTAAAGACGGAACGGATTTCGCCCTGCACCAGCGGTGCGAGCCAGCGCGCCTTCTGCTCCGGCGTGGCTATTTGATGCAACAGATTGACGTTGCCCTCGTCCGGGGCCTGGATGTTGAGAGCGAGCGGTCCCAGCGTCGACCAGCCGGCGGCTTCGAACACGACCGCCATGCCGCGATGATCCAATCCCATGCCGCCGAATTCCTTCGGCGCGTGCGGCGACAATAATCCGGCCTCGCGCGCCAGCGCGACCAGTTCGCGGCGCAACGGCTCCGACGCGCCATGCGCGGTCTGCCGCCGATCGTTCTCGTAGGGAACGATCGTCTCGGCGATGAAACCCTCGACGCGCTCACGCAGCTTCAGGAGATCGTGCGGAAGCTCGAAGTCTATCACGTCATCCTCCGTGTGATATTTTCTCGTCGCCGCTCAGCAACGCGATGCCGTGCGCAAACAACGTGGAAATGGCCGGCGCCATCGACTCCCAGAAACGATCCGGTCGCTTGCCGGAGCGATGAAGCTTGACATTGAGGCAGGCGATGGCGCCCAAGCGAAATTGCGCCAGCGCCTGATACCAGGCGATGTCGTGAAAGACCGGCCCGCCGGCGCTCCGATAGGCATCGAGGAGTTCGCCGCCGGACAACGGCGCCACCGGCCGGCAGGGCGGCGGCCAGGCCGAAGGGTCGGCCAACATCATCAACCAGCCGACATCGAGCCCCTGCGCGCCAATCGAGGCCAATTCCCAATCGATGATGGCTTCGGCCTTGCCGACCACATACAAAATATTCCCCGGCTGAAAATCGCCATGGACGACCCCGACCGGATGCACGTCGGGAATGTGCGCGCCGAGTAGGCGATGCAATTGCGCGCCTTCACGCTCTATCGCGGGCGCGGCGGCGTGGCGAAGGAGCGGCACCCAAGCGTCGACCTCATCGCGCGGCGCACGCGGCCTTTCCCAATCAGGCAGCACCGTCCGCCAATCGAGCCGGTGCAGCCGGGCAAGCAAGCGCGCAGCCTCGAGCCAGAGTGCGCGCACCCGCGCGGCCTCACGCGGAAAGGAAGCATGCGGCCCCCAGACAAAAAAGATGCGGCCAGGCAGACGCTCCATGATGATGAAAGGCGTGCCGAGCGCGTCTTCGGTGGGTGATGCCCAGGGCACTCCCGGCACCGGCATCCCCGCGCTCTTCAACGCTCGCAGCAGCGGCGCCTGACGATACACATCGGTGTTGCCGCGCCGCACGACGCCAACCGGTGCCAATTTGAGGACGTATGAACCCAGCGACTCGGCCGCGCCGTTGATGATATCGAAACCAAACGTCAGCCCTGCATGACCCTCCTCCATCGGATGCAAACTGACGGCACGGCACCCCGCGCCGCATTCGCTTTCGATAAAGCGATTGAGCCGCGCGGAAAGGTGGCTGAGGCCCGTCGCGTGCGTATCGAAATCGCTGGCAACCCCGCTCATCAGCGTGACCTGTAAATCAAGCGTCTCCCGCCCAGGAGATCGGCTGCGAGATATCGAGGTTGGCCAACTCGTAGCCGCGGCGAAAATCGACGATATGCTTTTCCATCCACAGACGGGCCTTGCCGGCATCGCGCGCCCGCAGGCCGTCCACGACCTGCTGATGGGCGAACGCCAAGCGCTCGCCGACATTCAAGCGCAACACCAGCTGAAGAAATGCCGGGTAAAAGACCTGTCCGATCGGCTCGCGGCAGAGCACCAGGGTTCGGCTGCGCGAGGCGGCGGCAAGGATGGTGTGAAACTCGACGTCGAGGGCGACCAGATCTTCGGCATGCGCCACGGCATGACGCGTCCGCGCCACGTTGTCCTCGAGGAGACGCAGCTCCGCCTCGGTGATGCGCACCGCAGCGGCCGCGGCAACGGCGGGCTCGATGCAGAGCATCGCTTCCCACAATTCCAGAAAGCTCATTTCCTGCAGCACCATCGCGGCTTTCATGCGCGACGCCACTTCGGAATGGCGTGGAGCACTGACGAACAACCGCTTGCCACCCGGGCGCCGCCGCAACAGACCGCCTTCCTCAAGGACGCGAATGGCCTCGCGCACGGTCGAGCGATTGATGCCGAGCGTCTGCGCCAGCGCCGATTCAGCGGGAAGCGTCGATCCGATCGGCAACGTGCCGTTGAGAATGCGCTCGCTGATGGAGCGCGCAACGCTGCGATAAGCCGGAACCGTCTCGCGCGATTGCGCCTCCGATCGATTCTGCTCGCTCATGCTTGACGCCTCAGCCTTGCCGCGGACAGATCGTCGCGCGCCAGCGATCAATTGAACGGCGATCGAGCAGGCCGTCGCCTGCGCGAATGCCGTCTTCCACGATCAGACAATGGCATTGATGCCGGCGGCATTGATCTCGGCGCGGCCGTTTCGCGGATGTCCGCACGTTCCCTCCCGGCTTTCTGTCGGACGATTTTTCGGAGATTAGGGGCGCAGTCCGTCGTCTTTGTCAATAATCGATGCCTTGACAAAGACGAGCGCCCGGATATCGTCCGACAATCTGATAAATAAAAAAAGTTGGGAGGAAGTCCAGTCGTGATGGTGCGATACCGCGCCCTTCTCACGAACTGATCAAATCCCAGCAAATAACAAGGTCGCTCCCGACAGATCGGGCGCCGCCACATGGGTGAGGACGACCACCTCGGGCCAACCGCGCCGAGACGGGGAGAGTAATGCCGCGCCTTAGTCAGGAGCAAATCGTCTTTGTGCTCTGGGTCGTGTTGTTCGCGGCGTTCGCGCTGGCACTTCCCGGATTCTTCACTTACGGCAACATCATCACGCTTATTCGCAGTGTCGCGGTGCTCGGCATCCTCGCCGTCGGCATGGCCATCGTCATCATCGGTCGCGGCATCGATTTGTCATTGATCGCGGTGATGGCGGTGTCGACCGCCTTGGCATTCACGTTGATGACTCAGGGCTATCCGATCTGGATCGCGCTGCTTCTCGGGTGGGCATTTGCGGCGGTGATCGGGATGATCATCGGATGTCTGATCGCCTATGTGGAGATCCCGGCGCTGTTCGCGACGCTGGCCATGGGCGCGTTTGTCTATGGGCTCGGCCGCTACGCCATTTTCGGTCAGGATTTGGTACCTCTGCCGCCGAACGATTCCGCGCTCGAGGTGCTTGGCGCCGGACGCATATTCGGCGTGCCGATCCCAATCCTGCTGTTTGCCGGCTTCGCCGCCGGTGTCGCGCTCTTTCTTCGTTACGGGCGGCTCGGCCAATTTGTCTATGCCACCGGCGACAATTTCGCCGCGGCGCGCATCAGCGGGTTGCCGGTCCGGCCGCTTGTGGTGCTGCAATATGTCTTCTCGTCCATCGTCGGTTACGTCGCCGGGCTCACCATGGCCACCGGCGTGACCCTGATGAACACGCGCATCGTCAATTCGACGCTTCTCTACGACGTTATTCTCGTCGTCGTTCTCGGCGGCATCAGCCTTTCCGGCGGCAAGGGCGGCGTCCGCAACGTCATCGTCGGCACGCTCCTGATCGGCACGCTGCTCAACGGCATGACCATCATGGACATTCAATACACAGGGCAAAACGTGATCAAAAGCGTGATCCTGCTCATCGCCATCGTGGTCGACAGCATCATGAACCCGCGCGACGAGCAAACCACGCAGCAGGGAGACATCTGAAGCCTTCCATCTGGAAACAACACAAAGAAGCGGATCACCGCCGACACCAACAAAGGAGGAAATACCATGAGATTAAAACTGGCCGTCAGTATTGTGGCGGGCGTGTCATGCCTGTTCGCCGCAGCCACAGTGTGCGCACGCGCCGACGGGCTCGTCGATCCGAGCCGCGCCGGATACCTCGAGACCTTCAAGGGCAAGAAGGTGGCGTTCGTGCCGATCGCAATGGGATTCGATCTAGCGCAAGCGTGGAGCTCGCAATTGGCCAAGCAGGCCGAAGAGCTGGGCTATTCCTATGTCGTGCGCGACCCCAACTGGAGCACCGAAGCCGGCGCTCAAGCTCTGACTCAGCTCATTGCCGAGAAGCCCGATCTCATCGTCGTCCACAGCCCGGACATTCAATCGTATGCGCGCCTGCTCAAACAGGCCGAGGCCGCCGGCATCTATACGCTGCAGGTCAACATGAAGTCGGCCTATGTCTCCGAGGGCTATGTCGGCTCCGACTATAACGGCCTGGGTGAGCTTGCCGCCAACCTCATTGTCAAACAATGCGGACAGGGTAGCGGAAAATCCGGGAAGGTCTCGATCGTGCAAGGCGTGCTGACCGGCGGCGCCAGCGTCTATCAGATCGAAGGGGTCGAACGCATCTTCAAGCAACATCCGGAGATCAAGGTCGTTTCCAATCAGGCCGCCGATTGGGACGCCTCGAAGGCGAAGGCGATCACCCAGACCGTGCTGCAGCAAAATCCCGACCTTTGCGGCGTCATCGGATTCTGGGACGGCATGGACATCGGCGTCGGCGCAGCCGTCAAGGAAGCTGGCAAGACCGGTGACGTCTATGTGGTGACCTCGGGCGGCGGTTCGACATCGGCCTGCGAAAACGTCAACAACGGCACCTTCAGCGCGCTGATCAGCTACAACGCCATGGGGCAAGGGCGCGACCTGAACACGCTGATCAAGGCGCTGTTCGAGACCAAGCCGAAGCCCGGCACCGTGAAGGTCATCGACTATTCGCCGCTCACGGTGCTCACCAAGGATTCCGTCAAGCCGGATAGCTGCTGGGCACTGCCAACCACAACTGCCTCAAAATAACGCGATCGCGGGCGGGGCTGCGTCGTCGATTGCAGCCCCGCCGCACTTGCTGCTGCCAGCGGCGTGAGGGAATTTGATGGTCGACACTATCGCGATAGCGGGCTCGCGCGACCAGCGCGCGCGCGCCAAGCCGAGCTTGGCGGAAGCGCTGGTACGCGCGCGCTACAAATACATCCCCGATCACGTGGTGGGCGAGATTCTCACCAAGCGCTGGATCGATAATGTCGCGCCCTTCACTTTTCTGATCATCACGATCGCGCTGTTTGGCTGTCTGCTGCCCGATTTTTTCAGTCCCGCCAGCCTGATCGTCTCGCTGCGCCAGCTTGGCGAGTTCGGCTTCGTCGTTATGGCGATGATGATCGTGATGGTGGCCGGGGGCATCGACCTGTCGGTCGGCTCGAATTTCGCGCTCGGGAATTTCACCGCGCTGGCCGCGATGAATATTCTCGGCTTGCCTGTCGGCGTCGCCTTTCTGTGCACGATCACGGCGTGCTGCCTTATCGGGCTGCTTAACGGTATGTTGGTCGGCTTGTTGCGGCTGCGCGCCTTTCTGACAACGCTGGTAACGCTGATCATCGTGCGCGCCGTCGTCGACATGTTGCTGCTCAAATACGCCGTGCAGATCTCCGGCGCCTTCGTGGATTCCGACATTTGGGACTTCATCGGCTCCGGCTCCGTGTTCGGTGTGCCGTTCAGCGCGGTGCTGCTGTTCGTTGCCGTGATCGTCGGCCACGTGCTGTTGAGCCGCACGCGGCCTGGCTGGCGCGTGATGGCGGTCGGCGGGTCGCGCCGTTCGGCGCACAATTCCGGCATTTCGGTACGCTGGACCGTGTGCGGCACCTATGTGGTGTCGGGCGCGCTGGTCGGCGTCGCAAGCTTCATGTATGCGGCGAGGCTCAACAGCGCAGGCTCCGACGCCGGCTTCGGCATGGAGCTTGCGGCGCTGACCGCGGCGCTCCTTGGCGGCAACAGCCTCGGCGGCGGCCGCGGCTCGACCGGAAAGGCGCTGACCGGGGCGATCATCGTTCTTGTCATCACCAACGGCGTCGTGCGGCTCGGCATCCCGAGCGGCGCCGGCAGCATGGTTCTGGGCGCCGTTCTGCTGCTGGCCGCCGGCCTCGACGTCCGCTGGCTCAAGAACCGGCACAAAGTTCTGTCGAAGGTTTACGTATCGCCGACCGTGAACGATCTTCCGCCCTGCCCGCCTACGGCGGTGGGTTCGGGCTCGCCGTACGAGGTCAACGACAAGCTCAAAGACGTGGAAGTGATCGGGCTTGGCCAGGTCGAGGCCCCGGAGGACGTCATTTTCGACCGCGCCGATAATCTTTATTGCGGCACCCGGCATGGCGACGTGATGCGCTTTCTCGCGCCCGACTACAAGAAGCTCGAGCTGTTCGCGCATATCGGCGGTCAACCGCTGGGGCTGGCCTTCGATCGTGACGATAACCTTTATGTCTGTGTCGGCGGCATGGGCCTCTACCGGGTCGCACCCGACGGTGTCGTCTCCAAGGCGACCGATGAGACCAACCGTTCGACCTTCTCCGTCAACGATGACTCGCGCCTGCGGCTTGCCGACGATCTCGATATCGCGCCCGACGGCCGCGTTTTCTTCTCCGAGGCGACGATCCGTTATGAAATGCATCAATGGCCGGTCGACTCGCTGGAGAGCCGCGGCAACGGCCGCATCATTTGCTACGATCCGCGCACGAACGCGACCCACACGGTCATTCGCAATCTGAAATTCCCCAACGGCGTCTGCCTGAGCTACGATGGCCAATCGATGCTCTTCGCCGAAACCTGGGGCTGCTGCATCAAGCGTTACTGGTTCGATGGGCCGAAGACCGGCCAGGTTGAAACGGTGATCGCGTCGCTGCCCGGCTATCCGGACAACATCAACCGATCCTCCGACGGACATTATTGGCTCGCCATCGTCGGCATGCGTTCGCCCGCGGTCGACCTCGCCTTCCAGCTGCCGGGCTTTCGCCGCCGCATGTCGCGGCGGGTCGCACAGGATGAGTGGCTTTATCCCAACCTGAACACCGGCTGCGTCGTCAAATTCAACGACAAGGGCGAGATCCTCGACGCGCTGTGGGATCTCAAAGGCGTCAACCACCCGATGATCACATCAATGCGGGAGCACAAAGGCAGCCTCTATCTCGGCGGCATCACCAACAATCGCATCGGCCGCTATCGCCTGCCGAACGCCGACGCAAACTGGAGCGGCATCGAAGACTATTGGGGCCGGACATAGATGCTGCGCAATATGATCGACCGCTTCGTCGGACGCGGAGAAGCGGCCGTTACGGTTCCGCCGATGGACGGAGCGCTGCGGCCGAACCAAGCGCTCGAACAGGCCGCGATCGCCGCCGAGGCGCGTGCCCCCGATAATTTGGTGAACCATCGCGGCGACATCTTGTTTTCGACGGGACGCGAGTTGCGCAAGCTCGGAGCAGACTCCGTCGTGCACAGCTTCGACCGCTCCATTACTTGCCTGGCAGCGGCGCCCGATGGACATCTTGCCGTCGGCTTGTCCGGCGGCGAGGTGGTGATCGTTGCGCCCGATGGCGCGGTCAATTCGTTACCTGCCGCCGAGACCTCGCATGCGACGGCGCTCGCCTTCCACGACGATGCTCTGATCGTCTGCCGAGGCTCGACGCGACATAGCGTCGATCAATGGAAGCGCGATTTGATGGAAGCCGGCACCAGCGCGCCAGGCTCAGGCTCTGTTGTTTTGATTCCCCGCGCAGGCCCACCGCGCGTCTTGGCCGACGGGCTGCGTTGGCCGTATGGCGCATGGTCGCATCAGGGGCGCATCATTGTTTCGGAGAGCTGGTCGCATCGCCTGCTGGCGCTTGACCCTGCGGGCGGGACGCGACCGCAAACGGTGCTGACGGATCTACCCGGCTACCCGGCTCGACTTTCCGCCGCGTCCGACGGCGGCCTATGGCTCGCGGTGTTTGCGCCGCGCAGCCAGTTGATCGAGTTCGTCCTGCGCGAGGATGGCTACCGCCGCCGGATGCTCAACGAAATCGACTCGGATTTTTGGATCGCACCGACGATTGCCAACGGACGTTCGTTTCTCGAGCCGATCCAGGGTGGCGCACTCAAGCAGATGGGCGTTCTCAAGCCTTGGGCTCCCTCGCGCTCCTACGGGCTGGCGATCAAGCTCGCTGCCGATTTTGAACCGGTCATGAGTTTTCACAGCAGAGCGGATGGATCCCGCCACGGTACCACAAGCGTGCTCGAACAGGCCGGCCTGCTCTATGTCGCCAGCAAAGGCGGCGACGTCATCGTTTCGCTCCCCGCAGAAGAGTTTGTCGAGCCATGAGCCCCATCCTCGAACTGCGCTCGATCACCAAGGAATATCGCGGTGTGCCCGCGGTCAAAGACGTGGACTTTACGCTCAACAGCCAGGAGATCCACGCACTGGTCGGCGAAAACGGCGCCGGCAAGTCGACGCTGACGAAGATCATTGCCGGCGCCGTGACGCCGACATCCGGCGAGATGCTGCTCGACGGCAAGCCGGCCCCCTTCAAGGTGCCCAAGGACGCGCTCGTCGCCGGCATCGCCATGGTCTATCAGGAGAACAGTCTCGTTCCCGCATTGACGGTCGCCCAAAATATCTTTCTTGGCCAAGAGCGTTTTTTCAACCGCATGCGCGGCGTCAACATCGCCGCCCAGCAATTTCTGCAGTCGCTCAATTTCGGCGTCGATCCGACCGCCTCGGTCGGTTCGCTCGGCGCAGCGCAACGGCAAATGGTCGAGATCGCGCGCGCCGTGCGGCAGAAGGCGCGCATCATCATTTTTGACGAGCCGACCGCTTCGCTGACCCCCGAAGAGAAGTTTCATTTCTTCGGCCTTATGCGCCGGCTGAAGCAAACCGGCGTGTCGATCATTTTCATCAGCCACGCCATCGAAGAGGCGGTGACGCACGCCGACCGTATAACGGTGTTGCGCGACGGCGCTCACGTACTCACCGACACCGCAGCCAACCTGGACCGCAACGCCATCATCCGCGCCATGGTCGGCCGCACCCTGTCGGGCGAGATCTATGGGGTTCGCGGCGCAGCGCGGACGCTACGCAAAGCCGGCCGCAAAGTGCTGAGCGTGCAGAATCTTTCCATGGGTTCGATGGTCCGTAATACGTCTTTCTCAGTCTTCGCCGGCCAAGTGACCGGAATGTTTGGACTGATCGGATCGGGCCGCACGGAGACCGCCAAGATCATCTCGGGCGTGATCAAGCGCGACAGCTTCCACGGCGGCGAGGTCAAGCTCGACGGCCGCACGGTGCGCTACCGAGTGCCGCAGCCGGCAGTCCGCGACGGCATCGTCTATGTGACCGAGGATCGCAAGCTCGAAGGCTTCTTCGAGACGATGTCGATCGGCAGCAATGTCAATGTCGGCTATATGGCTACCAAGGGCGGCGTCTTCTCGGTGGTGAATATGGGGCAGGTGCGCCGGCTTGCCAAACAATGGATTGACGCGATCAAGATCCGCGCCATCAACGGCGACGCCAAAGTCATCGAGCTCTCCGGCGGCAATCAACAGAAAGTGGTGATCGCGAAATCTTTGGTGCAGCGGCCGAAGCTGATCATTTTCGACGAGCCGACGCGCGGCGTGGACGTCGGCGCCATCGTCGAGATCCACCAATTCATCAATCAACTTGCGGACGAGGGATTGGCGGTGATCGTCATCTCCTCTTACCTGCCCGAGATCATGAATATTTCCGACCGCATTCTGGTCACCCGGCAGGGCCGCGTGGTCGAAGAATTCACCGCGCGGCAGGCCACCGAAGAGCGCATCATGTATGCGGCGGTGCATTAGTTCGTGATGACGACGGTGGGTTAGCTCCACCTCGTCATTGCGAGCGGAGCGAAGCAATCCCGTGCTCGCGGCAAAAGTCGGATTGCTTCGTCGCTTGCGCTGCTCGCAATGACGAAGCTCATTCATCCAGAATGCGGTCGCGCGCCAGCGCTAAGGCGAGCGCACCCGAGACGGATCGATGCCGGCCAGCGCCCGCGCACGCGCCTTGTTCTCTTCGAGCTTCATGCCACGCGCGATCTGGATGCGCTGCGCCTGCGGCGAGCCGGCGCCGTGGAGACTTTCGGTCAGATAGCCGACGGCGTTGCGGCCGATCGTCATGTTTTCGATCAGGCGGAGAATGCGCATGCGATCGACAACTTCGACGCCGTCGCGGCCTTGCAGAAACTTGCGGATCAAGGGGCCGATTTCGTTGTTCTGCAAATCTTTCTCGGACGGCATGGTCACGACGAGACCGCCGGCTATGTCCTGCGCCAGCCGGGCGATCTCGTAGGGAAAACGGGTGACATTGTGCTTGGCCACATTGGAGAGCATTTCATCATTCATATAGGCGCCCGACGCCGCCGCCTTTGCCTGATGTGCGCCGGCCATGCAGCTCGAATAGATGGTCTCGTTCAGATGGGTCATCTCGACGAGCTTGTCCTTGATATGAGACGCCCCCTCGACCCCATTGTGTTCGGCAGCCGACGCGGCTGCGCCAATCAACACATCGCCTAGGCCGGTTTTGCAGACATAGGACGAGCGGTGATAGGTGGTGAAGCGTTCAACCAGCGATGAAGCATATGCCCACTCGCCGTCCATGAAGACGTGCTCATGCGGCACGAAGACCTCGTCGAATACGATCAGCGACTCCTGGCCGGCGAATTGTGCGTTGCCGGCGTCCAGGGCACCGCCATCGACGATGCGCGTATCGTTGGTCTGCCGGCCGACGATGTAGGTCAATCCGGGCGCATCGACACGCACGGCTCCGACCACCGCCCAATCGCGATCGGCCTCGGTGAGCCGCATGGTGGGCATGAAGATCAGCCAATGCGAATTGACCGCCCCGGTCTGGTGCATCTTGGCGCCGGAAACGTAAATCCCTTTGTCGTCGCGGCGCACCACATGGAGGAACAGATCGGCGTCACGCTGCTGGTGCGGCGGCCTGGAACGATCGCCCTTGGGATCGGTCATGGCGCCGCCGATCACGACGTTGGCGGCCTGCGCCCGCTCGAGAAAGCTGAGAAAGCGCCGGTGATATTCGCTGCCGAGCTTGCCGTCGATATCGAATGTCACCGAATGGCAACTGCCGATCGCGTCAAGCCCGACACAACGCTGAAAGCAGGTGCCGGTGCGCCGCCCGAGCTCCCGCTGCATCTCGTGTTTGGCGACGAGCTCGGCCGGGCTGACCGGCACGTGAAGGAAGCGGTTGATGCGGCGATTGCTGATCCCGGACTGCACGGTCGCGAGGTCGGCATGTTCGCTGGCTCCATCGCATCGTTCACCGTGCTTGGCGCGCCGGACCTCATCGTTCTCACGCTTACCGAATTCGCCGAGCAGGCTTATCGGATCAACCGCGCCGGCAAGTTGCCGCTGCTGGTCGATGCCGATCATGGCTACGGCAATGCGCTCAACGTGATGCGCACGGTGCAGGAGCTGGAGACCGCCGGCGTGGCGGCGATGTGCATCGAGGACACGCTGCTGCCGAAGACCTACGGCGAGAAGAAACCAAGCCTGATCTCGCTCGAGGAAGGCGTGGGCAAGATGCGCGCAGCACTTGCCGCGCGCGAGG
>Ga0209006_10001817_pt1 | contig 19302 bp, 17 predicted proteins | sample JacPin_JW_Ref_O2_FD_188567 | JGI IMG/M metagenome (GOLD analysis project Ga0209006, IMG submission 188567) | Forest soil microbial communities from Algoma, Ontario, Canada - Jack Pine, Ontario site 1_JW_Ref_O2 (SPAdes) (version 2) | ecosystem: Environmental > Terrestrial > Soil > Boreal...
GCAGCCGCGAAGAAGGCCGTGAAGCGGACGGCCGCCAAGAAGGCAGTGAAGCGGACGGCCGCCAAGAAGGCCGTGAAGCGGACGGCCGCCAAGAAGGCAGTGAAGCGGACGGCCGCCAAGAAGGCAGTGAAGCGCACCGCCGCCAAGAAGGCAGTGAAGCGCACCGCCGCCAAGAAGGCAGTGGCGCGCAAAGCAGTCACCAAGCGCGCAGCCAAGAAGGCCCCGGCCAAGCGCGGCCGCCGGTAGTTCAGCGACGCCGAACCGCCGCGGGTGAATCCACCCGCGGCGGTTAGGGTCTTGTTCGTCAGGCTCTCAAGCCGGCGCGCTCATTCCGGCGGCAACGGGCTTGCGATGTGGTCCGCGTCGATCAGCTTTCCGGCGTGCATCGACAGCACCCAGGTACTTCCCTTGCCGTTGCGCGACTTGTCCGGTTTCACCCGGTCGCGTTCACACCACCACTGGATCAGGTCCGGAATGACCTTTCCCTGCGAGCAAATCACTGGCGTGCCATCTGTTGCGGCGATCTCCAGAAACCGTCGACGGGCTTTGGCGCGGTTCTGCGAATACGCTTCTTCGGTCAGCATCGACTCCAGGGTGATGTCGACGCCGAGTTCGTCCGCGAGGGGCTCGATGGTCTGAATGCACCGCAGCCGATCGGCGGCGTACAGGGACGTCGGGCCGAACGCCAGCAACTGGCCGACGAGCAGCTCAGCCTGCGCCCGACCGTGTTTGTCCAGCGGCCGGTTCCGGTCGTCGCCCTTGTACCGCTTCTTACGGCCGGCCGTCCCGTGGCGGACGATCAGCACCGTCTTCGTGTCGACGGGCACCTTGGTGAACCGGCGCAACACCTTCCGGTCGTGCGGGTAGGACATCTTTCCCATGGCGTCCTTCGCGGGCATCCACACGAGATCGTCAACCTCCGCGGTGGCGGTGAATTCCCCGCCGAGGTCGCGGGCCGCCCAATACCGCACGCGTTTGACGCCCTGCAGAACCGGATAACGCACCGCGGCGAGGGCGCGACCGAGATGTGCACGGTGCCCGGTCTCCTCGTAGACCTCGCGTACCGCGGCCGCCGGTTCGGTCTCGCCCGGGTCAACCTTGCCCTTGGGCAGCGACCAGTCGTCATACCGCGGACGATGGATGATCGCGACCTCTACATGCGACGAACCCTCGACGGATCGCCATACCACGGCGCCCGCCGCGAGGATGGGTTTGGCCATCAGTGGTGCCGGTGCCGCTCCATGAGCCATACCTGGTGATCGCGGACCGTATGGCCGGCCTGAGGTGCGGCAGTCCATTGACCGTCGGGGCCAAGTTCCCAGCACCGGGTCGACGGATCCAACGCCGACTCGAAGATCTCGTTGAGCTGAGCGGTCAGCTTCGGATCCTTGACCTGAGCCATCACTTCGACCCGCCGGTCGAGATTGCGATGCATCATGTCGGCGCTGCCGATCCAGTACTCGTCGATCGCGGTGAACTGGAAGATCCGCGAGTGTTCGAGGAACCGGCCGAGAATCGAGCGCACCGTGATGTTCTCGGAAAAGCCTGCAGCACCCGGCCGCAGCGCGCAGATGCCGCGCACCACCACCTCGACCCGCACTCCCGCCTGCGACGCCCGGTAGAGCGCATCGATCACCTGCTCGTCGACAAGGGCGTTGGCCTTGCAACGGATTCGGCCCTCGGCGCCGCGACGTGTCGCCTCGATCTCACGCTCGATGCGCTCGATGATTCCCTTGCGGACGCCGTGCGGAGCGACGAGCAGATTGCGGTACGTCATCTTCCTGGAGTAGCCGGTCAGCGAATTGAACAGGTCGGTGAGGTCGGCACCGATGTCCGGCGAGGCGGTCAGCAGACCGATGTCTTCATACAGGCGCGCGGTTTTCGGATTGTAGTTCCCGGTGCCGATGTGGCAGTAGCGGCGGATGGTCGATCCTTCACGCCGCACGACCAGACATGTCTTGCAGTGCGTCTTGAGCCCGATCAGTCCGTACACCACGTGCACGCCCGCCTGCTCCAACGCGCGCGCCCATTTGATGTTCGCCTGCTCGTCGAACCGGGCCTTCAGTTCGACGAGCGCGACCACCTGCTTGCCCGCCTCGGCCGCGTCGATCAACGCGTTGACGATCGGCGAATCACCGGATGTGCGGTACAAAGTCTGCTTGATCGCCAGCACGTTTGGGTCGGCGGCGGCCTGCTCGATGAATCGTTGCACGCTGGTGGAGAACGATTCGTACGGGTGGTGTACCAGCACATCGCCGTCGCGAAGGGTGGCGAAAATGCTCTTTGGCGTCTCGCGTTCGCCGAACGCGGGATGCGTCGCCGGGACGAACGGCGGGTCCTTCAACGCCGGGCGGTCCACGCCGTAGATCTGCCACAGGGAGGACAGATCCAACAGCCCGGGCACCTCGATGACGTCCCCGGGATGGACGTCCAGTTCGCGCAACAGCAGTTCGAGCATGCGCTCGGTCATGTCGTCGGACACTTCCAGCCGCACCGGCGAGCCGAACCGGCGGCGGGCCAGCTCGCGTTCGAGCGCCTGCAGCAGGTCCTCGTCGCGATCTTCCTCGACTTCCATATCAGCGTTGCGGGTGATGCGGAACGCGTGGTGTTCCGCGATCTCCATCCCGGGGAACAGCACCGGCAGGAAGGCGGCGATCAACTCCTCCATCGGGAGGAACCGCACCACGCCCTCGACACCTTCACGGCTGCCGAGCTCGACGAACCGATTGACATTGTCGGGCACTTTGACCCGGGCGAAGTGCTGCGCGCCGTCGTCGGGATAGATGACCGTGATCGCGAGGTTCAGGCTCAGGCCGCTGACGAACGGGAAGGGGTGGGCGGGATCGACGGCCAGCGGCGTGAGCACCGGGAACACCTGCTCGTGGAAGTAAGTAGACAACTCCGCCCGCTCGTCGTCGTCGAGGTCGTCCCAGGTCACGATCAGGATGCCCTCGCCGGCCAGTGCCGGCCGCACCGAGTCGAGGAACACCCGGGCATGCCGGCTGGCGAGCTGTTGTGTCCGCTCCCCGATGCGCCGCAGCTGTTCGCGCGGCGTCAGCCCGTCGGCGGAGCGCACCGACAGGCCCATCTCGTCGCGGCGTTTCAGTCCCGCGACCCGGACCATGTAGAACTCGTCGAGGTTGGACGCGAAAATGGCGAGAAACTTCGCGCGTTCCAGCAGTGGAAGCGAGGTGTCGGCGGCCAGCGCCAGCACGCGGGCGTTGAAGTCCAGCCAGCTGAGCTCCCGGTTGAGGTAACGCTCCTCCGGTAACGCGTCAGCGACCGTTTCCGCCGTGGCCGCCGTGGCCGCCGTGGCCGCCGGCGGCGCCTCGGGCGCCGAGGTGCCTCCGTCCTGGGTCTCGGCGGACCGCCACTCGGTGCCACCAGGACTAACTTCGGCTTCGGTCTCGGTCACCTTGTCGATCATTCCTCATCAGCAGTCACACAGGCTACTTACGCATGAAGATGTGACCATAGGCAACCAGTTGTTGGATTGCTGTTTACATCCGCCGGGCGACGGCTTGTGCGGTGGCAGGGCCGACGCCGAGCCGACGCGCAGTAGCCAGGTCGTCCGGGGTGTCGATGTCGCAACGCAGGCCCGGCCACGGACCGGTGAGCTCCACCGCGCCCGAACTGCGATGGCGCCGCGCCGACTCCGGCCCGAAAGCCGGCATCAACGGACTGCCGAACGCCAACAGGGCGGCGGTTCCGCTGCCATGGCGATCGGCCACGAAGCTGCGCCGGTGTGCGCGCGCCGCAGCGATCGCCTGCGAGAGTTCCTGGGTTTGCAAAGCCGGTAAATCGCCTTGGAGCACAACGATATTCGGCGGAGGGTCGGGCGCGGCGGCGATAACTGTTTCGGCCGCGACGATCGCGTTGTTCAGCGGATCCGGGTGGCCGTCCGGCGTCGGGTCGGCGAGTACGTCCGCACCGAGCTGGCGTGCGGCTTCGGCGGCAACGTCGTCGGGGGTGACCACGGTGATGCCCCGCAGTGAGGAGGCCTTGGCCGCCGCGGCGATCGTGTCGAGCAACATCGCGAGTACCACCCGTTCGCGGGTCGGCGCCGAGAAGACGGGTGCCAGCCGTGTCTTGGCGAGCGTGAGGCGTTTGACGGCGATGATCAACCCGACGTCACCGTCCATGGTGGTCATCCTGCCAGCCGGGGTCGGGCCGTTAGGGTGAGGCGGTGGGCGAGGTCGCGGTGATGGGGGCCGGAGCGTGGGGCAGCGCGCTCGCCCAGGTGCTCGCTGACGCGGGTAATTCGGTGACGCTGTGGGCGCGACGGCCCGAGATCGCCGACGAAATCAACACGGCCTGCCGCAACCGCCGCTACCTGGGCGATGCCGTGTTGCCGACGGGCATCCGGGCCACTCCGGACCCGGCCAAGGCGCTGGTCGGCGTGACCACCGTGTTGTTCGCCGTGCCGTCGCAGGTGATGCGCGCCAACCTGACCGAGTGGACCGGCCTGATCGACAACGACGCGACACTGGTCAGCCTCGCCAAGGGCGTCGAGGTCGACTCGCTGATGCGGATGAGCCAGGTGGTGGTTCAGGTCACCGGCGCCGACCCGTCTCGCGTCGCGGTTCTGTCTGGCCCGAACCTTGCCAGCGAGATCGTCGAACGCCAGCCTGCCGCGACTGTCATCGCGTGCAGCGACTCCGGGCGGGCGGTGGCCGTGCAACGGATGCTGAGCGCCGGTTACTTCCGTCCCTACACCAACGCCGACGTGATCGGTGTCGAGATCGGTGGGGCATGCAAGAACGTGATCGCGTTGGCTTGCGGCGTGGCTGCCGGGGTGGGGCTGGGCGAGAACACCGCCGCGGCGATCATCACCCGCGGCCTTGCCGAGATCATGCGCCTCGGTATCGCACTGGGTGCCAAGCCCGCAACGCTGGCAGGGTTGGCAGGCGTCGGCGATCTGGTGGCCACCTGCACGTCGCCGTACTCCCGCAACCGCACGTTCGGCGAGCGGTTGGGACGAGGCAGCACAATGGAATCTGCGTTGGAGGCTGCTGACGGTCACATCGCAGAGGGGGTGACCTCATGTCAGTCCGTGCTCGCGCTCGCATCCAGCTACGACGTCGAGATGCCGCTGACGGATGCGGTTTATCGGGTGTGCCATCAGGGGCTGTTGGTCCACGACGCGATGGCGCTGCTGCTCGGCCGAAGCACCAAACCGGAGTGAGCGACGGTAGCCTCTCTAGCTTGTGACCGCCACCAACCCGCCGGGCGCCGCGCGCAAGATCCGCGTCGCCGTGGTCTATGGCGGGCGCAGCGACGAGCACGCCATCTCATGCGTGTCGGCCGGCAGCATCCTTCGTCACCTGAACCCCCAGCGGTTTGACGCCGTGCCGATCGGCATCACGCAGGCGGGCACCTGGGTGCTCACCGATGCGGATCCCGACAGGCTGGCGATCGAGGCGGGTCGGCTGCCGCAAGTCAACGCGTCATCGGGCGCAGAACTCGCGCTGGCCGCCGACCCGCAGCGACACGGCGAGCTGATCTCACTCGGCCGGAGCCTCGGGGAGGCGCTGGCGTCCGTTGACGTGGTCTTCCCCGTCCTGCACGGGCCATACGGGGAGGACGGCACGATCCAGGGTCTGCTCGAGTTGGCCGGTGTGCCCTATGTCGGTGCCGGGGTGTTCGCCAGCGCGGCAGGCATGGACAAGGAGTTCACGAAGAAGCTGCTGGCCGCCGAGGGATTGCCAATCGGCGATCACGCGGTGCTGCGTCCACGCCAAACCTCGCTGGCCCAACACGACAAGCAACGCCTCGGCCTGCCCGTGTTCGTCAAACCAGCCCGGGCCGGCTCGTCGCTCGGCGTGAACCGGGTGTCGACCTGGGAGGAACTGCCTGCAGCCATCGCCGACGCCCGTCGCCACGATCCGAAGGTGTTGGTGGAAAAGGCGATTCGCGGCCGGGAACTGGAATGCGGCGTTCTCGAGCTGCCCGATGGCTCGGTCGAGGCGAGCACGGTCGGGGAGATCCGGGTCGAGGGTGTCCGGGGTCGCGAGGACGGGTTCTACGATTTCGCGACCAAATACCTCGATGACGGAGCCGAACTCGACGTACCCGCGAAGATCGACGACGACGTCGCCACCCGGGTGCGCGAGCTGGCCATCCGGGCGTTTCGTGCGATCGACTGCCAAGGGCTCGCCCGCGTCGACTTCTTCCTCACCGAGAACGGCCCGCTGATCAACGAGATCAACACCATGCCCGGCTTCACGACGATTTCGATGTATCCGCGCATGTGGGCTGCCAGCGGTGTGGACTATCCAACCCTGCTGGCTGCGATGGTCGACACCGCGCTGGCCAGGGGCGTCGGGCTGCGCTGAGGCGTTATGGCGGCCGTCCCGGGCCGATCGGCACCGCGGGCAGTTTCGCGGCGACGAGGTCCGAAACCTCTTGGAGAGGCGTGGCTCCCATTCCCTGCGGCAGGGTCAATGCGACATTGACGGGCCGGTCGACGACGAACCATGTGCTGCGGCCCGTGCCCTGTTCGATCACGCGAAACCACTGGACGGTGTTGACGATCTGAATCGGGGCGCCGACAACGAAATCCACGGGCTGGCCGACTCCGCAGCGCAGCAGGATCGGCTCCGTGTCACCGGAGCGCCATGCGGCGGTGGCGGGCGGAACCGGGGCGGCGGGCGTGGTCCGCTGGTAGTCGCCGAGGCGCTGCGGAAGCGTGGCCATCAGCGTCGCGCATTCGGGGCTGTCGGCCTGCGGCGCGGGGACGGCGGGAATCACCAGCGCCTGTTGCTGCGGCGGCTTCGATCGCAGGGCCGCGATCACCAGCACCGCCGCGGCCGCTGCCACCGCGACACCCACCGCGACGATGAGCAGCGCCCGCGGTGGATCGTCGGTCAGGGCTGAGCCTTCGCGATCGGGCACGTCAGTGTGCGGGTGATGCCCGTGGTCTGCTGCACGCTAGGCACGATGTCGGCCTGCAGCCGGTCATGGGTGTCGGCGCCGATGCGGACGATCACGTCGTAGGGTCCGGTCACGTATTCGGCACTGAGCACGCCGGGCAGCGTTGCAAGTTGCTTGGCGACGACCTCGGCGCGGCCCACTTCGGTCTGGATCAGCATGAAAGCCTCGACCACCCGCGCCTCTCCTCTTCGTCGTTGGTCGCGTCGTCGTTGGTCGCGTCGTCGCAATACACTGACCGGTGCGTCAGGCCGGCAGAGATCAAAAGTACCCCAGGTGACAGCGTTGTTCAGGGCGCTGGGGGGTACCGCCCGTCCACGGGGAGAGTGAGGCATGAGCGACGAGCCGACGCTGGCCGACCTGGGGGAGTTCGCCGTGATCGACCGGTTGGTCGCCGGACGCCCGCGCAACCCTCAGACCCTGCTCGGGCCCGGTGACGATGCGGCGGTGGTGGCCGCAAGCGACGGCCGTGTGGTGGTGTCCACCGACATGCTCGTCGAGTCAAGGCACTTCCGGCTGGACTGGTCCACGCCGCACGACGTCGGACGCAAGTCGATCGCCCAGAACGCGGCCGACGTCGAGGCGATGGGGGCCACGGCGATCGGCTTCGTGGTGGCGTTCGGCGCGCCGGCTGACACGCCGGCGATGACGGTCGACGAGTTGGCGGACGGGATGTGGGAGGAGGCGCGCCGGGTGGGGGCCGACATCGTCGGCGGCGATCTGGTCAGCAGTCCGCAGTGGGTGGTATCGGTCACCGCGCTGGGCGATCTTTCGGGTCGTCCGCCGGTAACGCGCAGCGGCGCAACAGCCGGTTCGGTGGTCGCGATCCGCGGGGAGCTCGGACGGTCGGCGGCAGGCTATGCCTTGTGGCACAACAATGTTCACGGATTCGATCAGCTGCGACGGCGCCACCTGGTGCCCGAACCGCCGTACGGTCAAGGGGCAGTCGCGGCCCACGCCGGTGCGGGCGCGATGATCGATGTGTCGGACGGGCTCGTCGCCGACCTGCGGCACATCGCCGACGCGTCGAGTGTGAGCATCGAACTGTCGACCGCGGCGCTGGCGGCCGACCGGGACGGGGTGCTCGAGGCGGCGCGGGCGGTGGGGCTCGACGCCTGGGAATGGGTGTTCGGCGGCGGAGAGGACCACGCGCTGGTGGCGACGTTCGACGGCGCGGTGCCCGACGGCTGGCGCGTGATCGGCACGGTGGTCGACGGGCCACCGTGCGTGCTTGTCGACGGCGGCGAATGGGGCGGATCGGCGGGCTGGCAGTCGTTCGGATAGGCCGCGCGGCCGCTACGGTGGCGCGGTGACTGTGTACGCGATCGCCGAGCTGAAGTTCACCGACCGTGCGGCCTACGACCGCTATCAGGCGCGATTCATGGAGGTCTTTCGCCGCCACCCGGGGACCCTGCTCGCTGCCGACGAGGCGCCGCAGGTGGTCGAGGGAGCCTGGGACCACCAGAAGGTGGTGCTGATGTCGTTTCCCGACGAGCGCGCCTTCCGCGCCTGGGCCGAGTCGCCCGAATACCGATTGATCTCCGAAGACCGCCGGGCCGGCGCTGACACGGTGGTGCTGCTCGTGAAGGGACTGGCGTAGGTTGTCGGCCGTGACGGCCCGCCCGCTGCCAGAACTCGTCGATGACGGCTGGGCAAAGGCGTTGGAGCCGGTGGCCGACCAGGTCGCGGCGATGGGCGACTTTCTGCGCGCCGAGCTTGCGTCCGGCCGCCGGTACCTGCCCGCGGGATCGAATGTGTTGCGCGCGTTCACATTTCCTTTTGAGGAGGTCCGGGTCCTGGTGGTCGGACAGGACCCGTATCCGACGCCGGGACATCCGGTGGGGCTGAGCTTCTCGGTGGCTCCCGACGTCAGACCGCTGCCGCGCAGCCTGGACAACATTTTCGTGGAGTACTGCGCCGATCTCGACTACCCCACGCCGTCCACCGGAGACCTGACGCCGTGGGCGGAGCGCGGGGTCATGCTGCTCAACAGGGTGTTGACGGTACAGCCGGGAAATCCGGCGTCGCACCGCGGCAAGGGCTGGGAAGCGGTCACCGAGTGCGCGATTCGAGCGCTCGCGGCCCGTCCGGAGCCACTGGTCGCGATCTTGTGGGGACGCGACGCGTCGACGCTGAAGCCGATGTTGGCGGCGGGAGACTCGCGCGTCGCGACGATCGAATCCGCGCACCCGTCACCGCTGTCGGCGCAGCGGGGATTCTTCGGGTCGCGGCCGTTCAGCCGCGCCAGTGCGCTGCTGGCGGAGATGGGCGGCGCGGCCGTCGACTGGCGGCTGCCATAAAACGGCGTGCAGATTCGTTGACCTGATTCAGGGACTTCCCGGCCTGCCCTGGCCCACCTATAGTCGCTGGTGCCCGGCGACTCACAACAAAGGACCACGATGAGCATGCCCTCGACCGCCGCCAAGCGCCATCGGGTCGTCATCGTCGGGTCCGGGTTCGGGGGCCTGACCGCGGCGCAGGCGTTGAAGAGGGCTGATGTCGACGTCACCCTCATCTCGAAGACGACAAGCCATCTGTTTCAGCCACTGCTCTATCAAGTGGCCACCGGCATATTGTCCGAAGGCGAGATCGCGCCGAGCACGAGACTGATCCTGCGGCGGCAGAAGAATGTCAGGGTGCTGCTGGGTGACGTCGATGCGATCGACCCGACAGCGCAGACGGTGACGTCCAGGCTGATGACAATGCAGACGGTCACGCCGTTTGACAGCCTCATCGTCGCCGCCGGGGCGCAGCAGTCCTATTTCGGCCACGACGAGTTCGCCACGTTCGCGCCGGGAATGAAGACGATCGACGACGCCCTGGAGCTGCGCGGCCGGATCCTTGGCGCGTTCGAGGCGGCCGAGGTGACCACCGACCAGGCCGAGCGCCGGCGCCGCCTCACGTTTGTGGTGGTCGGCGCGGGCCCGACCGGCGTCGAGCTGGCAGGCCAGATCGCCGAACTCGCCGAGCGCACGCTGGCCGGGGCGTTTCGGACCATCGAGCCAAGGGATTGCCACGTGATCCTGATGGATGCCGCCACCGCGGTGCTGCCGCCGATGGGCGAGAAGCTGGGCCTGATGGCACGGCGCCGGCTGGAGAAGATGGGCGTCGAGATCCAGCTCAACGCGATGGTGACCGCTGTCGACTACAAGGGGATCACGGTCAAGGACAAAGACGGCCCCGAACGGCGCATCGAATGTGCCTGCAAGGTGTGGGCCGCGGGGGTGGCGGCGAGTTCGCTGGGCAGGATGATCGCCGAGCAGTCCGATGGCACCGAAGTCGACCGCGCCGGGCGTGTCGTCGTGGAGCCCGACCTCACTGTCAAGGGACACCCGAACGTGTTCGTCGTCGGGGATCTGATGTCGGTGCCCGGGGTGCCCGGCATGGCGCAGGGCGCGATCCAGGGCGCGAAATATGCGACCAAGCTGATCAAGCACTCCGTCAAGGGCAGCGACGATCCCGCCAACCGCGCCCCGTTCAAGTACCGCGACAAGGGCAGCATGGCGACGATCTCCCGCAACAGCGCCGTCGCTCAGGTCGGCAAGCTGGAGTTCGGTGGCTATTTGGCATGGCTGGCCTGGCTGGTCCTTCACCTGTGGTACCTGGTCGGGTTCAAGAACCGGTTCACCACGGTGATCCACTGGTTCGTGTCGTTCATGGGCACCAGCCGCGGTCAGATGGCCATCACCAGCCAGATGATCTATGCCCGGTTGGCGATGACCGAGTTGGCGCAGAGGATGGACGCGCTATCGGCTGTCGAGGAAGCCGAACACGTCGAGCAAGACGCATCCGCGGGCGGTGGCCATTAGCCGCGAGTGACCTTGCCGGCCTTCAGGCACGAGGTGCACACGTTCAGGCGCTGCTTGTTCCCGCCGGGGCGGGCCGCCGTGCGCACGGTCTGAATGTTCGGGTTCCAGCGACGGTTGGTCCGGCGGTGCGAGTGCGACACCCGCTTACCGAAGCCCGGACGCTTCCCGCAGATATCGCAGACGGCAGACATAGCAGAAACTCCATTCGGATCGAACAGCCTGTGCGTTGTCGCTGGCCAGCAACCGCAGACCGGGTGACCCGACAACCAAATCAGGATACCGGCCGCGCGGATGAACGCCAAAAATGTGCCGACGACCCTGGCGGGGACTGTCACTGACTGTCTCTAGCACTGTCTCTGGCACTGTCCCTGGCACTGGCACTGGCACTGGCTAGGCTCGCATCGTCTGATGCTCTTCGCGCAAGCGGCTCATCGCCGGGTGCGCCGGGCGTAGGAGGGTGCGATGTCGGGTCGGCGGTTGGATGCGTCCGGCCTGCTCGACTGGGCGCACGCGGCGGTGGGTGGCCTTGTGGTGCACGCCGAGGAGATGAACCGGCTGAACGTCTTCCCGGTAGCCGACGCCGACACCGGCACCAACATGCTGTTCACGATGCGGGCCGCGCTGGCCGATGCAGAGAAGCGCGCCAAGAAATCCGATGACGTGGCCCATGTGGCGGCTGCTTTGGCCCGCGGCGCACTGCACGGCGCCCGGGGCAACTCAGGGGTGATCCTGTCGCAGATACTGCGCGGGTTGGCCGATGTGACGGCGTCCGCGGCGGCCGACACCGGGAACGAGTTCGCCGACATCAACGCGGTGGTCTTCGGCGCCGGCCTGCGCCACGCGGTGGGCCTCGTCGTGGGCTCGATGGGCGAGGAGGTACCGGGCACCATCGTGTCGGTGCTGCACACCGCGGCGGCCACTGCCGAACATTGCGCCGCCGATGGCGACGACCTGTCCGACACTGTTGTCGCCACCGCGGACGCCGCCGTCACCGCGCTCGAGAAGACGCCCGCACAGCTCGGCGTGCTCGCCGAATTCGGGGTGGTCGATGCGGGCGGACGCGGACTGGTGGTGCTGCTTGACGCGCTGGCCGCCACCCTCACCGGCCACACGCCCGCGCGCAGCGAATACGTTCCGGCACCGCCCACCCAGGGACGTGCCGCCGCGGAACCGGCCCCGGACCTGCGGCCGCCTCACTACGAGGTGATGTACCAGATCAGCGGCACCGACCAGCGCCTCGACTCGCTGCGCGAGCGGCTCGGAGAACTCGGTGACTCGGTGGCGATCGCCGGCGACGGCGCCGACCGCTACTCGGTGCACGTGCACGCCGACGACGCCGGCGCCGCTGTCGAGGCGGCCTTCGCCGTGGGCACGCCCAGCCACATCCAGATCTCGACGTTGCGCGGTGGCGCGGCTTCCGGGCGGTGGACGCGGCGGCGCGCGGTGCTCGCGGTGGTCGACGGGGACGGCGCCGAGCAGCTGTTCGCCGGCGAAGGCGCGCAAGTGCTGCGCTGCAGCGCGGAAAGGCCGGATCCGGCCGGCTCGATCAGCGCGAAGGACTTGCTGCGGGCGGTCGTCGACACCGGCGCAGGCCAGATCATGGTGTTGCCCAACGGCTATGTCGCCGCCGAAGAGCTCGTGGCGGGCTGCACGGCGGCCGGCGGCTGGGGGCTCGACGTCGTGCCGGTGCCCAGCGGGTCGATGGTGCAGGGGCTGGCGGCGCTCGCCGTCCACGAGCCGGGTCGGGCGGTCGTCGACGACGGGTACTCGATGGCGCGAGCGGCCGGTGGCACCCGGCACGCTTCCGTGCGGGTTGCCACCGATCAGGCCTTGACCTGGGCCGGGCCGTGTGACCCGGGCGACGGGCTCGGCATTGCCGGTGATGAGGTGCTGGTGGTGCATCCCGAGGTGGCCACCGCTGCCTGCGGGCTGATCGACCTGCTGCTGGCCGCGGGTGGCGAGTTGGTGACGGTGTTGACCGGCATCGGTGTCGACGACTCCTTGCCTGCCGAGCTCGCGGCGCATGTGCACCGGTACCACCGCGGCACCGAGTTGGTGACGTATCAGACCGGGCACCGCGGGGACGCGTTGCTGATCGGGGTCGAGTAGCGGTGGCCACGCTCGACGACCGCCTCGAATATCTGCTCGGCGGGGCCACAGCGAAAAAGCTCGACGAAAACTTCGGGATCCGCACGGTCAACGACCTGCTGCGCCACTACCCCCGTAAGTACGGCGAGGGCATGACGGTGCGCGGCGAGGACGAGGAACTCGAGCTCGAAGAGGGAGAACACGTCACCTTCGTCGGCGTCATCACCGACGCCAGGAATGGTGCCATGAAACCGCTGCCGGGCAAGCGGCCGCGCAAGTGGCTTCGGGTGACGTTGGGCAATCATCGGCCGAAGGTGGCCGCGGCATTCTTCAACGCCGACTGGATGATCGACAAACTGGTCCCGAAAACCCGCATCATGCTTTCCGGCGAAGTCAAGTATTCCAAGGGCACAATGCAATTGACCCATCCCGCGTACCTCGTTCTCGAGTCACCCAGCGGCAAGAAGATAGGAACCAAGTCGCTGAAGACCATCGCCACGACATCCGGGACAACCGGGGACGACCTGCTTGCGGCGTTCGAGCGCGAGTTCTTTCCGATCTACCCGGCCACCGCCAAGGTGCAAAGCTGGGACATCTACGCGTGTGTGCGCCAAGTGCTCGCGATGCTCGATCCCGTCGATGACCCGCTGCCGGAATCGGTTTTGCGGCAACGAGATTTGATCTCCGAAGACGAGGCATTGCGCGGCATTCACCTGGCCGAGAATGCAGCGGAGCGTGACCGGGCCGCCGAGCGCCTGACGTTCGACGAGGCGGTTGGGCTGCAATGGGCGCTGGCGGCACGGCGGTACAGCGAAGTCGGTGAGTCCGGTCCGCCCGCCCCGTATAGCGACGACGGGTTGGCCGCTGCGTTGCTGCGGCGACTGCCTTTTGAATTGACGAAAGGGCAGCGCGACGTACTGGACTTGCTGTCAACCGAATTGGCCGGCAACAGGCCGATGAATCGGATGCTGCAGGGCGAGGTCGGGTCCGGTAAGACGATCGTGTCGGTACTGGCGATGCTGCAGATGGTTGATGCTGGCTTTCAGTGCGCACTTTTAGCACCGACGGAAGTTCTTGCCGCCCAACATGCCCGGTCCATCTGCGACATTTTGGGCCCGCACGGAATGGCCGGCCAACTCGGCGGCGCGGAGGGCGCCACCGCGGTGGCACTCTTGACCGGATCGATGTCGCCGCAACAGAAACGGCAGGTGCGCGACGAAGTGGCCTCTGGTGAGGCCGGCATCGTCATCGGTACCCACGCACTGTTGCAGGACGCGGTCGAGTTCAAGCAACTCGGCATGGTCGTCGTGGACGAGCAGCACCGATTCGGAGTGGAGCAGCGAGATCGATTACGCGCCAAGGCTCCTGACGATTTGACGCCGCATCTTCTGGTGATGACGGCGACTCCGATTCCGCGCACCGTCGCGCTCACTGTCTACGGCGATCTGGAGACATCGACGCTGCGCGAGTTGCCTCGCGGGCGCCAACCGATCACCACCAACACGATCTTCATCAAGGAAAAGCCGCGATGGCTCGATCGGGCGTGGCAGCGGATCACCGAAGAGGTCGAGGCGGGACGCCAGGCCTATGTGGTGGCATCCCGCATCGATGAGAACGACAAGTCGGGCGATGAATCGGGTGGTCCGCCGGCCACCACAGTCCTCGACCTACACGACCGCCTGCGGCGCGGACCGCTGTCCGGGCTGCGGGTCGGCCTCATGCACGGGCGGCTCTCCGGCGACGAAAAAGATGCGGTAATGGCCGCCTTCCGCAGCGGCCAGATCGATGTGCTGGTGTGCACAACCGTCATCGAGGTCGGCGTCGACGTCGCGAACGCGACGGTGATGGTGGTGATGGATGCCGACCGGTTCGGTATCAGCCAGTTACATCAGCTGCGTGGTCGTATTGGACGGGGGCAGCATCGGAGCCTGTGTCTACTCGCGACCCGGCTACCGGAGGGGTCGAGGGCTGGACAGCGTCTGAAAGCCGTCGCGGACACTTTGGATGGGTTCAAGCTCGCTGACCTCGATCTGCAGGAGCGCCGCGAGGGAGATGTGTTGGGCCTCAGTCAATCGGGCCGACCGATCACATTGAGGTTTCTGTCGTTGGCGGAGCATCGAGAGGTCATCGAAGCGGCCCGTGAGTTGTGCGAGTCGACCTATCAACACGATCCCGGGCTGCCCGGTATGGCGTTGCTGGCAGCCCAATTCATCGAAACGGATCGTGTCGAATACCTGGACAAGTCTTGAGGCGTCGAACCTGGCTAGCAATGCTGGTAGGCGCCGAAGGCGTTAGTGCAGGCAGAGGGACCACCGGAGGAGGGAGTCGGCGGCCGGATGTCGGACCCCTCGGCGACACTTCGTGCTATGCCAGCCTTAGGACGCGCATCGAGTGTTATCGGCATCCTGGCAGCGGCGTCGTCGCTGCTTGTCTCGCCGCCAGCCGCGCGAGCCGACCCCGTCGATATCGTCGACGATGTGCGCGGCCGGCTGCGCGTGCGCCTTCTGGGTATCGATAGCCCGGAGACGAAGAAGCCACGCTTCAGCGTGGGATGCTGGGGCCCTGAGGCGTCGCAGTGCCTACCTCGACAAGGCCGACGGTTGGGATTACTCCGTCGGGGCAGCGCGGGCCGGTGCGGCTCATGCGTACATTTATCACGATCAGCCCGCCGCCCGTTACCCTGCGATCGCGGCGGCGCAGAAGGAAGCAATCGATGCGCAGCGAGGCCTGTGGGGTCCGCCCTGCTATGGCAACACCGAATCGCATCCCGTTTAGTCGCTGAGCCTCAGTTTCCGTTGTAGGTGGCCGGATCCTCACCGAAACGCGTGCCGTCGTCGAGCCCGTTGATCGAGGCCATCTCGTCGTCGGTCAACTCGAACCCGAAGACGTCGATGTTCTGTTTGATCCGCTCGAGGTTTCCGGACCGCGGGATCACGACATTGCCGAGTTGGATGCTCCAGCGAATGGCGGCTTGCGCGGGGGACTTGCCGTGCGCCTGGGCGATCGATGCCAGCGTCGGGTTGTCCAGCAGCTTGCCGACGCCCAGCGGGCTGCAGGCCTCGGTGACGACACCTCGATCGGCGTGGATGGCCCGCAGCTCGGCCTGATTCAGCAACGGGTGCAACTCGATTTGATTGACCACCGGGTTCGTGTAGGTCAGGTCGGAGATCGTCCCCAGCTGCTCGTCGAGGAAGTTGCACACGCCGATCGAGCGGATCTGCCCACTTTCCTGTTGGATTTTCTGCATCGCGCCGTAGGTATCGATGTATTTGCCGAGTTGCGGCGCAGGCCAATGGATCATGTACATGTCCACGTAGTCGAGGCCGAGCCGCTCCAGGCTGGCGGCGAGCGCCTCCTTTGCGGAGTTGTAGCCCTGGTCCGCCGTCGCGACCTTGGTGGAGATGAACAGCTCGTCGCGCGGAATCCCCGACGCCGCGATCGCGCGCCCCACCGCCGCCTCGTTGCCGTAGGCCGACGCCGTGTCGATCAGCCGGTAACCGGCCTGAAGCGCGGCGCTGACCGCACGCTCGGTGTCGTCTTCCGGCAGCCCCGCGACGCCGAGGCCAAGGACCGGCATGGTGTTGTCGTCATTGAGCGTGATGGTTGGCTGGCTCGACGATTCTGTCGACGTCATCTCAACTTCCCGTCAAATTGAACGTGCGTGGGTCTGGGCCCAGGCGGGTGCCGTTGTCCAGCGAAGAGACCGACGTGACGTCGTGGTCACTCAACTCGAAGTCGAACACGTCGAAGTTACTCGCAATCCGCTCGGGGTTCACCGACTTGGGGATGACGATGTTACCGATCTGCACATGCCAGCGAATAATCACCTGCGCTGGTGTCTTGCCATGCGCATTGGCGATGCCAGTGATCGTCGGATGGTCGAGCAGCCGGCCCTGACCCAGCGGGCTCCAGGCCTCGGTCGCGATGCCCAGCTTCTTGTGCACTTCCCGTAGCTCTACCTGGGTCATCAGCGGGTGCAATTCGATCTGGTTGACCACGGGAACGATTCCCGTGGCATCGATCAGGGTGTTCAGGTGCTCGGGGGCGAAATTCGAGACCCCGATCGACCGGATGTGCCCTAGGTCGTGCATTGCCCCGAAGGCCCGCCAGGTGTTGACGAATTCACTGATCGCCGGCACCGGCCAGTGGATCAGATAGAGATCGAGGTACCCGCCCTCGCCGCCGAGGCCGAGCCGCTTGGCGCTCTTCTCGAAGGCTTTCATCGTGCTGTCGTAACCCTGGTCGGCGTTCCACAGCTTGGTGACGATGAAGATCTCGTCGCGCGGGATGCCCGATTTCTTGACGGCCCGGCCCACCTCGCGCTCGTTGCCGTACGCCGCGGCGGTGTCGATGTGCCGGTAGCCGACCTCTAACGCGGCGCTGACGGCCTGCTCAGTCTCCTTCGGCGGCGTCTGAAACACACCGAGACCGACGCTGGGAATGGCGTTGCCGTCATTGAGCGCGATCAACGGAGCTGTCATGGCGACAAGTGTGCCAGCGCACCCTCAAAACGATTACGGTCGACGATTGTGACCGACGGCGCAACTGCCCCCACACACGGTTCGATGTCACGTTCGACGTCGAACAACGACGCCCGCGGCGGGCTGGTTCGCGCGCGGGTCGCGGCCGGTGCCGTCGCCAGTCGTGTGGGCGCACGTTGGATGCCGGCGATACCCGACGCTGCGAAGCGGTTGGTGGCCCGATCCACCATCATCGACGGCAACGTGCTTGACCCGACGCTGCAACTCACGCTGGCCGCTATGAAGGTCTCCGGGGAAGAGGGCCTGACTGCCCGTGACGAAGTCGGGTACTCCCGTGAGCGCATACGGCAGACAGCGCTGACGATCGATCGCAACCCGATACCGGTCGGCGCGGTCAGCGATCTGTCGATTCCAGGGGCCGCCGGCGACATCGCGGCACGGCACTACCGACCGGAGAACGACGTGGTGTGCCCGTTGTTGATGTACTTCCATGGCGGTGGTTGGGTGGTCGCCGATCTGGACACCCACGACAACCTGTGCCGGTTGATCTGTCGGGACGCGGGCATTCACGTGTTGTCGGTCGACTACCGGCTGGCTCCGGAGCATCCCGCGCCAGCCGGGCTGGACGACGCGTATGCGGCGTACCGGTGGGCGCTCGAGCACGGCGCCGACCTCGGCACGCGGCCGGGCGCGGTCGCAGTAGGCGGCGACAGCGCCGGCGGCAACCTTGCCACCGTCGTCGCCCGCCGCGGACGTGACGACGGCGTGCCGGCCGTGATGCAGTTGCTGCTGTACCCGGTGACAGACCTGCGGGGCGGGACGCGGTCGATGACGCTGTTCGCGACGGGGTTCTTCCTCACCGCGCACGACATGGACTGGTGCCGCGAGCAGTACCTGGGCGGATCGCAGCTGGACGCCTCCGACCCGAGGGTGTCGCCGCTGCTCGCCGAGGATTTGGCGGGCTTGCCGCGGGCGCTGGTGGTCACCGCCGGCTTCGACCCGCTGCGCGACGAGGGCGAGGCGTATGCAGAACGGATGCGCGACGCCGGGGTGAACGTCGACTTGCGGCGAATGTCGTCATTGATCCACGCCTTCGGCAATTTCTGGCCGCTGGGAGGGGACAGCGCGATCGCGATGGCGGAGGTCAACTCGGCGCTGCGCGCGCACCTCTGCTACGTGTGACGGGGACGCCGACCCGTCGCCGGTAGTCTGACGGCGTGGCGAACAAAACCAAGCGGTACGACCTCAACGCAGCCGACCGCCGACGGAACAGGCTGATCCAGGTTGGGCTGACCGCGATCGTCATCATCTTCGCCGCGGCTTTGGTGTTCTGGATCATGAACCACAAGAAGCCTGTCGCAGCGGGTCCTGCCGGGGGGGAGAACCGAGCGATCAGCGTGGCGGTGCAGGACAAGCTGATCAAGGACAGCGCCGGCAAGCCGAAGGTCGTCCTGTCGATGTACGAGGACTTCCTCTGCCCGCACTGCGGAGAGTTCGAGCAGAAAATGGGCCCTACGGTCCAGCAGCTCATCGACACCGGCGCGGTCCAGGCCGACTACTACATGGTGGCTCTTCCCCCGCTGGATACGCCGCAGTCCCAGCACTATTCGTCGCGCGCCGGCAACGCCGCCTACTGCGTCGCCGACGCCGACACATCGCCGGGCAAGGACGCCTTCCGGCGCTTCCATGCCGCGCTTTACGCGCAGCAACCCGGTGAAACAAGCACCACCTTCCCGACCAACGCGCAGCTGATCGAGACCGCGCGTCTGGCCGGGGTCGCGAGTCAAACCCTCAGCGACTGCATCAACAACGGGAAGTACACGACGATGGTGCAGGGCCTGGTGAAGGCCACGGGCATCAACGGCACGCCGACGATCCGCATCAACGGCGATCAGTTCGCCGTCTCTGACGCCACGACACCGGAGGACCTCATCGACAAGGTCACGCAGATCACCGGTCCAGTCCCTGGACTGGCGGGAGCCGCTGCGCCTCCT